>OLFV01000648.1_pt1 | contig 39520 bp, 32 predicted proteins | sample 1605551 | NCBI WGS metagenome assembly OLFV01 (sample SAMEA3888922, study PRJEB22519) | human gut metagenome | biome: human gut; feature: human-associated habitat; material: faeces | place: Denmark | collected 2011 | reverse complement strand
GTCCGGGCCCCAGGTGCGGCGGTACAGCCAGCCCGAGCGGAAATCCACATTGTCCCCGACAATCGCTCCGTCGTGGTCGTGGTTGCCGGGCACAGAGTACATTTTCAGAGGCAGTTTCTGCTCCGCAATCACCTTGTAGGCATCATCCACATCGAAATCGAACTCGTACCAGAAAATGTCGTGAGACAAATCTCCCAGATTCATCATATAGACTGGACCGTCGGATTCTGCCGCCTTTTTCCTGATGAACGGAACCACTCTTTCACGGAACCGCCTGAGGTCATCCTTGTCCGGATCATTGCTAAGATGCAGGTCCGCAAGGAAAAGCACGGAATACCTCTCCTGATTCTCGGTGAGAAGTTTGAAATCGTGCCGTTCCACCTTGTCTGGAGACTTGGTCAGGCGTGCCCAAAAACCGGGCCTGAGCCTATCCTCCGAAACCGCGACCGCATCAGAAGGAGTCGTTATAAATACCACGCTGTCAGCCTTTTTGCTGTCAATGCAGTATCTGCCTTTGCTGTCAGTCAGGACAATGTTCACGCCGTCGCTGACCTGCACTCCGGCAAGAGGCTTTCCGTCGATGGTGACCTTGCCTCTGATATTGCCTGTCTTGGCGCAGCCGCCCGTGACAATGACGATAGCGGCCAGGATATAAAGAAAATGCCTTTTCATCAGTTCTGTACAGCGGTTTTAGGTTTTCCCATAAGGCAGACTGCAGTGGAAATGATGCCGGCGATCGGACACCACCAGCTCCACGCGATGTAAGTCTGGCCGAAGAACTGTTTCTGGAACATCAGCGGAACCACGATGAGGGCACCGGTGATGATGGCAGCGATGACTGACTTGTAGTTGCCCCTCTTGGTGAAGATGGCAGTGAGGAACACGCCGATCATACCGCCGTATGCGAAACACATGATTCCGGTAGCGAAATCCACGAGATTAAGACCGCTGGCCTCCTGCATGACGGCAGTGACGATTGCGAACAATGTCAGAAGCATTCCCATAAGTCCGGCCATCCAGCGTGATGATGAAATCTGGTCCTTGTCGCTCTTGATGGCCTTTCCAAGTTCCTTACGGATAGGGAGATAGAGGTCGTCCACGAAACTTGACGCCATGGCATTGATGGCGGAGTTGAAGCTGGAGAGCGCAGCAGCGAGAAGACCGGTGATCATCAGGCCGCGTACACCTGCAGGAATATGGTTCTTGATATACTGAGGGAACACGTCGCGCGCGTCAGTGAAGAATCCGGCGCTGATCTGTCCGTCGATGTAAGGGTCGTTGAGGAATTTCACCCAAAGCAGGAGCCCGATGCAGAGGAAGGTCAGGACGATAGGAATCGCCAGCAGCTGTGACCAGATCAATGAAGTTCCTGCCTTCTTCACGCTTTTGCATGCAAGCTGACGCTGTACGAATTCCTGGTCAGTGGTGTACTGCGCAATCTTGAAAAATGCAATACCGATCATACCGCCTATGATGGTATATGGTTTGGAAAAATCCAGGCTCGGGTCGAACATCTTCACCTTGCTGCCCGGCTCCCAGCCCTGGAGAGTGCCGTCTGCAAGCAGAGCCGCATCCGCGCCAGGCATCTTCACCATACCGCCGGCAGTCAGCTGAGTCCAGATGTCAGCCAGACTGAATCCCTTCAGCGAGCAGTACACCATCACGAGCGCGACCACTCCGGTAAAGGTCATCAGGAGGGTCTGGAATGTGTCAATGTAGAGAAGACCCTTGATGCCGCCCATCATTGTATAGAAGGTCGAAATTATACCCAATATGATGATGGAACATACTATGAATGTGAATTCTATTTTTCCGAAAATGATGACTGAAACGGCTATGGCTGCGATGAAAAGCCTTGATCCTGAGGTGAAAAGCTGGCCGAGAAGGAACATCACGCTGTTCGTCCTCTTGGCTTTTTCGCCGAAGCGCTCGCCGATGAAACCGTAGATGGTGATGGTCTTGGCATTGTACAGTTTCGGCATAATCAGGGCGGCGACCAATGTGCCTCCCAGGATTGATCCTAAAAGATTGATGACGTATGTGAGGTTCGTGTTGAATCCAAGTTCCGGTGAGCCTACGAAGGTCCCTGCGGAAATCGTCGTTCCGGCTGCCGCTATAGCTACGATCCAGCCCGGCATTGACCTGCCTGCAACGAAATAATCTTCAATGTTCTTGTTCTTGTGGGAGAACAGATAGCCTATCGTTATCAATGCTCCGAGAAAAATGGCTACTATCAGCCAGTCTATGATGCCCATATGATATTATGTGGTTTTAGTCTTAAAAATTACAAGACGCAAATATAATGATTTTTTTGTTTGCTCGGAATAATTTTTTGTCTAACTTTGAACCGATTTAAAACACTATGTCTTATATGAACACCAATAATTCTGTGATGGCTCTTGCCACCCGATTCAATGACAAAGGCGACTGGACTCTGGAACAGCAGTTCGTACTTCAGATGGGTTCCAGCTATCTTATGGCGCATGGTTTGGGAACGCCTCTTGCAAAAGATGCCAAGACAGAAATCAATATACCTGAGGACGGTGACTACCGTCTATGGGTTCGCACGAAAAACTGGACCGCATTCTGGTCAGAGGGCAAGACTCCCGGCATTTTCCAGGTTTTGATTGACGGAAAGGCTGACCCTTCAGAGTTCGGTATCGGCAAGACGCCTTTGGACGTGAAAGCCGGCATTGACTTTCCTGATGACATTGACACTTCCCGCGAAGCGAGAGCCGAAAGGGCTCAATGGTACTGGCAGAAGGGCGAAACTTATCATCTCACCAAAGGCAGCCACAGCATTGCCCTTCATGATCTGATGGGTCTGGACGGGCGTTGCGATGCGATAATCCTGACTTCTACGGACGAGGTCCCTGGTGACAGCCTGAAGGATTACAGGGCATTGCGCGAGGCTTTGCTCGGCCCGGGGAAGCCTGAAGACAAGGGAAATTATGATCTTGTGGTCATAGGAGCCGGAATGTCAGGCCTTTGCGCCGCCATCGCCGCTGCACGTCTCGGCCTCAAGGTGGCACTTGTCCAGGACCGTTATATCCTCGGCGGAAACAATTCTTCTGAAGTCCGCGTGGGTCTCGGCGGTCAGATCAATATGCCTCCGTATCCTTCGTTGGGATATATATTGAATGAAATCGGTCCGGACCGCATCGGAAATGCGAGGGGAGCCCACCACTATCAGGACTGGAAGAAGTGGGATGTGATTGCCGCCGAGCCGAACATCAGCCTTTTTGCCGGCTACACTGTGGTCAATGCAGAGATGAAGGACGGAAAGATAGTAGCCGTGACGGCTGTTGAGGCTACAAATCAGAATCTTATCCGTATAAGCGGAAATCTGTTCTCTGACTGTACCGGAGACGCCAATCTTGCCGTAATGGCGGGCGCTGCCACAATGATGGGACGCGAGGCGCGCAGTGAGTTCGGTGAGACGCTTGCTCCTGAAAAGGCGGATGATTTTACGATGGGCGTAAGCATCGAGTGGTATTGCGAGGACTGGAACACGCCTTGTTCTTTCCCTGATTCTGTTGACTGGGGGCTGAAGCTGGACGAGGATACTGTCGAGCCTGTGCATCGTGCCAACTGGTATTGGGAAGTGGGAATGCGTGATGACCAGATAGCAGATGCCGAGAAGATCCGTGACTACGGTATGTATGTGGCCTACAGCACTTTCTCATATTGCAAGAACCGCCTTGCCAAGAAAGAGGATTGGGAATGTACCCATCTGACTTGGGTGAGCCACGTGAGCGGCAAACGTGAGAGCCGTCGTATCGTGGGCGACCTTATTCTCCGCGAGCAGGATCTTACGAGACCGATTCCTTACGAGGACGGCACCTGCACCACGACCTGGCGCATTGACCAGCATTATCCGATGGAGAAGAACTCCGCCGACTACCCTGGAGAAGAGTGGATGAGCTACGGAAAGCTGATGCCTATCGACCCGTACGCGATTCCTTACCGCTGTCTCTATTCCCGTGACGTGCCGAATCTCTTCATGGCAGGCCGCGATATCAGCGTGACACACGTAGCCCTTGGCTCAGTGAGGGTTATGCGTACTTGTGCAATGATGGGAGAGGTAGTGGGAATGGCCGCAGCAGTATGCTGCAGAAGAGGTTCAATGCCTCGCGACGTCTATACGACCTGGTTCCAGGATCTCGTGGAACTCATGAAAAAGGGCACCGGCCGCACCGATGTGCCGTACACCCAGTTCTATCACCAGGTTGACCGCACCGGCCACCAGGCCGAAGACCGCTAAAAGAAAAGTGCTAAAAGAAGAGTGGAGATGGACGAACCGCCCTTGTTTATGTCCGAAATATGTGCTATATTTCGGACACTTTTAATTACATGTGCTTAATGGAAAGTATTGCCGGTCAAATAGAAAACGCCATATTGTCTCTTGGAAGAGGAACATTTGTATTCCCCACTGATTTTGCATCATTGGGAACACCGGAGACCGTGACGAAAAGTCTACAGCGATTAAGGTCAAGTGGAGTGATAATCCGCGTGGCGCACGGAATATACTATTATCCTAAAATAGACAAAAAATATGGGTTAGGAATAATTCCTCCCACATTAGAGGAAACGGCATATGCGATAGCTAAAAGAGACAAGGCGAGAATATGCCCGACAGGAGCGTTTGCCGTGAATGCTCTTGGCTTATCTACACAGGTTCCGGGGAATGTCGTATTCATAACGGACGGCGCACCCAGGAAAGTTAACATTGGAAAAGGTAAAGGCATCCTCTTCAAGCATTCCGACGAATCCAGGAACTTTGCGTATAAATCAAAGGCGATGCAATTGATCGTGTCTGCATTGAGAGAGCTGGGGGAAGATAGCATAGACGAAGATGTCATAGAGCGGATTCGTTCAGTTGTAGACAGTGTAAATGAGATCGAGTTCAAGCACGACATTGCCTTGTCCCCGGCTTGGATAAGAAAAATTTTGTTGTCAGTATGAAATTCATAGCATTACCGACTACTGCCCAACAGCAGTTTATACGTGTGTTAAGTGATAAATCCGGGCTGGATCCTCAGATTATTGAAAAGGATTGGTGGGTTACTGCAGTTTTGAGAGCGGTGTTTTCTTTGCAATATTCGGACTCACTGTCTTTTAAGGGAGGCACTTCTCTTTCGAAGTGCTGGAAACTGATTGAACGATTCTCTGAGGATGTTGACATTGCTGTCAGTCGGGAATATTTGGGCTTTTCCGGAGATTTGTCGAAAACTCAGATAAGCGATAAACTGAGGCGAGCGGCCTGTTCATTTGTGAGAGAACGGCTTCTGTTTGATGTCAAGGCAGGATTGCTTGAACAAGGTGTTCCTGCTGATTGTTTTACTGTTAATGTCAACATCACTCCGATAACGACAACTGACCCGGAAAGAATAGAAGTCCATTATAAATCAAATTTCTATAACAATCCGTATATAAAAAATCAGGTTATAATCGAAGTCAGTGGCAGGTCAATGTCCGAGCCTCTGAAACCTGTAGGTATTCGTTCTGTTCTTGAAGACAGTTTTCCGGAATCTCCATTTGTGGAACCGCAAGTAATCGTAAATGCAGTCGTTCCAGAACGGACATTTCTGGAAAAGATATGCCTTCTTCACGAGGAATTCTCACATAACCCTGAACAAATACGTGTGGATAGAATGTCACGTCACATGTACGATATCATCAAAATAGCTGACACTGGCATTGCAAGTCTGGCGTTATCGGACCGTAACTTGTGGAATAGTATCGTTGAACACAGGCGTAAATTCATAGGACTTAAAGGTTTTGACTACGATTCACTTACTCCTGAAAGAATCTGTATTGTACCACCGGACGCAATTATTGACCAATGGCGCAAGGACTATGAATCAATGCGTGAGATTATGATCTATGGAGATTCACCGGCATTTGACGATCTGATTGAACAGATTAGAGCCCTGAATGTAAAAATCAACAATAATATTTGATCAATAAAGTGGAGATGGGCGGAGTCGAACCGCCGTCCAAACATCGCACCAAGTAGCTTTCTACACGTTTATCCGTCCTTTGGTTGTCGGCCAAGGCCTGCCGGAGGGCGGGCTAACCTTGGCTTATCCTTTAGGTCTTGGCGGAGTTTAAAGGAGTCCCTCCGTGCATCCGGTTTTGATGATACCCCGTACTCAGAACTGAACCGGCCTAAAGACTGCGGGATACTCGTCAGAGCCGCAACCTTGGCGGCCCGATTAAGGTGATCAACCTAGTTGATTACGCAGCGAGTGCATAGTTGTTGTTAGCAACTGAATTTACGGCCGCTGATATTAACGAGCAAACGTGCCAAACGCTCGACGTGCTTACCACCCGACATCAATGCTGTCAAAACCAGAACATCCCCGGATAGTATTCTGCAAATATATACATTTGTCATTTGAAAATCAAATTTGCTCACATTGTCTATTTTGTTTAAATTTGAGAATTTGATTACATGTACTAAACAGAATAATATCTAAACAGAATAATATGAAGAAGTTCTTACTTCCTGCAGCATTGATGCTGACATTGTTTTCATGCGCTCCCAAACAGCAGAAAACAGCCCTGCCGGTCTATCTCGATGATACAAAGCCGGTTGAGGCCAGGGTAGAAGATGCCCTTTCCCGAATGACATTGGAAGAAAAAGTGGCAGTGCTCCACGCACAGTCCAAGTTCAGTTCAGCAGGCGTGCCGAGACTCGGAATTCCTGAGATCTGGTGCACCGACGGCCCTCACGGAATCAGGGCAGAAGTCTATTGGGACGAATGGGACCAGGCCGGCTGGACCAATGACTCCTGCACCGCGTACCCTGCATTGACCTGTCTTGCAGCGACTTGGGACAAATCATTGGCCGAACTCTACGGCGTATGCATCGGCGAGGAAGCCAAGTACAGGAAGAAGAACGTGCTTCTCGGCCCTGGCGTGAACATTTACCGTACCCCGCTCAACGGCCGTAACTTCGAATACATGGGTGAGGACCCATACCTTGCAGGACATATGTCAGCGCCGTATGTGCGTGGTGTCCAGAGCAATGGCGTCGCAGCCTGCGTAAAGCACTATGCGCTCAACAATCAGGAGTACTGGAGGTCGAATGTCAATGTCAATGTCGATGACAGGACATTGTACGAACTCTATCTCCCAGCCTTCAAGACCGCAGTCCAGGAAGGCGGCGCGTGGGCGATAATGGGCTCATACAACCAGTACAAGAACCAGCATTGCTGCCATAACCAGTACCTCCTGAACGATATCCTCAAAGGAGAATGGGGATTTGACGGCGTGGTAATCAGCGACTGGGGCGGCGTGCACAATACCGACCAGGCAGCCGCAAACGGCCTCGACATTGAATACGGAACTTGGACCAACGGTCTGACGGAGGGAAAGAGCAATGCCTATGACGGATATTTCCTAGCCCAGCCATACCTGAAGAAACTCAGAAACGGAGAGGCAGACCTCAAGACATTGGACGATAAAGTCAGAAGAGTGCTCCGCCTGGAAATGAGGACGAACCTCAGCGCAAACCGTAATCCTGGACGTTTCGGATGTGAAGAACATTCAGAGGCAGCCCGCAGAATCGGCGCGGACGGCATTGTCCTTCTCAAGAATGAAAGCGTGCTTCCTATCGACATTGACAATGTGAAGAAAGTTCTCGTAGTCGGAGAAAATGCTGTCAAGATGATGACGGTCGGCGGCGGAAGCTCTTCACTCAAAGCGCGTTACGAAGTTTCTCCTCTCGATGGAATCAGAACAGCTCTGGAAGGAAAAGCGGAAGTTGCATATGAAAGGGGCTATGTCGGTGACGTTTCCGGATCATACAACGGAGTTACCAGCGGACAGAACCTCAGCGAAAGCAGAGATGCACAGACATTGATAGATGATGCTGTCAATGCTGCCCGCGATGCTGACTACGTGATATTTGTAGGTGGCCTGAACAAGGCTTACGGACAGGACAGTGAAGGTGGCGACAGAAGAGGATTCGCGCTCCCTTATAACCAGGACGCCGTGATAGAAGCGCTTGCGGAAGTGACTGACAGACTGGTAGTTGTAAATGTGTCCGGAAATGCTGTGGCTATGCCGTGGATCGACAAGGCCAATGCGGTTCTTCAGGATTGGTATATCGGCAGCGAGGCAGGAAACTCTCTCGCTGACGTGCTGACAGGCAAAGTGAACCCGTCAGGAAAACTTCCGTTCACATATCCGGTTGCACTGGAGGACGGTCCGGTGAAGACCGTAGAACAGTATCCTGGAACCTGGACAGCAGGCGAGCCTGCACCTCAGCAGACCTATACCGAAGGAATCTATGTCGGTTACAGATGGTTCGAGCACAAGGACATCAAGCCTCTCTTCCCATTCGGATACGGCCTCAGCTATACTACATTCGAATATGGCGACGTGAAGCTTTCGTCCAAGTCAATGAAACAGAACGGCACTCTCAAGGTGTCCGTGCCGGTAAAGAATACCGGAAAGGTAGCAGGCGCAGAAGTCGTTCAGCTGTATGTTGCTGATCCTGAGTGCTCTGTGGACAGACCGGTGAAAGAACTCAAAGGCTTTGCGAAACTTTTCCTCGAGCCAGGTGAAACCAAGACAGCCGAATTCGAACTGAAAGCAGAAGATTTGAGTTATTTCAATGCAGAGAAACATCAGTGGGTGGCTGAACCGGGAGTGTTCAAGGTTCTCGTAGCGGCATCATCTGCAGATGTCCGTTCTGAGGCGGAATTCACTCTCAAATAATAGCCTATGTCCTTAAAAAGGATATATAGGGGATTGCTTGCATTGGCCTTATGGTCGTCTGCATTGTCCTGCAGCGTTGTCAGAGATGATTCTGAGGCGCTGCACGGGCAAGTTTCCGTATCCGGTGCATTCGCGCTGTACCCCTTGGCTGTGCAGTGGGCCAATGATTTCCAGGTGAGGTATCCTGACGTGAAAATCGACGTCTCTGCAGGCGGCGCGGGCAAGGGAATGACCGACGTGCTGAACGGAATGGTGGACTACGCCATGCTGTCCCGCGAACTTCATCAGGAAGAAGTGGATGCCGGTGCAATGGCGTTTGTCGTAGGCCGTGACGCCGTCATCCCCGTTTTCTCTTCGGACAATCCCAACATTGACCTGATACTAAAGCGCGGAATTACTGACAAGCAGGCCCGCGATATATGGGTGACAGGCAAAATCACCACCTGGGGACAGCTGTTGGGCACCAGGGACAGGCATAAAATCAATGTATATACACGTTCAGATGCCTGCGGAGCTGCCCAGACATTCGCCTCATGGTTCGATTCCAAGCAGGAAGAACTGCACGGTACGGCGGTTTTCGGAGACCCGGGAATAGCCGGAGCGGTGAGCAAGGACAAGTGGGGCATCGGCTTCAACAATCTGGCTTATGCCTATGATGCCCAGACGCATCGTGCGCGACCGGGTCTGGCTGTGCTGCCTATCGACATTGACGGCGACGGGGACATCGGTCCGGAAGAAAGGTTCTATGATTCTAAAGAACAGCTGGTCAATGCGATAGAACTGGACAAGTTCCCTGCGCCACCTGCAAGGAATCTGTATTTCGTGACCAAGGGAGCACCTAAGGACTCTGCTTCATTGGCATTTCTGAAATATGCGCTCAAGGACGGGCAGAGGTTCAATGAGCCGGCAGGTTATGTGAAGATTACCGGAAAACTTCATAATGACAACATGAAGCTGCTCAGGACCGCGCGCAAATCCATGGACCTGAAGCGCAACACCACCGATAATGTAGTGGTTGTCTTCATCGCCCTGATAGTTTTCGTCGTGGCATTGTGCAGCGGTTCGGTCTTCCAGAAGTCCCTGAACAAGAAGCGGATATACAAGCAGAACCTGTCTTCGGCATTCATGTTCCTGCTGACGGTTTCGTCGGTTTTCCTGTTGATAGCGATGATAGGGGGACTGACATACAAGTCGCTGCCGATTCTCCAGGAAAATTCATTCTGGGACCTGATTTCTTCGTCAGAGTGGAAACCTTCACAGAAGAAATTCGGTTTCCTTCCATTTATAACAGGAACATTGTCAGTGACTTTGCTGTCCATAGCCATAGCACTTCCGCTTTCGCTCCTGACAGCCATATCATTGACAGAATACTCCAAGAAAATCGTCAAGAAATTCGTGTTCCCGGCATTGGACATCCTCGCCGCGCTGCCTTCCGTCATTTATGGCGTCTGGGGTATCCTGCTGCTGATTCCGATAACCGGTTATACGCTTCTGACCGCTTCACTGGTGCTGTGCGTGATGGTGCTTCCTATCATGGTGAGCCTGTTCGTGGAGATATTCTCCACCGTGCCTCAGGACCTCAGGGACGCGTCAATGTCATTGGGCGCTACCACCTGGCAGACCACCAGGCGGGTCGTGCTGCGCAAATCATTGTCCGGAATATTCGCGGCAGTGGTGCTGGCATTGTCCAAGGCAATGGGCGAGACGATAGCCGTGATGATGGTCTGCGGCAGTATTCCTGCGATTCCGAAGTCATTGTTCAAGGGATTCTACACCTTGCCGGCATTGATCGGAAACAATTATGGCGAGATGGCGTCGGTGCCGCTGTATGAGTCGGCGATAATGTTCGCGGCTCTGATATTGCTTGTCATTGTGGTGATTTTCAATGTGTTGTCCAGAGTTATTCTGTACAGGGTCCAGAAAGGAGAGTGATTATGGCAAAGTTGAAATCAAAATTCATAGAGGAAAACATTTTCCGGGTTCTCATGTGGATGTGCGTGGGAATCGTGCTTCTGGTCGTGCTTTCTATTGTCTGGACCATATTCGTAAAAGGCTTCGGTTCAATCTCTTGGGAGATGATTTTCCAGGTGCCGGGCCAGAACTGGAACACATCGGACGACGGTGGTTTTCTCAATGCTATTCTCGGTTCGCTGATGGTGGTTGCGCCCGCGACCGTGCTGGCCATGTTCATAAGCGTTCCTGTGGTGTTCTATATGAACCTTTACCGCAGACGTTCCAACTGGCTGTCCTATCTCGCCCGACTGGTCTATGACGTGCTTTATGGCATCCCGTCCATCGTCTATGGCGCATTTGCGTTTATGGTGATGGTGATGGTGGGAATGAGGGCATCAGTGCTGGGCGGTATCATAGTCAGCACATTGCTGATTATCCCTATGTTCATCCGTAGCGGCGATGAGATTTCCAAGTCGGTGCCGGATGACATGATCGATGCAGCCTACTCGCTCGGTGCCACCAAGCTTGAAACCCTGCGCGTGGTGCTGAAACAGGTTCTGCCGGGCATGGCAACTGCCACACTCCTGGCGGTGGGAAAGGCCATCGGTGATGCTGCGGCAGTCATGTTTACGGCAGGATTTTCCGATTCTGTGGCAGATTCATTGTCATCTCCGACTGCGACTCTTCCGTTGGCGATTTTCAACTGGATAACCATGCCGGACCCGTTCCCTGGAAGGGCTTATGCAGCGGCACTCGTGCTTACGGTATTGGTGCTGATACTTAGCCTGGGAGGACGTTGGATAACAAATCATTTCACCAAGAACAACATGTAAGATATGGATACAAACAACATAAACAAGCACCCGTTGTCGGTCGAACATCTGAATTTGTCGATAGACGACAGACCCATTCTCAAAAACATTGACCTGGTGTTTCCGGAGAACAAGATTACCTGCATTGTCGGTCCGTCGGGATGCGGCAAGAGCACGTTGCTCAAGACTCTCAACAGACTGATTGACAATGTGGACAATGTCAAGGTGGACGGAAAGATAATGATCGGGGACAAGAATATCATCGGTGCCGGTTACAGTGACCTGATAGAGCTGCGCCGACGCATCGGTCTCGTGCCCCAGCGCCCGTGTCCGCTGCCGATGTCCATATTTGACAATGTCGCCTACGGCTGCAGAATACATGGAATGCATCCGAAGAAAAAGGAGCTTGCCGATGTCGTGGAGCACTATCTGACTGAAGTCGGACTGTGGGAAGAGGTGAAGGACAGGCTGCAGAGTTCCGCCATGAGGCTCTCGATCGGCCAGCAGCAGAGACTTTGCCTGGCAAGAAGTCTTGCAGTGGAGCCGGACTACATCCTCGCGGATGAGGCCACGAGTGCGCTTGACCCTGTCTCCAGCAAGATTGTGGAGGACCTTTTCGTGAAGCTGAAGGAGAAATATTCCATAATCATGGTGACGCATACCTTGCGTCAGGCGTTGCGTATCGCCGATTATGCAGTGTTCCTGTATCTCGGTGAGGTCATCGAAACCGGTGACGCCAAGCAGGTGTTCAACGAGCCTCGCGAAGAGCTTACCAAAAAATATCTCGCCGGCGTGTTCAGTTAAAGTGTCTCAGCTCCTATGCAGTCAGGGCTCTGATGGTATGGGCGACGGGATTTTAGATTTAGCATAGCTTTAGTTATCTTTGTAAATTGTATAAATAATAGATAGAAAATGAGCGAACATTTAACGCATTTGAAAGAACTCGAAGCTGAGTCCATTTATATACTCAGAGAAGTCGCAGCGCAATTCGAGCGTCCTTGCATCCTCTTTTCAGGCGGCAAAGACTCCATCGTGCTCACTTATCTGGCATACAAAGCATTTTATCCGGCCAAGATACCATTCCCTCTAGTCCATATTGACACGGGTCACAACTTCCCGGAGACCATCACATATCGTGATGACCTCGTGAAGAAACTCGGCGCTGACCTCATCGTGGGCTATGTCCAGGACTCGATTGACGAAGGTAAAGTAAAGGAGGAGACCGGTTTCAATGCCAGCCGAAACAAACTCCAGACAGTCACTCTGTTGGATACATTGGCAAAATACAAGTTCGATGCAGCCTGCGGCGGAGCCAGACGTGATGAAGAGAAGGCACGCGCCAAGGAGAGAATCTTCTCTCACCGCGACGAATTCGGTCAGTGGAATCCCAAGAACCAGCGTCCGGAACTCTGGGATATCTACAATGGAATGAAGAACCCGGGCGAGCACTTCCGCGTTTTCCCTATCAGCAACTGGACTGAGATGGACGTGTGGCAGTATATCTATCAGGAAGGAATCGAACTCCCGAGCCTGTATTACACCCACACCAGAAAAGTCTTTTTCCGTGACGGTCAATGGCTTGCGGCGGAGCCGGCTGTGATTCTCAGACGTCCAGAAGAAGTGGTCGAAGAAAAGGAAGTCAGATGCAGGACCATAGGTGACATCACCTGTACCGGTCTGACACTTTCACATGCGCACAAAATCGAAGACATCATTGACGAGATAGCTTCATCCCGAGTTACCGAGCGCGGCGGCAGAGCTGATGACAAACGTTCTGAAACCGCGATGGAAGACAGAAAGAAAGCGGGCTATTTTTAGGACACGGAGCGGTTGGCCCAGATTGCCGGTCTGAAGGATCGGCAGATATAGTACGATGATTGACAGATACATAGAATAAAATGGAAACACAGAATACAAAAGGATATCTGAATATGCAGTTGCTCCGTTTCACTACGGCCGGCAGTGTGGATGATGGAAAAAGCACATTGATCGGAAGGCTTCTGTATGATTCTAAATCTATATTTGAAGACCAGCTGGAAGCAGTCGAAGAAGCATCACGAAGCAGAGGCAACGAAGAAGTGAACCTCGCGCTCCTCACCGACGGTCTCCGTGCTGAACGCGAACAGGGAATCACTATCGACGTGGCTTACCGATATTTCGCCACCCCTAAACGCAAATTCATCATTGCCGACACTCCGGGACACATCCAATATACCCGAAACATGGTAACCGGCGCATCCACGGCCGACTTGGCAGTCATTCTCGTAGATGCCCGCCACGGTATCATGGAGCAGACCGTCCGTCACACCTACATCGCATCTCTGCTTGCCATCAAGCAAGTGGTCGTATGCGTGAACAAGATGGACCTGGTGGACTTCTCACAGGAAGTATTCGACAAGATCGTGGCAGACTACAAGTCAATGTCCGCTTCCATCGAGCTGGATAACGTGACTTTCATCCCTATCTCCGCGAAACTCGGGGACAATGTGGTGAACAAGTCTGAGAATATGCCTTGGTACACAGGAAAGGCACTTCTGGATTTCCTCGAGACAGTTCAGCTTCCGACAGAAGCGGAAGACAGGCTCCGCTTGCCGGTGCAGTATGTCATAAGACCTATTTCTTCCAAATTCCCGGATTTCAGAGGTTATGCGGGACGCTTGGCCGAAGGTCCGCTCAAGGTAGGCGATAAAGTTAAAGTATATCCGTCCGAGATGACATCTACAGTGACCGGTATCTATCTGGGAGAAAAGGAGTTGGAAACTGCAGTAACTCCGGAGTCCGTAGATGTGACCCTTGCTGATGATATCGATATCAGCCGTGGAGACGTCATCGTATCAGTATCCGGTGTACAGCCGATGATGGAACAGGATATCCTCCTGAATGTCTGCTGGTTCCGCAACTCCGCATTGCAGCAGGGCAAGAAATACGTCATCCGCCACGCTACAGGAAAGACTCTCGGAATCGTAAAAGAAATCGAATACAAGATCGACATCAATACCAGAGAAAAGATTTACGATGTGGAGAAGCTGGTGATGAACGACATAGCTCGTGTCAGAATCAGAACAGCAGAACCTCTCATTTACGATTACTATAAGTCAAACCGCACGATGGGCAGCCTCATATTCGTAGAGGAAGGAACCAATGATACCGTCGGAGCCGGAATGATTGTCCCTGACGAAGCATAAACTATGTCCATCCAGTCAATGACAGTGGAAGAGCGCATTGCCTTCGCTGCCGCCAAGAATGAAGAATTCCTGAATCAGGAACCGCAGAAGGTGCTTGAATATTTTCTGAATGAGTTCCCTGAGACATCCGCATTGTCCTCAAGCCTCAGCTATGAAGACCAGACCATAACCGACATGATGGTCGGCATCCGCAAGGACGCGAGAATATTCACGCTCGATACAGGCCGTCAATTCCCTGAGACTTATGACCTTATAGACCGGACCAACATGCAGTACGGAATCAGGATCGAAGTCTTTTTCCCTGACTGGCACAATGTCCAGAAGATGGTCAAGGAGCATGGCATCAACCTGTTCTACGACAGCGTGGAGTTCCGTCACTTGTGCTGCAATGTCAGAAAAGTGGAACCGCTCAAGAGAGCGCTGCAGGGAGTCGAAGTCTGGATCAGCGGATTGCGCAGGGAACAGTCTGTCACCAGAGCCAATATGCAGATGGTCGAGTACGATACCGCTGACAATGTCATCAAACTTAACCCTCTCATTCTGTGGACAGAAGAACAGGTCAAGGAATATGTCCGCAAGAACGGCGTGCCGTTCAACAAACTGCACAACGAAGGCTTCCCGAGCATCGGATGCCAGCCTTGTACAAGAGCTGTTAAGCCTGGTGAGGACATCCGCGCCGGACGTTGGTGGTGGGAGGACCCGGACCATCGCGAGTGCGGTCTCCACAGCAGAAAATAAATCTCTTTCGTGAAGCCGTCAGGCTTTCCCGGAACCGGATATCAGATTATTACGGAGGTTTCCATACCATTTTCCCAATCGATGATGGAAAGGTATGTGAGATCTCCGGAATAGTTTATGCCGATGGAGATGTCGTCAAGGTCATCTGCATTCCAGTCATATCCTTTCTTTCTGAAAATCTCATACAGGTCATATTCCTTCTCGACTGATTTTCCGTCCTTTGGCATTAGGAGCAGTTTCAGGTTCGGTGCCAGTGAATCTTGTCTTGGCAATACCGCTGTGAATACATTCCTGTCAGAAACGGTTGATTTGCAGATATATCTGAACTTGCCGGTAAGGGTGCTTCTGTCCTTGAGCGACACACCTGCGGTTTCGCCCGTCACCACCATTTCGTATGGGTATTCGTCCTTTCCAGGATTGGAACAATGTATGGTCAGTTTACTCCACCATTTGTGGAACACCGCCCGAGTGTACGCCGTCTCTCCTGTGCAGTCCACATATTGTGAACTGACCATGAGGCTGTCCGCCTCGTCTCCTTCCATTATCCCGATATAAAGACCATTACGGATACTGCTTTTCAATCCTTGGATACATGTTACCAGATGAACGGATTTCTGCACTTCTGTAGTGTATTGCGCAGACTGGGAGTCCAATGATATCTCATTGAGCCCGTCAGTGGAAATATTTATGTCACCTTTACCTTTATCTGCAGTGCTGAGATCCACTTCCAGCAGGCATGGACAGCCGCTCCTGACTTCCTTTACGGAGCAGGACGGTGTCAGAAGGAGTAAAAAGGACAGTATCTGTAATGGTCGCGAAATCATGTCAAAGTCTATATTTCGTATTCAAAATCGGCTCCTTCCTGCCATTCCTCTACCACTGTTATACCGAACGTACATTCGTAGGCGGTTACAGGAACATCAGGACTCAGTGAACCCGGACGGGTGATAGTGAGGTCGGTGATGTTGTAGGTCTTGTTTCTTTCAATTCCTTTTATGGAAACAGGATAATAATATGTCTTTCCCCCAAGAGTGGTTTCTATTACAAGCCTTGTGTAGCGGGGACCGAAAGTATTTGACTGTGAGTCGGTTTCAGTCCTGTTCGGATATACGTAGAAAGCCCTGCTTCCGCTATATGGCTTGGCTGGAGTCATGGCAGTGTCCTCGATGTCGTCATAGATGAGCGCATCAGTTTCACCGGCGGTGTATTTCATCTGGTTGTGCCACAATGTCGGCTCGCTGCTGCCGCCGTAGCAGAGGTCGCCTACCACATTGACAGCATATATCCTGACTACCTTGAACTCCATGTCCCTGTATGCTGGAGATGTGAAATTTGGAGTTATCTTGTTCACTGCAACTCTTGCCACGAGTCGTTTCACCTCAATAGTCACCACTTCCTCTGCACTGATCGGCTGGTCAGTCTTTTCTCCCGTCATAACGAAATTCTCAAGACTGTTGTCGGCCAGCAGTGACTTTGCGGTGAGCAGGTCGGCCTTCGTGCTGTATGATTTCAGGTCTGGAGCATTCACGATGGCGACAATGTCCTTTTCACCGGTCGTGCAGCTGATTTTGATGCCGCTCGAGGTTTCGCTGCTGGCATAGGCGTCCAGTTCGCCGTCCTTTCGGAATACGAATATCTGTACATTGTTCACTTTCTTTTCATTCTCAGCGACGATGCCGGCTTTGGTGAACTGTCCGCAGTCCACATTGACTGTCATTTCCGTCTTTTCGCCTGCATTCTCCGCTGCCGGCATTGCTTCTTTCTTGTTGCAGGATACAGATCCTGCAGTTATGGCAATTGCCGCCATAACCATACTGATTGTCTGTTTTTTCATTTTTAATTGTCGATATTGTTTAAACCGTATTTTCTTATCAATGCTGAAATTTCCGGGTCCAGATTTCCTCTGTGTACATATGAAGGGTTCAGGCTGCAGGCTGTCTCATAATGCTCGGCAGCAAGTTTTGTCTTGCCTGTGCGGCTGTAGATGACTGCAAGCATATAGTGCACCCTGTCAGTCTTTTCAAGTTTCTCCAGGATGTCCAGTGCACTTGCGTTGTAATCCATGGCGCAGTAAGCAACAGCCAGATTGTTGTCTCCGTAAGGCTTGAGAATCGAAATCGCCTTTTTGTAATCCCTGTCTGTAATCGCTTGGACTCCAGACATATAGGCTGTATCAACAACCGTGGTGACTATCGTGTCCTGGACCATGCCCTTCCGGTGCAGGCTGAAATCGAATTTGACGGTCCGCAGTCTAGGATAGACATGCTCTCTCAGGTATTTGTAGAATACCATCTCTGCCAGCAGTCCTTCGCGCTTGTCCGGTGCAGGTTCTTCCCGGATTCGCCTATAGTCCTCTTTCTGCTTTTCGGTCAATGTCGTGTCTGCCCCGATAAGTGCATCCAGCATAGTCCAGTTCTCCCCGGCGCTTACCGAGATGAATTTTACCGCAAGATCCCTCTTTTCTGTTCTGTAACTTGAGTCCAGGTTCAGTTCCGTTCCGAGTTCCCTTTTCAGTGAATCAGTGCATCTGCCCAGTTCCGTACTGAAGAACTTCGCTATCGAAGCGGCTCTCGCCTCAGACAGTTTCCTGTTGAACGATTCTTTGCCTTCAGGCGAACTTGAAGCCGTGACCACTATGGAATCCAGGACGAACTCCCGGTCGGAAACCAGATCGCAGATGTTCTTTCTGATTCTGCTCGTCTCTTCCCGATTGTGCCCCAAATTCATGTCAATGTCACTTTTCCCTGAATTGAAATCCACATAGCAGACAGTATTGGCGGAAACACGCCGCGAGATAACCTTCTTGAGATATTTCTCGGACTGGTCTGCAAAAGAACTCAACGAACTTATATAGAACGTAAGAGGCTTGCTCTTGGGTATATTGTAAAGTGTCTGTCCTTCTTCAAGTATCTTTCCGGACATGGAAATTTCAGCCTTTTTAAGTCCCGGACAAGTGTTGATGGTCTGAGTGTAATCATAGATGAAGTCCCCGTCAGGTGTCACGACCACGGTGTCCAGTCTTATGCCTTCAGCCACGATGGGAGCTTTCACATATTTTCTGAACATCTTGTCCTTCCTGGATTTTCTGTGTTCATTTCTCTGCACCAGATGACGATAGGTATAATGCTCTATTGCAGCCTGTTCCGTAACTCCGTACACAGAGGCGAATACTTCATCTGAAACATAACTTGAGTCGTTTCTGAACTTGTACAGGGCCGGGATGTTCCTTTTTATGAAAATCTCCAGCTGAGTCATGTTCAGGAACCTGTTCTCGTCAGTGATGATGGATTCCAGGAACTTGCGGTACTGCTCATAACCTTTCATCTGCCGTTTCCGGTACTGAGCGCCGGTAATTATTACAGGCTCAAGCTTCGTGGTATCTCCCAGAATATACATGTCAGGGTAGAGTCTTACCTGCCATCTGCTGTCCTGCATGCTTCCCGGCACGGTCACCTGAAACTTCAGATCCACTTTTCCGTGTCTTTCAGCTACATTTCTGAATCTTGCCGTGACTTTGGCTGCCCTGATGACGTCTGTGGCAACCATCTCTCCATTCTCATCCTTTACGGCATTCATTATCAGCACGCTTTCCGGGGCGCTGGTCTCAACCGTATCCTTTTCCTGCTCTTCTGTCTCCAATGGGATGTATTTTTCGTCTGGAATAGACAGCTCTGCCGAAACGGAATCTGATTTGAGACTGCTGATTTTCCGATGCGTACCGCATCCCGCCAGCAGGAGAGCCAATGTCGTCAGCAAGATCAGTCTTTTCATTATAGTCCGAATGATGGTTGAACGTTTTCGTCTGTCTCGATGATGGTCAATCTGTTGGCAAGCACTTCATATACCTGCTTCTCCACGCCGTCCGAGTTCTCGAATTTCTGACATCTGAGTCTGCCGACAACATAGACGAGAGAGCCTTTGTCGATTTTGTGGAAATCCGGCATCCCTTTTCCGCTCCATGCTGTTACATTGTGCCAGGTAGTCTCGATGACAGGCTGGCCGTCTTTGCCTTTATATGCGTAATTGGTGGCCAATGAGAATCTGATGGATTCGGAGCCGCCGTATTCCTGGATCTTTACGTTCCCGACGTTTCCCCTCAGTTCGATTTTGTTAATTTGTTCCATAGTTTTAAATGTTTGGTTTACGTCGGTCCGGACGCGCGTTCCCGGACTGACCAGCGGCAAAGTAATAGCGAAAAAACCGACGGAAAAAGGAAATTTAAGAATAGTCGCTGAGATTTTTACGATTTTTAAATTCCTTAATTTCACCGCATTATGAAAAAATCATTTAAAATAAATTTTAAATTCCCGCAAATCATCCGAAAAGTTTAAAAAACGTGAAAATTTTCACCGGAAAGCCATGTTTTCCGATGCCATTTGAAAGTGTAGTCTTATATTGTCCACAGCATTTTAATGGTAAACGATTATGACAGACTACAAAATCATTGACCAATCCCTTAAAATCGACTCGTGCCTAGAATGTGGGACGATTTTCTATGGACGGACCAATAAAGTATTCTGCTGCGAGGCCTGCAAAAACAGATATCACAACAGAAAATACCAGGAAATCCGCAATGTCAAGCTGCGGGTCAGGCATATTCTCGAGAAGAATTACACCATATTGTCCGGTCTTGTTTCGGACAAGATATCGTCCATCGGAAGGGATGAGCTGATGCTCAAGGGATTCAATCCCGAATATGTCACCGGCTGCATGAGGATGAACAAGAGGGAACTGTGCTACTGCTATGACATTGCTTTCGTGCGGACTCCGTCGAGAATATACAATCTTCGCAGAATTGCCGGAAAAGTGACCTGCGGATGAAATTCCTTGCTAACTTTGTGCTCCTATTATTATATATGACATCTATGAGCAATCCGTTATTGGTGGAATCTCCATATCCGTATGGAGCACCGCAATTTGACAAGATAAAGACAGAACATTACCTTCCCGCGTTCAAGCAGGGCATCGTGGAAGCCAAGGCTGACATTGACAATATCGTGAATTGCCCTGATGCTCCGACATTTGCCAATACAATAGAGGCTTTGGAGTTCAGCGGCAGGACATTGGGCCGGGTGTCGGACATCTTTTTCAATATCCTCGAGGCCGACTCCGACGATGAACTGCAGGCTGTAGCCGAGGAAGTGTCACCGATGCTGACAGAATATTCAATGTATGTTTCGCTCAATGCGCCACTCTTCAGCCGTATCAGGCAGGTGTATGAGCAGCGGGAAACATTGGCTCTGGAGCAGGACCAGAAAAGACTGTTGGAGCAGACCTACAAGTCATTTTCCCGCCAGGGCGCAAATCTTTCCGATGAAGACAAGGCCATCTACGGAAAGTATATGGAAGAACTGTCGCTCCTGACATTGAAATTCGGCAAGAACGTGCTCGCCGCTACCAATGCCTATTCTCTGCATATTACTGATGAGAAAGACTTGGCCGGACTCCCTGATTATGTGAGGGATGCGGGAAAAACGACTGCGAAAGAGAAAAATCTGGAAGGATGGGTGTTTACGCTGGACAGACCGAGCTATGGGCCGTTCATGCAGTATTGTGATAACCCGGAACTGCGCAGGCAGATGTATCTCGAATATAACAGAAGGGCTACTTCAGGTGAGAATGACAATTCGCAGACGGTCCGTCGAATTGCCGAGCTGAGACTGAAGATAGCCGGGATCCTGGGCTATGAAACCTGGGCAGACTATGTGCTGGAAGAGAATATGGCCAAGACGCGCAAGACTGTGAATGACTTCCTGGAAAGCCTGATGACCACGTCATTGCCTTTTGCTGAGAAAGATGTGAAGAACGTGTATGAGTATGCGTTGAATCACGGTTTCAGACAGATTGCACAGGAGCATGGACAGCCGTCAGACAGGCTTATGCCTTGGGACTTCAGTTATTGGTCAGAAAAGTACATGGAGGCTGAGTATTCGCTGAATGACGGGCAGCTGAAGCCGTATTTCAAGTTGGAGAACTGTATTGGAGCGGTGATGGGTCTGGCTGAGACTCTTTACGGAATCTCTTTTGAAGAGCGTCACGACATCCCTGTCTATCATAAGGACGTGAAAGTGTATGATGTGAAGGATAAGGACGGCAGCCACCTGGCCCTGTTCTATGCTGATTTCTTCCCGCGTGAGAGCAAGAGGGGAGGAGCGTGGATGACAGAATTCCGTGGCCAGAGGATTGAGAACGGTGTGGAACAGCGTCCGTTGGTAAGCATTGTCACGAATTTCACCAAGCCTACAGAAAATGCTCCGTCTCTTCTTACCCATGACGAACTGAATACGTTCCTTCACGAGTTCGGCCATTCGCTGCACGGAATGTTTGCGGAAGGCCGTTATCCTTCTCTCTGCGGAACAAATGTGGCGCGGGATTTCGTGGAACTGCCATCCCAGATAATGGAAAACTGGGCGTTTGAACCGGCGTTCCTCGAAACTTTCGCCAAGGATTATCGTACCGGCGAGGTGATTCCGGGAGAGCTGCTTGAGCGTATTGTCAATGCAAAGAATTATCTCTCAGGATATTATCAGGTACGCCAACTTGATTTCGGAATCCTTGACATGGCTTGGCATACGCTTGAGTCAATGCCTCAGGAAGGGACGATCGAATTTGAAACCCGCGTTCTGGAGCCTTACCGTGTGCTGCCTTATGTGAACGGAACTGCCATTTCCACATCCTTCAGCCACATATTCTCAGGCGGATATTCTGCCGGATATTATTCATATAAATGGGCGGAAGTGCTGGAGGCGGATGCGTTCTCTCTCTTCGACCAGAACGGTATCTTCGACAAGGCTACGGCAGAATCGTTCAGAAAAGAAATACTCTCCAGAGGCGACACTGAGGACCCTGCTGTCCTCTATAAGAACTTCCGCGGAAGGGACCCGCAGCCACAGGCATTGATGAAAAAACTTGGACTCGAATAGAGCCCAAGTTCAATTCCTGAACAACAGAACAGGAGTCCTGTCAATGTATTAATGTGTTACTGTGCATCGACCTGTTTCTTCGGGTCCTTGAACAGTATCATGAACAGCACGCCGACTACGAGAGCGTAAGCCGCGAAGATGTACCAGGCCGTGCTCCAAGACGGCTCGGCTGCGTTATATACGAATTTGTTCACGATTTCCTGAGCTCCGAGAGTTCCGATGGTCGCACCGATACCATTGGTCATCAACATGAAGAGCCCTTGTGCGCTGGAACGGATTTTCTCGTCAGTTTTCATGTTTACATAGAGTGAACCTGAAATGTTGAAGAAGTCGAATGCCACACCATATACGAGGCAGGACAATACGAACATCCACACTCCTGAACCCGGATTACCGGCTCCGAACAGACCGAAGCGGAATACCCATGCGAACATTGCAATCAGCATCACCTTCTTGATTCCGAAGAACTTCATCGCGAAAGGAATGAGCAGGATGCACAATGTCTCAGACAGCTGGGACAGGGAAATCAATGCGTTTGCATTCTGGGCACCCCAGGCATTGGCATATTCCGGAATCTCCTTGAAGTGGGTGATGAACGGATTTGCAAAGCCGTTGGTGATCTGGAGAGATACTCCCAGGAGCATTGAGAATATGAAGAAAATCGCCATGTCCTTTTTCTTGAACAATGCGAAAGCCTTGAGCCCGAAAGCTTCTGCGACAGATTTGGATTCGCCTCCTTTAGCTACAGGACAGGCAGGAAGAGTGAATGCGTAAGCTGCCAGTACCAGTCCGATGACGCCGGAAGTAAAGAACTGGTTATAAGACAATTGAAACTGTACTCCGTCGATTGACATGAAGTTCACGAAGAGCATGCTGCAGATGAAACCTACAGTACCGAAAACCCTGATAGGCGGAAAATCCTTCACGGTGTCCATGCCGAATTTCTCGAGTCCGGAGTAGGCTACGGAGTTTGAGAGCGCGATGGTAGGCATGTAGAATGCCACGCTTATCGAGTAAAGGGAGAACAGAGTGGCGAAATTCACGCTGTCACCTGCCACAAGTCCGTAGTAGCCGGCTGCTATCATTGCAAGTCCAGCTATGCCGTGGCACAGTCCGAGAACCTTCTGGGCCTGGATATATTTGTCGGCGATAATGCCTATGATGGCAGGCATGAAAATGGAAACTATCCCCTGCATAGCATAGAAAATGCCGATTTTCGCCCCCAATCCGATATTGACAAGATAACTTCCCATTGAAGTCAAGTATGCACCCCAGATGGCATACTGAAGGAAATTCATAATTATCAGTCTGATGCTGATTCCGTTGTTTTTCATTGTAATTGAATTAGTGTTTTGAATATGCAAATGTACAAGTTTTTGTGGTAATTTTACTAACTTTGGAAGTTGGAACCAAAAAATGTCTGTCAATAGATGAAATTTGTCAAGATAGCAGCGGATTCGCAGTCATCGGCCAGATGCGGAATCATCACCACCGATCACGGCCAGATAGAGACACCTATATTCATGCCGGTAGGCACAGTAGGTTCAGTGAAGGGAGTTTACCACAGGGATTTGAAAGAAGATATCAAGGCTCAGATAATTCTTGGCAACACCTATCATCTGTACCTGCGCCCCGGACTTGATACATTGAAGGCGGCCGGAGGACTGCACAAATTCATTTCATGGGACAAGCCGATATTGACGGACAGCGGAGGCTTCCAGGTATTCTCATTGACCGGAATCAGGAAACTGACCCCTGACGGCTGCACCTTCTCTTCTCATATCGACGGCTCGAGACACACCTTTACGCCTGAGAACAATGTTGATACTCAGCGTATTATCGGTGCTGATATCATGATGGCGCTGGACGAGTGCTGTCCGGGAGACGCTGACTACAACTATGCGAAGAAGTCATTGGAGATGACCCAGTCATGGCTGGAGCGTTACCTGAAGCGTTTCGACGAGACCGAGCCGCTTTACGGTTACAGCCAGACCGTATTTCCGATCGTGCAGGGCTGCGTATATCCGGATTTGAGAAAACGTGCCGTGGAACATGTCGTGGCCCAGAACAGGGAAGGCTATGCCATCGGCGGCCTTGCAGTAGGGGAGCCTACCGAGAAGATGTACGAGATGCTTGAACTTGTGTGTCCTCTCCTTCCGGACGACAGACCGCGTTACCTGATGGGAGTGGGAACACCTGCCAATCTGCTCGAAGGCATTGCCAGAGGCGTGGATATGTTCGACTGCGTAATGCCGACCAGAAACGGCCGCAACGGAATGCTGTTCACATGGAACGGCATCATGAACATGCGCAACAAAAAGTGGGAGAATGATTTCTCGCTCATTGACCCGGAAGGCGCGTCTTTCGTGGACAGAACATACACCAAGGCATATCTGAGGCATCTTTTCGTGGCAGGAGAAATGTTTGCGGCAATGATTGCGAGCGAGCACAACCTGGCATTCTACCTGGACCTTGTGAAGCAGGCGCGCGCCCATATCCTCGCAGGCGACTTCAAGGCATGGAAAGACGTTACGGTTAAAAGGATAATGACAAGACTTTAGTTGACTATGTTTCCCAAAAAACTGGATGTATATATCACGAAGAAGTTTATGCTGACCTTCTTCATCGCGATTCTCCTTATAATCGGAATAGTGATCATCTTCGACATAAGTGAGAAAATCGATGATTTCGTGGCCAAGCAGGCTCCTCTGAAGGAGATCATCTTCAGTTATTACGTGAATTTCGTCCCGTATTTCATGAACATGTTCAGCCCTCTGTTCGTGTTCATAACGGTCATATTCTTCACATCCAGAATGGCGGCCAACTCGGAAATCATCGCCATCCTCTCCTGCGGAATCAGTTTCCACCGGATGATGCTGCCGTATATTTTCTCCGCATCTGTCATCGCGCTGCTGTCGTTGGGCCTGAACCTTTTCGTCATACCGCGGGCCAATGCCGAGAGGCACGTTTTTGAGGCCGAATACACCAAGAAGAAGGCACAAAAAATGGAGAGGAACATCCATTACCAGATAGCGCCGGGCCAGTTCGTATATGTGGAACAGTTCAGCAAATACAACAATACGGCGTACAAGTTCACACTCGAGACAATCGAGAACAACCAGCTGGTTTCCAAGGTCTCAGCGGAGCGTGCAGTGTGGGACGCCTCCATCGGCGGATGGACATTGAAAAAATACTTCATCCGCGAATACAATGAAGCCGGACTCGAAGACAAGGTCAGATGCGGCGAGCAGCTCGATACTGTCATCAGCCTTACTGTGGATGACTTTTTCCGTAAGAAGAATACCGTCGAGGACCTTCCGTTCGAGCAGTTGAACGAGCTGATAAGTGTCCAGAAACTACGTGGCGACCCGAATGTGAAATACTCATTGATAGAAAAGCATACACGTTTTTCACTTCCTTTCTCCGCATTCATATTGACCATTATGGGCGTGGCATTGTCCTCAAGAAAGAAGAGGGGAGGCATCGGGTGGAACCTTGCGATAGGCATCGCCCTGAGTTTCTCGTACATTCTGTTCATGAGGTTCAGCCAGATGTTCGTATATACGGGGCTTATGCCGCCGTGGCTAGCGATCTGGCTCCCGAACATGATATTCGCGGTGATTGCCGGCGTCCTGTACAGGATAGCGCCTAAATAATCAGAAAATGTTCTTGATAAATAGCATATAACCAATTCAATATCATTATCATGGCGGAACACACACTCTCCCCGATGAAGCGCACAATTGTGGGCGTCCAATTCATGTTTGTGGCATTCGGCTCCACAGTCCTTGTGCCGATCCTGTGTAACCTCGACCCTGCTATCGCATTGCTCGCAGCAGGTCTCGGCACTCTCCTCTTTCACGCTGTAACAGGCGGAAAAGTACCTATCTATTTGGGCAGCAGCTTTGCATTCATTGCCCCGATTATCAAGGCGACAGAACTTTACGGCCTTCCTGGAATGTTCTGCGGACTTATGGCAGTCGGTGTCGTATATATGCTTATGAGCCTGCTGGTCAAGGCATTCGGTATCAGCTTCATCAAGAAACTCTTCCCGCCTATCGTGATCGGACCTGTAATCATTCTCATCGGACTATCGCTTGCCGGCTCAGGAGTCAATATGGCAAAGTCCAACTGGATATTGGCCCTCATATCATTGGCAGTGGCAGTAATAGCGTCAATCTGGGGTAAAGGTATCGTGAAACTTATTCCGGTAGTGTTCGGTGCAGTCGCCGGATATATCGTTTCCCTGATTTTCTATAGAAGTTCAATGGACTTCACTCCGGTAGCCGAGGCCTCCTGGTTCGCATTGCCGAAAATCGCGCACATGACATTCTCCTGGCAGGCAATCCTCTTTATGGCACCGGTTGCAATCGCACCTATCATCGAACACATCGGCGACATGTACGCCATCAGCTCCATTGCAGGAAAAGACTTCGTGAAAGATCCAGGTCTGCACAGGACATTGCTCGGAGACGGACTTTCATGCTGTCTTGCAGCGTTCCTCGGCGGCGCCCCTATAACTACATATTCAGAAGTCACCGGCGCGGTTTCCCTTACGAAAGTCACTGACCCTTCGGTACTTAGAATTGCAGGTGTCTCGGCAGTCGTGCTTGCCCTCATCGGTAAAGTGGGCGCTGTAATCCAGACCATCCCGCAGGCCGTTCTCGGCGGCATCATGCTGCTTCTTTTCGGCAGCATAGCATCAGTCGGAGTAAGCAATATGATAGAATCTCGAATCAATATGGGCTCCACCCGAAATCTCATTATCGCATCATTGATATTGACCATAGGCATCGGCGGCGCTGTCATCGATTTCGGAACATTCTCATTGGCAGGAATCGGTCTTGCGTCCATCGTGGGCGTGATCCTGAACCTCGTGCTTCCTCACGACAAAAAAGAACCGGAATATCTCGAAAAATAATGAAAGTAAAGATCGTAAACAAATCCAAGAATCCTTCACCTGCATATGCCACACCACTTTCAGCAGGAATGGACATAAGAGCTGACATCAATGAGCCTGTAACATTGGAACCGCTCCACAGACAGCTCGTACCGACAGGCCTGTATATCGCTCTGCCTGAAGGGTTTGAATGTCAGGCAAGACCTCGCAGCGGACTGGCTGTGAAACATGGCATTACAGTCCTCAATACCCCTGGTACCATCGACGCGGACTATCGCGGAGAACTGAAAATCCTCCTCGTGAACCTGTCTGACGAGCCGTTCGTAATCGAGCCGGGCGAGCGTATCGCACAGCTTGTCGTGGCTAAACACGAGCACGTGGACTGGGAAGAAGTGGAAGTCCTGGATGAGACAGAAAGAGGCGAAGGTGGTTTTGGAAGTACTGGTGTAAAGTAATGGATATCAAAGAGTTATATTCAATATTCGTTAAATGTGGCTCGGTTGCGACAGACAGCCGGGCCATACGTGGCGGAGAACTTTTCTTCGCATTGAAAGGCGAAAATTTCGACGGAAACGAATATGCGGTCAAGGCACTTGAGGCCGGAGCCGCTTATGCCGTGGTCAATGCAGATGCTCCTGTTGCAGGGAAGGCGGACTGCTACCATTCAGAAAACGGAGGCAGCCGCATCATCAAGGCAGACGACACATTGGCACAGTTGCAGGCACTTGCCCGCTATCATCGTGAAAATGTTCTCGGCGAAGGCAACCATCTGACAGTCATAGGAATAACCGGGACGAACGGCAAGACCACCACTAAGGAACTGCTCAGGACCGTCCTCTCTGCTGGGCTCCGGACCGTCGCCACGGAAGGTAATCTGAACAATGACATAGGCGTACCGCTTTCTTTGCTGAAAATCACGCCTGACACTCAGATTGCCATTATCGAAATGGGCGCAAGCCACCCGGACGATATCGCCAAACTCGTGAAGGTAAGCGAACCCGATTACGGCATCATCACCAACGTCGGCAAGGCCCACCTGCTCGGCTTCGGCAGTTTCGAAGGCGTCAAGAAAGCCAAAGGACGCCTCTATGATTATGTCAATGAATTCGGCAAGGCGGTCTTTGTCAATCAGGATGACGAAGTTCTCAGGTCAATGTGTGCTGAGCGTGAAGGGCTGTCGATTGTCCCTTATGGCCTGAACACTGACGGATGCACCATTCTTGAGACCACGTCTGAATCTCCGTTCCTGAGGATAAAACTGTCTGACGGCAAGGTTATAAATACTTCATTGATAGGTAATTATAATTCGGCCAATGTTCTGGCAGCCCTCTGTGTCGGCAAATTCTTCGGCATCAGCGAGGACAAGGCATTGGCGTCAATCGCATCATACCGTCCTTCAAACAGCCGCTCACAGATGGTCCGCACTGAGCGCAACTCCCTTATCGTCGATGCCTATAACGCCAACCCTTCCAGCATGCGTGCTGCATTGATGAACTTCTTCAGTATCAATGCCTCTCCTAAGGCCGTGCTGCTCGGAGATATGCGAGAACTTGGAGACGGCTCCGTGAATGAGCATAAGGAGATTCTGAAACTCCTGTCTGGAGCCGGCATTGACCGTATATATCTTGTAGGGGAAGAATTCCGTAAAGCATTGGATGACAGTGAGAAACCTGAGAATGTAAGCTGGTTCGCCACTTCAGTTGAGCTTGCTGATGAACTCGCGCACAACCCGTTTTCAGGATATACCGCCCTCGTCAAGGGCTCGAGAGGAATCCAGATGGAAAAGACTATTCCTTCGTTGTAGTAGCGTCCTTTGTAGAAGTACCGATGGCTGCCGGCCGTTTTTTGTCAATGAATCTGGCGAAGAACCACCTGGCGGCCATTGCTATGATTGTACCATAGGAACAGCCTATCACAGCGCCTACAATGATGTCTCCGAGATAATGTTTGCCTACGAATATCCTGCTGATGGACAGCAATGTAGCCCATATCAGTATCCACGTGATGTAGGCCCTGTAGGTATGCGTCTTGTCGTAGCGGAACAGTACGGATGAGCACAGGGCGAAGCCGAATGCATTGGCAGCGTGAGCGGAAAAGAAACCGTAGAAGTTGCCTCTGGTTTCCAGGACGTGCAGCCCTCCGAAAATCATCCTTGAGCTGTAGCACGGACGGAGTCTTGCCACGGAATATTTCAGGAGATTGGAAGTCTGGTCGCAGGCAAGAAGCGTAAGCCCCATGCATGCAATGGCGATAAGGCCCTTCTTCCATCCGAGCCTTTTCACGAAGAAAAATGCAATCAGGGCGTAGAGCGGAAACCAGACGGCCCTATCAGACATGAAGATCATGAACTGGTCAGAGGCGGGATGGTGAAACTTGTTGATGAACAGCGTCAGAATCTGATCCCATCTGTGCAGTATGTCCCAGAATACCAATTCCATACGTTATTCGTGCAATGCAGTCCAAAGTTCGTCCTTCAGCTCGTTCAGTCCGTCACCGGTAACAGAAGAGATGAAAACTGTCGGGATGTCTTTAGGCAATGTCCTCTTTATCTTCTTCTTGGTCTGCTCATCGATGATGTCGCACTTGGTGACAGCCAGAACCCTTTCTTTGTCAAGCAGTTCAGGATTGTACATCTTCAGCTCGTTCAGAAGAATCTTATAACCTTTTCCGATATGCTCCTCCTCGGCGGACACCATGAAAAGCAGCACGGAATTCCGCTCGATATGCCTGAGGAAACGCAGACCGATGCCCTTGCCCTCATGTGCGCCTTCGATAATGCCCGGAATATCAGCCATCACGAAAGACTTGTCATCGTGGTAGCGCACGATTCCGAGGTTCGGTTCCAATGTAGTGAACGCGTAGTTCGCGATTTTCGGCTTAGCGGATGTTATAGCCGAGAGCAATGTGGACTTTCCGGCATTCGGAAAGCCTACCAGTCCGACGTCAGCAAGTATCTTCAGCTCCAATATGAACCATCCTTCCTCGCCTTCCTCGCCCGGCTGCGCATAACGCGGAGTCTGCTGGGTCGCCGACTTGAAATTGTTGTTTCCAAGTCCGCCCCTGCCGCCTTTGCAGAGAATCTTCTCCTCTCCGGGCTCCATCATGTCGAAAAGCACCTCGCCGGTCTCGCCGTCTTTCACGACCGTGCCCACAGGTACGTCCAGGATGATGTCCTGCCCCTGCTTTCCCTTGCAAAGCGCCGCGCCGCCGTGTTCGCCGCTCTCAGCCTTCACGAACTTCTTGTATTTCAGATGGATCAATGTCCAGAACTGCGGATTTGCACGCAGTATTATGTGACCGCCCCTTCCGCCGTCCCCTCCGTCAGGTCCGCCTTTCGGAACATACTTGGCCCTGTGCAGATGCACCGAACCCGGTCCGCCATGCCCTGACGCACAAAAAATCTTCACATAATCTATAAAATTGCTGTCTGCCATAATAGCTTCTCTTTCAATTTGTTAACTGGTCTAAAATGACCGATTATGACAGCGGAGTAACAAACCGGTAACACGACTTCACTTTTGCTGTCAATGAACTTTTTGTTCGAAAGCTCAATTTTCTCCACTTTTTACCCAGAAGGGCCTGATCCAGCAGGCTTTCAAGATGCAAAGTTAACGATTTCTTTTGATTTCCCTAAGCGGAAAAGCCCAGGCATTCTTCCCATGGCCAGGGCGCTCCAGTTGAAGCGGTACCTATCTCTGTCGCAATCTTGGCTGAAGATGGACCGAAGCCGCGATTTCAACCGGGATTTCTCCACCAAGTTGGTGGAGTTTTTGTCCGTTATCCGTATAGAAACGATACCACTGCTTCATGTGCCACAGATTCGTGGTGCTGAATCCCTTGGATTCCGGAAACGCAGCAGCAGATGCGAACCATCAAGAACGGAGGCACACAGGAAATCCAGGGCAAACACAGGGAAATACCCTTTCCGGCGCGGTGACGACACATGCTCATTCCCCAGCTTGGCAAAACCGTGGTAGGCGGACACGAAAAAGTTATACCCTGAAATGCTCGTCTTGGGGTCATAGGGCGGCCGCTGGCTGGGCACTTCCATGGCATACTTGTTCCAGAGACGCTGACCTCCGGTTCCTGCTGTCGCCACGCCTCCAGGGCGTGATGGTGCAGGCATGCCTGGTCCAGTTGCTCGGCGGTCCCCGGGAAGGAAGACGAAGATTTGGTTCTGTAGTAGCAGTGCCCCTTGCGGTGATAGAAAGTCTTGTCACCGATGGAGCCCCAACAGTCAGAGAAAAGGATGTCTGGATAAAAACGAGGCATAGGTTAAATTCAGGTTAAAGTCCGGGACGGGAGGCCGGGTTACAAGTCTTAAGCTGCATTCTTAAATTCAATAGCAAGTGGTGTAAATTCTGTATTCTGAACAAGAATATCGTCATATCCTTTATCGAGAACTAATTTGTCATTCTGAAAAAGAAAACACCTCTTGTTATTAAAGACTTTAAACATCACGTCGTTAGATTGTGTACAAACGCTGATGGAGTCATAAACACACGGAACAAATTGGCGCTCGAAGAACTCATCATAGGCTCCAACTTTACCTCCTTTGTGGGCAAGGATAAAGGATCGTCTCTCATTAAAAGATTGACGGGGTTGTAGTTCTCAACCATCTCTACCTCATCGAATTCATATTTTACGAGATTAAGGTAGCTAAATGCTCTCTTTTGAATTTGAGGCGTAATACCTATTTCTTGTTTACAACCACATTTGTAGCAGAAATTAGCCCCTTCAGGAAGTGGAATTCCGCAGTGAATACAAAACATATACTATCTTTTATAATAATTCAACTTTTAGCCCCAGCGCAAGACGTTTTGAGATTTCTGTAATCTGGGCGAACTTGGAGCCAGTGTATGAACAGGTATTGCACAGCCAGCCATTGCCGACGGGTTTGCAAGGCTTCTCATAGCGCGGCGCAGGATTCTTGAGGATAAGGTTATCCCCGCAGCAGACTATGCCGAGTTCACGTACGCGTTCGGCTCCGGCATATTTTACGACTTCCACCAGCGCCTCCAGGACCTTTGAAGGGAAGATCACGCGACCATCCGGGAAGGTTACGCGGATTTTGGCACGTGTTCCCTCTGGAACTTCAACGCGAGGCAGCAATGTTATTTCAGAACCATCGAGCGGAACCAGATAAACCTTCAGGTCCAGTTCGAGTTCATCTGAGATGGTCTGGAGGTCAGTGCATTTCGTATTCGTCGAGCTGTTGGTCATCACGTACCAGCCATCTCCGATAGGTTTCTGATACTGTGCGTACCTGGAGTCAAGCGTCTTGGAAACGACGCCAACACCTGCGTGTGAGAGGTTGACAAGTGCGACCAGGTCCGGATCAATCAGTTTGATGGCTTTGGCGTAAGTCTCACTGACATTCTTGTCCTGGAGCACCGTTCCATCAGGAAACTCCACACGGAGAATATGTGTCTTGCTGCGTTTGTGGGCTTCAAGCGATACGGATATGGGCGCGGATGATGAAACCGATGCGGGCGTTTCGTGAACATACGGGGCAGCCCAATTGATTTCATTCATCAGTTTACCCCAGTCAGCCAGTGTCATATTGGGGAACCGTTTTCCGTAGAATCTCTCTATGGCGTTGAAAGCAGCTGCTTTCTTCGGGTATTCTGTATCCAGATACGGACGGAGCAAGTCAATGAGTTCGGGGTTGGCAATACGCGTCAGTTTGCCATTCTCGTCGGTAAATTCTGTCTCCCAATCATGCACAATGAGTTCGGGTTTCTGTTTAGGTACAGGCTCAGTTTGTGAACCATACGGAATTGGTTCGCCTTCGGAAAGGAGAGCAGGTTCTTCTTCGTTCCTGGCATATGTTTGCGTTTCACTGAGGAAGGCCACATACTGCTTCATGGCCGCTGAATAGTCGTGATGCTTGAGGTCATTAAGTGTCTTTATGTCTGGTATGTCGAAGAATTTGGATGCTGCGGCGGCATAATCGGCATACCGGGTGCAAGGCTCAAACAACTCCCGATGGTTCTGAATTATTCCGGCATTCAAGAGGAACTTGATGGCACGCACATAGCGTTTGACGGTCTGCGGAAGATAATCTTTCGGAGTTAGGTAGGCTTCGAACTTGCGCAGCGCATCATCTGAGCAGAAGTAGACGAACAGGTTATTTACTATGCCATTGAAATTGTCTTCAACTGGCGCCGTTTCAACCGTTGGCTCATCTTCGTCTTCAACAACTTCTACCACAAGAGGAACGTCGCCGTCGGGTTTAATCTCAGGTGCGACACGGGTAAGATAATCAATATAGGCATTGAGTGCGGCGGAAATCAGGTTGTGCCACTTCTCGTTTTTCTCCTTAACTTCGTCAAGAGCAACGAACTGACCTACAGCTAAACGGTATTCTGCCAGAGAATCAAAGGCATAGAAAATCTTCCGGTTACGCGTAATGGTACCGTCTAAAATGAGTGTTTTAACAACCCGGCAGTAATTCCCGATGGTAACCTGAGACATGCCCTCATCGCCCAAGAAACGGGCAAATTCTGCTACATTGGCTGTGTCCATGAATGTCTTGAACGCCTCGTTTGCCTCGGGGCGGCGTTTGGAACCCATAGCGACATAATCACCTTCGGCAAGGAAGTAGCTTTTTACATTGATGAAGAACATCCGGATGAGTTCCCGCGGGAAGACAACAACCTCTCCTTCATTGCTGAGTTCCATCCGCTTAAGCTGTTTTTCTGCTCTTGCTTGCTGCTGGAGAGACAGACGCGAGTAGAAGGAAACGTTTCCGGTACTGTTCAGGCGTTGTTTGACCCAGACAGGATTCCAAGTGGCATAGACGTCGTTGTCGCCATCGTAACCAAGGAGTATAAAATCGGCTTCAGATCCCTTGATGGGCTCAAAATCGTCTCTCTGGGGCAGTTGCGCACGCCATACGTCCGGATTCTCAAAATGAGCAGACGTCAAGTTTTTGATATAGATCCAGTATTCCGTCCCATTGAGCAGGATGCGGAATGGATTTAGCCCTTCTACATAGCGGTAATTGGCACCGCTAAGCGCTTCGAGGAAGAGCATCTGGAGTTCCTGTCTGTCAATTTTCTGTACCATAAGCTATATCAGGCTTCTGAATAAAGGACTCGATTCCATATCAAAAGGAGATTCCTCCTTGCGGACGTCAGTCAATCCATTCAGATTACTGGCAAATTTGACTTCGGTCACTAGCGAAGGAACTTTGTCTTTGGGTATGCTTGGAATATCGTGGTAATCGTAAAATTCAAGGAAATCTACAGCTGACGTATAATCGTAAAATACATTCTCGAGTTTTGCAAGGTCTGTGCCCACGGTTTCCGCAATGATGGTGAAGAGTCGGATTTGAGAATCAACGGCCGATACTCTTTCGCGGATCTTGTCATAAAGACCTTTGACAGATAAACCATCCGCAGCAGGTCCGGATTCACGGACTACTGTGGAAGCGATGAGGAGGCGCGAGTTCTGCGATGGATTCAATTGGTCCAGCGAGAACTTATGGACTCGCTCCTCTGAGGAGGTGCTTTTCACCTCGATTTTGTCCCGGCCAAGCGTAAAGTCATACTTTGCAGACGGAACCGAATGCCACGCATTGATAAGCGTTTCTGGTCGTGTGCTTTGCTCAATCACGAGCAGTTCTGCCCAGAGTCCCTGTATTATCTTCTTAGGCGGTTTTGTGAGGGCATCGAAAATGGCGATGAGATTTTCAACTTCTACTGAGAGTTCTCTGTTGGACGGGATAGGCTGCAATTTATGCAGCATCATTGTGAAAATCTCCACAAAGTAGGATTGAAGCGGTGTGTCCAGGGAGCGGAGTGTGATGATGCAGAAGGTATCATCCTGCGAATTTCCGTTGTCGTCAATCAGTTTGCAAGATACGTTATACTCAACAGATAGAATCTCACGCACAATATTCTGCACAGAAGACGCCAAAGAGTTTGTCCTGACAAAAAACATCGGGAAACTTTCCTGAGATACGCCCAGTTTGTGCGGCAGGTCATCGATGGCAACAACGGTGAAACGACCGTCCTCGGCGGCCTGATTGCGTAGTGCCTGAAAGCGAGAAAAAAGTGCATTAATCTGTGGCATAGTGCTTTACCTCCTATTCTTCATCTACCTCGTCATCCGAATCGTCAATGTTATACTGTTCGTTGGAAGTGTATGTGGCGGCAAGTTCCTTGGGAACATAGATTGCCATGGTATAAGCTTCCTTCGGGTAATCGAGTTCTGCACCCTTGAGTCTGATATGGTACAGTTGGAAAGTCAGGGTTTCGTGGGAACCGACTATCTTGGCATCACCAGGATAGTTTGTTGAGTCTGTGGCTGAACTGGGACCGGCGAAAATCTGCGTATTGGCAGCCAAACGACGCTCTGCGGCATCGAAATTACGCTCGATAGCCGGTGCGCCGAAGGCCATCTGATAGAAATAGACATAATCGATTTTGTCGTCCCCAGATGCGCCAGCGAGGTAACGTAGGTAACGGATGGTATCGGCTTTGCGCTGTGCGTCCGGCCAGTTTTTGAAATTGAAGTCGCCAAGAAACTGAATGCCATCGTCGATGCCGAGTTTCAACCAGCGATGAGTACGATATAGGGTTGTATCTTGGCGTATCGTCCAGTCGTGCTCGTGGTCCTGCAGGAACCTGGCAACGAGTTCGTCATTTTGTTCAATGGTGGATTTGCTGGAGAAAGCCTGAAGAGCATTCATTCCGGACATTCTTGTATTGACCACCCAGATTGGCAGAACGTTGGCACGTGTGGGCCGCAAAGAAGGCGAAAGTAGGACTTTTCTCTCAGCCGCTTCAAGGGAATCACAGGACGCCAGCGTGGAGCGGAGTTCTTCTTCATGCTTGACGTAATTCAGGTAGTTCGCAATTGAATTCCCCGGAAGGAAGACGCGACAGGATTTGATGTAGTCCATCTTATAGCCAAAGAACCGGCAACGCTGCTGTATCGTGTCGGCATTGGTGGCCCCCTTCGTATAGCGGGGCATATAGGTTGTGGCCAACTTTTCCACAGTAAAGCCACGGTTGAGCATCTCTGCCCCAACAAGAATGTGCATCTTGTAGTCATCCCATTGAATTTCCGTCTCGGCATCTTTGTCTGTGTTGACCAGATAAACCTTCTTAGATTTGAGCACTTCGGCTATGAGAGGCTTGATTTCCTCGAAAGTCGGTTGCTCTTCTATCTCATAATGCTCTAGGGCAAGCGGCAACAATTCTTCGAAACGTTTCAGCATCTGAACCTTATCGAAGTTATCGTCGGATTTACCCATTAAGCGACGCCAAGTACGCAGTTCATTGTCAATCCACTCTTTGAAGGTCTTATTCCAGTCAATGGTATTGTCGGGATGGACCATCATGGAGAGGTAATTGATTCCATCGACTTTCAGCCACTTGACAACGATTGCCACGGCTAAAGTATGCAACATAAGTGCATCTTTGAGGGATTGCGGCATCTCAGTCAGCGGGTTGTATTTCTTGTGAAATACTTCTTTTTCAGGGATTTCAACAATCAGTTCGCCGTTGTAAAGGTCGCCATTGTCGCCTTTGCCGAAGAAGAGTTTTCCACCTACATATCCCTCTCCAGGCGTGAGTAGCGTGTGGCTCTTAGGCGAAAGTAGGTCCTGCATACTGATCAGGATATTAGCCTGAGGAGTTGCAGTGTACTGGATGTAGGTATTCCCGGGAAGGTCGGCACGGAGTTTAAGTATGGCGTCATAAGTGCGGGATTTTGAGTCTTCTTCGTATTTGCTGTTACGCCGTCCATAGCTGTTGAGGGAGGCCTGGTCCGCTTCATCGTCGATGATGATGACCGTCTCATTCGCCATCAATTCCTTGATCTCTGAATTGTTGAATATCTGGCGGACTTTCAGGATGTGGTCGTAGTGCTTGAGTATCGGTATGAGTACTATTGGCTTTTCGATGGATTCCAGATTTCCGACGATGTCGTCGATGTCGGCAGTAGTAGGATTCGAATGGATCTTGTAATAGTCGTTATTCGCACCGTTCTTGCCGATCAGGTCTTTACGCAGACGCTTCTGGGTTTGGTCAAGCAAGTTATTCTTGGTCCCAGCCAGATAAATGATGACGCGATAGCCATTGTCTTTTGCGAGAGCTGTGACGCCTGTGAATGACATGGTTTTTCCGCTCTGGACATAGCCGACAGCCAGATGAGTCGTTTCTGGAAGATTCACGGCATAATGCGGATTGCAGTGAGCAAGCACATCGCTGGCTTCCTCCCGGAAGGTAGCAATGGCTGCGTTTGACAACCCTTTTGGATTGCTTTCAGAACGGCGGATATAGTCGATAAACTTCTCGAAGAATTCGCCGCTGGTTACTTCCTGCAGCACATTCTCCTTTTGGTTATCGGTTTTCGTACCCTTATTGACTATGATTTGTTCCATCCTATACTTTCGTCTTCTTTATGTATTCGTTGAAAAAGTCCATCATGGCCATGGCGGTCTTGTTATTGACGGCCTCGGTAGTATAACGGGCTACAGCGAGGGTTTTCAGTAATGCGATGACAGGATCTGTAGGTTCGCCAAAGACCTTGAAGAAATCGTGCTTGACGTTGATGTTGCAAACAATGGCGTCCGGCTCATATTTCGAATATCCGAGCCAACAGAGTTCATTACCTTCGTCAATGAATTTTACAATCATCCTGTGCATTTTCCCGTTGATTTCATAGAAGTCCGGTTGCTTGAATTCGTTGATGATGTTCTCAACGGGTACCGGCTCTGGAATAACGGGCTGTTGTTCGGCGACCTTTGCCTTTTCTTCAATGGGCTTGGTATCAATTGATACCGGGGTGCGCTTGGTCTTGGGCGCTTCATCGTGGCGAGAAACGATTTTCTTGACCAGACGTGCAGTATTATCGGCACGATAGTTATCTGCCTGAGCAAGAATGTCGGAATCAGGGTCGCGGAGTTCGTCGCGTAGGGCCTCCATGAGCATCTCCAGATTCTCTTTGTCCTGAATATCATTCTTGTTGAAAGAAACTGCGAAACCTTCAAGTTCAAGTTCGCCGAATATTCTCTTGTAGCGGAATGTACCGGAAGAGGAACCAAAAATGCTCTTTGGGAAGTACCGGCCGTCTTCTTCGGCTCCGATGATTACGCGTCCGCGGCGAGAAAGTACAAGACCATTCTGTGTACTCTTGAGTTCTTTCAGGATACCGATGAAGCCTTTGGCTTTGTAGGGCCCAAACTGAAAGTCGATATCTTTTTTCCAGAGTCTGGAAGGCCCCTCCATATTCTTGTAGTAGGGAGCATACAGAATCGGATATTCAGTAAAATCCAGCGGCTCATTATTGACGTATAGCTCAAGTTCATCGTTACGGAGGGAGTTGCGATAAATGCTGGCCAGTTCTGAGTTAATCTTCAGAAGACTCTTCTCCGTAGGGACGTTCTTAGTAGGAGCCGTTATCGTTACTTTGGTGTAGTGGGCGTTGGCCTCAGCTGCTTCGCTCTTGACATCGATTTCCTCAAGATTATTCTTTGTGACAACATTCTGGTCGAAGCGGACGATGCGGGCAATGCCTTCGCCCAACGCCTTGGTGTTTACGGTCCATTTGTTTCCAAGCCAACAGGCAGCGGTTTTTAGACCCATGCCGAATTCGTTCAGTCCCGTATTGTTGTCAGGAGCGTTGGCTGGCTCAAAGGCATTCACGAAGCGGTTAGCAGCGATACCACCGGCATTGTCTTCAACTACGAAGCCAGTGGCCTTCCGCAGTGACATTTTGGTCTCATTCTCATCCCAGTGAATGAATATTTGGACACGGAGTTTATAGTCGGGGTCTAATGCCAGCAGTTCCTCTCGGTGATCCCGGAAGGATTGTAAGGCATTGTCAACGAACTCTGCGAGGACGTGAGGAACGGTATTGGGCAGGTCTTCAAACCTCCCATACATCTGCGAGCCAATTCGCACGCTGACTTTGTCGATGATTACGTCACTCATATCACTTGATTAAATTTTTTGCGATTCGGTAAACTACGTCCACGTTGACGGCATTGCCGAGCGCTTCATACACGCGGGATTGTGTGAGGTGGAAATCTCCTTCTCCAAATTTGAGGTTCTGCATACACTGGAGAGCCGCGGCTTCCCGCATAGTCATATACCGACCCTTGCCTGGCTCTCCTTCGGCCAATGATTCCGGAGGAAGGTTAATCCAGGGACAGATAGGTACCTGTGTTCCCACGAGGTTAAGGGCGGGCGCAAAATTCGGGAGTTTGACGGGTCAGGGGGAAAACCCTGTGTTTAGGATAACTAAAAAGTATGTACCTTTGAA
>OLFV01000646.1_pt1 | contig 39631 bp, 36 predicted proteins | sample 1605551 | NCBI WGS metagenome assembly OLFV01 (sample SAMEA3888922, study PRJEB22519) | human gut metagenome | biome: human gut; feature: human-associated habitat; material: faeces | place: Denmark | collected 2011 | reverse complement strand
GCTTTATGATATCTGCTTTGATCGTAACACCCAAATGGTTGGCTTGGCCTGTCAGGTCGGCTGCGGCATGATAATCAACACCGTCTTTTTTGAATTCACTGTTGCGCAAGTAACACCATAAGATGGTGGCCATTCCTAGCTCGTGCGCATATTCAAAAGCCTCCGAAACTTCGACCAACTGTCTTCTACTTTCTTCCGAACCGAAGTAGATGGTAGCGCCTACGGCTGCTGCTCCCATGTCCCAGGCTTCTTTTACGGAGCCGAACATGATCTGGTTGTATGAATTGGGATAAGTCAGTAATTCGTTATGATTCAGTTTGACCACAAACGGTATCTTATGCGCATATTTACGTGCTATGGAACCTAAGATTCCGAACGTAGAGGCTACTCCGTTACATCCTCCTTCAATAGCCAACCTGACGATGTTTTCCGGATCGAAATAGATCGGGTTCGGAGCGAAGGAAGCTCCCGCCGTATGTTCGATATCTTGGTCCACAGGCAGTATTGAGACGTATCCCGTATTTGCCAACCGTCCGCTTCCTAACAGGCGTTGCAGGTTGTTTAATGTTTGGATATTTCTATCCGAGCCGATCCATATACTGTCGATGACAGACGGTGAAGGAATGTGTATAAGTGATTTATCGATCGTTTTACAAGTGTGTCCCAACAGGAATTCGCTTTGTTCGCCCAGTAGGCTGATAATCTTTGAAGTGTCCATATTTATGAAAGTTTTTTAATATAACATGGGCCGTAAAGGATAGGTTTCATAGTTTTTATCAATTAACAGATAGAATAAATTTATGAGTTTTTGTAGGGCTTGTTTTAGAATGTTTCCCTACATTTGCAAAGAACAAATAACGAGTGTTACAACTATTTTAGATTATACAACCAATAAAAATTTACAAAGATGAAAAAGAAATGGATTTGCACAGTATGCGGTTATGTACACGAAGGTGATGAAGCTCCTGAATTCTGTCCTCAATGCAAGCAGCCGAAGAGTAAATTTAAAGAAATGGTAGAAACTACCGGTGCATTGACTTTTGCCGATGAACATGTGATCGGTGTTGCTAAAGGTTGTGATGAAGAAATGATTAAAGATTTGAACGCGCATTTCATGGGTGAATGTACTGAAGTCGGTATGTATCTGGCTATGAGTCGCCAAGCTGACCGTGAAGGTTATCCTGAAGTAGCAGAAGCATTCAAACGCTATGCTTGGGAAGAAGCTGAACACGCTGCTAAGTTTGCCGAACTGCTGGGTGATGTTGTTTGGGACACAAAAACAAACTTGGAGAAACGTAAAGACGCTGAATGCGGTGCTTGCGAAGATAAGAAACGTATTGCCACTCGTGCAAAACAATTAAACTTGGATGCTATCCACGACACAGTTCACGAAATGTGTAAGGACGAAGCTCGCCACGGTAAAGGATTTGAAGGTTTATACAACCGTTATTTCAAATAATTCGCAAATTCGTTAACAAAGGAAGGGCATTCTTTTAGGAGAGTGCCCTTTTTATTGGAAAAAAATGCTATACTATACACGGTAAGAAAATCGTTTCAGTAGAGACGGATTGTTTAAAAAAAGCAGAATCAAATGGGATACGAAGAATACAACAAGAGGCTGGTGCATATATGAAAGATTTGATCGATGAGAAGAACAGACAGGAAAAAATGAAAAGAAGTATCATAAAATACTGGAATGTTTCCTATGGTTCCCCGGAAGCAATTGGCGGCGAAGAGGAAGAAAAAGAGCGGGAACATGCCGTCGGCATATATCCACAGGAAAATCATGTCTATGACGAAGAGTCAGAGTTAAAACAGGCAGAGATCGAGGCGATCGATGAAGTGTCACAGACAAAAATCCAACAGATCCTGCATGAGAAAGATGACAGATTACAGAACCTGATCGAACATGAGCAGCATGAGGGATAGGAATCCTGAAGCTGTTTTGGCAGGGCAGCGTGGCAGATGCACATTTTGCAGTCTGCCACATAATGTAATAGTAAGAACAGGCGATGGTGGGATCGTTTTGGTTACATTAAAAAAGTATCACGGTCTTGGGAATGATTATCTGATCTATGATCCGAATCAGAACCGTGAATTATTACAGGAACGGCAGATACAGCTGTTGTGCAGGCGCAATACCGGAGTGGGAGCAGATGGTATTTTATCTGGTCCTGTGTTGGAGAATGAAAAAATAAAAGTACGTATTTTTAATCCGGATGGAAGTGAAGCTGAGAGAAGCGGCAACGGCATCCGGATTTTTTCAAAGTATCTGAAAGATGCCGGATATGTGAAAGAAAAGTGCTATGAGCTTTGGACAAAGGCAGGACCGGTACAGGTGGAGTTTTTAGATGAGGATGCATCGCGCATGAAAGTCGATATGGGATATGCCGCATTTGGAGCAGACAGTATCCATGCAGTAGGATTTGAGGGAGATATGATCAATGAATCCGTTTTCTTCTGTGATAATTTTTACAATATCACCTGCGTGTCCATGGGAAACCCAAACTGTGTCGTGATGATGGAAGAAATCAGCAAGAATAAAGCGTTGCATTTAGGACCATATGTGGAAAATTCAAAATATTTTCCAAACCGGATCAATATGCAGCTCTGTCACGTAGTTGACCGGGAAAATATTCAGATTGAAATCTATGAGCGGGGAGCCGGGTACACATATGCGTCAGGCACGGGAGCCTGTGCGGCGGCATCTGCAGCACATAAACTCGGACTGGTGGGAAACCGTGTGCAGGTTCATATGCAGGGCGGAGATCTGCTTGTGGAATTTGCAGAGGACGACCGCGTGTTTATGACAGGACCTGTGGTTTATATCGGAAGTATTACGCTGGCGGAAAATTTTTTTGCTTAAATTGGAAAATTTCTTGGTGTTATGAATACCGCACAGCAGCAGGGAATATGGGAACATATGGAAACCATTATAAAAAAGTCTTGCAATTGCAGGCAGAATATGATAGTTTATAAATCGTTGTGTGAGGAACACAACGATTTTTTCATGCAGAGGTACAATTCTGCAAAAACAAACGTCAGTTCGGAACCTTCCTGACGAAAAACAAAACTAAAGGAGAAAAACATATGAGAAACAAAAAGGTATTATTTCTTACCCAGGCTGCAGTGATCGCAGCGATCTACGTTGTGCTGACTATTTTTATCAGTGCATTTAACTTAGCTTCCGGTGCCATTCAGGTACGAATTTCCGAAGCACTTACCATTTTACCATTTTTTACACCGGCAGCGATTCCGGGACTGGCGATCGGTTGTCTGTTGAGCAATCTGCTGACAGGGGCAGCGGTTTATGATGTCGTGTTCGGAAGCCTTGCAACATTACTCGGTGCAGTCGGAACGTATTTACTGCGGAAACATAAGTTTTTGTGCACGCTTCCTCCGGTGATCGCAAATATGGTGATCATTCCATTTGTATTGCGCTACGGATACGGACTTGCGATGGAAGTCGGTGGACATGATCTTGCGATTCCTTTTTACATGCTGACTGTCGGCGCAGGAGAAGTGATCTGCTGCTGTATTCTTGGTTCTGTCTTATTGAATGCATTGGCGAAAGTGAGAAATGTTATTTTTAAGAATGAATAAATGTGAAGGTTATAAAAATGCCATGTCAAAGAGATAAAACTCTCTTTCTCATGGCATTTTAATAATTTTTAAGAAAATATTGACGATTTCTGAAAACGCAAGTAAACTATATAGTTAGCAGTATCTATAAGAGAGAACGAAAGGAAAAAGTTATGAAGAAAATCTTGGATTTGATCACAGATGAAGTGACAAAAGCATTTACAGAATGCGGATATGATGCAAAATATGCAAAGGTTACTTTATCGAACAGACCTGATCTTTGTGAATATCAGTGTAACGGCGCCATGGCAGCCGCCAAGGAATACAAAAAAGCCCCATTTATGATTGCAGACGAAGTAGTGGAAAAACTTGCCGTAAACCCGATGTTTGCGATGGCAGAATCTGTAAAACCTGGCTTCCTCAATCTGAAGATCGATGAGGCATACCTTGCAGATTATGTTGCAAAAATGCAGGAAGATGAGGGACGTTTTGGATGTGAAAAGACAGAAGCGCCAAAGACCATCATGATCGACTATGGCGGACCAAACGTTGCAAAACCTCTCCATGTAGGACATCTGCGTTCTGCGATCATTGGTGAGAGTGTGAAGCGTATCGGCAAATTTATGGGACACAATGTGATCGGTGACGTGCATCTGGGCGACTGGGGACTTCAGATGGGACTGATCATCACAGAGTTAAAGTTAAGAAGACCGGAACTCGTTTATTTTGATGATGCTTACACCGGAGAGTATCCAGAAGAAGCACCATTTACAATCTCTGAGTTAGAGGAGATTTATCCGACTGCCAGCAAGAAATCCAAAGAGGATGAGGCGTATAAGGAAGCGGCCATGCAGGCGACTTTTGAACTGCAGCACGGAAAACGCGGTTATCAGGCACTTTTAAAACATATTTTAAATGTGTCCGTGACAGACTTAAAGAGAAACTATGCAAACTTAAATGTTTCCTTTGAACTGTGGAAGGGCGAGTCTGATGCACAGCCATATATTCCGGATATGGTTCAGAAGATGAAGGACGATGGCTTTGCATACATCAGCGACGGCGCTCTTGTCGTGGATGTCAAAGAGGATACCGACACGAAAGAGATTCCTCCATGTATGATCTTAAAATCAGACGGAGCTTCCCTTTACAATACAACAGACCTTGCAACTATGGTATGGAGAATGAAAGACTATAACCCGGACGAGATTATTTACGTGGTAGACAAGCGTCAGGAGTTATATTTCACACAGGTATTCCGCTGCGCAAGAAAAACAGGTATCGTAAAACCGGAAACAGAACTGAAGTTTTTAGGTTTTGGTACGATGAATGGCAAGGACGGAAGACCATTTAAGACCCGCGATGGCGGTGTGATGCGTTTAGAGCATCTGATCTCTGGTATTAATGAGGAGATGCTTGCAAAGATCCAGGAGAACCAGAAGACAAAGGAGAACCTTGGGATCAGCACAGAGGAAGCGGAGAACACTGCAAAAATGGTCGCACTTGCAGCGATCAAATACGGTGATCTGAGCAATCAGGCAAGCAAAGATTACATCTTTGATATTGACCGCTTTACTTCTTTTGAGGGAAATACAGGCCCATACATCCTGTATACGATCGTCCGTATCAAATCGATCTTAAACAAATATCACGGTCTTGGAAAAGATGACAGCGGTGCAGTCATCGAGGCGGCGCACTCTAAGAGCGAGAAAGATTTAATGTTAGAACTCTCCAAGTTCAATGCAGTGATGGAGAGCGCTTTTGAGGAGACAGCACCTCATAAGATCTGTTCCTATATTTATGACCTCGCCAATGCATTCAACAGTTTCTATCATGGAACCAAGATCATGTCCGAGGAGAATGAGACAGTCCAGAAATCGTACATCCGTCTGTTAGAGCTTACAAAGTCCGTTCTTGAGACCTGTATCGATGTATTAGGATTTTCTGCACCGGAGAGAATGTAAGAAAAGAATAGAATAACAGTCATAAAAAGAAAGACAAGTCATAGAATTAGTCATGGGAGAAAACAAACTCCCATGGCTTTTTTTCTTTAAAAAAAGAATTCCGTGAGGATGGAACAGAAAGTGAGGTGCCGCCTTGTGTGAAATAAGATTGTTGTTTCCGGTACATATGAGAACATTTTTTCAGGACGATACATGGCAGAGCGGGTTGGAGGAGATCCGGGTGAGAGTCGGACAACCAATCGAGTTTTGCTATGGAAGCGACAACTGTTATCTGACCGGCAAAGAAAAAGAACAAATGTTCTGTAGCGAAAAGGACTACAGAAGATGGGAAAAAGATCTGTACCATGCGACCGAGGCAGATCTACGGGAAATGTTGAATTATATCAGCAATTATTCGCTGTACGCCTACAAAGAGGAGATTAAACAGGGGTACATCACGATCGAGGGAGGACACCGGGTTGGTGTGGCAGGGCAGACCGTTCTGGTGGATGGAAAAATTGCAGGGATCAGTCCAATCACGTTCTTAAATATCCGGATTGCCCACGAAAAGTGTGGATGCGCCAGAAAAATATTGCCGCTGATCCGGCAGAAGAACAGCATTTATAACACGTTGATCCTGTCAATGCCGGGAGCCGGGAAAACAACACTTTTGCGTGATTCCATCCGGGCATTGTCGAATGGGGAGGCATATGGGATCAGGCTGAAGGTGTGTGTGGTGGATGAACGCTCGGAGATTGCGGCAAGTTTTCACGGTGTGCCACAGAATGACATGGGACCGAGAACCGATGTGATGGACGGCTGTGGAAAGGCAGAGGGAATGCAGCTTCTGATCCGTTCCATGTCACCGCAGATCATTGCGGTGGATGAACTTGGAGCCGAGTCAGATTTTTATGCGGTAGAGCAGGCATTAAACTGTGGGAGCAGAGTGCTTGGCACGATCCATGCAGGGAATATGAAAGAACTGTCGGAAAAACCGTATCTGAAACGGTGGATGGAGCGAAGACTTTTTCAGCGGTTTATATTTCTGGAAAAAGAAGCCGACGGGAGGAGAAAAATGCAGGTTTATGACGAGCATATGGAGCGGATCACATGTTAAAAGTGCTGGGAAGTATGTTGATTCTTCTGGCAAGCGTTGGTTTTGGATTTCAGATCCAAATGGATCTGAAAAATCATTTGCGGTTGCTTTATGACATACGAAAACTGCTCTTTGACATTGCAAATGAAACAGCGTATACGATGGATTCCATGGAGGTTGTGCTGGAACATTCGATACATAGCAGAAATCCATATCTAAATGAGATCTGCCGGGAGATGGGAGAGGGATTACAGAAGAAGGAAAGAGGATGTGGACAGGAACTCTGGCAGGAGCGGATCGAAGCGTGGCAGAAAACGTTAGGTCTCACTTCGGAGGAGAAAGAAATTTTTGCAGGGGCAGGATGCGCCTTTTTCGGAAAAAGCATGGGAGAAAATGAAAAAAGCCTGGAACATTATCTGAAACGTCTGGATTATGTGATCGATCAGGTGAGGGGAGAACAAAAGGAAAAACAGAAAGTGTATCAGACCGTCAGTGTGATGTGTGGGCTGATCATCATTCTTCTGTTTTTGTAAAAGCTCCGAAAGCTGTGGAAAGGCAGGAACTTTATGAGTGTAAATTTGATTTTTAAAATTGCTGCGGTTGGGATTTTAGTGACCGTGCTGAGTCAGGTGTTAAAACACAGTGGACGGGAAGAACATGCTTTTTTGACCAGTCTGGCAGGACTTATCATCGTGCTGTTCTGGATCGTGCCTTATATTTATGAACTGTTTGAGACGATGCAGTCGCTTTTTACGTTATAGATCATATAGCAGTTACAATCTGGCAGGGAGTGAAAAAGACATGGATATCATAAAAGTGGGGATTTTAGGTGTCGCAGCGGTTTTGATGGCAATTCCGCTGCGCAAAGAGAAGCAGGAATACAGTATGTTTTTAAGCATGGCAGTCTGTATCTGCATTTTTATTTATATTATCACAAAGGTTCAGATCGTGTTGGAATTTGTGGAGAAGTTAGAGGGGATGATCGCCATTGACAGTACTTATATTGGTCTGGTGATCAAAATGGTGGGCATTACCTACGCGGCAGAATTTGCAGTAAATGTGTGCAGAGACTCCGGTTATGGTGCGATTGCAGGACAGATTGAAAATTTTGCAAAAATGTCGATCCTTGTGGTGAGTCTCCCGGTACTGATGGCATTTATTGATACGGTAGGAAGCCTTTTATGAGAAAAGAGAGATGGCGGTGGAGCGTTATTCTGTTTCTGATGCTTGCAGGGCTTTTTTGTCCGGTGAAGGTTCATGCAGAAGAGACAGATAGTTATCTGGATGGACTTTCGGATGAGATGGACTATGGAAAATTGGATACATTTTTAAAAGACTATGGCGTGGAGCAGGTTTCTTTTTCCGGTCTGGTGGAAGAACTGATGCAGGATGGGGTAAGCACAGCGTGGGGAGAACATGTGTTTTCTGCGATAAAAACATCGCTCGTTGGGGAGATAGCAGCTAACCGGAAGATGCTTTTGGAAATTGTACTGCTGGCGTTCTGTTTTTCGGTTCTGAAAAACTTTGCGGGTGCATTTCATGCGTCGTATATCTCGGAGCTATGTTTTCTGCTGGTGTATTGTGTCATGGCAGTCATGCTTTTGCAGACATTTCTTCTCTTTCAGGAGGTCGTGTCAAAGTCATTGGAAAGCTGTGTGGAATTTATGAAAGTCATGGTGCCGACGTTTTGTCTCAGCATGATGTTTGCCTCAAATGTGAGCAGTGCTGCGGGATTTTACCAGACCGCATTTCTGGTGATCTATCTGGTGGAGTGGCTGTTTTTAAATCTGCTGATGCCTCTGATCCATATTTATGTGCTGTTGGAAATGTTCGGTCATTTTGTGCCGGAGGAGCGCTTTTCAAATCTGACGGAACTGTTTTCTGAGGTGATCAGCTGGGGGATAAAAATCGCAGGAGTGCTCGTATTGGGGCTGAATGTAGTACAGAACCTGATTGGCCCGGCAAAAGACCGGATGGGGCATGGGATTTTTGCAAAAACGGCTTCTGTGATCCCGGGGCTTGGAAATGCGGTGGGCAGCGTGACCGAGCTGCTCCTAGGCGCAGGGATCGTCATGAAAAGCTGTGTGGGGACAGCGGGACTTGTGGTGCTTGTCCTGATCAGTCTTGTTCCCCTGCTCAAGGCGCTGTGCCTTGCATTCTTTTACAAACTGGCAGCGGCAGTGACTGAGCCCGTGTCGGATAAGCGGATCTCCGGCTGCTTAAAAGGTCTGGCAAACGGAGGTATGCTCTATGTAAAACTGCTGGGATACAGTGTGCTGTTGTTTTTTGTGACGATCGCACTGACGGCGGCAGCGTCGGGATTTATTTATTGAGGATAATGGGAAGGAGCCGATGAACGGGATTTTTAGTTATCTGAAAAGCTATGTCATTCTTTTTCTTGTGCTCACGATACTGCTTGAGATGGTTCCGAAGGCGGGCATGCAGAAGTATATCCGTTTTTTTTCGCAGATGATCCTGGTCTTTGGACTGCTCTATCCGGTTTTGGGCTGGATGGGAGAGAGTGACGCTTTTCTGGAAAAAATTGAATATCAGTCTTTTTTACAGAAGATGGAGGAGGTACAGTCAGATGCAGAAAAAATCACTTATCTGGACAATGATCACTATGTGAAAAAGTACGAGGATGCCATTGCGCTTGATGTTACACAGATGGCACAGGATGAAAATTTTGCAGTGAAGGAGATCGCAGTGGAGATGACAGAAAATTATGAGATCAAATGTATCCGCATGACGCTGACTAATCCGGTAAAGGAAGGGATTGTAATCGGAAAAGTTGTGCTGGAGGATGGACAGAAAAAACAGGCTTCTGAGGATAGCGCATATAAAAAATTAAAAGAAAAGCTGGTGAGTTATTATCAATTATCGGAAGAACAGTTGGATATCCTGTATGAATAGACTGCGGCAACTCAAAAAAAGTGACTGGATCGCAATTGCACTTACAGGTGTGCTGATCCTGATCATTGCAATGCCGTTATCACCAAAGCAGTCAGATAGTGAGAGTACGGCGGAGCAGGAGACAGCTGCAGCGGTTCTGGATTCCGGGAGCACGCAGGACAGCCAGAATGTATATGCGGCTGCGATGGAAAAGAGGCTGAAGCATGTGCTTGGGCAGATGGAGGGGGTAGGAGAGGCGGAGGTGATGATCACGCTGTCGGACTCCGGTGAAACGATCGTGGAGAAAGATCAGAAAGAACAGGAAAACCGCATCGAGGAAAGTGATGCCGGTGGAGGAACCCGTACAACGACGGAGCAGGAGACGGAGGAGACAACGGTGTATGTGGAAAACGGCAGTGAAAAACAGCCTTATGTGACAAAAGAAGTGCTTCCCAAAGTGGAGGGCGTTCTGGTGGTGGCAGAGGGCGGGGATGATCCCAGGGTAATTTCTGATATTTCCGATACAGTAATGGCATTATTCCGGGTGGAGGCACATAAAATAAAAGTAGTGAAGATGAGTAGTTCCAGGGAGTAAACAAGGAGGAATCACATGAAGAAAATATTTCGAAAAAATCAGCTGGTGATCACGGCACTGGCACTTATGATCGCTGTTGCAGGGTATTTCAGTTACATGAATAACAATATGGATGACGGAAAACTTCAGACAGCGGCGGAGGCGGCAAACGCAGAGGTGAGTGCAGGGGAACTGGAAGAGGATTACGACATTTCGGATGAAGATGTTTTGCAGAATGAGATTTTTACGGCGGAGGAACCGGACGGGACGGAGACAGCGGCAGTAACGGATGGAAGCGCAGAGACAGCGGCGGGCACGGAGGGAGAACCTGCAGCGGAAGGAACAGGGCAGACAGTGGCAGATGGAACAGCAGGGGCAGAGGAAGTCGTCAATCCGGGAGAGGCGGTACTCACCAGTACGACCGTTGCCAATATCGACTATGCTTCGGAAATGAAATTAAACCGTGAACAGATCCGCTCAAAAAATAAGGAGACTCTGCTGGAGATTGTAAACAATAATGCGATTTCCGATGAATTAAAACAGGATGCGATCAATAAAATGATCGCGATGACGGATATCGCGGAGCGCGAGAATGCGGCAGAAATGCTTTTGGAGGCAAAAGGATTCACAGATGTGGTGGTAAGTATCACCGAGGACAGCTGTGATGTTGTCTTAAATATGGGAGAAGTGACGGATGCAAAGCGCGCACAGGTGGAGGATATTGTGAAACGCAAAACAAATGTTTCCGCGGAAAATGTGATCATTACGCCAATTGTAGTAGGCGAGGTGGACACGGAATAATATCAGATTTTCCTTGATTTTCTTCGGCTATCGTTATATCCTTATAAGGCGGCAGTCTGCAAAGCAGGCTGTGCGGTGTTACAATGAGACATGACAGCGGTCTCTTGGGACTTTATTTACACATTACAGGTTCTTTTTGAGAACCGCTGTGCTTTTTATATTTGGAGGATATATTTTGGCTGATTTAAGAAAAGAAATAGAAAAAAGACGTACCTTTGCGATCATTTCCCACCCGGATGCAGGTAAGACGACATTGACAGAGAAGTTCCTGCTTTACGGAGGTGCGATCAATCTTGCCGGATCTGTAAAGGGAAAGGCAACTGCCCGCCATGCGGTTTCCGACTGGATGGAGATTGAGAAGGAGAGAGGTATTTCCGTCACTTCCTCTGTATTGCAGTTTAATTATGGCGGTTACTGTATCAATATTCTGGATACGCCGGGACATCAGGATTTCTCGGAGGATACTTACCGTACACTTATGGCGGCGGATTCCGCAGTCATGGTGATTGATGCAAGCAAAGGAGTAGAGGCGCAGACACGTAAGCTGTTTAAGGTATGCGTAATGCGCCATATTCCGATTTTTACATTTATCAATAAGATGGACCGTGATGCAAATGATACGTTTGAGCTTCTTGATGATATTGAAAATGAACTGGGAATCGCAACGTATCCGGTCAACTGGCCGATCGGTTCCGGAAAAGAATTCAAAGGTGTATATGACCGTCATACCAGAAAAGTTATGACATTTGCCGATACATTAAAGGGAACAAAAGAAGGTTCCGAAAAGATTATTGATATCGATGATCCGGCACTGATCGACGAGATTGGTGAGGAGAAAAAATCAATTTTGGATGACGAAATCGAACTTCTTGACGGTGCCAGTGCGGAATTTGATATGGAACTTGTGACAAAGGGAGAACTTTCCCCGGTATTTTTCGGTTCTGCCCTGACCAATTTTGGTGTGGAAACTTTTCTGCAGCATTTCCTGAAGATGACTTATGCGCCAATGGCCCGGAAATCAGACATCGGAATGATTGATCCGTTTCAGGAAGATTTTTCTGCGTTTGTCTTTAAGATTCAGGCAAATATGAATAAAAATCACCGGGACCGTATTGCGTTTATGCGTATCTGTTCCGGTAAGTTTACGGCGGGCATGGAAGTATTCCATGTGCAGGGAAACAAACAGATCAAGCTTTCCCAGCCGCAGCAGATGATGGCAGACGAGCGTAAAATGGTAGAAGAAGCATATGCGGGAGATATTATTGGTATCTTTGATCCCGGCATTTTCTCTATCGGGGACACCCTCACGACGGCAAAGGACAAGTTTCAGTTTGAGGGAATCCCGACATTTGCGCCGGAACATTTTGCACGTGTACGTCTGATCGACTCCATGAAGCGCAAGCAGTTTGTAAAAGGAGTAACACAGATTGCACAGGAAGGTGCCATCCAGATTTTCCAGGAATACAAAGGCGGTATGGAGGAAATCATAGTAGGAGTAGTTGGTGTGCTGCAGTTTGATGTACTCCGGTTCCGTCTGGAAAACGAGTATAATGTGGAGATCCGTCTGGAGAATCTTCCATATGAACATATCCGCTGGATCGAGAACAAGGAGGAAGTGGATGTGGACGCGCTGACTGGTACTTCAGATATGAAGAAAGTGATTGATATGAAGGGAAATCCGCTTCTTTTATTTGTCAATGCATGGAGTGTCGGCATGACACTTGACCGAAACGAAGGACTCGTATTATCCGAGTTCAGTAAGAATTAATCAAAGGAGGAAAGATCATGGGAGTTGTAACAATTACAAAAGAAAACTTTGAAGCAGAAGTTGTCGGCGCAAAGGTGCCGGTCGTGATTGATTTCTGGGCATCCTGGTGTGGCCCTTGTCAGATGCAGTCACCGGTTGTGGATGCAGTTGCAGAATCAATGGGAGATCAGGTGAAAGTATGCAAAGTAAATGTGGACGAGCAGCCACAGCTTGCATTAAATTACCAGATTGTGAGTATTCCTACGCTGGTATTCATGAAAGATGGAATGTTTCAGAAGAAGATGATAGGGTTACAGACGCAGGATGCGATTGAGGATTACCTGAAAACACTTCTTGACGCGTAGTAGGATACAACGTATAATAAAAGGCAGTTGCAGAGCGACTGTCTTTTTTTATTTCCCCATTTAAAATTTTGCATTGACAATACAAACAAAATATACTACTATTAGAACATAGATACGAACATAGGTTCGATAAGAAGGAGAATATTATGGCAAAGGACGATAAATTAAAAGCACTGGATGCGGCAATCGCACAGATCGAGAGACAGTATGGCAAAGGATCTGTGATGAAGCTGGGGGACAATTCCGCAAATATGAACGTGGAAACGGTTCCTACAGGATCCCTCAGTCTGGATATTGCATTGGGACTCGGAGGACTTCCGAAAGGACGTATCATTGAGATTTACGGACCGGAGTCCAGTGGTAAGACTACCGTTGCACTGCACTGTGTGGCAGAGGTGCAGAAGCAGGGCGGAATTGCCGGATTCATTGACGCAGAGCATGCGCTTGATCCTGTCTATGCAAAGAATATCGGTGTTGATATTGACAATCTCTATATTTCCCAGCCGGACTGCGGAGAGCAGGCGCTCGAGATCACCGAGACCATGGTGCGTTCCGGAGCCGTCGATATTGTAATTGTCGATTCGGTAGCAGCTCTTGTGCCAAAGGCGGAAATTGACGGAGATATGGGAGATTCCCATGTGGGCCTGCAGGCACGTCTGATGAGTCAGGCGCTTCGTAAGTTGACCGGTGTGATCAGCAAGTCAAACTGCATTGTAATCTTTATCAACCAGCTCCGTGAAAAAGTTGGTGTTATGTTTGGGAATCCGGAGACGACGACCGGTGGCCGTGCACTTAAGTTTTATTCTTCTGTTCGTCTGGACGTGCGCCGTGTAGAACAGCTCAAGCAGGCAGGAGAAGTCATTGGTAACCATACCCGTGTCAAAGTCGTAAAAAACAAAGTAGCACCTCCATTCCGTGAAGCAGAGTTTGATATCATGTTCGGAAAGGGGATTTCCAAAGAGGGAGATATTCTGGATCTGGCAGCAAATGTCGGAATTATCAGCAAATCCGGTGCATGGTATGCTTATGAAGGAGACAAGATCGGACAGGGACGTGAAAATGCAAAGACGTATCTGCGTGAAAATCCGGAATTCTGTAAGATGATTGAAGAAATGGTGCGTGAACATTATTTTGCACAGGAGGATGAGACCCCGGAAGGCGAAGAAGAGACTCCGTCATCTGCAGATGAGGAAAGCAAGAAAGAATAAGATATGGTTACAGTGACAGAGTGTACGACTCTGGGAAAGGGCAGGCTTCGTTTCCATCTGGATAATGGAACGGAGCTTGTTCTTTACCGGGGAGAGGCAAAACAGTTTCGGATGCGGGAAGGAAGCACACTTTCGGATGAAGAGGAACATCAGCTGATTTATGAAGTGGTGGGAAAGCGTGCAAAAAGAAGAACCATGCATCTGCTGGAACAGATGGACCGTACAGAGCAGCAGCTGCGGGAGAAACTGAAACAGGGCGGATATCCGCAGGCGTGTATTGATCTTGCACTTGAATATGTGAAATCTTTTCATTATGTCGATGATTATCGCTATGCATGTACCTATATCAATTATCGTCAGGATCGTATGAGCCGCTATCAGCTGAAAGTAAAACTGTATGGAAAGGGAGTTTCCGGAGAATTGATTGATCGTGCCCTTGAGGAATGTTATGAGGGGGACGAACAGGAGCAGATCATACGTCTGCTGGAAAAGAAAAAGTTTGATGCACAAAATTCCGACCCAAAAGAATTTACACGTGTTTACCAGTATCTGATGCGCAGGGGCTTTCGGAGCAATGATGTGCTGCGTGCTATGAAAAGTAAACAATGAAAGCACGTATTGCTTGACATATTTAAGCAAAAAGGATAAAATTATAATGTTGTAGAAGTATGACATGGAAGACTAATATTTCTTTTTGTTATATGTACAATGAAAACTTAATAAAGGAGGTGCTCCTGTGCCACAAGTAATTATTGCTGTTGTTATCACACTTATAATTACTGCGGTTGCTGTATGGTTTATCTCGACTGAATATCACAAGAAGGTAGCAAATACCAAGATTGGAAATGCAGAAGAGCAGGCCAGAGGCATCATCGACGAGGCTGTGAAAAATGCCGAAGACAAGAAGCGCGAAGCTATGCTTGAGATCAAAGAAGAAACCATTCGTTCCAAGAATGAGATTGACAAGGAGATCAAAGAGCGTAGAAATGAAATTCAGCGTAACGAGCGTCGTATTGTGCAGAAGGAAGAAAATCTGGACAAGAAACTCGAATCGATTGAAAAGCGTGAGGCAAGTTTCCGTGCCAAAGAAGAAGATTTAAAGAAGCAGAAAGTTGAGATAGCAAAGCTCAACGAACAGCGCGTACAGGAACTGGAAAGAATTTCAGGATTAACCTCTGAACAGGCAAAAGAATACCTCTTAAAGACCGTGGAAGAAGATGTGAAGATTGACACTGCGAAGATGATCAAGGAAATGGAAGCGCAGGCGAAGGAAGAAGTCAACAAGAAGGCAAAGGACTATGTAGTTACTGCAATTCAGAAATGTGCTGCGGATCACGTTGCTGAAACCACAATCTCTGTTGTACAGCTTCCGAATGATGAGATGAAAGGCCGTATCATCGGTAGGGAAGGACGAAATATTCGTACACTTGAAACGATGACAGGAGTAGATCTGATCATTGATGATACGCCGGAAGCAGTTATCCTTTCCAGCTTTGATCCGATTCGAAGAGAAGTTGCGAGAATTGCACTTGAAAAGTTGATCGTGGATGGACGGATTCATCCGGCTCGTATCGAGGAAATGGTTGAAAAAGCGCAAAAAGAAGTAGAGACAATGATTCGTGAAGAAGGCGAGGCTGCTGTATTAGAAGTCGGCATCCACGGCATTCATCCGGAGCTTGTCCGGCTTTTGGGCAAGATGAAGTATCGTACCAGTTATGGACAGAATGCATTGAAGCATTCGATTGAGGTCGCACAGCTGACAGGTTTGCTTGCCGCAGAAATCGGTGAGGATGTCCGTATGGCGAAGCGTGCGGGATTATTACATGATATTGGTAAGGCTGTAGATCATGATATGGAAGGTTCCCATATTCAGATTGGTGTGGATTTGTGTAGAAAGTACAAGGAATCACCTCTTGTCATCAATGCAGTGGAAGCACATCACGGTGATGTGGAGCCGGAGAGTCTGATTGCATGTCTGGTGCAGGCAGCCGATACCATCAGCGCTGCACGTCCGGGTGCGAGAAAAGAAACTTTGGAAACATACTCAAACCGCTTACAGCAGCTTGAGGATATTACAAATAGCTATAAGGGTGTAGAAAAATCTTTTGCAGTTCAGGCAGGTAGAGAGGTTCGTATCTTAGTTGTTCCTGAGCAGATCAGCGATGCGGATATGGTTCTTTTAGCCAGAGATATTTCAAAACAGATTGAGACTGAGTTGGAATATCCGGGTCAGATCAAGGTAAATGTGATCAGGGAATCGCGTGTTGTTGACTACGCTAAGTAATTGTGAAAATGAACTTAAAAAGGCTTAAGACCGCGGAAAGCGGGATTAAGCCTTTTTTATATCATAATGTGTTGTAAAATAAATACATTGGGATTTCACGGGACGTATAGAATAAAAAGGAGGGACCAGTACAGCACGGCTGCACTGGCCAGATTATGAAAAAAAATGATCGAAAGGTTTTGGTTCCTTTTGATGATTTCACTATACCGGAAAAGTGTGAAATGGATATGTTACAAATTTGAAGAAACTGTGAACGATGAAAAATATCCGGGGATGATGTCCGGACAGGAAAGAGAGGTTTGAAATATGGTAGAGCATGTAAAACGATTGAAGAGAGAACTGGTATACAAGGGAGCAATTCTGGATATCTACAAAGATACGATGGAACTTCCGGATGGAAACAAAGCAGAGTGGGATTTTGTATCCCATCGTATGGGCGCAGCCGCCATTCTTCCGGTTATGAAGGATGGAAGAATTGTGATGGTGCGTCAGTACCGCAATGCGCTGGAGAGAGAAACACTTGAAATTCCGGCCGGCTGTCGGGACAGTAAGACGGAAGATACGGCGTATTGTGCGGCACGGGAGATGGAAGAGGAAACGGGATACCGCAGCACGAATGTGAAACATTTATTATCCCTGCGTACGACGGTGGCATTTTGTGATGAGGCGGTTGATATTTTTGTAGCTACCGATCTGGAAGTGGGAACCCGGCATCTGGATGAAGCGGAATCCATTGATGTGGAAATTTACACACTGGAAGAGTTGTGCGATATGATCTACGAAGGGAAAATTCAGGATGGAAAAACCATTGCTGCAATTATGGCATATGCGGCAGCAAAAAAAGGCGGAATGGGAAAACATCTGGATTTATAAAAATGGAATAAAGAAAACGGACAGGGCATAGGCTGAAAAGAAAAGAGTTTTAGGAATTTTTATGAAAAAGGAACTGGCGATTGGAATCTGTTTTGGCCTGGCGGGAATTTTATGTACCTGTCTGTTTGGATATGAATATTTTACGACTTATGGATTTTTAAATGCGTATCATATGAAAGCATTTGCGGCATCGGATACCGGGTATTTGCCGCTTTTGGCAAATATTTTATGGGAAAGGGGAAAAAGTGTTTGTGATTATTGCAATCCTTTCCCTTACTGCTTTAAAAGCAATTCTGCCATTATTATTGCGCTGCCTGATTTATTTTACCGGCGGGGTATTTTTTGCTGCCTGTGTGATGAATATGGGGATTCTTGGAATTGTTTTTTTTCTGGTATCGTGGCTGCCGCATGGAATTTTGTATCTTGCAGCGCTTGCGCTTTTACTGCTGGTAGAACCGCACAGGTTTTATAACCGGAAAAATCCATGGCTGCTGCGGCTGGCATGGGGGATGGGAGTTGCGGTACTGGTGCTTCTTGGATGTGTATTGGAGGCATCTGTTGGAATCCGGCTGTTACGTTTTGTTGTGGAAAAATTATAAAAAAATGGAGTGCAAAAGGAACACTTTTTACACTCCATTTTTGTTTTCAGACAAAAACTGTTTACTTTGCGTTCATCTCCGCAATGTCATAGATCAGCTGTTTGGAATCTTCCCATCCGAGACAAGGATCGGTAATGGATTTTCCGTAAATATGATCTCCGATAGACTGATTTCCCTCTTCGATGTAACTTTCAATCATCAGACCCTTTACCAGAGAACGGATATCGGAAGAAAGCTGGCGGTTATGCATCACTTCTTTTGCGATACGGATCTGTTCCTTAAACTTCTTTCCGGAGTTGGAATGGTTGGTATCAATGATGGCTGCCGGATGGATGACATCCATTTTTTCGTACATCTCATGAAGACGGATCAGATCTTCATAGTGATAATTCTGGGTGGTATTGCCGTGCTTGCTGACTGCACCGCGAAGAACCACGTGAGTCAGAGGATTTCCGGTTGTCTCCACCTCGTATCCGCGATAAACGAAATGATGCGGATGCTGTGCCGCGTATACAGAATTGAGCATAACAGAAAAATCACCACTGGTAGGATTTTTCATTCCGGAAGCGACATCAAAACCACTGACCGTCAGACGATGCTGCTGATCTTCTACCGAACGTGCTCCGATGGCAACGTAGGAGAGAAGATCCTCGACATATCCCCAGTTTTCCGGGTAAAGCATTTCATCGGCACAGGTAAGACCGCTTTCTTCGATTGCACGGATGTGCATTTTACGCATGGCGATCAGACCCTCGATCATATCCGGAGCTTTTTCCGGATCTGGCTGGGAAGCAATCCCTTTGTAGCCTTCGCCGGTTGTACGTGGTTTGTTGGTGTAAATACGCGGAACTAAGATGACCTGATCCTTGACATCTTCCTGGATTTTGGTCAGACGGCTCACATAATCACATACAGAATCTTCGTTATCTGCAGAACACGGTCCGATGATTACGAGGACACGTGAATCTTTACCTGTAATTACATCAGAGATCATGAGGTCTCTGTGTTTTTTTAATTCACGAAGCTCCGGGGAAAGCGGATAATCGCGCTTAATGTCTGCCGGAGTCGGTAATTGGTTTAAAAATTCAAAACTCATTTTTTTCTCCTATCTCTTAAGTTCGGATATCACATACCGTGACTATCTTAATGGAAAACGGGAAAAATGTCAAATAACAGGAATCGGTTGTTTCTTTCGGGCTTTTAGAATATAATAACAGAGAATTACAACACAGCAGGAGGTGCAGAGATGGAAAATCTGCTTTGTATAAAAGGAAAGATTATAGGAAAAGGGAAACCGCTCGTGTGTGTGCCGGTCATGGAGTCTTCGAAAGAAGAAATTTTAAGAGAAACCAGAAGGCTGGAAGAAGCACACACGGAAATGATTGAGTGGCGTGTGGATGCGTTTGAAAACGTGGAAAGTCCGAATGCGATCCGCGAAATATTAAACGAAATGAAACATATCATAAAGGAAAGTATTCTGGTGTATACCTTCCGTTCTAAAAATCAGGGAGGGTGCAAAGCACTTTCCGCGGCGGATATTTATGATATTCATCAGGTGGCGGCAGAATCAGATGTCGTGGATTTTATTGATGTGGAATATTTTGAAGCAAAAAATCCGCAGAAAGAAATAGCAATGTTGCAGGAGATGGGAGTATATGTGATTGCTTCCCATCATGATTTTGAACAGACGCCGGACCCGGAGGTGATCCGCATGCTGTTGGAACAGATCCGTGAGAGTGGCGCAGATGTCGTGAAACTGGCAGTTATGCCGCAGAATATGTGGGATGTATTGCATTTGCTGGAGGAGACCAACCGCTTTCATGAAAACCATCCGGATCATCCGCTGATTACCATGTCCATGGGTGCAAAAGGGGGGATTTCCCGCGTGGCCGGAGAGTTTTTCGGATCGTGTGTGACATTTGGCGCAGGCGGGCAGGCGAGCGCACCGGGGCAGCTTCCGGTAAAGCAGCTGGAAGAAATACTTCATATTTTACATCAAAGTGTGGATTGACTCTAAATTTGAAGTGTGATATAGTAAAAAGGCACTTGTGAAATAAGAGTGCTATGCAGCCGTAGTATAATGGATAGAACGCAGGACTCCGACTCCTGAGATGCGGGTTCGATTCCCGCCGGGTGCAGTTTATGCTATGTGGCAAGGAAACAACTTACCCATGGAACGACAGGAAAAGCGGTGCGTCATGCACCGCTTTTTTACTGGACGAATAGTATGAGGTGTGGTATCATAAATGGAAAGATGCATTTTTATGGAGGGTTCATATGCAGAATGAAAAATTAAAAAAGTTTACAGACTTTTTTGTGAAATATAGACGATATTTTTGCGCAGCTGTTTTATTTGTGATTCTTGTTGTGATTCTGGTAAAGTGTACCGGTCCTCAGAAAGATCAGAAAGAGACACAAAACGGTACACAGGGAGTGACACAGACTACAGAATATCAGGAAATCGGTAAGCTGCAGAAAGATGCAGATGCGGAACTTGTGACACTGATGGAAAATTATTATGCGGCATATGCCGGTGGAGATACGGATTCGCTGGAGATGATTGCACAGCCGCTCAGTGACAATGAAAAGAGTTATATCACGACGTTTTCTGAGTATTATGAGGATTATCAGAACATCACCTGTTATTCCACAAAGGGGGCAACCGATGATTCTTATCTGGTATCTGTATGCTATGATCTGAAATTCAAAGGTGTGGATACTCCGGCACCGGGAATGGATTTCTTCTATGTGGAGAGAGACGGAAAGGGAAACCTGATCATCAATAACATATACTCTGCATACAATTTCAATTTCCTGGATCAGGATCTGGATGCAAATCTGTATTCCTTGATTCTGGCATATGAGAAGAGTGATGAAGTGGTTGCTCTGCAGAAAGAGGTGCAGACAAGCTATAATGAAGCTGTAAAGAGTGATGAAAAACTTGCCAATATGGTGGGTGGAACACTTCGAAATGCCATGGCAAAATGGAGAGAAACGATTGTAAGCAATACCGAAACCCAGACGACAGAGACGGAAAGCCAGACGCAGGAAACCCAGACCACAGAGACAAAGAAACAGGAAGAAACTCAAAAGACCGAGGAAACCCAGACAACGGAGTCTACGGAAAAGAAGGAAGATACCCAAAAGAGCGATTCCAAGAAATCTACCGGTACGGTCAAGACAAAAGATATCTGTAATGTCAGAAAGAGCCCGAGTACGGATGGTGAGCTCCTTGGAAAAGTGGATATTGGTGTGGAACTGAAGAAACTTGGAACGGAAGGTGACTGGACCAAGGTAAAATTCCAGGGAGGAACCGGATATGTAAAGAGCGAATTTGTAAAGGAAGTGTCTTCCAAGTCAGGTTCCGGCAAGGGAACCGTAAAAACGAAGGATATCTGCAATGTGCGTAAAACCGCCAGTACAGATGGAGAACTTCTTGGAAAAGTGGATGCGGGCGTAAAATTAAAGAAACTTGGCACCAAGGGAGAATGGACGAAGGTGAAGTTCCAGGGAAAAACCGGATACATCAAGAGCGATTTATTAAAAACGGTAAAATAATAAAGACATCATAAAGAAGCGGAGGCTGTGAGGTCTCCGCGATTTTTGTCAGACAGGGAAGAAACGTGGAAGTCAGAATTAATAAATTTTTAAGTGAAGCAGGGGTATGCTCCAGAAGAGAAGCAGATCGCCAGATTGAAGCAGGAAATGTAACCATCGACGGAAAAACCGCGCGGATGGGGGATCAGGTATCGGATGGACAGGAGGTCTGCTTCTGTGGAAGACCGGTACAAAAAGAAAAAGAAATGATACTGATCGCGCTTAACAAGCCGGCGGGTATTGTCTGCACGGCGGAAAAAAGGGAAAAAAATAATGTGATTGATTTCCTGCATTATCCGAAACGGATCTATCCGGTCGGGCGTCTGGATAAAGAGTCGGAAGGACTGTTGCTGTTGACGAATAACGGTGAGATTGTCAACAAAATTATGCGGTCGGGAAATATGCATGAAAAAGAATATCTTGTTACCGTGAACCGTCCGGTGACGGATGCATTTCTGCATGGTATGGCAAACGGTGTTCCGCTTGTGGAACTTGGCACGACAACGCGCAAATGCAGGGTAGAACGGACAGGAAAAAAACAGTTCCGGATCATTCTGACACAGGGATTAAACCGACAGATCCGACGCATGTGTGAATATTTTGGGTACCGTGTACAGAAACTGGTACGTGTACGGATCATGAATATTGAACTGGGAGATCTCGAATCAGGAAAGTATCGGGATGTTACACCGGAGGAATTTAAAAAGTTAAAACAGTTGATCGCACATTCGAGCAATCAGCCCGTGCGACCAATGGAAAAACCACAAAAATCAAAACGAAAACCACGCAATTCTGCCATACATGGCACGTATACGGTGGTAAATCATCATATAGATAGAGAGAACAAAAATGGAAACAGAAAAGCAACGGATTGAAGAACTGGTAAAACAGTTGAATGCAGCATCAGCTGCGTATTATAACGGACAGGATGAAATCATGCCAAATTATGAGTGGGATGCTTTGTTTGATGAGCTTACCACGCTGGAAGAAAAAACCGGATATATTATAAAGGACAGCCCGACGCAGAATGCCGGATATGAAGAATCCGGAAGCGGACAAAAAGAACCGCATGAGTATCCGGCACTTTCTCTGGCGAAGACCAAACAGGTGGAAGAACTGCAGCAATGGGCGGGAGCTTATCCGATCTGGCTGTCATGGAAACTGGACGGACTTACGCTGGTTCTGACGTATGATAACGGAAATCTTGTAAAAATTCTTACCAGAGGAAATGGAAACCTGGGTACCAACATTACATTTTTAAAGGGTGCGATCGGAGGATTCCCGCAAAAGATTTCGTATCAGGGGCATCTGGTTGTGCGAGGAGAAGCTGCCATATCCTATACAGATTTTGCACAGATCAACGACATGATTGAGGATGACGATGAAAAATATGCAAATCCGCGAAATCTGGCATCCGGAACGCTGAATCTGGAAGATCCGGCAGAAGTGAAGGCACGCCATGTCAGGTTTCATGCATTTACACTGGTGCATCTGGATGAGCCGATGGTATCGTGGGGAGAGCGGATGCACTTTCTGGAAGAACTGGGATTTGATGTGGTAGACAGGGAAGCGACAACCGCCCAAAAACTTCCGGAAGCCATTGACCGATGGACGAAACTTGTAGAGAGCGGAAAAATGGATATTCCGGTAGATGGTCTGGTGATCTGTTATGATGATACGGATTATGCGGCATCGGGAAGCGTGACCGGGCATCATGCGACACGCGCCGGTTTTGCGTTCAAATGGCAGGATGAGGCCGTGGATACAAAACTAAAATATATCGAATGGTCGTGTGCGGTGTCTACGATTTCCCCGGTTGCCGTGTTTGAACCGGTGCAGATTGAGGGAACAACGGTATCGAGAGCATCTCTATGCAATATCAGCGAGATCGAGCGTCTGGGAATCGGAAAAGAGTGTACACTTTCCGTGATCAAAGCCAATAAGATCATTCCGAAATGTATTGCGGTAAAAGATGCTGTAGGTGCTCCGGAGATTCCATCCCAGTGTCCGGTGTGCCATGCACCGACAAAAGTTCATGTGAGTGAAAATAGTGGCACAAAGACCCTGCATTGTACCAATCCGGACTGTACAGCCAAAAATGTCAAGAAATTTACCCGTTTTGTCAGCAAGTGGGGGATGGATATCGACGGCCTTTCCATTCAGACGATGCTCCGTTTTATGAATGCGGGATTTATTCATGAATTTGCGGATATTTTCCGCTTGAAAGAGCATTTCGGGGAGATCAGCCAGATGGAGGGCTTTGGTGAAAAATCTGTGGCAAATATGGAACAGTCCATTGAAAAAAGCCGGCAGGTACATCCGGTGAACTTTATATTTGCCCTGTGCATACCGCTGATCGGTGTGGATGCCGGGAAAAAAATTGTTGCCGCCATTGGTTTTGAAGGCTTTTTGCAACGTCTGCATCAGGGGGACGGGTTTGAGGATATTGAGGGGATCGGAGCGGAACGTTCCCGATCAATTGTAACCTGGTATCAGAATGAAAAAAACCACAGTGGGTTTGAGGATCTGCTTCATGAACTTTCGATAGAACATGTAGAAGTGCAGGATACTTCTTCCGGAAGCTGTGCGGGACTGAGCTTTGTGATCACCGGAGATGTGCATCACTATAAAAACAGGGATGAATTTAAGGCCTATGTAGAAAGCCAGGGCGGAAAAGTGACAGGAAGCGTCTCAAAAAAGACGGCATATCTTGTCAACAATGACGTGGAATCCGCATCATCTAAGAATCGTAAGGCAAAAGAACTGGGAATTCCGATTATTTCCGAAGATACATTTATAGAACAATTTGGTGGGAGGTAGAAAAAGTTATGCCAATCAGAACACAAAGTGATCTGCCTGCAAAGGAGATCCTCGAACAGGAAAATATTTTCGTGATGGATGAGTCCCGTGCGATGCATCAGGATATTCGTCCGATCAATATCGTGATTCTGAACCTGATGCCACTGAAAGAAGAGACGGAATTGCAGATTTTTCGGTCATTGTCAAACACCCCGTTGCAGGTAGACGTATCGCTGCTTGCACCGGCATCCCATGCATCCACCCATACTTCAAAGAGCCACCTGAACAAGTTTTATCAGACGTTTCAGGAAATTAAGAACCAGTATTTTGACGGGCTGATCATTACCGGTGCACCGGTGGAACAGATGAAATATGAAGAAGTCGATTACTGGGATGAAGTGTGTGAGATTATGGAGTGGTCCAAAAAGCATGTGACATCCACCCTGCATTTGTGCTGGGGGGCGCAGGCTGCACTTTATTATCATTACGGAATCCAAAAATATGATCTAAAGCAGAAAATGTTCGGGGTATTCCGGCACCATGTAATGAATCGCAAGATTCCGATGGTACGCGGATTTGATGATTATTTTTATGCTCCACATTCCCGGCATACCGAGATCCGGGAGGAAGATATTTTAAAGCATGAAGAACTGACCATTCTGGCAAAATCAAAAGAGGCGGGGGTTTTTCTGGTAATCAATCAGGATGGCAGCCAGATTTTTGTGATGGGACACCCGGAATATGACCGGATGACATTAGACAGTGAATATAAGCGTGACAGGGAGAAGGGACTTGCGATCACGCTTCCGTGTAATTATTATCCGGATGATGATCCAACGCAGCGGCCGATGCTGCAGTGGCGGTCACATGGAAATATCCTTTATGCAAACTGGCTGAATTATTACGTTTACCAGCAGACACCGTATGAGTTTATCAATACCGATGAAATCATTGGGAAATAGGGCAGCCGTTATGGGTTGCAGTTTTTACAAGGGGAATATCCGTCTTTGATCAATTTCTTGCGGAGCCCCTTGTATTTTTTTCGGTTTTTACTGCTCATCTGCTTTACCGAATAACAGTCCGGTTTGTGGAATTTTTTGGTGTTGGTATTTAAAATATAGACCGCGGATGCGTGTTCCTTTGCAGAACTTTTATGGGAATTCTGGTTATTTTTTCCACTCAGATGACTGTCACCGGTGGCATAATCTATGGCAACACCCGGCTGTACATTGTAGCAGTAGGTACAAAAACAAATGCCCTTTCCCTGATCCTCCACAGAATAAGCTTCCATCAGGACACCGGAAGCGACCAGGTTACTGCCTTCAAAAACCGGTGTCACGCGGTATAAGACATGGTTATTGGTTTTGTCTATATATCGCGCGGTTTTTTCCTCATAAGGAAGCATGCCTTCATTGTTCATGTAACGGGTGCCGGTGATCAGGTTCTTTTTATTGGCATTTTCCGCAGTAAGGCAATAGGCGATGAGGTGGCAGCGGTTATACAAATAGTTGCCGTCCACGACACCTGCGTATTTGACCGTGTGCCAGCCGGATGGCCGGATCTGACCGATTTCCCCGCGCGCTTCGGTCGGCATGGTGTCTTTGCTCACATTGGCATAGGCCACACCGCATCGTCCGAGCTTGTCGAGTTTATGGTAGGATTCAAAAGTGTTGGTGTTTTGCTTTTCCCGGCTGGTGAAATATGGTTTATTTCCATGTACAGCCACAGAAGATTTTCCATTGTATTTTGGAACTTCTTTGATGGAAAAACGGTCTTTTGTGTTCTTTTGGGCAGCCTGTGCAGTCGTGATAAGCGCAGCAGAATCGGAACTTGTATCAGAAATGGGTGGTACAGGTACGAAAGCTACGGAAAAGGCAAGTAAAACAGCAAGCAAAGAAGTCCTGCATCTGGTGAAGTGTAATCGTTTCATGGGATTTCCTCCTTATTCCGTTATGAATTGTTTCCTATAGTATAGCATAAAAGAAGAAACTTTTGGGAAAAAGGAAAAAATCCCATAGATTGGAAATGTCAGTTTCGTATATTCTGATGTTGTAAGCGGAACTGTTTCGGTGTCATCTGATAGCGTTTTTTAAAGGTACGGATCAGATGGCTGCAATCGGCAAAGCCTGTTTCTCCCGCAATATAACTTAAATCATGGCCGGTAAATAAAAGGAGGTTTTCCACTTTGCTCAGCCGCACAAATTCGATATACTGCTTGCAGCTTTGCCCATAGTATTTACGGAACTGCCGGGCAAAGTAAGAATAACTCATATGATATGTGCGCGCCAGAGATTCAATATTGATATTTTCCTGGGAATGATCATCGATATACATCAAAACATTCTGCATCGCTTCTTCCTCCACTTCCGGGATCTGATCCGTATCAAAAGAAATTCCCTGTTCCAGCCAGAAACGCAGCAGCTGTACGATCAGCCGGGCGAACTGGGCATAAACACAGGCATCATATCCGTAGCGTTTTTCCTGAACCTCTTTTAAGATATCCGTGAAAAACAGTTCAGCAGGAAAATCGGGCAGGTTGTCCGAATCAAAAACCAGCGGAGGGTTTGTGCTGTTTAAAATCTGGTGAAAGGCAAAGTTTAAATTTGGAAGATAATTCTCGGAAAGTTTTATGCGGTTGAGATTGAATTTACAGCAGATGTAAACATAGGGCTTATCATCGGTATGATAGATGGAGTGCATTGCCTGCGGAGGAAATACAATAAAGGCTCCTTTTTTCAGGAGACAGGTATTGTCATTACAGCTGACCGTTACAGATCCTTCCTGCACATAGACAAGTTCCAGAAAATAGTGCCAGTGGGAGGAAACGGGACCTTCCCAGTATCCGGTGCCACAGCAAAAAGCTTCAATAGGAGAGCGCAGCATATCACTGTATTCAAATAAATTTTCGTTCATATGACCCCCTGGTACTAAGACAAAAATCATAAAAATAGAATAGATTTGTTCTATTTTTATGTTATTGTATTATATCATAATTCAAAAATAATTGATACAATAACAGAAATTTGACAAGAAAGACAGTGGGGGCTTGTGATGAAAGTGAAAAAAGAAACATTGTTTCCAAAGACAAAAATACAGTGGCTGTGGGAAAATATGAAAGGCAGACGTGTATTATATGTGATCGGCATGCTGGGAACCGTTGTCTATAATATATTGCAACTGACGGTTCCGTATTATTCCGGAAGAATTGTGGATCTGTTTTTAAGTGGGGCAGATGCGTGGAAAAATATGAGAACGAATAGCGGTTTGTTCTATCATCTGCTCATCCTGATGATTGTATTTACCGTACTTCGCGGTGTGATTGTCTATGGAGACTGCATGATTTACGAGCATGTGTCACAGACGGTACTGTACCGTGTGCGCAATTTTTTGTATGACAAAATCCAGAGGCAGGATATGACCTTTTACAGCACATATCGTACCGGCGATCTGATGACGCGTGTTACGGGCGATCTGGATGCGGTGCGCCACATGGTTGCATGGGTGATCCGCATGGTGATCGAATCATTTTCCCTGTTTGGTGTGGTGGCAATATACTTCTTTTATATGAACTGGAAAATGGCTCTGAGCCTGTTAATTATTTCGCCGTTTGTGTTTTTTATCATTTATCTGTTCAAAAACAAGGTGGCACCGATGCATGCGAAACTGCGTGAAAAACTGGCACAGATGAACACCTATGCGCAGGAAAATATTTCCGGAAACCGTGTGGTAAAAGCGTTTGCCAGGGAAGCATATGAAATTGAAAAATTTGACCGGGCAAACAAAGATTATGCAGAGACGAACAAAGAAACCAGCATGGTATGGCTGAAATTTTTCCCATATGTGGAAAGCATTGCAAACCTTATGCCGGTAGTGATGCTGGCCGTGGGCGGTGTCTTTTTAATTCGGGGCGAACTGACGATGGGAGATTATGTGGCATTTTCTGGACTGATCTGGGCAATTGCCAACCCAATGCGCCAGATGGGAAATATCATGAATGAATTTCAGCGGTTCTCGGCCGCATCCAAAAAGGTGATGGAGATCTATTATTCCGAACCACAGATCAAAGATGCTTTGGATGCAGCTGCACACCCGGACCGCTTTGACGGGAAAATCGAATTCCGGGAGGTATCCTTTCAGTATGAAGATGGGGATCTTCCGGTGCTGCATGATATCTCTTTTACCGTAAAACCGGGGGAGACCATTGCAATCATGGGAGAAACCGGCTGCGGAAAGACTTCCCTGATCAACCTGATCCCGCGGTTTTATGAGCCGACGAAAGGGGAAGTGCGGATCGATGATATACCGGTGCAGAATTTCAGACTGTCCGACCTGCGCAAACAGATCGGACTTGCCACACAGGATGTGCTGTTGTATTCCGATACGATCGAGGGAAACATTGCCTACGGAGACAGCAGCATTGATCTCGAAGAAGTGGAAAAATTTGCAAAATATTCTGCGGCATCTGATTTTATCTCAAAGATGCCGGAAGGATATGATACAGTGGTCGGAGAGCGTGGCGTAGGCCTTTCCGGCGGACAGAAACAGCGAATTTCCCTGGCAAGAGCACTGGCGGTGCGGCCTTCGATTCTGATTCTGGACGATACGACCTCTGCGGTGGATATGGAAACGGAAAAACAGATTCAGGAAGCACTGCGGCATCTGGATTTTTCGTGTACGAAGGTAATTATCGCACAGCGGATTTCCACTACGATGATGGCGGATAAGATTCTGGTGATGCAGCATGGACGGATCACGGAGATGGGAAATCATGAGGAACTTATGGCAAAAAAAGGATATTATTACGAACTGGTACAGCTGCAGACCGGCGAAGACCTGGTATAGGGGGTGAGACAATGGCAAAGAATACATATAAGCAGGATGAAATCCTGGAAGAACCGTTTGATATCCGGCATCTGCTCCGGGCGTCATCCTATATCAAAAAATATCGCAGGGGTATGATCCTTGCAATCGTCCTCAGCGGAATCGGAGGAGCGTTCGGGTACGTGGCACCGATGATTATTCAGCGGGCACTTGATATTGCGGTGCCTGATAAAAATATGAGACTGTTATTTTCCCTGGTGGCGACGCTGATTGCCATCTATGTGGTCAGTGTGATTTTTACCACGATCCGCAGCCGCATCATGGTGGATGTCAGTCAGAATATTATTTATGATATCCGCAAGGATCTGTTTGAACATCTGCAGGAACTTCCGTTTCAGTATTACGACGACAGACCGCATGGAAAGATTCTGATCCGGGTGGTCAATTATGTCAATTCGGTATCGGATATGTTGTCAAACGGACTGATCAATATCGTGCTGGAAGCATTTAATCTGCTGTTTATTATTATTTTTATGTTTATGGTAGATGTGCAGATGGCACTGGTTGTGTTGTGTGGAGTTCCCGTGCTTGCCGTCTTTATGTTCTGGATCAAAAATAAGCAGAGAAAGGCGTGGCAGGCCGTATCCAACAAGAACTCAAACTTAAATGCGTATCTGCAGGAAAATATTGTAGGTGCCCGGATTACACAGATTTTTGCACGTGAGGATGAAAATGCAAAAATCTTTAACGGACTTTCCAAAGAATGCAGACGGACCTGGAATACCGCTGTGCGCTACTCAAACCTTGTATGGCCGGGCATTGATACCATTTCGGTGTTTGTCCGTGCTGCCATCTTTTTGTTTGGCCTTGTCATTTTCGGGCAGGGAAATAAGTCGCTGGGAACGATCGTGGCGATTTCCAGTTATGCTTCGTATTTCTGGCAGCCGATCATGAACCTTGGAAATATATTCAACAATTTTATCAATAATATCGCTTATCTGGAACGGATCTTTGAAACCATCGATGAGCCGGTTACCGTAAAAGATGCAGAGCATGCGATCAAGATGCCAAAGATCCGGGGGAAAGTTACGTTTGACCATGTGACCTTTGCATATGATGAGACAAAAACGATATTAAAAGACGTATCCTTTACGGTAAATCCCGGGGAGAGTGTTGCACTTGTAGGACCGACCGGGGCCGGAAAGAGTACCATCGTCAATCTGATTTCACGGTTCTATAATGTCAATGACGGAAAGGTACTGATCGATGATCAGGATATCGCAGATGTGACCATTCATTCTCTCCGTGCGCAGATGGGGATTATGATGCAGGACAGTTTTATTTTTTCGGGAACAATTGCAGATAATATCCGGTACGGAAAATTGGATGCCACACAGGAGGAAATTGAAAAAGCGGGAAAAATTGTCTGTGCCGATCCGTTTATCCGGGAAATGCCGAAAGGATATGAAACACAGGTGCGGGAGCGTGGGTCCATGCTTTCCCAGGGACAGAAACAGCTGATTTCTTTTGCGAGAACACTGCTTTGTGACCCGGCAATTCTGATTTTGGATGAGGCAACTTCCAGCATTGATGTGCAGACGGAAAAAGCATTGCAGACCGGATTAAACCGTATGCTTAAGGGCAGAACATCCTTCATTATTGCGCACCGGCTCTCCACGATCCGTGGCTGTGACAAGATCATGTATATTGACGACGGTGGAATCGCAGAGGCGGGAACGCATGAAGAACTGATGAAAAAGAAAGGCAGATATTACAAACTGTATACGGCACAGAAATCTTTGCACTAAAATAAACGAAAAGAGCCAAAAGTACTAGGAATTATCCCCCTTTTATGTTACCATAATAAGTGTAATTATTATGAACAGAAGGGGGATACTTATATGGCAAAAGAACTAGTTGCGATGTTGCTTGCCGGAGGCCAGGGATCCAGATTATATGCACTGACACAGAAGCTTGCAAAGCCTGCAGTTCCGTTTGGGGGAAAGTACCGTATCATCGATTTTCCACTGTCGAACTGCGTAAATTCAGGAATTGATACGGTGGGTATTTTGACCCAGTATCAGCCGTTTGTATTAAACGAGTATATTGGAAATGGCCAGCCGTGGGATCTGGATCGTCTTTACGGAGGCGTGCATGTACTTCCACCGTACCAGAAAGCATCGGGGTCTGACTGGTACAAGGGTACGGCAAATGCCATTTATCAGAATATTGCTTTTATCGAGCGCTATGATCCGCAGTATGTGATTATTCTTTCCGGAGACCAGATCTGCAAACAGGATTACAGTGATTTCCTTGAGTTCCACAAGCAGAAAGGGGCAGAATTTTCTGTCGCAGTCATGGAAGTGCCGTGGGAGGATGCTTCCCGTTTCGGCCTGATGGTAGCAGACGAGGATGACAAGATTACCGAGTTCCAGGAGAAGCCAAAGGAACCGAAGTCCAATCTTGCATCCATGGGAATTTACATATTTAACTGGGATATTTTAAAGAAATATCTGATCGAGGATGAGGCGGATCCGACTTCCGAGAATGATTTTGGAAACAATATTATTCCAAATCTTCTGCGTGACGGAAGAAAGATGTATGCCTATCATTTCAACGGATACTGGAAGGATGTAGGAACGATTCCGTCTCTGTGGGAAGCAAACATGGAAGTGCTTGATCCGGAACATAGCGGCATCAACCTGTTTGATGAAAACTGGAAAATTTACAGCAGAAACAGTGGTATGACCGGTCACCGGATCGGAGAGAATGCTGTGCTGGATAACTGTCTGATTACCGATGGATGTAACATCAAGGGTACCGTCAGACATTCCATCCTGTTTTCCGGTGTCACGGTGGAAGAAGGCGCCATTGTAGAAGATGCCGTTGTCATGGGACACTCCATGATCAAGGCAGGTGCGGTTGTCAGACACTGCATCATTGCAGAAAATGCGACCATCGAAGAAGATGCGGTTGTGGGAGCAAAACCAAAAGGGGAAGGAATTGGAGAAGTTGCTACAATTGCAGCGGATGTAACGATCGGAAAAGGAGCAAAAATTGGTCCGAGCGCTATGATTTATGAAGATGTGAAGGAGGGTGAGGAGCAATGTTAAATTCAAAGACAGAGGCATTGGGAATTATTTTCCCGAACAGCTATGATGCAATGGTGCCGGAGCTGGCTTCGGAGCGCCTCATGGCATCCATTCCGTTTGCCAGCAGATACCGCATGTGCGATTTTATTCTTTCCAGCATGGTACACAGCGGAATTGACAATATTTCCATTATCGTAAGAAAAAATTACCATTCCCTGCTGGATCATCTCGGCGCCGGCCGTGAGTGGGATCTGGTCCGCAAAAACGGAGGCTTGAATATTGTTCCTCCGTTCGCACAGAAACAGGTAAAGGTATTCGAGGGACGCATCGAGGCACTTGAGAGTCTGCGCGGATATCTGTTAAAGCAGCCACAGAAATATGTCATTATGACCGATGCAAATATTGCCATCAATTTTGATTTTAATGAACTTTTAGATGCGCATATCAAGAGTGGTGCGGATGTGACCATGATGTACCGCAAGCAGGAAATTCCGAAGGCATTTATCCGTCAGAGCAGGGACCGCATGGATCTGTACTATGCACTCGGCATGAACGGAGACCGCGTCAGCAAGATTTACATCAACCCGACCGAAGAGGGGGAGATGAATTTCAGCATGAATGTTTATGTGGTAGAACGCGAGTTTTTGATCCGTATGATAGATGATGCGTATGTACATGGGCATACTTACTTTGTACGTGACCTTTTGGACAAGCAGATTGACCGGCTGGATATCCGCGGGTTCTGCTACGATGGCTATGTGGTCAATATCCATGATACCCAGAGTTATTTTGAAGAAAATATGCGTCTGTTACAGGAAGAAAACTTAAATGCACTGTTTTCTCCAAATCAGATTTACACCAAGATCCGTGACGATAACCCGACCCGTTATATCAACGGTTCCAAAGCAAAGAATGTTATGGTTGCCGATGGCTGTGTGATCGAGGGAGAAGTCGAAAACAGCGTCCTGTTTCGAGGCGTTCACGTTGGAAAAGGCGCAAAAGTGAAAAACTGTGTACTGATGCAGGATACCGTAGTGGAAGATAATGCAAGCGTGGAATACGTGATTACCGACAAGAATGTACGTGTCACAGAGGGCAAGTCACTGACCGGAAATGAGTCGTATCAGGTATATGTATCCAAGGGGCAGGTCGTATAATTTTATGCTTTCCAAATAATACAGAGTCTGTTATAATAAGCAAAGATAAAATACTGAGGAGGCAATTGTATTATGGCTGATAGCAGAAAAACAGTTCAGATAAAATCAGATCCTGTCGGGGATGTCCGTATCGCAGATGAAGTCGTTGCGATCATTGCAGGACTTGCAGCAACAGAAGTAGATGGCGTCAGTTCCATGGCGGGAAACATCACAAACGAAATTGTCAGCAAGCTTGGCATGAAGAACCTTTCTAAGGGAATCATGATTGAAATTATGGACAATGAAGTAAAGGTTGATGTTGCCATCAATATTGCATATGGTTACAGCATCCCGGATGTCTCTGCCAAGGTACAGGATAAAGTAAAGGCTGCCATTGAGAATATGACAGGTCTGACAGTCGCTGTTGTCAATGTCCGTATCGCAAGTGTTGATATGGGAACTGACAATTAAATCTTTGTATTCGAAACAGAATATGGTATAATAAAGGATGTCTGAACGAAAGACATCCTTTATTTTTGAGCGAGGAGAGAAGATGACAAGAAGAGAGTTAAGAGAAAATGTATTTAAGATGCTTTTCCGCGTAGAATTTTTTGATGCGGGAGAATTGTCAGAACAGCTGGTATTGTTTGGCGAGGAAGTGGATCATGTAACGGATCAGGATTTCAAATATATCGCTGATCGTTATCGTGATATCTACAATCATCTGACGGAAATTGACGAGGCAATCAACGAAGTCGCAAAAGGCTGGAAGACAACCCGTATGGGCAAAGTAGATCTGGCACTGATCCGTCTGGCGGTATATGAGATCCGCTACGATGATGAGATTCCGTTTAAGGTTGCGGTCAATGAGGCTGTGGAACTGGCAAAACAATACGGAACCAATGATTCACCGGCATTTGTCAATGGAATTCTTGCAAAGTTTGCAGAATGATGAAACATGTATATTCGGTAGGGCAGGTAAATAAATACATTAAAAATATGTTCGCTCAGGACTTTATGCTGCACCATATCAGCATCAAGGGAGAGGTATCTAACTGTAAGTATCACTCCAGCGGGCATATTTATTTTACAATGAAAGATGCAGACGGAACGATAAACGCGATCATGTTTGCGGGAAACCGCAGGGAAGGATTAAAATTCCAGATGAAAGAGGGCGACCGCGTGGTTGTGACCGGTTCCGTGGAAGTGTATGAAAGAGATGGCAGATACCAGATCTATGCACGGACGATTGAACGGGACGGTGAGGGAAATCTGTATCTGAAATTTGAAGCGTTAAAGCGGGAGCTTGAAGAGATGGGAATGTTTGCGGAGGAATACAAACAGCCCATTCCTACCTATGCAAAAACCGTGGGGATTGTTACGGCAGAGACCGGGGCAGCGATTCAGGATATCCGCAATATTGCAGGGCGCAGGAACCCGTATGTGCAGCTGATTCTCTGCCCGGCCCTGGTGCAGGGAGAGGGTGCGGCAGCATCAATTGTCCATGGAATTCATGCACTTGAACAGATCGGCGTGGATGTAATCATTGTCGGACGGGGCGGTGGATCGATAGAGGATCTGTGGGCATTTAACGAAGAAATGGTGGCACGGGCCATTTTTGACTGCCGGATTCCGGTGATCTCCGCTGTCGGTCATCAGACGGACTTTACGATTGCAGATTATGTCGCAGACCTGCGGGCACCGACTCCGTCTGCAGCAGCGGAGCTGGCGGTGTTTGATTATCGGCAGGCAATGCAGGAACTGCTTGGCATGCGGCAGCAGATGGACAAAGAACTCCAAAGGAAAGTAACCGTGGCAAGAAACCATCTGGAGCACCAGAGGATGCGCCTGCACTATCTCAGCCCTCAGCAGCGGATGAATGAAAACCGGCGAAGAGTGGCAGAGTATGAAGAGAAACTGACCGGACGCATGGAGGAACTGCTGCGTGAGCGCAGACACCGCCTGGCACTTCTGGCAGGCACGCTGGAGAGTTATTCTCCGGTAAAGAAACTCAGTGGCGGGTATGCATTCGTGGAGGATGGAAACCATCAGGCACTGCGGAGCATCCACCAGATCAGGAAAAAAGATACCGTGCAGATCCATTTGCTGGATGGCACACTGACGGCAGCAGTGACAGAAATTCAGGCAGCCGAAGGAGTAAAAAATGAGTGATGAATTAGAAAAAAAAGAACCGGGACTGGAGGAACGGTTTGCAAAGATCGATGCCATACTTGATGCGATGGAAGACGAAAACGTAACGTTAGATCGTTCGTTTGCCCTATACAAAGAGGGACTGGAACAGATCAAAGCAGCCGGCCAGTCTTTGGATACGATAGAAAAGGCAATGCTTGTACTGAACCAGGATGGAAAATTGGAGGAATTCTGATGGAGATCAGACAGGAAATAAAACGCAGGGCGGCAGACATTGAAGCACGGATCGCACCGTTTCTGCCACAGGAAAAGGGGTTTCAGCAGACCGTGCTCGATGCCATGGAATACAGTGTTTTTGCAGGCGGAAAGCGTCTGCGGCCGATGCTGATGGAAGCATCTTACCAGATGTTTGACGGAACGAATCCGGCAATTGATGATTTTATGGCGGCGATTGAGATGATCCACACCTATTCACTGATCCATGATGATCTTCCGGCGATGGATAACGACGAATACCGGCGTGGGAAAAAGACAACCCACGCGGTATACGGGGAAGCAATGGCAATCCTTGCGGGGGATGCCCTTTTAAATTATGCGTTTGAGACCGTGGCAGCAGCACTGACCAGAAACGAAGGAGACTGGAGAATTGTCAGGGCTTTTTCCGTGCTGGCACAAAAAGCGGGTATATACGGAATGATCGGCGGCCAGGTGGTGGATGTAGAGAGTGAGAAAACCGGACAGACCATCGACCGTAACCGGCTGGACTTTATCTACCGGTTAAAAACCGGAGCGCTGATTGAAGCATCGCTTATGATCGGAGCCATTTTGGCAGGCGCGGATGAAGTGTCGGTTGCGCGTATGCAGGAAGCCGGAGCAAAGCTGGGACTTGCCTTTCAGATTCAGGATGATATTCTCGATGTCACGGGATCTTTTGAAAAACTCGGTAAGCCAATCGGCAGTGATGCGGAAAATGAGAAGGCAACCTATGTGACATTTGAGGGGCTGGAGCAGGCAAAAAAGGATGTAGAGCGGCTTTCCGGGGAAGCAATAAAGATACTGGATGAATTTGAAGGAGAGCATACGTTTCTGCATGACCTGTTTTTCTATTTGATCAACAGGGATCATTAATTTTTCGAGGGCAACATGGTTTTAGATCGGATAAAAAAAGTAAATGATATCAAACAACTAAACGAGGAAGAACTGGCAGAGCTACAGGAAGAAATCCGTGATTTTCTGGTGGAAAATATTGCAAAAACCGGAGGACATCTGGCATCGAATCTGGGTGTGATTGAACTGACGATGGCGCTTCATCTGTCATTTGACCTGACGAGAGACCGGATTATCTGGGATGTCGGACATCAGTCCTACACGCACAAGATTTTAACCGGGCGTAAGTTGGGGTTTGTCACTTTACGGCAGTATGGCGGGATGAGCGGATTCCCAAAGACGCAGGAAGACCCGGCGGATGCATTCAATACCGGGCACAGCTCCACGTCCATTTCCGCAGGACTTGGCATGGCGCAGGCAAGGGAACTGACCGGTGACAATTATTATGTGGTCTCTGTGATCGGAGACGGGGCACTGACCGGCGGTATGGCATACGAAGCAATGAACAATGCCTCCCGCATGAAAACCAATTTTATTATTGTGTTAAATGATAACCAGATGTCGATCTCCGAAAATGTGGGAGGAATGAACCAGTATCTGAATTCCTTCCGCACCTCGGATGCCTATCTGGATTTAAAAGACGGTGTGACCAATTCCCTAAACCGGATTCCGGTTGTGGGGGAACGGATGGTCAAACGGATCCGGAACGCCAAAAGCGGTATCAAACAGCTGTTTGTTCCGGGAATGTTTTTTGAAAATATGGGTATCACCTATTTAGGACCGGTGGATGGCACCAACATAAAAGAAATCCGAAAAGTGCTTGCGGAGGCAAAGCGTGTGCGCGGTCCGGTGCTGGTTCATGTACGCACGATCAAGGGAGAGGGATATCTTCCTGCCGAGCGTCATCCGGCGCGCTTCCATGGAACGGGGCCGTTTGACATTGACACCGGTGTTTCGCTGTATCATCAGGAAAAAGCGCATTACACGGATGTGTTTTCCACAGTCATGCGCAAAATGGGGGAGCGGGAGCCGAAGGTGGTTGCGATTACCGCAGCGATGGCAGACGGAACCGGTTTAAAGAGATTTAAAAATCTTTTCCCGGAACGTTTTTTTGATGTGGGAATTGCAGAGGAGCATGCGGTGACGTTTGCGGCCGGTATGGCAAAGGCGGGACTCAAACCGGTATTTGCGGTGTATTCTTCCTTTTTACAGCGTGCCTATGACCAGGTATTACATGATGTGTGTGCACAGAATCTCCCGGTTGTGTTTGCCGTAGACCGTGCAGGATTAGTCGGAAAGGATGGCGCCACGCATCAGGGAATTTTTGACCTGTCGTATCTGTCAAGTATTCCGAACCTGACGGTTATGGCTCCGAAAAACAAATGGGAGCTTTCCGATATGCTCAAGTATGCGATTGCTGCAGAGGAACCGGTGGCGATCCGTTATCCGCGCGGAGAAGCCTGCGATCTTTGGAAAGATCAGCGGGCACCGATTCAAAAAGGCTGTGCGGAAGTACTCGCCGAGGGTACAGAGGTTGCACTTTTTGCAATCGGTTCGATGGTGGAAACCGCCTGGCAGGTAAGAAAAAAACTGGCAGAAAAAGGAATCCTGACAACGGTGGTAAATGCAAGATTTGCCATGCCACTGGATAAAAACTGCCTGCGGAAACTGGCAGAATCCCATCCGCTTCTTGTGACGATGGAAGAGAACGTGGCAAGCGGGGGATTTGGAGAGCATGTGGCTGCATTTCTGGAGGAGGAAGCACTGCATACAAAGACCCTCAGGATTGCAATTCCTGACTGCTTTGTGGAACATGGAAGTGTTGGCGAATTAAAAAAAGCACTGGGACTGGATGCAGATTCCGTGACGGAAAAAATATTAGCAGAATTACCGGAGGAATTATGAAAGAACGATTGGATGTACTTCTTGTAAAACGTGGTCTGGCACCATCGCGGGAAAAGGCAAAGACCATGATTATGGAAGGCAATGTATTTGTCAACAATAACCGGGAGGATAAGGCGGGAAGCACTTTTGCAGAGGATGCTCCGATTGAGATCCACGGAAATACATTGAAATATGTCAGCCGCGGCGGTCTGAAACTGGAAAAAGCGATGACACATTTTTCTATTTCCTTAGATGGCATGGTGTGCATGGACATCGGTGCTTCGACGGGCGGGTTTACGGACTGCATGCTGCAGAACGGGGCAAAGAAAGTGTATTCCGTCGATGTGGGATATGGCCAGTTTGCATGGAAACTGCGCCAGGACCCAAGGGTTGTCTGTATGGAAAAAACAAACATCCGCTATGTCACACCGGAAGATATCGAGGATGTGCTCGATTTTGCTTCGGTGGATGTCTCATTTATTTCCCTGACCAAAGTGCTTCCGGCGGCATATGCACTGTTAAAGGACGGCGGACAGATGGTGTGTCTGATCAAACCACAGTTTGAAGCTGGACGGGAAAAAGTGGGAAAGAAAGGCGTGGTACGTGATAAGGCCGTTCACGAGGAAGTGATCGAGAGGATCATTACCTTTGCACTGGAAAACGGATTTTCGGTACACCATCTGGAATACTCACCGATCAAGGGACCGGAGGGAAATATTGAATACCTGCTGCATCTGCAGAACCATCCGGAAGGAGAAGATGGTCCGGTCATTTATGAGGAAATGCCTGTTGATCCGGTAAAGATCGTAGAGGAAGCACACGCAGCACTGGATAAAGAGTAAGCTTAACGTAAGGGGAATTATGAAATATTTCTATGTAATATCCAATTTAAGCAAAGATTATGTACTGGATGTTCAGGATGAGGTTCAGAACTGCCTGGAAAAAAGAGGGGCAGTATGCCGTTTTATGACCGGCCATGAACGCATGAAAAATGGCAGACATACTCCCAGTGAATATGTGCCGGAAGATACCCAGTGCATCATTACCATTGGCGGTGACGGGACACTGATCCAGGCTGCCAGA
>OLFV01000640.1_pt1 | contig 39759 bp, 40 predicted proteins | sample 1605551 | NCBI WGS metagenome assembly OLFV01 (sample SAMEA3888922, study PRJEB22519) | human gut metagenome | biome: human gut; feature: human-associated habitat; material: faeces | place: Denmark | collected 2011 | reverse complement strand
TAAATGATAGGAATCTAGAGCTTTTCTAGGTTCCTATTTTTTTTGAGTTTCGGGTTGCTCCCTCATCGGTCGCAGCCATCCGGTTGAACCATTCAGCTTCACCGGTGCAAGAGGTATCTCCGATGGTTGTTGTTTTGGCGCAAATAGTGGCTATTATGCTAGGTCGCTTTGTTTTTATACCATATAGAGGCTATATGATAGGTTTTCTTCTGCTTGGTTATATCTATTTATATATATTGTTATTGTGTTATATGGCTATATACTTATATATCTATATAGGTATTGTGCTATTTGTCTATTGCTTTATTGCATGCTTGCAGCATGGGGGGATTACTTTCTTTATATCTATATTTTATTTTTATTCCTTACTTCGACCTCTATTTTTTATGATTGTGGTTGCCGTCTCTCTATCATTTGGCTTTTTACGATGCAAAGGTATGGCGGTTCTGTCAGATACCAAACACCAGGCGATGCCTTATTCGGCTAAAACTTTTCCGGAATGCCTTCCACAAATGTTGCACATTTGGGTTTTCCAAAAAACTTTCTACCGAATTGTTTGGTGTTCTGACTCTTGGAACCACCATTTCTTAATGCACGTAAAAAGGCTATATGATGACGAGATGACGGAATGATAAAAAAAATATCGGATCGAAAGGAACAAAAAACCGTAAAAGGCAATGAATCCTCAAATCCAGAATAATTTTTATGTTGAACCATTTAAAATTGTTAGATTATGTTTGAAATTACAGTTAAGGTTCCTGTTTGGAATATTGAGGCGGTTTGTGGCTATAAGCCAATTACCACTTTTTGGAATGATTTCTCGGTGGCAGATGCTTTTGGCACTTCAGCCGTAGCAGACACGTTCAAGCGTGCCTTTGAAGAATGGAAAGGTAACTACAAATACCTTACCGAATTAGTGATGGTGCTAAATCATAAGATTTGGCAATGGTTTGAGAAAAATGCTGCTTTGGCTGCCATGTACAATGATTTTTGGGAAATAGCAGACCAATATGCTCTTAACAATCTTAAGGGCGAGGAGTTGGATTACTTCTACACAGTTACAGATTAAAAGGAAACGGAGAGGCTAACCACCTCTCCATAAAACACAAACTTTTATTATGAAACTCGTAATTTTAGACTATGAAAATTCTCAGGTAAGAATTATTAATAATTGTCCAACTAATTGGAATAGTGAAAATATAGAAGACTTGGAAGACTATATGTTTGACGGAGAACACCTCAATCTTAACCCAGACATGTGCTGCTATATGCATGGCAATGGAATTGAGGTTGTTAACGAAACATATACTCCTAAGAGCAAGAATATGCCTTCGAAGGTGGACTTTTCTTCAAGAAAAGAAAAACTCCACGAAGAAATGTTGCAGTGTATTAAAAAATTAATGCTTTCTGCAAGTCAGACAATTCTTGACTTGACTCAAAATGAGAATGGGGAAGATACTAGCTATTCTGCATATATTATCCGTTCTCTAGATGTATGCGAGGATGTTGAAGAAGTTGAAGTAATGCAAATCAAGTTGGAAAATGATACTTTGTGGTATATGGCTAAAGGTAAGGAAATCGTTGATGAAGATTGGCAAAATTTGTCTGATGATGTCATTTCAGGCAATCTTGATATGCTTTACGATGCGGTTTATGCCAAAATCGAGGAAGAAATGAAGAAATAATTTATATATAAAAGGAGATTGTAAAACTGCAGTCTCCTTTTTCGGACTGCTCCCTCATCGGTCGCAGCCATCCGGTTGAACCATTCAGCTTCACCGGTGCAAGAGGTATCTCCGATGGTTTTGTTTGGCGCAAATAAAGGATATTATGCTAGGTCACTTTGTTTTTATACCATATAATGGCAATGTGGTAGGTTTTTCTTTATATCTATACCTTCGCCGTTTAAACCCTTTCCCTGCTTTCTCTTCCAGGAACAACGTTGGTGATCCTTCCAGGGAAGACAGGGAAACTGCACTAATGCAATGCATGCATCACCTTAGAGCAGCTTCGGGAGAGAGGTCGACCCTTCATGTGGGGCTTGCCGCCACTACACCCCTTTTTGAAGAAGAGACATATAGGAAGGTCTGCAGAATGGGCAGGGATGCTCCCTTTTCAGCGAAGATGAACCATGCTCATCTCCACCAGGGAGCCATCCTTGGCCATCCTTCTTGACACGTGCCTATGGCACTCTTCCTACAAGTCTCTTCTTCTCTAGCCCCAATGCAAGTATGCTGGCGCATGTTGCATTGCCCAGCTGCCAAACCGAGGGTGGCTACTGGGCAGGGGAGAGAGGTCTTCTTTCCACGGCACAAGTGCAGTGTGGAAAGAACGGAGTATTTGATGAGATTTTTCTGTTTGGTTATATCTATCTATATATATATAGTTATTGCATTATATTACTATATGCTTATATATCTATATAGGTATTGTATTGTTTATCTATTGTATTTTTGGGCATATTAGGTATTCTATCTTTAAGGGAACTGTCATATCTTTAGGCTCCTTATTATGGCTAGAATAACAGTTGTTTCGGTATTTCTATCTTTCATTGAGCTTTCTTACTATCTGTTCTTGATATCCTGGCAGTGTGCTTCCGGTTATGCTATTTCTTACCTTTATCCTTAATGAATGTTTCAGCCAAATCCGATCTCTACATACAGTCTTTTTTCGAGAGTTGGTGGCAGCGTATTGTTTCATCGTTTCAATGTTGGCGATTACGACCTTCTTTTATTGTTTCCATTCTTTTTTAAGATCTTTTTGCTTAGGAACAGGAAGTGGCTGGTGCTGCTCTTTCGTCCTTATCTTTTATCCACGTCTTTAGTATCAAAACCTTTAGTGAAAGTACTATTCTTTGCTTCAAAGCATTTTTTGATATTTTGTCACCACCATTTTACTTTGCAAAGTTAGCACAGACGGTGTTGGCAAGGGCACACATCCTGCTTACCTCAATATTTTTTTCAGACTTTTTGGGTGCAGTTGCTCCTTAATCAAAAACTCCCAAAGCCCAGGGGGTGAAAATAATATTGGGTATCTCTTGCCGTTCTCACCTGCTTTCTGTTTGCTTGTCTTTAGCACGTAAAATAAGTAGTAACAATTTAAAAAATACAATTATGAATACAATGAACAATTTCACTATCTCAGGTTTCGTCGTTAAGGACGCAGAAGTTAAGAACTTTGAAAAGAGCAGCATCGCTCGCTTCGGATTGTCTTTCAAGACTTCAGAAAAGAATGGTAACACAGAAGTGGTTAAGTCTGCCATCGTCAATATTGAAACATGGATCAAGAATGATGATGTTGCCACACAGGAACTCCTGAAGAAAGGCTCTCTCATTAAGATTGAAGGATTTTTCAAGGCAGATCCATACACCAAGGATGGTAAGAGCGTTAACCAGTACAGACTTGTAGCTACCAAGATTGAACAGGTGCAGAAGAAGGCTCAGTAAGAAGAAATTTCTTATATTCATATTCTATACTATAAAGGAGCTGGCTATTAATTAGTCAGTTCCTTTTTCTATACCTAATATTTGGGCATTACTGTATATATCTATATGTTTCTATATCTATATAGGTATTGCGCTATTTGTCTATTGCTTTATTGCATGCTTACAGCATGGGGGTATTACTTTCTTTATATCTATATTCTATTTTTGTTCCTTACTTCGACCTCTATTTTTTATGATAGTGGTTGCCGTCTCTCTATCATTTGGCTTTTTACGGTGCAAAGGTATGGCGGTTCTGTCAGATACCAAACACCAGGCGATGCCTTATTCGGCTAAAACTTTTCCGGAATGCCTTCCACAAATGTTGCACATTTGGGTTTTCCAAAAAACTTTCTACCGAATTGTTTGGTGTTCTGACTCTTGGAACCACCATTTCTTAATGCACGTAAAAAGGCTATATGATGACGAGATGACGGAATGATAAAAAAAATATCGGATCGAAAGGAACAAAAAACCGTAAAAGGCAATGAATCCTCAAATCCAGAATAATTTATGTTGAACCATTTAAAATTTTAGAGTATGAATGTATTTCTCTTTTATCGTACAGATAATTGGAACTCCCATGATAGCAAGGATTTGGTATACATCGGGACAAACAAAGAGGCTAGTATCAAAAAACTAATGAAGTTGGAGAGCGAGCCTATCACTGAGGAACAGGCTGAGGACATCCGAAGAATGAACCAAAGCCAATGCAATAACGTGGGATATGAATGGGTAGTTGAGGTTTGGACTCTTAACCATTTGATAGAGTAACTTTAATCTTTAAGCAGATAGGAGATTGATATTTATGGCAAAGGAAGTACATGTAATTTTAAAAGGAGACTGCTATTCTATGAATACTTATTGCAGTACCCTTAAAGAGTTTTTGGAAATGCGCAATCTTAAGAGAAGCGATGTTTCTGATTGGTGGAAAGAGTAATGGTATGATTACAATATCGGAAGAACGGATTTGTGGAGAGTGCAAGCATCATGTTTATCACTTCTCTCCAATATCACAAGATTACGATTACTATACTTGCAGACTGCATAAAAGCCCAAGCAAGTGTAATCAAGGTATTAACAATTAGAATTACGATTATGAAGAAGAAAAATAAATATTGCTATGGTTGGGCAATTTGGACTAACTGGGGTAGCGGTTGGGAAAAAGAAAGTGTTTACGACAAGAGTTGTGAATCATACTCCCAAGTGAAGAAAGATGCAAAGGAATACAGAATTGCCGGAGCACAAACGAGAATTACAAACACTAGATGGCTGAACGCCAGCTAATGTATAAAGTTATTAATCAGGTGGGGAATATCCCCACCATCTTACTATTTGAATTATGAAACAGTATATTAGTTTTAGCTACAACGAGGAGTATTTACCTACTCCTCGATGTAAGAAGTTAAGAATACGTGAGGTTCAAAGTTCTACATCAGTAAATATCAGGGAATGTAGCAAGGAAGACGCACCTCTTGTTATGGTGGTAAAAAGCTATAATTGTGAAGATTGCGAAGTCAGAGTGTTTAGAGGAAAACTTTATCGCAATGTTCAATGGCGTGACATGAAAAGAATTGATGTTGACCCTTTGGAACAAAACAAGACTGTTAACACAATGAATTGGCAACAAGCAATTTGGGGGCATGATTATTACAATGCTTGCCGTTGGACTGGTGAGATAGGTGATGCTACTTCTAAAGCCAATATTAAAAAAAGAGCAAGTAAATATCTTATAATTGGTGATATGGTTTTTATGAGAACAACAGAGCCTATCTATAATATAACTTGTTTCGGTTGCAATGATAGTGCAGGAATGTTTGTTGATTATGCGGATAAGGATTCTACGTATTACTATAATTATTCAGCCTTGCAGCGTGAAGAATGCCACGAGGAATTGAAAAAAATACTTTCTTGTTGCCGTAATAAATATGATAATTCAAATTCATATAACATAAAGGTTTTGGATCCCCACTACGTTAAATTTAAGAGACATAAACGTAAATGTAAATGATTATCAGAGGTGGCAAGTCTGTTGCTGCCTCTTTTGTTAAATCCCTGGGCTGCTCCCTCATCGGTCGCAGCCATCCGGTTGAACCATTCAGCTTCACCGGGGCAAGAGGTATCTACGATGGTTTTGTTTGGCGCAAATAGTGGCTATTTTGCTAGATTGCTTTGTCTTTTATACCACATAGCTGCTATATGGTAGGTTTTTTCTTTATATCTATACCTTCGCCGTTTAAGCCCTTTCCCTGCCTTTCTCTTCCAGGAACAACGTTGGTGATTCTTCCAGAGAAGACAGGGGAACTGCACTAATGCGATGCATGCATCACCTTAGAGCAGCAAGGGAGAGTGGTCTTCTTTCCACGGTATAAGTGCAGGGTGGAAAGAACGGAGTATTTGATGTGGGTATCTTGCTTGATTATATCTATTTATATATATTGTTATTGTGTTATATAGCTATATACTTATATATCTATATTGTTATTGCGTTGTTTATCTATTGTGTTGTTTGTTTATTGCTTTATTGCATGCTTGAAGCATGGGAGTATTGCTTTCTTTATATCTATATTCTATTTTTGTTCCTTACTTCGACCTCTATTTTTTTATAATAGTGGTTGCCGTCTCTCTATCATCTGGCTTTTTACGGTGCAAAGGTATGGCGGTTCTGTCAGATACCAAACACCAGGCGATGCCTTATTCGGCTAAAACTTTTCCGGAATGCCTTCCACAAATGTTGCACATTTGGGTTTTCCAAAAAACTTTCTACCGAATTGTTTGGTGTTCTGACTCTTGGAACCACCATTTCTTAATGCACGTAAAAAGGCTATATGATGACGAGATGACGGAATGATAAAAAAAATATCGGATCGAACGGAACTTCAAAACCTTTAAAAGGCAATGAATCCTCGAATCCAGAATAATTTATGTTGAACTATTTAAAATAGTTAGAGTATGAAACAGATAGACGAAATATTGCAGAGGCAGCTTGATAAGAACATGGAGTTCTTTATGAAGTACTTTCCTACTCGTATTAAGAATGTTGGTGAGGATGCAGTTGCAGCTCGTAAACTTGTATGGGCATTCAAGGATGCTAGAGACAATGCGTTTGAGAAGGTGGCTGAACTTGCTGCAGAACATCTTGTAAAGACGTATGGAGACAGATTAAAGAAAATGGCTTTTGTTTGTGTTCCTACAAGCAAGAGAGAAGATTATTCTACACGTTTTCGAGCATTCTGCAAGCGTGTCAGCGAGTTGTCCGGTATAGAGAATGGCTTTTCTCATGTTGTAGTTATGCAGAGCAGAAAGGCAGTACATGAACATTGCAGAGGAAAGAAGAAAGAGGAAATTAGACCTCAGATAATAGATTTCGATATGCCATTCTTCAAAGGTAAGGAGGTTTGCGTATTTGATGATGTGGTAACTACCGGCAAAAGTTACGCCCGATTTGCCAATCTTCTAGAGGAGAATGGAGCAAATGTAGTAGGAGGAATGTTTTTAGGTAAGACTTTTTATAAATACAAATAACGTAAGGTATGAACTATAATATGAATGAAACTATGGCTTTTACGGGGCATCGGTCGATAGCCCCATCAAAAGCCGGTCAGATAAGACAGAATGTGAGAAAGCAGATAAAAGACTTATATATCAAAGGAATAAGATTTTATCTTTGTGGAATGGCGCTAGGTTTTGATATGTTGGCTGCCGAGGAAGTATTGGCTTTAAAGGAAACACTTCCAAGCCTTAAACTCATAGCGGTGGTACCATTTACGAATCAGAGTAACCGGTGGAACCATCGAGACCAAGAACGTTACAGAAAGATTTTGGAATCGGCAGATGAAACGATAGTTTTGAGTGACGTTTATTTCTCCGGATGCTATTTGGCTCGCAATGATTACATGATTTCGCACTCTGCAGGTGTGGTTGCTTATTTCGATGGCACGCCTAAGGGTGGTACTTTTTATACTATCAGAAAGGCTAGAGGAAAAGGAAAAAACATATTGAATCTGTTTACCTAAAAAGAAGAAGGAGTATATCTGTATGAGGTATGCTCCTTTTATTATATCTAAAGCAGCACCCTAAATCTGTTGTGAAGATTTAAGGTGCTGCAGTTTTAATATCTATATATTTTTCATTAATTGCTTGATAACTAGTAATATATTCGTTTTGTCTAGGTTTTGCAAACGTTAATTTCAAAGGTATATCAAATCGAGGCTCTTTATTATGCCTAGATTTTATACTTTTGCAGCGTTTTAATATTAATCGAAAATCATATGAAGATAAAAAATCACTTTTTGTGTATGATGGCTATAGCATCTCTTCTGGTCAGCTGCAATAGCCATCCGAAGTTTGAAACATCGGTAGATGCTGTAGAAGGTTGCAAGAAGGAGCTTGCAGCCTTGAAGAGAGAAAAGGAAATGTCGATAGAACAGCTTACAAGAGCTACATCGTCTTGGTTGGAAACGCAAGATTCGGCATACAGCGTATTCTCACGTGACACTTCCATTAATTTACGTAGTCCGGTGGCTTTAGCATTTTTTGTGGTCTCGGACTCTATCCGTGGAGAGTTGAAGCGATTGGCTTTTTCGCAACCTCGAAGTTTAAACGATGTGATGTATCTCAAACTCAATACCGCCACATCTAGCGAGAAAATCGAAAAAGCCGATACCTACAAAGAGGCTATCTCCTTTTTCGAGCGTTTGGACAAACAGGATGTTTTTCCAGCCCTCAAAGAGACACTTCGTGCCTATTATTATCTTTTAAGCAAAGCCAAGCCATTCCGAACGGAAGAGCAACTGATTGAGTTCATATCTAAGGAAGATAAATGCTTCCGTTCTCTGATGACGCATTTGAACGAGGTTTCCAATGAGCATCTTCAGCAGCTCACTGATGCCACCTCAAAGGTATATGATGGTTTATATGATTCCGTCGGGAAGAAAGCGGATGATGTGAACGACCGCACGATGCTTTACCTTACCATGCGCTACAACCGTAGAATTATCCAGAATGCAGCAGCATGCAAAGAAGATATTGAAAGCGGTAAAAAACTCGATAGAACACAGAGAGCCAATTACCGATGGATGCTCATTCAGCCTTTCATGGCTATAGATGATTATTCTACGTCTGCTCTCACGAAAGAGCAGAAAAAGGAACTTCTCGAAATATCCAAATATATTCCTTCTCTTCTGTCTAAACTAGATTTGCAGAAGCAATCCAAAGAAGAGGAAGATAAATTTACTGAAGTTCTCTCTCAATATTTCTTGAAATCATATTTATCAACAACTTTATAGCACATATTATGAATATATTAGTAGATTACAACCAGCTTGAAAATGAAGTTTTGAAAGATTCTATCTCAGATTTCCTCTCAGAAATGAGAGAAAATCTACCAGAGGTGTTTAACTCTTTAGAGATGAAAACAGTGTTGCACGGCAATTATGCAGAGGTTTATTTCCAACTCTGTTCACAAGCCATGATAGAGGAACTGACAGATGACCTGGCAAGGAAACTCGCATGCCATGTTCTATATGCCGTGAAGGAAGGTGAAGGCAAGGATTACAAGGTAGTCGCTTATTCTATGCCTGTAGAGAACAGGATGTATATCATCTATATCTCTTCCTGGCAGTATGGTGTGGTGGATTCCATGACCGTTCATTTCTATGACAGCATGGAAAACATGTACAGGCAGATTACCAAGGAATATACTTCTGCTCCAAAGCAGTGCTTTATCCTGGAGAAAGAGAAGTTCTCTGAGGTACTAAGAAATTTCTATTAAAAATCGGGTGTTATGTTTGTATTATCATTAAAAGTAATTTTGGCGTTTGTATTAACTGCCATTCCGTTTGCTTATCATGCTTGGGTTCAACCCAACCAGGACAGATCACCTCTTCTGAGAAATCTGTCAACAGCAGTGATGGCATGTTTGCCAAAGATTCGTGGAGTGGTGAAGAAAGCAAGATCATTTCTTTCGTGGTACTACGACAAGATGAAAACCAGCATAAGTGCAAGAAAACTTTTTACACTGGTTTTAGTGATGGTTCTTTTGGTTATTCAGTATGTTGATTACGAAACAACACTCTATGCAATTAGAACAAATCACTTGATTGGAGAATGCTCTTCATTTTTGGAAATGAATAAAGCTGAGGGAATCAGTTGTCTTTGGAATGTGTGGGAGAAAAATCTGTTTTTTCTCCCATCGCAAACTCCCTACAATATAATAACAATAAATCTGTTATGTACCTTTCTGCTTTTCAACTATCGTATAGCTGAGAATGTTCTTACTTGTTTGAATCAGAAGAAAGTTATATTTTCATTGTCGGCAGCAGTTTCTGTTGCTCTCATCCTAATAGATGGAAGGCTCCTGATTGGTTCTGAATGCTTATACATTCTTTTGGGCGCAGGAGCCATTTTTCCAAAGTCCGTAGGACATGGACAGGATGGCTCAAAAGAATCTCTCAGACACATTGTAAGGGAGCTTCGAGAATGGAAAGAGATTTCCCGAAAGGCTGCTTAGCTTTCGCTACAGCCTTATCATTAAATTAGTTTAAACAATAGATTGTAAATATATAGTCATTCTTATGAAACTTGAAAAGAAAAAAGCAAGAGATATTGGTGATGCAAAAAACGTTCAAAACTCCATGAATGGAACAACGAAATCAGCCGAAAGGAAATACTCAATATATATTCCTTTTGAGGTAATGGACTTTTTAGGCAATGATCTTATGATAGTGAGTCCAAAGCGTTTTTCAAAAGTCAAAGCTTTCCGATATTTGCTATCCCGGCATATTGATGGCCTTGAAAATGGAGAACTGAAACGCAACTACATTTCTCAACTTAGCAAAGACTGGAAATGGACTCGTCAGACTGTTGTCTCATTTTTAAAATCTCTTCAAGAGATGAATGTAATCGATATCAAACTCATTCTTCGTGCTAAAATGGTCTCCATTAATCCGACCATTATAGTCTCTAATCTTAGCAAAGAAGAACTTGACAAGATGGCTCAGGTGTCGCATACTCAGCTTTCCTCAGCCTCGTCACATTTCTCTTCTGGAGAAACAAAGTAAATCAGCAAGTAGAAATAGTAATAATCGCAAAGTAAGGTTCTTTTACAAATGCGCTTGCGCATGAGAGGGACATTTTCAAAATCCTAGTAGCCTAATACGGGGTTTTGGAAAAACGCCCTGGAACCCCCAAAAACGATAAGTAAATCGTTTTGACATTTGTGCGGCAAGCCGTGGGGATATTAGGCTCAGGGAATACTTCCCTAAGAACCTTTCTTTTAAAACATAAATAATCATGAGCGGAGCAAAAAACGTTATTGATATGAGACCTGGCAAAGGTTTCACAACATCGCAGAGTAATGAGCATCTAAGGCGGTTGGCTGATAGAGAAGCTGCTAAGAAAGCTCAATGGAATTATGACCCTTCCAGAGAACGTCTCAATTTTGAAATAGGGAAGGGTGGCGTTGTGATGAAAGTTGATAAAACAAAATCTATTCATCAAAGAATTAAGGAAAATCTAGAGACACGTGGAATTAAGGATCCAAATATTCCTTTAATAAATCAAGGGAAGGATCCTTATTACCGCACCGTCGCAAACTTCATCTTGGGAGGCAATCGAGAGGTTATGAGAAATCTGGCTTTTGGCAATCAGAAGGTAAATTGGGAGCATGGAGCCGACAAATCTGACTTGAAGAGAATGCCGGGAATTGAAGCATGGGCAAAGGATGCTTATGCCTTCATGTGTAAAAAATATGGAGAGCAAAATATCGCTGCTTTTGTCGTGCATCTGGACGAAGCGAACCCACATGTACATTGTACGGTTTTGCCTATAACTTCCAAAAATAAGGTGTCCTTTATAAAAACATTTTTAAATGGTATAGATAGCAAAGATGCTTTATCAGAATATATGACTAACCTTCATACCGAATATGCGGAGGAGGTTGGATTGAAGTATGGCATGGAAAGAGGGGACAGCATCAAGGAGACAGGAGCCGTTCATCGTACCACAGAAGAGTATCGCAGGAAACTCTGGAAGGATGCTCAGGAGAAGGAAAAAGAGGTTCGAGAAAACACCAAAACCATCGAACAGCAAAATTCAACGATTACCAATCAGCGTGGAATTATTTCATCACTCAGCAGGGAAATCAAGCATTCTGCAGCCCGTCTGAAGGCATTGGCTACGATGATCAAGAATCTTGAAACTCATAAGGCTGACCTGGAATATGAGGTTGAAAAACTTAATAAAGACCTTACTACAGGAAAGATTTCTAAGGAAGAAGCAGACCGCAAACTGTCACAAATCAATGCCGAAATCAAGAAAACGGAAGAGAAAATACTTGACAAGACTAATAAACTGAAAATTGCAGAAAGCAAACTCCATGATGCAGAACAGCGCAAGGCAGAATTGGAAGCGAAAGCCCATGAAGCCGAAGAAAAGAGAAGTTCAGAAGAGCAGAAAACTGCTTTGGCTGTTGAAAAAACGGCAAGGGCAGAAGATAGATATCAGGAGATTAGAGCCAAATACAAGGAAGTCGCTCCGGCTGTAAATGTTCAAGTAATTCATGAAATGGAAACCCTAGGATACCATTCTGCGGCTTTTGACATGAAGAACAGACTATCCAAATATAACGCTCTAAAAGACTCACTTTCGTATGAACAGAGTGAGTTTTTGGATAAGATGATGGACGATATTTTTGATGGTTCTGTTATTGTTAGTATGGCAGAAAATGCAGCTTCGATTTGTTCAATCGCAGCTTCATTGTACTTGGGATATCTTGATAATGCTACAAGAATAGCACAAAGTTGTGGCGGTGGAGGTGGACCAGGAACAGGATGGGGAAAGCGTGATGATGAGGATGATTTTGCCTTCAGAAGAAGGTGCTTCGGGATGGCAATGAAAATGATGAGACCTGGACATCAGCAACGTCGAAAACGTTAGTTAAGAAACATACATATACAAAACAGACCGACATGAACTCTTGTTCACATCGGTCTGTTTTTGTCACAGCCATCTACTTCTTTTATGCGTTTTTATCACAAGTGGTGTATAAGTAAATCCTTCTTGGGTCATTTTCAAGCCCTCGCCATCAAATTGAGTAATTTGAATCTCCGTATCATCCTTGATGTATTCACTTTCATAAAAGCATGCTAGAACAGAAAAATAAGTGAAGTCATCTGTTCTCTTGCATATCTTGTACCATTGATCAGGCTCACTTTTCTCTATCAGATACGTATTCTTGATAACACAGAGGTTATCATCTGCCACAATTTCCCATTGTCTTAATGGTCTATTCCTAAGTCCAGGAATGTTTCTCACATAGCACCAGTCGTCTTCCCTTAAGATGTTCAGATAGCCACGTTTGAACAGGACAGGTCTTGTATAATGTTTCCTATATGTCACAGGGTCAACCCAATAGCTTTCATTAACCTGTGCATCCTCCACATGCCAAATGCCGTCTTTCTCGATTGTTATCTTATCTTTCGCTGTTCCAAGATGTTTCTTGATAGGATAGAGATTATCAGCAGGATAATATTCATAATGTTTATATGAATTCTTAAGTTTTTCTAAACTCTCCTTCCTTTCTTCTTTGTCTCTTTGGGCAAACTCAGCCAACTCCTCACGAGAATCCACTTTCTCCAGTTGACTGCCGATGTTCTTCTGCACATAATATTGTTCATCCTCATCAATATACAGTCGCGAGTTGCCTTCTCCTTCTTTGTACAGATACACCTTATTTGGCTCATCCCAAGGAATAAACCTATGCTTCCAACTCAGTCCTGTTCCTACTTGCAGTTCCAAGGTCTTCACCGTCAGATAGGTCTTTTCATCAATATACTTCGATAGGATGCGAGGGTATAGCTTTTTGCCATCCTCTGTACTGAAGTCGATGCCCATCAGCTTCACACTTTGGGGCTTATTGGCAAACCACAACCTGTTCCGCAAGTCAATCCATTCCTTCCTACCTACTTTCTTTCTTATGTAGCAATAGGCAAAGCCGTCGTTGGTCACTTCTATCTTCTTATATTGGCATTCCAATATCATCTTGCCATCCTTATCCTTGATGCCTTTCAGTCCTTTTTCGTCTTCTACAATCTGATATCCATAGGTGTCCATAATCATCTGCAGTTGGCGCTTATGGTTGATAATTTTCATCATCTCCTCATCACCATTCATCATCAAGTCCATCCTGCAGTTGTGACTATTAACCTGCAGACACGCCTCTTGCAGAATGTTTTCCAGAGAAGTACGTCCTTCAAACATGCTCTGCCAATCTCTATCTACAGATGGCAATCCAAACCGCTTATACAGTCCTACATTGTCCAGTATCACGCAGTATTCTTTACCTTCTGCCACTCGCAGTCCACGTCCCACCATCTGCATATACTTAGCCAATGACAGCGTAGGTCTTGCCAACTGTATGAACTCCACATCAGGACAGTCGAAGCCCTCCGAGAATAAATCCACACTTACCAGTACCTCAATCTCATCGGAAGTATTTGAAGCGGAATTTAGGGAAGAGGAGAGCGAGGAAGATTTGAATCTTTCAATAAGTTCTTGTCGTTCAGCAAGCGGTGTCTTGCTCGAAATCGCCACAGCCTTGATGCCATTCTCCCGATAGAACTCCGCAATATGCTCAGCATGTTGAATACTGATAGCATAGACGATACCTTTCTTTCCAGGCACATACTCCTTGATAGTAAGGCATAGTCTTTCGAGTGATGGCTTCACATCCATCACCTCGTTCAGTTCCTTTCGCTGATAGTCACCATCAGCACCTCGTTTCTGCAACGAGTCTATCAGCAGCTGGGCTGCACTATCAGGCTTGATGGAGTAGTAGTCATACAGGCTCAATCGTCCTTCGGCAATAAACTTCTCCATGCTCCATGAACACAGCAGGGTATCAAACAAATCCGTGAATCCCTTGCTGTTCAAGCGATAGGGCGTAGCCGTCAGTCCCAACTTCTTCGCCTTCGGATAGGCATTCATCACCTCTGCGTAAGTCTCCGCCAAAGCATGGTGTGCCTCGTCTATCACTATCAATCCCGGCTTCTCTTCCATCTCTCCATAGTGTCTCGACAGCCATTGTATCGATGTCACTTTGATGGAGGTGTTTTTTAGGGAAGAGAAGAATCTTTCCAAGGTGTCCTTGATTTGTGAAACGAGTTCACGACGATGGGCTATCACCCACACTTCCTCTTTCAAGAACAAACCTACGAGGGCGGCAAGCAGATACGTCTTTCCCGTTCCAGTCGGCATTTGCACCATGACAGCATCATGATGCTTGAATGCTTCTTGCACTCTCTTCACCATGTCCTCCTGATAATCAAAAAGCTTTATCTTCTTCATTTCAGATTGATTGTCTGTGTTTTTCCCGTGATACCTGTTACCACGGCGATTCCATTGTTACGAATCTCCACCTTCTCATATTTGGCATCAACAATCACTTTTCCTTTTAATGTCATAACGCCCCAATGTTGGGGTATCTGTTCAAAGGCGCAATAAGCACCGACAGGTTGCGCTATACTATGGTAGAGAGGTGGCACGATAACTTTACCATCTACCTTCACGCCCCATTTCTTTCCTGCTTGATACAATTCTACATGCCCTGCCTCCGATTTCTCTTGCATCAGCAATAACTCCTGTTCCTCTTGCTTTTTCCTATGCTGCATTTCTCGCTCAAAGACCTGTTTGCCAAGCCGAGGCATCGCAACCATCAAATTCTCGCTTTCTGTTTTGGGTTGATTGCAACCTATATAGGTCTTTTTCAAGCTGGAGTCAACGAAGTAATAATCCTCATGACTATCCATGACCACTATGCCACTGTCGTATAGGTCGGCACACAGCCAATATACATGAGTATGGTCGCCACGTAAAAAACAAACCTTTTCACTGTTTTCTTTATACATACGCATAGAGCCGCCATCCTCCTCTTTATATATCCATTCCTGACAACCACTGGCTGTAGAGCGTTGAAAGTTGTAGATCAAATAATATCCATAATTCCATAGGTCATATTGGGAAGGGCGAAAAGGTAAAGCAAAGTACTCGTAGGTACGAGACCGGAAGAGACCATTATATTCGACGAACTCCCATTTATTGATGGTGATTATCTCGGGAGCATCTTTCGCATGAATGTCCTCGTCTATGACAACTCTCGCCAAGAGGTCGTAGTAACATACAGTCTTTCTGCGAGGTCGATAGGATAAGATATTACCTTGCAAGAACTTCATGTCATAATAGTTGCCTGGTTCTATCACCTGTTCGCCTTGCCGGTTTACCACCGTCATCTTTCCATCATTCAACTTGACGATGGCAAAATCATCATTGCGATCAACAAACTCCCGATACTGCAATGACTGCATTAGTTCCTCATGGCTCATCACCATCATCATTTCAGAGTCTTGACCAACAGGCATAGTTTCTTGCTTTCCGTACATCAAGAAGAAATCTCTTTCTTTCGGAGTCTCCTTCTTCCTGCTGTATCTCAATCTTCCTTCAAATGTAGCCTTCCAGTTCCATACTTGCGATGGCAACCCAAACACCCGATACTGTCCCACGTTATCTATAATCACGCAGTTCTTCTTTCCTTTAGCTACTCGCAATCCTCGTCCCACCATCTGTAGATACTTGGCAAGCGACAGCGTTGGTCGTGCCAACTGTACAAACTCCACATCCGGACAGTCAAATCCCTCCGAGAAGATGTCCACATTCACCAGCACTTGGATGTCGCCTTTCTTGAAGGCTTCAATGTCTTGTTGTCTTTCCGTGGCAGGAGTCTTCGAGTCTATGGCAATGGCTTTCACGCCATGTTCCTGATACAGTTTTGTGATTTTCTGAGCATGACTGATATTGATAGCATACACGATGCCCTTTCTGTCCTTACCAAATTCTTCCAAGCTCCGATAGAGCCTTTCGATGCTCGGCTTCTTATTCAGCAACATATCCATTTCCTTGTTCTGGTAGTCACCATCTGCTCCTCGCTTCTGCAAGGAGTCGATGAGCCGTTGCGTCACACCATCCGATTTGATGCTCACAAAATCGTATGTCGCCAATCTTCCCTTGCTGATAAACTCAGAAACATCCCACGACTGTACCAACACATCAAACAGGTCAGTGAATCCCTTTCCGTTCAATCGGCAAGGTGTGGCCGTCAGTCCCAGAAACTTAGCTTTCGGGAATCTCTCCCACATTTCCTTATAGGTCTTGGCAAGGGCATGGTGCGCCTCGTCAATCACTATCATTCCTGGTTCTTCCTCTATCTCGTCATAGTGCTTCGACAACCATTGTATCGACACAGCCTTGACGGATGACAATAGGGTAGAGGTGTTTGATGCGGAATAAGAATGGAACTTTCTTACGATTTCATCTATCTGCGACACCAGCTCTCTTCTATGGGCTACAATCCATACTTTCTCCATAGGATTGTTGCTCACGAAAGAGTCTATGACTGCTGTTAACAGGTATGTCTTACCAGTTCCCGTTGGCATTTGTGCCATCACGGACCGATGAAGGCGCAACGCCTTCTCAATCCGTTCCTTCATATCCTCTTGGTAATCAAATAGCTTGATTTCCTTCATTAACAATTTCAAAGAACCAATAATAATGTTATACCAATTTCATAAATCCGATATACATCAAGGCATCAGCGATGCTCTGCTGTACAGGATTTTCCTTATCAGAAGCCCATGAATATTTCGCTTGGATTTTGCGAAGTTCCTCACGTTTCTCTATATATTGCTTCTCCAGTTGGTTCAGAATCTGTTTGGAAGCTTGTGACATAGGAATCTTGCCAGCCTCTTTGTCCATCACTTCTTGCAACTTGATGTTACATTCCGTCAAACTCTCCAATACTTTGCGATATTCCATCATGCCGGGAATATCACCTATCTGACTTTCCGTAGTATCTCTTAGTATTGTCCTTACGCAATCAGGCATAAATAACTTCCAAGTATTGCCATCCTCGTATGTCACCACCAAATGAACTTTTTGCATCATAAGATGCTTTTCGTTATTTCTTGGCACTTCAATACACTCGTCAAATTTAAGATTGATGAGTTGAGCAATTAATTTCTGCTCATCCATCGGCAATTGGTTGACCGTATAGAAAGGATCATGCTGAAACAATGTAGCAAGTCCTTCAGCCATTTCTCCTTTACGATAGGATGATGGCAAACTCACATTTATCAACCTTGCATGTTCTTGAATCACTTTCTTCGTATCGTACTCAATCATCATCGCCAAGTTGAGTTTATCTCTAAATGGCAAATTTTTCAGTATAACCATAGTATATGTTCTAAATCAAAATAATCAGTTTCTCAGCAATCGCATCAAAGCAGGACGATTGCCGTAATTGTATTTTACCTTCTCCACAAAATCCAAGATAAGTTTCTTGGAAACTTCACAACAAGTGTACATACCCTTGATGTCATCCACGATATAGCCATAGCTCTTCGATTTTGCATAACTCAAATGCTTACGCAAATCATCAATAACATGTTTGGTATAAATAGCTTGGTCTTCCTCGCTCATATAATGCGCATACTTTTTGAAGAGTGCCACTCGGCTGAACGACATTCTGTTGTCCATCAGAATCTTCAAGAGGCACTTATACTTCTTTTCCTCAACAATCATGTCGCACACTTCGATGCAATCATCATCCGTGATATGTGGAATATCCCCGAAGAGTTTCACAACAAACTCATCCCAATCCTCCTTGGCTACCAACTCTTTCAACTTCTCGAAGTAAGGTCGCTTGTCCACCAAGAACTGACGGAACAATCTGCGGTATTCTTCAATAACACTAGCCTTGTCATTACGCTTTTCCAAAATTTCAATCTTTTGCAGATGCCAAGGTTCAGTGGTATTGTATCCATCATCGCCATATACAGCAATCGTTTTGTCTATCTCTTTCAAGGCATCATTCTCCAATCCCTTTTGAAGAAGTTCATTGATTTTGAAGGAACAGACATCTGGCACATACTTATATTCCTCCATGATTGCATCCACTTCATATTCTCTACCATGAGTCCGCAGATACTCAATCTTCTTGATGAGCAACTTGCCCAACTCCTCAAATCGGAATAGCGAACTCAACTGGTCAAAGTTTTCGTCATTCACCAATCTCTTGTATTCGTAGGTATGATGCTTTATCTGCTTGTCAAGGTCTGCAAGGTATGTATCCGCATCCGCCAATCGGAAGTTGATAGCCTCACGGATATGGTCAAAGAAGCACAGGCAATAATCATCGTATGCCTCCATCTTCTCAATCTCAGCCATCTCTTTCTGTGCCGTAGCAACAGATTCTAAAGGAGTAGCCTCGTCTCTCAGCACTTGTGCAAGTTCTTTCTCCACTTGATAAGTGAAGAAATCGTCACCATCACATTCTTGGTCGTTATACACTTCCAAGCGGCTGTATTCTTCTGCCACGAAGCGCAGAAAGTCCAAGCCGTTTCGCACGGCTTTCCCATTCTCCTTGGCATCCACCAAAGACTTGAATTGTTTATATTTTGTGTAGGATTGTATCATGCTGTAATGTCTCTTTAAGTCTGTTTTGTGTTTTTGAGCAAAAGCATCTGCTTTAAATTCGAAGTGTAAAATTGTCATAAAGCAAATCGTCTATTTCATTGCTAATGGCTTGAAATTCATCTACGATCAATAATTTGTTAGGATTATGCAATTCTATGACTTTGATATTTTCAGCATTTAATTGCAAATCTGATGATGTCGCTACTATCAATTGAGCATCTTTGGGCTTGTTTTCCACAAGAAAAGAGAACATAGTTTCTTCATCTTTGTCTCTTAGACCACGTTGACGCATTTCATCAACCACAATTGGGCAAAGGACAGGACCACCATATTTGCACATAATATCAATAAACGCATATGTATAAGCAACAATAGTTCTTGGGACTTTTGTTCCTGTTACAGATATATTGGTACTCAAAGAAATCTTTTTCTCGGAATTTAAACGAACTTTCATTTTCGTAGTGTACTTAAAAACTAAATTTCCAAAGTCGTTTTCAATCATTTTCTTGCGTTCTTTTTTACCTTCATCATTGACTTTTGCTTTTAGCTTTTCTATCTCTTGTTGATATCTTACTTTCTCTTTTTCCAGTCTTACTTTCTCTTCTCCCATAATGCTGTTAAAATATTTTTCTAACTTGGAATTTAAATAATCATCCAAACTTGATTCGTCTTTTTTTATTTGCATTAGTTGGGATATCTCAATAAGTTTATCTCTTATTTCTTTATTGCTATATTCTGCATTTTCTATTTTAAGATTTATATCTTTGAGCTCACTTTGATTTTGGATTATCAAATCTTTGCATTTTACAATATCATCACTCATTTCAAGCCTACCAAGAAAATCATTAGCCACTTTAGAACCACACATAGGACAAGTAATGATGTCCTCCTGTGTCATAGCATAATTAAAGTCCTTGCCAATTTCTTTAATATTGTTGTGCAACTGTTCTATGCAGAAAGTGAGATAACTTTTTTTGTTGTATAGTTCCTTTAATTCTGCTAATTTGTTTTTTTGAGCAATCTTCAACTCACTAATTTTCTTGATAAAATTTGCAATTTCCTCATTGAAATCATTCTCGTTTAAAGACAACTTAAATTTAACAAGACGCTTTTTCATACTCTCAAACAGTCTTTTGTTTGCAGCTAAATCTATATTTATTTTATCCAAAGACTTAATTGCATTATCGAGCTGGACTTTGAATGAAAAGTATTCATCAGATACCACTCCTGTATGGAGTAATAAAGTATTTGCTCGTAAAGTACTACTGCCACATCTAGAAAAAGAAGTCCACGGCTGTGCCCAGCCATCATCTTGATCTATATAGAAAGGCATAAAGAGGTAATCGGTATAAAAGGTTTGTTTAATTCCATTAATCTCAATCTTTGGAAGGTGTATATCCAACAAACTAGAAATAGCCTTACCTTGCTTGGCTAAAGAATCTGTTAACGTTCTTTGAGTACCATCTGGATTAAAAATATAGTAGTCTTTTCCTATATGGAGAGCAGTGAAGTTTATATCATCTACGGTAAACTTCAATAAAACCACAATATTATCGTTTTTCCATGTTTCAGGAATACTCTTTATGGAAGTTCCGAGTGCCGAGAATAAGGACTTAGAGATACAGGATTTACCTGTATCTGTATCACCTTTGATAATGACTATATCACTATCAAGACTTATCCGTCTCGCCTTTCTGCTTGAATAGCTCAGGAAAGAGATTTCCTTGAATCTTAACTTTTTCATACTTCTTTGTCCTTAAATTTCTTGTAAGAATCTTTAATATTCCTATATTATTCATACCATCAAATAAAAAATAAGTGCTAAAATAAAAGTATCATCATACCCGAGAGGATTGGGATATTTACTTTTAACCTCATCTAAAACCTTATTTCCCAAATCCCAATAAGTATTACAATCATCATCCTGTATATTGTCATTGATTACCTCTATACAGTTTGACAACTTTCTAAATTCAAGATTGTCATATTGAAAAAAAGCATTTTTCACATTTGTATTCAATTCTTTCTTGATTTTTCGTTGTTGTTGAAAGGATGCACCATTCATTAACATAGAAACTACAGTTTGGCACTTTGACTCAAAAGAAGTGAATTTTCTCAAGCTATTTACATATCCTATAAATTGTTTTTTCGATATAGCTTTATGCAAAAATAGGGTTTCCTTATTCTGACAAAATTCCTTATAATCGTTACGCTTTGTTATTTCTGCAGATATAGCGTCATAAAAGGACTTTGGATTTATTTCTGATGTTCCCAAATGATTCGCTAAAAATGTTGTAATCTTGCCAACTAAATAATCTGTAGAATCCTTTAGATGCAATTGATTTTGAACAAGATATAATCGACTATACCATTCATTATCTATATTGGTATCAAGTTCTTTTTCTATCTTATTTTTAATTTCTTCTTGCTTTTTAAAAGATAATCTTGAGAATGCCAAAACTTCATCATGTGAATTAACTTGTGAATCAAAAAGCGAACTTGAAATACAATTATTAGTCACAAAATAAACATTCCTTGTATTCTCAAATTCCAAATAATGATTTATCAACTTACCTAAGAATGATTTTTTAGGTTTCCCTTCCGCATTTGTTTCTTTTTTGCATAACGTGGAAGCTGTCCAATTATTCACACTCGTTTTAATCTGATAAAAATCTATGTTTGTGGCATTTTCATCAGAATCAAGTACTTCTATATCATCATGATAATCAAATATTATAGTATAAGATTCACCACTGTCCTCTAACTCCAAAAGTTTCTTCAATGCCCAATTCTTTTGAAACGTAAAGCCATTGTCAGCAGTAGAACCTCCTATATCTGAAGGTAGTTTACTTAATATTTCATCAAAAGCATCCATAATCATTCCTTTTTACACAACAATCCCCAACCACTCAAGCACATCTCTTTTCAATTTACTCAAAGGTCTGTCCAATGTCTTCTCGATGTCTGCTTCAACACCAAACATCATTCTGAATACATCTTCACGAGTGTACTTCATTCCTAAATCTACACAAACCTTATCAAACAGTGTTTTGAGATATGTCGGATTGTTCTTTATCTCGAAATCCATGATGTCCTTTACTTCCAAAGGACCATGTTTCTCGTAAATTTCATCAAGTGCCAAGTCTGTAATCGTTTTGTCTTCCTTACCATTCCTCTTACGACAAAGAAGTACCGACCACTCGCTCGCATGTAATGTATCCATATACTCTAACGTTGGAACAAACTTAAAGTCAGGGTCTGAATCAGGGTTTGTATATGGGTGAATATGCGTCTTCAAGCTATAATGTGCACTTCCTTTTACCGAACTATTGCATACAGAGCAACTTGGTATCAAATTATAAAAACTTAGTCCCAATAATGGATATTGCCGATGCGCAAACCAATGGTCGAACTGTGGTCTTACTTTGCTTACGATCTTGCCTTTTTCTGTAACCTTCCCTACGGTAAAAGTGTATTGCCTATTACAATAAGTGCATGTGTTCCTGCCTTTCAGTAGTGAAAGGTTATAAGCCACTTCTTCTTTAATCAAGCCGTAATCAAACACATCATACAGGAATGTCAGTAGCTTTTCATATCGGTCAATCAATGATTGTTGTTTGGGCGTTCTGCGCTTCTTGGCTTTAGCCTTCAAGTATCTTCTTAATAACTTTTCTGAATAAATGTCGTGATAGCCATATCGGTTTACAGGCATCAATTTCAACATATTATTCAAATGACGATGATTTAATTTGAAAAGCCTCGAAGGTTTTGCAGACAATATATCCTCCACAAGTCCTACATATAAAGTGCCATCAGGCAAGATTGGCACCAAATAGTCGCACCAATCCTTGTATTCGTCATTGTCTCTTAGCTTATTTACATTTTTCACGATGGAAGATTCCAACCATGAAATATACCTTTTCATTTCCTTTGCTGAGATATCATCCAAATGCCACATGTTAGCTTCTCCTTTCTTTTAGCCTTTTCAGTTCAGTTTCCAACATTTCGATTCTTTTATCTAAACTTTTGTTGCCAAAAGTTGCATCATATTTATCCAGTAAAACTCTTTGAACGATAGGTTCGTCTATCGTCAAAATCAGTCTTAACAGCTTTTCTTTTGGATAATTTTGCAGCAATGAGCTTTCTCCACTGTCTTTAGCAGAACCGTTGTCCTTACAATACATATTTAGAACTTGTATGATTCTCTTTACCACCCATTCAGAGAACAAACCTTTACTGCCTTTTGTCATAAAGAAGTTGGTATTGAGCATATCATGGATGTTGGCTCCAAAACTTTGCAAATCAAGGTGTTGTTGAACTCCATCGTCTAGTGTCATAATATTTGTTGCAGGAATGTCGCTCAATACAAATGGAGAGTGGGTAACTATCAAGAATGAAACAGCCTTGATGCCATCCATATACATTTGTCTCAATCCATCTAAGAGATATAGCAAGAAATTTCGTTGCATTTCAGGATGAAAATACAACTCTATCTCTTCCAAAATCACATTAATACGGTTATAAGCTACCCTCTGTTTATTAGCATCATAATGAACTGAGTTTATATTGGCTAAATGGTACAATATAGAACTGATAGTATAAATTTGTTGGCGTTCACCAGAACTGAGTTTTTCCAGCGTTATATTTTGCTTACTATGCTTTTCTTGTAGAATGATTGATACGTTGAATATAGGCGAAGGCAAAACATCTTCAGTTTTGGAATATAAAAATGGAAGCTGTTGTTCCCAATCTTGTTTCATGCTACGCATAGCAATCTCTTGTATCTTTATGGCATTTTCTAAATTAAGAAAGCCTTCTTGATAACATCCACGCACCAAGAAACAAAGAGTTTGCCTAATTTTGGTAGTAATATGAGAATAATCAAGACTCATAGAGTGTACCATCTCCTTTACGGCAGAAATATGTTTTTCTTTTGGCCATCTTCTAACCCCAGCTAAAGCATCATAGTATTTTCTATATTGCCGATATTTCATGGCAACCTTTATCGTTTTGTAGGCAAGATACTCTAAAGCCTTAGCTTGAAGTGGATGACCATTGCTTTTATCAAATACGCAGTTAAACTCTTCGCTCCAACATTCGTTAATCGTTCTTCGTATTTTTCGATAGGCACGATGCAGGTAATGAAGACTGCAATCAGCATTGAGAGCTTCCAAATTATATTGTTTCGTGTTTTGAGTAAGTTCAAAGCCTACCACATCAAGATGCCTATTTAGAGTAATGAATCCTGAACCATGAAACAATAACGCCATCAATCTCTCTTTCGATAGTGTTCGCTCTGTATTGCTGTCTATGTTTCCATTCTTCCTATATGGAGTAATGACTAATGGAGTCTGATAGCCATCATTCTTATGAAACAGTCCATTCAACCAACAATCTCCTTCGTTGTTAAAATCATGTGGATTGTAAGCATATAGACTATAATTGGAAACGAAGGTGTAGAAGAAATGCTTAACTATTTCATTTTTGTAAGTTAAATCCGAATGAGAAGAACTGCTCTTATCCCAATCATGCAGCAATGTTTTAGCAGAGAATACTACACGTGAGTTCTTTTCGTCTATTTTGCATCTACTATATACATACAATTTTACATTTTCACCAGATACTTGCAATAAATGAGGAATACCATCAGACATATAGTACAATTCTCCAAACACGCCATCTATATAAGTCAAATGTTCGGCAGCAGGGAATAAAGGTAAATCTCCAAATAAGGAAACCGAAAAGTTATTAATCAAGCGTAATACAAATTCAACTAATGTACTTTTACCGGCTCCATTAGAACCAACCAATGCTGAAATATTTACATGCAGATGCCTGTAATGGTTCAGATAATCATCGTATAGAGTTACTATGCCAGACTCTTTAGCATGAAACTCTACAGAATTGTGATTTATGTAGAAACCGTCCAAGAAGGTGTAATATTGATTGGCATCAAGAATTTTCTTCCCAATGCTATTATCATTGGTAATTCGCAAAGCGAATATACAAAAATCAGGAAGTTGCATAATTGTTTACTCTTTGATTTTCAAAAACGGGCTACTAAGCTCCAGCCCCGAAAATAAGCTCATTATAGGGTAGGGGAACATTTCCCTAAATTCATCACTCTTTCAGCCCCTTCTCGACACCTGTCGAGGAGCATCTAGGCATTGCAGCATACCCTCCAATCACCCCATAACATACTAGCGGTATGAGGAATGCAATCGCCATACTCCCCGTAGTATCCGCAATATACCCCATGATTACAGGAGCAACCGCACCACCCACTATCGTCATAATAAGCAACGAAGAAGCAAGCTTGGTCTTTGTACCCGCATCCCTCAATGCCAGCGAGAAGATAGTCGGAAACATGATGCTTTCTCCCAGATACAAAGCAAAGAACGCAATGAGAGATAAAGTACCGCTACATACCACCACAATCAATGTGGCAACGAAGGTGAGGATGGCACAGGCCAGCAGCACCAGCCTTGGCTGGACATAATTCATGATGACACCACCAGCCAACCTACCGATAAAGAACAGACCCATTCCGCCAAAGGCGAGATACAGACTGGCAGTCTGCTTCTCTATATGAATGCTCTCCTCAGCATAGTTGATGAAGAAACTGTTCACACCCGTCTGGGCTGCCACATAAAGAAATAAGGTCAGCATACCAAAACCGAATGCCATCACTCGCATCGGCTTCTCCTCTACCTTCTCTTTCGTATCCGCCTCATGCGCTCTCCTTGGATCCGGCAACTTGATCCTTGACAGAACCAGTGCCACAGCAAGCACGAAGATACCCACCAGGGCATAAGGAATGGCAATGTTGACACCCGAGAACAGAAGTTGACCGCCAACCAGCGGTCCTACAATCCATCCGATACCATTGAGCGACTGCGACAGGTTGATTCTGCTCTCCGCCTTGTCAGGATGTCCCAGTACCGTAGTATAAGGATTCGCACTCGTTTCCAGACAGGTCAGTCCGCATCCTATCACAAACAGCGACAGAACAAAGAAGTAGAAACTGTTGATCCTGCTTCCCGGTATGAACATCAGAGCACCGATACCGAAGAGAACCAGTCCTGTTATCACTCCCCTCCTGTAGCCCCATTTCCGGATAATCCATCCGGCAGGCAGCGCCATCAGAAAGTAGGCACCATAGACAGCAGTCTGCGTCAAGGCCGACATCGTCTTGCTGATATGAAACGACTCCTGGAAATGTGGATTCAGCACCTCCAGGATGCCATGGGCAAAGCCCCACATGAAGAAGAGACTGCTGATAATGAGGAAGGGCACCAGATAGTTATGCCCTTCGTATCTGAAGATGGATGGCTTCGTCATGATTCTCTGCAAATTTAAGACTGTCCTTTACTACCAGTGCCAGATAACCGCCGCCACCGGCTCCCGGCATCTTCCATGCCAGAACCTCCTCCATGTTGCTGTAGCGGTCAATCATCGGCTGCACACTCGCCTCCGGTTCTATCACACCGTTGATAGACGGATTCACCATACCCGGGAACATCGCAATCTGGGCCTCGAAAGATGCCCTGTATGCTGTCGCAAAGGCATCAAGGTCGTGTGCCAGAATCGCCTTCCAGCAGGCATCAGCTGCATCAGCCAGTGCCTTCACCTTCTCAGGCGTGATATCCTTACCTTCCACCACACTGCATCCTGCCCTTCTCGGTTCCATCGGAATCATCACCAGATGGTCTTCCAGGAAGCGGAGCGTCATCTCATCCTGCGTACTCTCAATCTTCTCCGGCCAGAAGTTGTTGTCATAATAATGACGCACCAGACCGGGCACACAGATACCGATAGAATCCTGGGCACCCGAGATGATACCATCATGACGCTCCGGATTGTTCTCGAAGCAGAATACCAGTCGGGCGAGCATCTCCGGATCCATCTTCGGCAACTTCACCGGCCATATCTTCTGAATCATCTTACGGGTAGAGGTAGACAGACCGCAGCGGTCGCGCACCTCAAAGGTAGGTTCCAGCGAGATGGTAATCGCCCATCCCGGATGATACATGCTTACATAAGGCTGGTCAATCCAAGTACCAGCCAGATCCAGACGGGTAGGAATCCCCACTTCCTGTGCCGAATTATCAGATACGTTCGATAACGCCTTCTTCAAGTCAGAAGAAGACCGTGCCTTCAAACCAGCATGAGGCGTGCGCTGGAGTTCGACATATTCGATGCCCCTTTCCTTACAGATTCTACGTTTCTCATCAGACCCACCTTCAGCGTTCACCACAAACACATCCGGTTTCACCTTATCAAGAGTTGGCAGGAAATCGATGACTCCGCTTCCCTTATTGATATACGCATCCTTCACCGCCTTGATATTCTTGACCATGAATAGCCTTTCCTCCTGCGGAAACATAGGCTTGCGATGCTTATACTCCAGATAAGTAGCATCCGATCCGATACCCACATACAGGTCACCATACCGTGATGCCTGCTGGAAAAATTCCACATGACCAGAATGTAGCAGGTCATAGCAACCGCTTACAAAAACTTTCTTCTTCATTTGTTGTTTATCACTAATCATAGAGTCTCCGAAATCGGAATAGGGGAGAGGTGAATGAGGAGTTTCCTCTAAGTGGTCTATTCTTTCTTTTCTTTTTTCCATCAGTAATAGTTTGTGTTGTAAATATGTGATTTGTTTGTCTTATTTGTGTCGTAATCGCCAGAAGAAGTGCCATGTTCTAAACAAAGGCTCGCATAGCGCCTCAGCAGGAAAATACCTCACGAGTCTTATATCCCTATACACCCTTTGAAGATTATGACCTAGCTGCGATTTTTCGAAGTGATTCCTTTCATCATGCATTCCGAAGTTCCCGGCCTCCAGCGCCTCACTCAGCACAAACTTACCATACTTCTCATTAGGAGGAACAATAAGGCGAGAGGCAGGCATGCCGAACACCTCATGCATAATATACATGATAGCCCCAGCAAACTTCCACAATCCCAACTCCTTTAATTCCTTCTGCAAGGAAGTTAACATTTCACAGTTAACACTTAACATTGAAATCAAATAGTAGTAATCCACCAGTTGTCTTAACCCAATCCCCTCATTCATCAGATGCGAGAAGATATGAGTCAACTGGAAGATGAGATTGAATTCCACTGTCGGAATTGCAATCTCCCCTTGCTCTCCCAACATTACTCGATGCGAGAACTGCTCCTCCTTCACCCTCTCATAATATTTCTGAAGTTTTCTGTTATGCCAGAAGCACAGCAGGAAGCTAGGGCGATAATGCACTTCAACCTCCACACCCTTATACGATGGGAACTCGATGTGGTGATAGCACGCCTTTTCATGAGGCGAGATAGAACGGACAAAGGAGATAACCCGTTTATCTCCCCCTTCCACCCAAATATCAATATCACCAGGCGTACGGGAATTAGGATTCGGATACATCAATGCATTCCCCTGCCCTTTCAGAATACAGGTTCTGAATCCCTTTTTCCGGAACCACTCAGAAACCTGAATGGCAGCATCGTTCAACCGAACATTTGTTTTCTCCAGCATCTGACTTTCCGCCATCCATTGGAGCAGTAACTCCTTCTTCATCCCTACATATTCAGCAGGTAGCTTCCTGATACCATCAAAGAGAACACCCACCAGGCATTGCTTTTGGGCAATAGCATATATCTCCTTCCAATCCGCTTCCTTCAAGGTAGAAGGTATATCCTTAGCAGAGCCAATGCAGAATCTTAGGAAATCAAAGAAAATCTGAAGTTGTTTCTTCACAAGTTACTCTTTCGTCATGTTCCAAAGGAACAAGCTATTACCGATGATATATCTTCTCCACATACGCTTAGGCTCCTTCATCAAGCGATAGAGCCATTCCAAGCCATGCTCCTGCCACCAGATAGGTGCACGCTCCACGGTACCAGCGAAGAAGTCAAAGACGGCACCGATGGTACCAACATGACAATGGATGTTCAACTCATTCCAATGAGAGTAAGTCCACTTCTCCTGCTTAGGAGCCGTCATGCCAATCCAGAGCAAATCAGGGTTGGCAGCATTAATGGCATCAATGATTGCCTTGTTGTCCTCATCCGAGAACTCAGGCTTATAAGGAGGCGAATAAGTCACCACCTTCAGGTGAGGATAATCCACGGCAGCACGCTTCACAATCAGGTCGAGTACCTTCTGCGAACTTCCCATGAACATCACCGTACCACCCTTTTTCTCCAGCTTGTTCATTTCGAAGAAAAACAGGTCCCAGCCGGCTATTCTTTCCTTAGGCTGACTCTTAGCCTTAATCCACTTGCACGCCTTTACGATACTCACGCCATCCGGAATCAACACATCACCATTTATCAGAGCATCAGCAAAGAGCTGATCCTTCTTTGCGGTGTTAAAAGAATGTGCATTTACAGTGTTTATGAGCAATTTGCCCTCTGGTAATGAGGCTAATTCCGCCTTACTACCCAAAATTGTTAATGTTTTTAATCGAAACATAACTATATTTGAAATTATTTTGTTATCTTCGCAGCCATAAACAGCGGATTCCATCAGAATCCCATCATTTCAGGAACAAGAAACAACGGTTATGACATACGATATTAATACTATATATACGAAGTATAAGCAGCTTACGAAAAAGCAACGTCAGCAACTCCTTACGGCTCTTCAGTCGCAAAGCATCAACATTGTGAAAATCGAAGCCTACGAATATGCTGATGCCCCAGGCATCAAACATCTGTTTTTCTATTTTGCAGAGGATAGCAGGAAAGCTATTCCCTACTTCATGCTAGATAGCGAAGTTTGGGAGAAGATACTCCAGGCTATTTATCGCTTCTAGCGATTATTCAACAAATCGATGATTTTAAACTCATTATCGTTTATTGATATCACCAATTCCTCTTTCCGAACTTTATCCTTGACATTGCATTCAATCATATCTCTTAGAGAAGAAGACATACTTCTTATTTTATCTAGATGTTTCTGGTTTTCAATAGTTACTTCTTTATCCATTGATACAGTTAGACGATCTAAGAATTTGATAACCTTAACCAACAGTTTGATTAAATCAAGTACTTTATAAAATTCCGAGAGAGGATCAAATGTATCCAGCACAGACAATATCTCTTTAACATCTCCTGGTTTATTTTTGGAAAATGACAAATGTAACAACTTTGCCCTTTTCCTTTTAATATTTTGATCCTTTACGCTTTCCCTCAAATAAGAATCCATTGTCGCGGCCATATCATGGAGTTGAGAATCTGATTCAGGAATAAACCCTTTAATTTCATTCCATAGGGATATACTCGCCTCTTTTTCTGTGTAACCAACAATATGAGTCAAGACCGATGTCTTTACAATTAAGAAATATCTCATATTCAAAGCAGCTTCCAACTCCGTTTTAGAAGACAGATAGGAATCAGTAATTGAAAGTAGATCCAACATAGAATACAACACTAACGAATAAAGGTTATGTAATTTATATAACTTTCCGAAATGGTTATTAGAAAGTTTAAATTCACCTTCACAACCCAAAAGTTCATAAACCTTATGAAGTTTCTCAAAGACCGAACAACTATCAAGAAATCGCTTTCCATATTCTTCAAGATTTTCTTCTATCGCTATTTTAAACTTATCCTCTTTAAGCAAAGCATGAATCGCCTTCTTATGCTTGTCATTACCTACATACCTACTTGTTTCATTTTGAAGGATATCATTGAAACTTAAATTACGATTAATTAAACTCTGTATAAATCCATACATGCAAATAGAATGAAGGATATTCATTATCAGCAAAAAATCAGACAGCAAGGTGGCATAAGGTCCTTCATCGGTGATACCAACAGTTTCCTTTATAAGCTTTTCTGTCGATTTGTCATAATGCAGCGCAATATCTCTCATATCTTTACCATCCCAATTTGCAGTAAACTTATCAAGTAAATCTTGAAGAACAGAAAGAGAATCTGTGATTTCTGGTATCATTATACCGGAGTCATTTAAGATAGTCGTCAAATACCTAATCAGAGTTTTATTCTCGTTCTCTTTAAAGGTGTAAATGTACTTAATACCTTCAGATATTCCTGCAACAACATTCTTCCAATGGTATCGCTTGGCATGTTCATTATCTGCCTTCAAAGCAGCAAGAGCACTTATGCAGACATTGATATAAACAAAGTCTACCCCCAAGAGGCAAGCATTAAAAGCATAAGCTGAAAAGGCTTTTTCCTTCAACATCGCTTCATCTCTATTTATCGCCATCAATACTTCTTTACTTAATGTATCAACAGTGGTCTGCATAGAGTCAATAAGCCTCAATATGTATTGCTCTTTACCCATAATCAAAAACTAACTAATTACAACTTACGATTTTAACTCAATTCGTATATAATGAACCTGATAAAGTTCTAGTAAAAACTAAAATTCTAAACTAAGTATTCTCTGGTAATAATCTAAGATTTTTCCAACAATGATATCAGCTTGAGCTTTAGTAGGGAATTGTCCTGCCGCATGCATATACTTATTCCTCTCATTAGTAATTAAGTTCGTGATATTGGTAGCATCCATACCACTTAACTGCTGAAATGTCTGTCCAGGTCTCTTTTGCTGTAACTCGTGAACATAGCCACCAATGCTTGGACTAGCAATATTCCTAAACCTACCTTGTTTTTCTATAAACAATCTCAATCCGCTATCAAAAGCCCTAGTAGAGTGCAAAACTCTGTTAAGTTGCGCTCTGTTAGCTTCACTAATAACTTTGCTAGAGTTTTCACAAAGTTCAAACTCCTGCTCTATAATAGACGCCTTTCGTTGAAAATCTTGATTCTCACCAACAAAAGTTCCCAGCTGAAAACATAATGTCTTTATTTGCTTAGCGATGCCCATGATACAGTTTATTTTGTATATTTATATAGAAACCATGAATACGTTCCAATCGTTCTTCATCAAGGATATTCAAAGGAAGCACACCAGAAAAAGACAATGTTCGTCCATAATTCGTAAGATTTCCATCCTCTGCCATCACATTCCAATCAGTGGCAACCCCAAAGATATTATCCACGATATGAAAATTCGGAACCAAATAGCCGCCATCAATAGTGAAGTTCTTCAACAAGGCCTGTGTCATGATGTTTTCAAATCCCTCACGAAAAGATTGCCCCTTTCCCTTCTTTTTGAGGCACATATCCACATAACGATATTTGGCTACATTTTTGATAAAACACCGCTTATTTGATGAATACCAGCTCGGTGATGAAAAGCGTTCTAACTCCAAAAGCTGAAATTCTTGTATTTTTGGCAAACCGTATTCTTTTAGCGAAAAAGCAATGGTCTTGTTATTAGCATCATATTGACGATAAAGCCATTGCCTACAATCACCAATCTGAGTCCATATTCTTCCTGTATTTATAGGAGAAGAAATATAAGTCAAGGCATCTGTCCCCCCTCTGGCTATGTGACAAAAAGATTCACTCAACAACCTTTCACCATGTTCTGAGAGTTTATCATCCTCCTTCAATACAAGAACAGTATGCAGTTTACTCCCATAAGAAAACTCAGACATAAACAATCGTCGTAACAGATGATCAAAGTTTTCCCTTTCGTGATACATTGGTATGAAAAGGGCATACAAAGTACTCCCCTTTCTTACCAACGCATCGGGATTGTCAAGTGAAAAAGGATTCTCTGGATAAACCAAACAATCTCTTCCAAATGAATTGACAAGGTTCTTCTGAAAGTTGACTCGAAAGTTATGATTTCCCATACTTTTTCTCCCAATAAGGAAAGAACTTTTTGCCTTCACCTCTCAACCAGTCCACAGTTTCCTTCACATTCTTCTCATAACTTTGCTCAAATGCGCCAAATAGAGCGATGGTCACATTGCTTGGAGCATAGAAGTCCTCTATCATGTTATGATAACGCATAGAGTATAAAGGAAAATTAACCCCTGTAAGACGAACGATATTACCAACCAAAGCCCCTAAATAGAAAAAGCATTTAGGCATACGCTTCAAAGGTTTACCTGTTATCTCTTTTGAAAGAGTATTGAGCCAAACATATGAATCAATAGGCATATCACCCAAATAGTAAGTTTTATGGTTTGATAATTCGTCAGGAGCATTCATTATTGCATCCAACTGCTTAACAAGATTGCCTACATATGCATAAGTTCGAATAACGGGCTTACGACCAGGATGAACATAAAAACCCTTAGCTATCATCTTCCACAACTCATTTGGGTATCGCATGTGCCAAGGTCCCCAAACATTACATGGACGGAATATAGTCCACTTACATTTCATGTCTGATTGACGTATATATTCCTCATCCATCTTTTTACTAATACCATAAACTGTATGTGGAGCATAACTATCATCTGTTAAACCAAAAGGAATAACCTTATCCTTATATACATACTGAGTAGAGGCAAACAAAGCATGTTTTACATAATCATGTTTCTTAATCTCATCAACGACATTCTTTGTACCTTCAGTATTCTCTATATAATCCTCAAGATTATCACTTAAAGTATCCGTACGAGCAGCAAGGTGAATTACAATTGATGGTTTATATTTATCAAAGGCTGCAGCAAGAGCATCCTTATCCATAATATTCCCCTTATGCCAATACTGATGCTGGTTTTCCTTTGTTGCATCAGCTTTGTCATAGTTCACAAAAGTATATCCCTTTTGCTCAAACAAGTCAATCAAATTAGTTCCGATAAAACCAGAAGCTCCGGTTATCAGAATCATATCATCTTTTGTAATCATAATTATATTATTTTTTTATACTGAAGAGTATCTTTCTAGATAAATTATAAACCCAACCAGGCATAAGGCCAATAATTAAATATATTAAAACCTTTCTAATTATACCATCCTGATACTGCGCAAATTGAGAGCAATAAGGTTTATATTTTTTCTTATCCGTAGCTGCAGACATTAATATATAGCAAAATAAAGGAAATTTATTATATTTAGTTTTCCAAGTATGCAAACCATTCTTGAATATTCCTTCATTTTCTAAGTCCCTAGACATATTTGGCAACCCCAACAAGGCATACTTAGGCCAATCTGTTCCCCATGCACGATGTGCAACTTTACGTTGAATACATAAAGGGAAATTCTCATAAAAGATATCTTTTCCTTTATTACCATAATAAAGTATACCCATGAATTCAAACCCATAATGATTGTCTGTATTAAATTTCAAGCCAGTTTCCCATACTGTACGATTAAACATAACAGCAGACATAAAAGTAGCTCCCCAAAAATTATCTTCAATAAATTTAGTTGAATCATGATAAACAGTACAAACTTCTTTATACAATTTATCATATACAGACAATGACTTTATAGAATTGCCTTCTTCATATCCAACGAGTCTATTAAAATAGTATAATCCACAACCATTATTGCTTTCAATAAGAGACAAAAGATAGCTTATTAAAAAAGGGGCAGGAATATCATCATCACCCCATAAAATAACAAACTCTCCTTCTGAAAAAGCAACAGTTCTTTTAAACTGTTCACCTAATGGAAGTCTCTCTTTGCAATCGTGAAAATGAACAAAATTAAAATCATGGCTAATCTTATTCATGATTTTAGAAGTTTCATCCTCTGAATTATTACTGCACACAACTATTTCTACTTGATCAGAACATGACTTAACTTGCGGAATGAAATGTTCTAAAGTAAATTTAAGATACTGGGCACGATTTAAAGTAGGAATTGCAATTGATAGCTTTTTCATCAGAAATCAAATTTTATAGTATCCGCCGGATCATACAATTTATCTGTATAAGCCAGCAAGATAAAGTCCTTATCGCTATTATTTACTACTATATGCGCCACTCCATTGGGAATGAAAACGGTCTGGGCCTTTTCAAAAGGCATCTCGATATCTCTACGCTCATGCGTTTCCATATCCTCCAATTTTAAGATGGCACTACCTTCAATGATGGTAAACCACTCCACAGCTTCTGGATGATAATGACCACCCTTAGCCTGACCAGGCTTACCCATAGTAAGGTAAACCTCACCTGTATGAGAAGGTATATCCTCCTCTTTTCCTGTAATTGCTTTCAAAAACCAGCCTCTGTCGTCTGCTATGAGACGACGAGGTATGATTCTAACTTTATCTATCTGTGACATACTTAATTTTTAATATGTGTCGATTACATCTGTTATCTTAATACTTGCCTCAAAGCCAGTAGCATCATGCAGTTTCTTACCATCCAATGCCAGGTATTTCATACCCACATCAGCACGTTGCACGCTACCGAAACAACCATCCGGCACTTCCTTACCCATAGCATGATGTATCTCCGTCACAATCTCCTTTACAGTAACAGTCTCCTTACCTTGGATATTATAAAGTCCTGATGGCAGATTATTTTCAAATGCCTGAGCCAACATACGTGGCACCTCACTTACATGTACATACTGTCGAGTCTGATCACCTGCAGTAAAATGAAGTTCCTCTCCATTGCGGATAGCATTGATTACGTATGGAATTAAACGCTTTGGGTTTTCACCTGCGCCATAAATCGTTGGGATATAGAAATGCCAGTGCGTGTATTCATGCTTATAAGATGACACAAAACTGCTCAACATGCGCTTACTTACAGTATAGTCATTTGGTGCAGGACAAGTAGAAGTCAGAACATCTTCTTCTGTGAAGAAACGCTCTTCATGGGTTTCGCCCATTTCAAAGACACTACCGAATGTTATGAAACGACCTTTGTATCCAAGTTCCTTCAACTTATTGCAAATGGTTACAGGAGCTGTAACATTAAGGTTATAAATCAGATTAAAACCCTCCTTGAGATTTGCCTGGATTCCAGCACCAATCGCATAAACAATGATATCAGAAGTCAGCAAACCAGAACAATCGAGTTCCGCATCCATCAAGTTTACTTTATAGAAATTGTCGTACTTGTGAGCTTTAGGTTCATCCAGTCCATACATATCCAGATTCCATCCTGCTTCATTGGCATATTTGGCAATAGCAGTAGAAAGGAATCCATTAGTTCCTAAAATTGAAATTTTCATTATCCTATGAATTTATTGATTTCCTCCACACAGAGGTCATATACATTTTCTGTCTTGTAACGCTTATACCAGTCAGAGGTGAGCATGGCACACTGCTTAGCATTCAATCTTGGTTTCCATCCCAAGCGAGTCTTTGCCTTATTGATATTGAGCATCAAAAGATTTGCCTCATGGAGGGCATTTGGATCAGAGACATCCTTCAACTCACCATAACCGAATTTCTCAACGATGGCAGAAGCCACTTCCCAAACGGTCAATACACTGTCTGCTTCCGGACCAAAGTTCCATCCTTCACAGTAACCTGTAGGATCATTCCACATTTTCTGAGCCAAGAGCATATATCCAGACAATGGTTCCAACACATGCTCCCATGGACGAACAGCCTTTGGCGAACGGATATCAATCTCTCTACCTGCCTCTAATGCACGGATACAGTCGGGAATTATGCGGTCGAGTGCCCAATCGCCGCCGCCTATTACGTTACCGGCACGCACCGAAGCAATACTTGTGGCGTGCTTGGTGCCATAGTCAGCAGGATTGAAATATGAACGTCGCCAACTCTGTATGGCTACCTCACAGGCTCCTTTTGATGAACTGTATGGGTCATATCCGCCAAATGGGTCAGTCTCAACATAGCCGTCAAGCTGTTCATTGTTGTCATAACACTTATCAGTGGTAATCATTACAGCAACCTTTACAGTCTTGACTGCACGAATAGCTTCCATTATGTGAATAGTACCCATTACGTTGGTCTCGTATGTTTCAACTGGGATCTCATAAGAGAGACGAACCAAAGGCTGTGCAGCCAAATGAAATACAATCTCAGGCTGATACTCAGCAAAGATTTGCTTCATCTTCTCTCCGTCACGAATATCAGCACGGATGTCAGCCTTTATCTTTGAACCAATGCCTGAAAGCACGAAGTTGTCACGTTCAGAATAAGGGTCTAGACCTACCCCTACAATCTCTGCACCCAACTCATGAAGCCAAATGGCAAGCCAAGAACCCTTGAAGCCTGTGTGACCAGTGATCAGCACACGCTTACTTTTGTAAAAGTTATTAAAGATGTCTATCATATTATTTTCCTATTTTATTTCGTATGCTATAGTGTCTTTGGGATCGTAAAGTTTATCGGTATATGCCAAAAGAATAAAATCTCTATTGGAATTGTTTACTACTACATGAGCCACATTATTGGGAATGAACACTGTTATGGCTTTTTCAAGACTCATTTCTATGTCACGGCGTTCATGGGTTACCATATCCTCCAATTTCAAGATGGCACTACCCTCAATGATTGTAAACCACTCCACTGCTTCCGGATAATAATGACCACCCTTTGATTGTCCGGGCTTACCCATCGTGAGATACACTTCTCCCGTGTGGTTTGGGATATCTTCCTCTGTACCTGTAATAGCCTTTAGAAACCATCCTCGCTCATCCACTATCAGTCTTCGGTTAATAATTCTAACTTTATCTATCTGTGCCATCTTTTATATATTTCCTGTTTGTTTTCTAGCTTCTATACTCGGAACGGGTCTTTCCCAACGTTTCCATGGTGCTTTGTCTTCTGCTAGAAGCTTTTCCAGCATATTCTTCTCTCGGATATTGTCCATACACTGCCAGAAACCTTCGTGTATGTATGACATTAGTTCACCCTTATTGGCCAGTTCTACCAATGCCGTTTTCTCAAATACGCACTCGTCACCATGAAGCAGGTCAAACACTTCTGGCTGCAGCACCATATATCCGGCATTGATAGGTGCACCATCGGAAGCATTCTTCTCACGGAATGAACGTACTGAGTTATTTTCCGAGATATCAAGCACTCCTTTGTCCTGAGCCATCTTTACTGCGGTCAACGTAGCCAGTTTTCCGTGGCTCTTGTGAAACTCCAACAGTTTGTCAATTTCAACATCACAAACACCATCACCATAGGTTAGCATGAAAGGTTCGTTGCCAACATATTTCTGTATGCGTTTGATGCGACCTCCAGTCATTGTGTTGTAGCCAGTGTCAACGACAGTTACCTTCCATGGCTCCAAATTGCTGCGGTGAACGGTCATTTCATTCTTACCATCACGATAATCGAAAGTGACATCCGAATTGTGAAGGAAATAATTAGCAAACCATTCCTTTATATATTCCTGCTTGTAGCCGGCACAAATGATAAACTCTGTATGACCATAATAGGCATACTCCTTCATGATATGCCACAGGATAGGCATACCACCAATTTCAATCATTGGTTTCGGTTTGAATTGGCTTTCCTCGCTGATACGTGAGCCGAAACCTCCTGCTAAAAGAACTACTTTCATAATTGAATCTCTTTATTTGTTATTTGTTTCTTGCTCCTGTGAGCAGGCTTAACAACCTTGGGGCATATTTCTTCTGTAATATGTATGCTGCATAGCTATATGCCACAGTCATTACAACCAACACGAAAGGAGCGATAAAATTTGCAATGCCAGAAGGATTAACCATCTTATAGATTATTTTTAAAATATATCCCATCCATGGTTCATGGAATGCGTATATGAAGAACGATGCTGTCGATATCTTAACCAGTAAACGTGGTGTTTCCTTCTTAGAAAAATGAGTAATACACTTGTAAATTGCAACAAAATGGATAATACCGAATAGACAATGAATCATCTCATATTGACTGTCAAAGTAAAATGCTGTCACAATAGTAATAAAGGCGATACACCATATTGCTGATATATTACTCTTTTTGTCGTCATTTATTTTAATGCCTCCTTTAGCATAGTGCCTTTGCGTACTGGTAGTCGCCAATCCAGTTTGTTAAAACGGTTGGCAGCGAATATCTCATTCAATCTCTTTTCACTGTATGGCATATCTCGTTCGAGTAGCAATGCAAGGCAGGTAGGATTATCCAATGGTAGATTGTCAATGTATTCGGCAAGACCTTTGTTTTCCAGATACATGGTGGCTATTGTATAGTCAATAAGCCAATAGTCAATCAAATAATCATTCTTGGTAAAATACTCTATAAGTGCATCGTAAATAAAACACGGTACTGGATGCCCCTTTGTGCTTGCAAACATAAAGGCAGACCATTTGTCTCCATTAAGAACAAAACGTGGATTACCCACTTCGTGCCTTATACTGTAAAGCGACTGTTCAAAGTGCCCTATTGGCTTAGTTGTCAATAACGTCGCATCCAGCCATATCCCACCATGCTCCTTCAGCAAGCCAAATCGAATTAAGTCACTTAGACACGGAATCCAGCCGTTGTTTTCTAATTTTTGCTGAATTGAGGAGGGTAATTGTATATAGTCTGAATAATTACTTCTGCTCAGCACATTTACCGGATGCTGTCCGCAATGATTTCTGATTGAAGCAACACATCGTTTTACTATTGGAGGCATATTTCCCTCACCCTGCCACCACATCACCCAAATAGGGCAATCGGCACTTATTGGCTCCTTTACCTCACACTTAAGGTCAGAATAGTATTTGATGGTTCCTGAAATGTTGTCCTTCACAATTTTGAGCACTGCATCGTGCTTCGCCTTGCCCATGCGCCCAAGATACTTAGCTATAGAGCAGTAGGCTGATTGGGTCACTCCGAAGAAGTGACGTTTCTGTGCGTAGTCAAGTTTTATGCCCGGCCACTTGTCTAAGATTTTGTTTATAATATTCATTCATTAGTGTCCAATAAAAATTGGACACGTTAATTAATTAATCAAATAGTCCCTTA
>OLFV01000635.1_pt1 | contig 40094 bp, 30 predicted proteins | sample 1605551 | NCBI WGS metagenome assembly OLFV01 (sample SAMEA3888922, study PRJEB22519) | human gut metagenome | biome: human gut; feature: human-associated habitat; material: faeces | place: Denmark | collected 2011 | reverse complement strand
GGGGGGATAAGGGGGGGGCTTAGGGGGGCTTTTGTAAAAGCATAGATATTGCATTGTAAAAGCATAGTTATTAGGAGGTAAAAGCATAGTTATTAGGAGGTAAAAGCTATGATATTACATTGCCATGAATTATGCATTATAACCAACAACCAACAACCTATAACCAACAACCTATAACCGACTTTTCACTAAAAGAAAACGTAACTCCCATTCTTCATTCATCATTCATCATTCTTCATTTTAAGAAATCTCCACATTTATTTCGTCATTTCAAGAAAAATAGTTATTTTTGTGCCAAAATAGGAACTAAACTAACTAAGGACAATATGAACTACAGACTTAAAATGACTTGCGCCCTACTTGCTTTAGCTACGGCTGGAATGGCACAGGACCGCAAGGAAATGAACCTCAAGACATGGGATTTCTCTAAAGACAAACAGGCGTGGGAGACCGTCAACGTGCCTCACGACTGGGCTATCAGCGGTCCGTTCGACAAGAAATGGGACTTGCAGATGGTCGCTATCGAGCAAAACGGAGAGAAAAAGGCTTCCGAAAAGACTGGAAGATCAGGTGCACTGCCGTGGATAGGAAAGGGACATTATCGTACCACCATCGACATCAGTGCTAAAGACTTCCGTCCTGAAGAGAGCAGAGCCATACTGGAATTTGACGGTGCAATGTCCCAGCCTACCGTCTATGTCAATGGAAAGAAAGCAGGTTACTGGGCTTACGGCTACAATGCTTTCAGAATGGACGTCACAGACCTCGTGAAAGTAGGCAAGAACACCGTGGAAGTAGATTTGGAAAATATGGAAGAAAGTTCCAGATGGTATCCAGGTGCCGGCATCTATCGCCCTGTAAAACTCATACTTACTGGCAAAGCAGCCATCGATCCTTGGGCTACAAGCATACGCACCACAGCATTTATCAAGGGCGTGGATAACTTCGGACGCACAAAGCCACAGGCTACTATCGACTTTGAGACGCAACTCATTGGCGGAACTGCCAGCACACTGCTCGCTGGTAGCGACGGACAGACTATCGCAAACACTTCTGCTGATGCTTTCGATGGATTGGCTTGCGTCATTGACGTGGTAAATGACAAGGACTTCTTTGAGGCTGGAAGCCATTTCGACGTGCCGGCTGACGGACATATCAAGACCACTATCACTGTGACAAACCCTACGCTCTGGTCGCCAGAGACACCTTATCTATATAAGGTACGCACGAGATTGTACCGCAATCACAAGCTTATAGACGAAGTAATCACTCCTTTCGGCATTCGTACCATAGAAGTGAGCAAGGACGGTGGCTTCAAGCTCAATGGTGTAAGCCGCAAACTGCAAGGAGTCTGCTTGCATCATGACCTCGGACCTCTCGGCGCTGCCGTCAACAAAGCCGCGCTCATACGCCAGATAAGGCTGATGAAAGACATGGGATGTGACGCTATTCGCACTGCACATAATATGCCTTCAGAGATGCAGATGCAGGTATGCGACTCTATGGGCATGATGGTAATGGCTGAAAGTTTTGATATGTGGCAGTATCCTAAATGTAAGAACGGCTACGCACGCTTCTTCAATGAATGGGCTGAAAAGGATATTACCAATCTTCTGCTGCATCATCGCAACCATCCTTCCATCATAATGTGGAGCATTGGCAATGAAATTCCTGAGCAGGCAGACAAGAAGAATGGCGTGGCATGGAGCAAGAAGCTGCAGGATCTCTGCCACCGTCTTGACCCTTCACGCCCTGTCACTCAGGGACTTGACCGCGTGGATGGCGCTTTGGCAAGCGGAGTGGCAGACGCAATGGATGTGGTGGGACTCAATTACCGCACTCATAAGTATGTGAAAGCTTACGAGACGACACACCAGAAGTTTATCCTCGGCAGCGAAACGGCTTCCACTGTCAGTTCAAGAGGTGTATATAAACTACCTTACAAGACCACAAACTACGGCGTTTATTCCGACGGACAATGCTCCAGCTACGAGAATGAGTGGTGTCCTTGGAGCAATCTGCCAGACGTGGACTTCGAACTCATGGATGATTATCCTTGGACTATAGGTCAGTTTGTATGGACCGGCATCGACTATCTCGGCGAACCGACTCCTTATGATAGCTATTGGCCAAGCCGTTCTTCTTATTTCGGCATCTGCGACCTTGCCGGACTTCCTAAGGACAGATATTATCTCTACCGCTCTGTATGGAATAAGAAAGAGCATACTCTCCACATCACTCCGCATTGGACTTGGGGCAAAAGCATGATAGGAAAGAATGTACCGGTGCAGGTGTTCTCTGATTTCGACGAGGCAGAACTCTTCATCAATGGTAAGAGTCAGGGAAGAATTAAGAAAAATCATGACATCAGCCGCGATGCTCAAGGCAAACAGAATACGGGAACTGAGGCAAGAAATCCTAACAGCGACCGTTGGGACGCTAATTGCGACACCAGCCATGCGCCTAACATGGATCGCTACCGCCTCCGCTGGATGAATACTAAATACGAACCAGGCGAACTGAAGGTCGTGGCTTACGACAAAAATGGCAAGCCTGCCATGGAGCAAATTATCCGCACTGCCGGTGAAGCTGCTAAGCTCGATATGTCTCCTGACGTTAAGACCATCGCTGCCGACGGTCAAGATTTATGCTATATCACAGTGAGAATGACGGATAAGGACGGCAATCTCTGTCCTGACGCTGACGATGAGCTTCTCGTCACAGTGGAAGGAGAAGGAAGATTCAAGGCAATATGCAATGGTGACGCCACCTCTTTGGAGTCATTCACAGAGCCAAAGATGCGCCTCTTCCACGGTATGCTCGTGCTGACAGTGCAGAGCACTGACAGAGCCGGTAAGATGAATGTCACAGTCACACGTCCTGCCACCAAGCAGAAGAAGGGCAGAAAGCTGGTCAATATCCCAGAGATTAAGGAGACTATCGTGATAAATACCAAGTTCTCTAAATGTAGAATGAAGAATGTAGAATGAAGAATATGAGTTAGTCTTGTTCCCTTGAGGTACCAAACGAGGACTCTCAGCGAACGAAATCCGAAATTGTTTTTATCCACTACGCAGTTTTTCACTTCGTTCAAGGAAATACCTAAAAACTTCGCTAATTACCGAATTTTCAATGAGATATATTCGTCGAACTCACGTTGTTTTTAGGGTTCAAAATACTTAGATTTTGTAAAAAAAGATATTTTTAACATAATTTTATTGTAAATTGTTGTGGTTTGAAATAATTTTTTTAACTTTGCAATAACTTTTCCCTTGCTGAAAGTCCCACATGGGCTGAAGGAATGGGTAGAAGTACATACATAAAAGGCGTAACTGTACGCTTTGGTTTTGACGTATCTGAATCTCGCAAGTTCAACTGTCTGTCAAAAACAAAGCAACGGGGACGCCCTTCGAGGTGTATTATATGCCCTCATTGGCTTTTGGCAGAAATGCCCCATGTCATGATGGCTCAAGATACATCGGCGTGGGGCTTTCAGCGTTGCTCGTTTCGACAGACAGGGCAATGCGAGAGCCCAGATACGTGGAACGAGTGATAGGACTGGCTCCACGCTTTTTTCATATACTAACTATAACAAATATACTTGCTTGGGAGTTGGCAAGGATGACATGGCGGTATATGAAGAAATTTCTTATACTAATCTTTTCCGCAGCATTAGCGCTGCCTATCCTTTCTTCTTGCGATTCCAAGAAGAAAGCTATTTGTGACCTGGAGGAACTCAGTACCGACATGCGGTATCACTATACCGAATGTGATGCAGACAAGTGGGAGGAGGTCGCAGAAAAATACCAAGATATAAATGAAAGGCTCAATGATGCAGAATTGACGCCAGAAGAACTTCGTCACATCGGAAAGATACGTGGCGAAATAGCTGGCTATGCCACTAACGAGGCTGCCCGGGAACTGCATCAGGTCATCAGAGATGCCCTGAATGAAGCATCCAGATTTGTCGATGGTTTCTTTGAAACAGCAATACCCGAATCATTGGTATATGTTCCGAAGGATTTGCTGGATGTTAGGATTCATTCTGTTATATGGGATATTTGTAACAATCATTCCAGCAAGTGATACGACAGTTAACAATAGATTGTCAACTTCTGCGAACCGAGGTTCTCGCAGACCATCATCACGTCATTATGGATATCATTATAGAAGACGATAAGACATGGATAAATTAGAATACATATTTTACTATGCAATCTCAAGCATGTTCATAGGAGTAGTCCTTACCATTCTCGGAATATTGGGATTCTTCCTACTAATCAAAGGATGGTACAAGGACAGGACGTTCAATAGAGCAAGCATTGCCGTAGGAGTGATACTGTTTTTCCTATTGTGCATTCAGAACATTCTTCTGTGTGGCACAATTCACATAGTGAGGATGAGTGACACATTGGAAGACCGCATGATAGAATATGTCCAACCTTACGTCAAAGCAGGCGATGACTATATGCAGCGCAATGATGTTGACGACTTGCTGTTCAAAGGCTTGGCCAACGATTACCCTATCATATTCTGCTATGTAGGAGTGTCTGATTTCAGGGGTTACAAGGCTTCCGAAATACCTGAAGTAACGATAGAGACTCTCAATGAGTATTGCTACTGGTATATAGCGCGCAGAATAGGATGGAGTTTGTTATTCGTAATAATAAGTGCGATCATCGTAATCAAGACGATGGAAAAAAGTTATACGAAAAAGCCATTAAGCAGACAATATTCACACAACTCCAATAGGAAGGAAAGAGTTCCTAGGAGGACACAACGTAGATAAATCTTAAATACTAATCATATGGACAATATTCTTTCATGTTCAAACAACCATATATTGGTTGGTCTTGGCGGTACAGGCGGTAAGATTCTACGTGCCTTCAAGATGAGAATGTTCGAGGAATTTCCTACACAGGAAAGCCGTAGTAAACAACCTGTAGCTCTTCTTTATGTTGACTCTACTGACGAAATGATGCCACAGGACGGAAAGGCACGTGCCGATTTCCGTGTGATGGGTCAAGATGCTTCGTTTACACAGAGCGAATTCCTGAATATCAAAGCAGTAGATGTTGAACACATACTCGACCATATAGGCAACTATCCTTCTGTAAAGGGTATTGTAAACAATGTCGGCGCAGTGAAGTCTGCTATTGGTTCGTTAGGACAAGCTGCCGGTCAGAAACGTCGTGCAGGCCGCTTGCTCTTTGCTGCCAACGCGGTTGGCTTTGTGAATAGTCTTCGCGATGCTTACCATCGTTGTGAAGTTGCTTCGGGCAGTGCTGCCACATGTAACATTCATATCTTTGCTGGTCTTAGTGGTGGTACAGGCTCAGGTTCTGTAGTAGATGCGGTAATTCAGACTCGCAAGACATTCCCTGATGCCAAGATTTCTGTTTATGCTATGATTCCTGAGATGAATCTGCCTAAGTCTGATATGGACCAGGGACGATACTATCAGAATGGTTATGCTGCAATGAACGAACTCAATGCGTTACAGACAGGCCGTTGGTTCCCACATGATGTAACTGGAGCAAGTGAAGCAAAACTCTATAACGATAGAGTGAAGGGTGTTGCTGATGGACTTACCGTTTACAGTAACGTAAATGAGAATGGATTGACAGTTAACTCCTTGAGTGAGCTTCCAAAGATAGTAAGCGACTACATCTTTGCACGCATATTCTACGTCAACGAACAGGATCAGATAAATGGAGATATTGTCAGAGCTTATAACTTTGAGAACATGGATGACTTCGCTCTTGAATATGACGAAGCTGCAAATGCTGATACCAACGGACAGATCCCTGTTGCTCGCACAAAAAAGATTAATTCTTTCGGCATTAAGCGTGTGATGTATCCAGAGCTCAGAGTGTTAAAGCATATCACATATACAGTCGGCGAAAGCGTACTCTATCAGTTCAAGTACAACAACTGGCGTGAGAATCAGGGCTTTGTAAACGAAGAGCGTAACCGCGACTACCGCCGTGACTATCTCAATGAGGATAATCTCTCTATGTGGAAGATGGACGAACAGCATCTGACTCTGGAACTAAAGATTCTTGATGCAGACTCTGAATATCCACGTTTTGACGACTACTGGCATGACAAGGCAATAGCATACGCAGAAGAAGCAAAGAAAGCAAGCTGTCCACTCAACGAGTTGGACAATATCCTTGCGGATTTCTACACTACGCATTTCCGCGAGGACGGTGTAGAGGCATTCTATGCAAGCAAGGAACGCGTCATTCAGGAGATGGCAAAGGAAATACGCCGTAACGTAGAGAAGGGACTTTTCGACAAGTGGAGACTGGGTGATGTTTCCATCGTTGAACTGCAAAAGGTTTCAAAACTCCTGATTGAGCGTTTGGGTGAGATTAGGATTGAGCTCGAAACTAAGTCTAAAGAAGAGAAAGATAACTACGAGGCATGTGATGAAGACCGCATGGCAAATGTTGATGAATGGAGCCGTCTTGGAGTACTTCAGCGTATGGTTGGCAATGGAGCTCGTCGTTATGCAGAACACCAAAGCATCCTCACCGATTACTATACCTCAAAGACAAGACTTGTTGCATTAGAGTTTGCCAAGAAACTGGCAGCAAGTGTCTTCGTGCAGATAGAGAAGATGGATGCCGACATCTCTGCCTTTGGTCAGAAAATTAACGAGGCTATAGAAGAGACAGAACGTCTTGTGGCAGCTCAGCGTAAGATCAACAAAGGACTTGAGGACATGAAGGGAGCCATAATCGAGGTAAGCGAAGATGAAACTATGAGTCAGTTCGAGTTTGATGTTAAGATTGACAAGATAGACATGCCAAGTATTGCTCGACAGATTCGTGATATCATCCTTCCTCAAGGTGATTTTACTAACTTCGGTAACCTTGCCAACGAAATCAGTGTTGATGACATAAAGGATGCTTTCGATGTTAAGCTATCAGAGATTGTCAAGACAAAACATGATGAAAAGGCTGCAAGCGAGAAGAAAGTTCTTGGACTTAATATTCTCACTCAATTGCAGCAGAAACTCAAAACCGATGATGACATTAAGGCCTTCGCATCAAAGATTGTCAGCCAGAGTGGCATGTTCCTTAAGTTGAACAATGACCAGTGTCAGCTGCATTTGCGCAACAATGAGGGTAATCTAAGTCCTACCAACCCTGCAAGTATCAACAAGAAGGCTATTCTTGTTTCAATCCCATCACCTGATGGTAACGATAGTCTGAAGCGTTTTGCAGATAAACTGGAAGATGCATTCAAAAATTCATTCAATCAGAGCACTGCGCGTACTACTATTACTATTAATCGCAAGAGCCCGAAGAAGGATGAACTCTCAATCATTACTGTGGGTTATTGTTTCCCAATGCGTGCTATTGACTGGATGAGTAGTTACAAAGAAAAGTATGAGCGTTTCCTCAATACTGGCAATCCAAACACTGATGCAGGCAATGCCATTCTGCTTCACAGCGAGAACGACGGCTCTCATTGCCCTTCACTCTTCGCTGTGGAGAATGCAGAGGAAATAGCAGCACAAAAAGCACGAGAAGCGCAGATGGCTGCGCAGGCTCAAATGGGATATGCACAACCACAGGCTATGCAACAGCCTTACGGTCAGCAGCCACAGATGATGTCCGCACAACCTCAACCAATGGCACCACAGCCTATGGGAGCTGCACCAACACCACCGCCTATGCCTGGAGCCGCTGTACCACCACCTATGCAACCAGCTGAACCACAGGTACAGATGTTCCTCTATATCAGCGGACAGCAGTATGGTCCATACGATTATAAGACCTTGAAACAGTTTGTTCCAACTGGTCAGCTTACTCAACAGACAATGGTATGGCAACAAGGTATGGCTGCATGGACACCTGCCGGACAGGTTCCTGAGTTGCAGGCGTTGTTCGCACCTCAGATGCCTCCTGCAATGCCAGGAGTTCCTCCTACACCTCAGATGCCTCCAATGCCTCCAACAATGTAAAAGAATTATACAATAAAAATGCATTGAACTGACTATCATCGTAACTTTTCTGTATAGAACGATTGTTGAAGGTAAAGTTTGACTCGTTTTATGCAAAATTGACAAGCTTAACTATAAAAATAATGTAAATAACTACAAGATGGCAACAAACAGAAACTCAGAGCATTTACGCTATAGATATGGCATTTGTCTCAATGACAATTGCCAGAAGTGCAAGAACAAAGAAGTACAGCAGGTATCTGTACGCAAGGATTTTGTGTGCGAAGAGTGTGGAAAACCACTTCGCGAATGTCCACCGCCTAAGTCAGGACCAAACAAGATGGTTATTGCCGCTATTGCCGCAGTAATTGTCATAGCAGTTGGCGTTGGATGCTTCCTGGGATTCTCTGGCGGAGACACTCCCGAATCAACACCTGTAGATAGTCTTAATGTACAGAGCGATTCGCTGTCACAATCTTCAGATACTGTTACAGTCGTCAGGACCGACACTATCAAGCAGATTGACACCGTCACGATAGAGAAGACTGTAGAGAAGGTCGAGACACCTAAGGCCATCAAGACTACTACAACCACAACTAAGACGAGCAAGGCGAGTGGCTCTACCAAAGGTAGCGTAAATCTCGGTTACGCCAAGTTCACCGGCACTGTCAGCGGTGGCAAACCTAACGGACAGGGCACAATGCGCTTTACATCAACACATGTCATCGACTCACGTGACCCTAAGGGACGTGTGGCTGATGCCGGTGACTATGTCATTGGCGAGTGGGTAAGCGGCAAACTCGTACAAGGTCGTTGGTACGGTTCTGACAATAATGTCAAGGGCAGCATCATCATCGGAATGTAAACTTACGCGCATATATTATAAGGTATATGAACAGACATCTTGTTATCATAGCACTAATCCTTGTTGGACTCTCTCCCACGAGAGCCCAACAAGGTGCGTTTCAGACGAAACTGCTGCAGTCGCTCGCTAAGAGTATCTCTTTCGTGCCAAGTGACACGTTGAGTGCAGGCTCATACGATGCTGGTACGGCATTAGGAATGCCGTTAACTGTGGAGTATGACAACCGTCATTCGGTTACGCACCTTGGCTTCCGGCTCTTCACACCCGAGATGAAACAGCAATATGCTTCTGATGTGTATAATTTCCTTGAGCGATATATGTTAGAACTTTATTGTTGGAAGGAGCCTACGCCGTTGCAGCAGAAACTGAAGGATGACAAGGTGATGTTTACGCAAGGCACCATTGCAGACATAAAGAAGATTAATGCGTCTTCGGCAGTCTCTATAGAGAGAGTGGAGAACAAATACTACGAGGTGACATGGTCCAACGACGGACAGTCATTCCTGTCTGTTGCCTTCCCCATACAGTTCGAACTCCTGCTCGGCATGCCACAGGTAGAGATAGAGCAGAAAATGTATGATATGATTAAAGGTGCACCGGCATTCGAGGAGTCTGCATTACCCCAGATGGAGCAAATTACAGACTCTCTCTATCGCTCTGCACCTTCAAAGCATTATGAGTTGGAGAGCGTCAGCACATGCTCTTACTATTACAAGCATGCTGATGGCACTTACTCCCTCGTACTTGACACCCTGCATCAAGACCTGAGTGCAACGAATATCTTCCATGTTATGACATCGTGCATTAATCCGATTGCTGTGACTCAGAGTCTCTATGGTTTCAAGTCGCGAGAGTACACAACCACCCTTCAGCAATGGCTGCAGTATTGTCACGAGGCAGAACTGACTATCTACACTGCTATAGAGGAAGAATACGATGACGGATATAAAGTGCTGATTGTAGCTGAGTCAACGGACATGGGATATAACCACCTTCTTTCTGTCATTGTACCGAAAGGATTCCTGCAGAAGCCGACGGTCTTGCTGAAAGCTAAATTGAATGCTTTCATCCCTACCCACAATGTGAAGAACCTCTATCAGCAATATACAACAAAGAAAAAGAAAATAAGATACTGATGAAACGACTATTATTCTCTTTATTACTGTCTGCCCTTGCATTCCCTTTGTTTGCGCAGAGTGATGCAGCATCTGCCGTGAAGCAGATTAATGCAATCAAAAAAGATGCTACATACCTCTACGCAGAGGCAACGACAGCTACATGGGACGATGCTTACAGCAATGCCCGTGCTCTCATGGAGACAACCATTGAGGACTGGGTCAGGCAATCATACCCTAACGAGAATATCCAAGGCTGCATAGCAAAGGCAGGGCAGAGTACACTCCAGATAAAGACTCGCCGCGGAAACTTGTATCGTGCTTTCCTCTATGTGAAGAAGTCTGAGATAGTGACTTTTGCTGATGCAAAGGATATGATTGTTGTTCCGGTTCAGCAGTCAACTGCTACGGAACAGCCACAACCGGAAGAACCCAAGGCGGAAAATCCTGTTGTGGTGGAGCAACCAAGCGAATTGGCAAAAGCCGAATATGAGCCAAGTGCTAAAGAGAAAAGGTTTCTTGCCATCACAGATTTTTCGGATATACAGCCGTTCATAAAAGGAAGTGAAGACATCACGTCATACGGCAAATACAAGAAGAATCCTGTAAGTGGCGACTTCTATATGTTCGTGTTCAACCCACAAGGCAATGTCGTAGCACATCTGTTGTCCCGGCAGTCCAAGTTCACTGATGTCAGCACAGGACGTGAAGCGGACATAAACGACTACAAAGGTTGTGGCGGTATATGGTTTAAGTACTAAAGATGTAGAATCATGAAAAAAAATCTTATATTCCTTTTACTGTTTGTTGCACAGAACATCATGGCTGATGTTACTGTACAGATTGATGGTATTGATAACGCAAATGTCAAGGCAAAGATGGAGCGCACCATTTCTGCATTCCTTACAGAGGTTAATAATGCTCAATCGTCAAAGCGTGCCTTGAACTTCGGCGGCATGGGGCTCTCTACCAATGTGCAGTCTTCAGTCTCCATGCTATGGGAGAACAGCCCTTTTGAATGTACCGACGAGGAGATTATGGAGCACTGCATACAGACTGGTTCTGGCTATCAGGTGCGCAACATCCCCCTCATGATGCGTCCAACCGACTCTTCTTTCAACGAAGATGAGTACCAAGAGGCTGTGTTCAGTTTTGACCGTAATGGCAATATGGAGAGTTTTTATCTCACTCTGAGCATGAACCTCTATATGAACGTCATCAAGAGTAACAAGAGCGTTACAGATCTTCGTCGGCGTCAGCTTATTCTTGACTATGTGGAGCATTTCCGCACTGCCTATAACCAGAAGGACAAAGAATTCCTTGAGGCGGTATTCTCTGATGATGCGTTAATCATTACAGGAAAGATTATACCACAAAGAGTTAGAGATAATATTCAACTTCCTGCTAGAGTTGAATATACCAGACAAACAAAACGGCAGTACATGACTAAGTTATCGCAAATTTTCGCTGCCAACAAACACATTAAAGTGACTTTTGATGAAATAAGGGTCGTCATGCATCCAACAAAAAGCGAATGGTATGGAGTGACTCTTCATCAAGGATGGACTAGCGATAGGTATCACGATGACGGTTGGCTTTTCCTCCTTTGGGACTTCTCTAATGAAGATCATCCCACTATCCATGTCCGTACGTGGCAACCAGATAAAATTGAAGGAAAAAAGCTTCCTGATGAAGAAATATTTTCTCTTGATGATTTTAACATAGTAGGTTAACTTATACTAACAAGAATATGAGAAAATTAATATTATTTCTTTTATTACTAAATTCTCATGTGTACAATTTAGCACAAAGTCTTTCTGTTGAAAAAAAACTTGTATATGCAAGGATGCTTGATTGCAGTCAAACTATATCAGATAATAATGGCAATCCATGCGCCAAAATTATCATAGAAACGTCACTTAAGAATGTGGATATTGTTGGCGGCTATATTATCAATGAAGTTTCAACTACCAACAATGGTTATGAGTTTTATGTATCTGTCCCCAAAAAGGAAGGGCAATTTATTACTTTGTTCCATGATGAGTTCAATAGTATTAGTATACCTTTGTGGGTCGATAGTCCATTAAAAGGTGGCGCAGAGTACGTTCTGACATTGAATAGAAGTGCTGATACATCAATGAAGAGTTTGTATGCAAATTCAGATGTAGAAACTATAGATTTGTCTTCACTTAAGACATCGATAGCTAATGATATGAGTGAGATGTTCCTGGGTTGTACGAATCTAAAAAAGTTAGATTTAAGTAAATTTGATACATCAAACGTACGAGATATGTATAGCATGTTCTATGGATGTGACGGTCTAATCAATTTAGATTTGAGTAGTTTTAATACATCGAAAGTAACAAACATGAGTTTGATGTTTAGTGCTTTCGATGAATCACATCTTAGTTATGTAGATTTAAGAAGTTTCGATACTTCTAATGTGACAGATATGTCAGCTATGTTTCAAGGGTGTTCTTCTCTTTTGTCAATTGATTTGAGAAACTTTAATACTTCACAAGTAACAAACATGTATTGCATGTTTTCGGGATGTTCACAACTGAAAGAGATAAATGTCAGGAATTTTGATACTAGCAATGTTATTGATATGGGGTATCTATTTAGAGCTTGTGTGAACATATCATCAATAGATGTCAGTAATTTTAATACATCTTGCGTAAAGGGCATGTCTGCTATGTTCTCTAATTGCACAAATTTGCAATCACTTAATCTTTCTTCTTTCAATACTGCAAAAGTAGAATTTATGGATTACATGTTTGCTGATTGTAAGAATATAACATCTTTAAATCTTAGCAACTTTAACACAGTCAAGGTGAAAAGTATGATGGCTATGTTCAATGGATGCGAAAGATTGACATCACTAGACCTTAGCAATTTTTATATTTCTGATAATACTGATACAACGTGTATGTTTTATCGTTGTAACCAGTTACAAATAATTCGGCTTGTAAACTGCAATCAGAAAACAATTGAAAAAATCAAGCTGGCACTTAAAGAAGCACGTATAGAGAATCAAGTGAAATTAATTTATTAAATGGCGCAAGAATCTATGAAAAAGATTATTATATTCTTGGTTACCGTATTATTTACATTGTCAGCACATGCACAAATGTATCTAGATGTTGTTTCACAGTTAAAGCACCTCGGTTCTGTCGCTTCTAAAGATGTGGTAAATGATAATGACGGAAATCCGTGCGCAAAGATAATGTTTGAAATGTCTGTTAATGATGTAACATTCTCTTCTCCCAATCTTGTAGGGGATTCTTCCAAGAAAACAGGAAGGTACGAATGTTTTGTGTCTGTATCACAAAAACAGGGGACGGAAATTGAAATTAAACATCCGGACTATGGCTGTTTAAGTATTCCTTTATGGTGTGACGGAAAACCTCTTATTTCAAGAGAAGCGTATCATGTCAAAATTGATGCAAAGGTATATGAATCCTATTACCGAAAGTTTGCAGAAGAATTACCATTTTATGATGATTATGACGAATCGGAGTATCCTCATCGTACCGAGATACCCGAAGTATCACTTCTTGACACAAAATATGTGAACAACATGTCATTGATGTTTGATGGCTGTACAAAACTTGAAAAACTTGATCTAAAACATTTCGATACATCAAATGTAACTAACATGAGTTTTATGTTTCACTTTTGTACAGAGTTGAAAAGTATAAATCTTTACTCTTTTAATACATCTAAGGTTACTAACATGGCAGGCATGTTCAGGTACTGCTCGTCTTTGACGTCATTAAATCTTAAGAACTTTGACACTTCAAATGTCTTGTCAATGTCAGATATGTTCGGCTATTGCGAAAACATGATTACTATAGATCTGCATTCTTTCAACACTTCAAAAGTGCAGACAATGACGAGTATGTTTGGTGGTTGTTCTAATATACAATCTCTAAATTTGAGTAATTTCAATACATCAAATGTTACCGATATGAGTAGTATGTTTTCAGACTGCAAAAGCTTAACTTCTTTGTATTTGAAGAAATTCGATACGTCAAATGTAACTGATATGTCAGCAATGTTTTTGAGTTCTGGTATTATATCTATTGATTTGAGCAGCTTCAACACAAGAAATGTTACTTCATTTGTTAATATGTTTGCAGATTGTAGTAAGATAGAATCCATAAACTTGAGTAATTTCGTAATGTCAATAACATCTGACTGTGATGGAATGTTTAGGGATTGCAACAAATTAAAAACGATAAAAGCTTTGAACTGTAACCAAACTACAATAAACAAAATCAAAGAAGCTCTGAATGAAGCTGGCATACAGAATCAAGTAAGACTTATCAAATAGCAATTTTTTGCTATCATCAAGTCTCGCTTAATTTCCCTTTGAGTATGAAAGTATAGAGGAATGCCGAAAATCTATAAAAGAGTAGGCGTAAATTTTATAATAATATTGAACATGGCAAATGTAAATGAAGACAAAATCTTTCCAAAGAAAGATGATTCTAAAGAAATTCATTCTCCAAAGTCCGAACCGACTACAGAAGGCAAACAACCCCTTAACGATTAATTGACTCTAATGTGGCGTGAATCAAATCATCACGCCACAACTCTAAAATGTAAAAGTATGGAAAATTTAAGCAAAGCAATCGTAGTTCTGATAAGAAAATGCCTAAAAGAAAACTATAAAGGTATTATAGAATTCTCTATAGGTGATTTTAATGAGATTGGATTTTCATCATCACAGCCTTTGGCTGTACTCATGGATGATGAAACAAAGAGTATTGCAAATGACTATGGATTTGATTATGTTGGTATCCGTTCAAATCCAGGAAAGCTCGTTTTTATTAATCGAATAGAAGACATAAGCGATACAAAAGTTCAACGATACAGAATGTATTCTTATGAGAATAACAAGCTAATCTGTCGGGATATTGAAATACCAAACGACGATATCGAATTGAGTAAACGTATTGCGTTTGTTATGCAGAACAGAGAAAATTTGTTGCAAGAGTAGTTCCTAAGCCCCCCCCCTGCAATAATCAAAAGCAGATAAGTGCACACGGCAATCCAAATCTTTGTCAGACAGCATTCTGCGAAGTGCCGTAGAAAGACTTCACATGAAGGCGTCCTTATAACCATTTGAAGATATATCCGACAGTCCACCTTTCACGGTAAAGTTCATCTATGGTAAGTGCCGACAGAGAAAAATAGTTCGTACAAATACAGGCGTTTCTTCGCCAAGCCAGAAGAGCAAGCTCTCTTGCTCTTCTGGCTTAACGAAAACATTGGTAATAAACCTATCGACATTGCCAGTGGCATAATCCTCGCAAGTGACCATTCTGATGTTATCTGGATAGTATGTAGAGGTACGAACACCTATAAGACGAATATCCTGGCCGCTAATTATTCCTGTACTTTTGTCAACCTCTCGTTCACCAACAACGACGTATTTCATGTTCTTCTTGGCTCTGGTAACGAAGAATGTATGCTGTTTGTGAAAAAACATATAAAGGCGTTTGAAATCGACATGTCCCTTATACATAAGATAATAAGCAAAAGCCTCAATCGGCAGTTTATCAAGAGATTGGAAATCGTAAACACGTCCGTCAAGTAGATGAAGAATGGGATGTTTCCACGCAGATTAAGAAGCGTGTGCATCTTGAATGCCCCTTTGTCATGATGGAACTGAGCCAACGAGCAAAGTTTGGGACACACCTTAATGGTAGTGCTATCAAAAGCATAAACTATTTCATCAAGACCAAGTCGGAAGTAATCCTTGGTGTAAAGTTTCTCTGCTTTCTTAATCAGACATAGAGCAAAGTCATGGAAAATTCTCAAATACTTCTACTCATTCATCTCACTGATTGTAGAGCGAGGGATAAGACTCAGACCAACATGGTAAAGATTCTGCTCAAATGCGGTCAATGCTGCATCGTTGGTGCGAAGACTCTGTTAATATGTGAGTTGAGCGAAAGCCATAACCATAAACTGGTTGCGGCATGAAAACTTTGGCGTATAGGGCGAAATAACCCTTAAATGTCTAAATATAAATAACTTAATTAGCTATACGGAGAAGTTCTCCGGACAGCATTGGTAGTTCAAAACAAATCACATGAAACAGACAATATTATTCGGCAATGGCATCAACAGGCTTTCTGGTAATGATTTTGAATGGGGAAATCTTCTGAAGAAGGTGTTAAAGGTGGACGCATTCATTAGCGAAGGTGTCCCCTATACTCATCAATTTGAGGATATATACTTGAATGGTAAATGTGATACGAACAAACTGTTGGCAAGTAACCAGAATAATAAACTTGACTATAAAGTAAAAGAGGCACTATCACAAATGCTAAAAGATAGCAAATTTGAAGAGTCTGCAAAAATTTACAAACAGATATCTGATTTGAAAGCGGACTACTATATGACCACGAATTACGATGGTATGTTTGAGCGCACGTTAGAAGATAACGGGTATAACTGTACAAGAGAATCCGTTTCAAGTGATTACATCAACATTCATAGACGCATAACATATAAGTTAAAGGGACGACACAATATAGTTTTTTGGCCTATTCATGGTGACTACAGAAAGTGTAGTACCATGATGTTCGGTTTCGATCATTATTGCTCGTCGTTAGTTACCCTTGGTAATTATATGCGTGAAGGGCACACAAGAAATGGTGGCTACTATGATAGCAATATGTACAAAGGCTACAAGAGGAGGAAGAGTAATTCTTCCTATTTGTTCTATTCTATGCGACGCCGAGAACAGATGAATAGTAGGGCATTTGAGATAAAGTTCTGGTCAGACCTGTTCTTCTTGACTGATGTACATATCATCGGCTTAGGCATGGACTTCACGGAAATTGACCTTTGGTGGATATTGAATAGACGATATAAGTACTCGAAGTACTACGGAAAGCGTCTTGATAATCATATATATTGCTATGGATATTTTGAGCAAACCGTATATGATATGTTGAAAGCTTACGGGGTAGATGTATCTAATGCTATTACAGATAAGCCAAAAGATAACGAGTACTCTCAATTATACTTGGACAGTGTGAATAAAATACGAGAAGTAATAAATGGTCGAAGATCAATATGAATATGACAACCGCAAAATTAGAATGTTAATATCGGCGATTTGGTACCGCCATATCGGTGTTTGGTATCGCTCGCAATGTTACATCCAAACAAGTTTGGCTTCTGCTCTCGCTGCTCCATCGGTTGTAGGATACCACCTCAGGAAACAGATGGCGCATGTGCTTGCATACCTTTTCGAGATAGAAATGCTTCAAGCAGCGATATCCTGATGAATGAAAGAGAATCATTATCACCATGATTTCCGCCTTTGACACACGGCTTTCACGGTGATATTTGCGCTTCCTTTCTGCCATAAACGTATATTTTGCCATCTGTGCATCAAAAAATTTGCAAAAATCATCTGCAATACAGAAGATTTCAGGAGTTTCCTTGAGCTTGCGAAAAACTTTGTCCTCGGTAATCATAGCGAAATTCTTTAGTTTCATTGTTTTTATCCACTACAAAGTTTTTCACTTCGTTCAAGGAAACTCCTAAAAATTTCGCTAATTACCAAATTCCCAATGAGTTATATTTAATCGAACTCACGTTATTTAAGTGACTATTTTCTAATCAAGGCCCCGGCACATAACTGCAGGGAGATGTTTTCGTCTTTATTGATTTGCGGATACCTGGCTTTTGACTTTATTTTAGGTCGAATTGCGTTAATCTTCCCAAAATAACTTCGTTATACAAAGTTTTTTTATAACTTTGTCCCCAAGTTCTTAGCCGGATAGGTCTGGCAGATGTTAAACCCATTAATCTAATATAATAATATGGCCTTTACGAACAATATCATGATTGTCCGCCACAAGTTGTTAACCGAACTCGTGAAACTATGGAAAAAAGACGAATTGATAGACCGCATTGACCGTCTGCCTATCGAGCTGAGTCCACGACGTTCCAAGCATGAAGGACGTTGCTGCGTGCATAAAGAGAGGGCAGTATGGAGATATAAGTCACTTCCTCTCCTGGGATTGACGATGGAAGATGAGACGGATGAGCTGACTCCGCTCTCTGAATATGCTATGCGTGCCATGAAAAGAGCCGGAAGCGGCGCTCCAAAAGAAGATATATTATGCGTCATTGACGAGGCTTGCTCATCATGCGTGCAGATCAATTATGAGATAACAAACCTGTGCCGTGGATGTATTGCCCGTTATTGCACTACCAACTGTCCTAAAGGTGCCGTGCATCTGAAGAAGAATGGACAGGCTTGGATTGACCATGATGCCTGCATCAGTTGCGGTATATGCCATGACAGTTGCCCTTATCATGCCATTGTCTATATCCCTGTGCCTTGCGAACAGTCATGCCCTGTCAAGGCAATCAGCAAGGATGAGCGCGGCGTGGAGCATATTGACAAGAGCAAGTGTATATATTGTGGAAAATGTCTGAATGCATGTCCGTTTGGCGCTATCATGGAAGTATCGCAGGTGTTTGACGTACTTTACCGCATAAAAAACAAGAAAAAACTCGTCGCAATCGTGGCTCCTGCCATCTTGGGACAGTTCCAGGTGGGCAAAGAGCAGATATATGGCGCTCTGAAAGAACTTGGTTTTGCCGATGTAATGGAGGTAGCACAGGGCGCTATGGAGACTGTGGAGCATGAAGCCCATGAACTCTTGGAGAAATTGGAAGAGGGTCAGCAGTTTATGACTACGTCTTGCTGTCCGTCATACATAGAAATGGTGAAGAAGCATGTGCCAGGTCTGGAGAAATATGTTTCAGATACACATTCCCCAATGTACTACACTGCACGCCTTGCCAAGCAGAAGCATCCTGATGCGGAGGTGGTATTTGTAGGTCCTTGCGTAGCAAAGCGCAAAGAAGCACAGCGAGATGAGGAGGTGGATTTCGTCATCACATTCGAGGAAATCTCTTCTATCTTTGAAGGATTGGGCATTGATGTGGCTACGACAGACCCTTATGCTATGGATGTGCAGTCAGTGCGCGAAGCCCATTCATTCGCTCAAGCAGGCGGAGTGGCAGGCGCAGTGCAGTCATATCTGAAAGATAAAGCCAGCACTTTCAAGCCTATTCAGATTTCAAATCTCAACAAGAAGAATATTGCTCTCCTGCGTGCTTATGCCAAGACAGGAAAAGCTCCGGCACAGTTTATTGAGGTAATGGCGTGTGAAGGCGGATGTATCACCGGACCATGTGTACATAATGAATTGAATGCAGGAAAGCGTAAATTAGCTAAAGAACTGGATAAGGAAACAAAGACTTATGAAGATATGGATTGACAGACTGCGTCGAGACCACACTCTCGCTCCTGAGGGCTACCTGAAACTATTGGGTACGAAGGATTCCGATGCAGTGGAATATCTGCATCGGCAGGCGCGGGAGGTGGCTATTCGGCAGTTTGGTCATGACATATATATCCGCGGACTGATAGAGGTGGGCAACCAATGCCGCAATAATTGCTTGTATTGTGGCATTAGGGCGGCAAACACCTCGGTAGTGCGCTATGAGATGACAAAGGACGAAATCCTGAACTGTTGCCGGAATGGATACAGGTTAGGCTTTCGTACTTTCGTATTACAGGGTGGGGAGAAAACCGGCAACTACTCGATGTGGGAGGATGTGGTACGCACTATCAGCTCTTCTTATCCCGATTGTGCCATTACGCTCTCGCTCGGAGAGATGACGAGAGAGGAATATGAGGGACTCTTTCGGGCTGGAGCCAATCGCTATCTGCTTCGTCATGAGACTTATAATGCCGCACATTACAGGATGTTGCATCCTCAGTCGATGTCGCGGGAGCATAGACTGGAATGTCTGCAATGGCTGAAAGACATAGGTTATCAGACTGGCACCGGCATTATGGTGGGCAGTCCCGGACAGACATTGGAGCATCTGGTGGAGGATATATGCTTCATAGAGCGCTTTCGTCCGCAGATGATAGGGCTCGGACCTTTCATTTCCCAGCAAGATACTCCTTTCCGTGATTACCCTTCTGGCAGTGCAGACCTGACATTACGCTTGCTTTCCATCTTCCGCCTGATGTTTCCATCGGCTTTAATACCGGCTACCACAGCCTTATCCACATTGCTTGCCGATGGAAAAGAGCAGGGAATACTGGCTGGAGCCAATGTGGTGATGCCAAACTTGTCGCCTGCCGCCTATCGTTCCAATTATGCTTTGTATGACAACAAGGCTGCTATGGGAACGGAAGCAGCCGAAGGCATTGCTCTGCTAAAGCAGGAATTGGATAGAATAGGGTATCGTATATCTATGGAACGTGGTGACTATCGTGAAGTTTTAATATAGTTATGGACAAGAATTATAATCCTGCCTCTGACAAGGCTGAAGAATTTATCAATCATCAAGAGATTCTGGATACATTGCAATACGCATCTGATCATAAGAGTGATCGCGCATTGATAGAGAGTCTGCTTGATAAAGCTGCAAAGTGCGGTGGATTGAATCACCGTGAGGCTGCCGTGCTTTTGGAATGCGATGAGCCTGATTTGACTGAACGCATCTGCCATTTGGCGAAAGAAATCAAACAGAGATTCTATGGCAATCGCATCGTCATGTTTGCGCCTCTTTATCTCTCAAACTATTGTGTTAATGGTTGCGTATATTGTCCGTATCATGCTAAAAACAAGACTATTGCTCGCCGTAAACTGACACAAGAAGAGATAAAACGCGAAGTGGTGGCACTACAGGACATGGGACATAAGCGCCTGGCACTGGAAGCTGGCGAAGATCCAAAGCACAATCCGATAGATTATATCCTGGAGTCTATTCAGACTATCTACGGCATTCATCATAAGAATGGCGCAATACGTCGCGTCAATGTCAATATTGCCGCTACTACGGTGGAGAACTATAGGAAACTGAAAGATGCTGGTATCGGCACGTATATCCTCTTTCAGGAGACATATCACAAAGAGCATTACGAGGAACTGCATCCTACTGGTCCTAAGAGCAATTACGCTTATCATACCGAAGCCATGGACCGCGCTATGGAGGGAGGCATTGATGATGTGGGAATAGGCGTGCTCTTTGGACTTAATCTCTATCGTTATGACTTCGTCGGACTGCTGATGCACGCAGAGCATCTTGAGGCAAAGTTTGGTGTCGGACCGCATACCATCAGCGTGCCGCGCATCTGTCCGGCTGACGATATTTCGACAGAAGACTTCCCCGACGCCATTTCCGACGATATGTTTGCACGCCTCGTGGCAGTAATACGTATCTCCGTGCCTTACACGGGCATGATTATCTCCACCAGAGAGTCGGAAACTGTACGACGCAGAGTACAGGAATTGGGTGCCTCACAGATTAGTGGAGGCTCGCGAACCAGCGTTGGCGGTTACGCTCATGCCCAGCATGAACACACTGAGCAGTTTGACGTCAGCGACCATCGTTCGCTGGATGAGATAGTAGGCTGGCTGCTCGATCTCGGTCATATCCCAAGTTTCTGCACCGCTTGTTATCGTGAGGGCCGCACCGGCGACCGCTTTATGTCGCTTGTAAAGTCCGGACAGATAGCTAATTGCTGTGCTCCAAATGCCTTGATGACACTGATGGAATATCTCGAAGATTATGCTTCACCGGAGACAAAGGCAAAAGGACAGGCTGAGATAACAAAGGCTGTTGAACATATTCCTAACCCGAAAATCAAGGAAATAGCGATGAAACGTCTGGAGGAAATCAAGTCTGGACGCCGTGATTTCCGCTTCTGACCTCCCGCTTATGAACAATACTCCGCAAGTTTCACGTTTGCATATTGCCATCATCGGTGTGCGCAATGCCGGTAAGTCCTCTCTGCTGAATGCCTGGACAGGGCAGGATGTGTCCATCGTCTCTGATGTAGCCGGCACCACTACCGACGCTGTGCGGAAAGCAGTGGAGCTACCCCGCCTTGGCGCTTGCGTGCTGCTGGACACTCCTGGCTTTGATGATACAGACAAGCAGTTGGGACATCTGCGCATTGACAGGATGGAAGCTTCGCTAAAGGAGGCTGACATCGTCATCTTAGTGGCGAGCAGTCCTGCCATTTCGGATGTGGAACGGGAATGGATTGGCTATCTGAGACGCAAAGGTACTCCTTGGCTTCTCGTCTTAGGAAAGGCAGATTTGGTCAGTGAAGCGGAAAAAGTGGCAGATGGCTTGGGAAAAGAACTCAAGGTTTCTGCTGTGGCTGTCAGTGCTTTACGTGGAACTGGCTTTGATAAACTAATGGAATTGCTGCTCCAACTCTTGCCCCCAGATTTCGGACAAGAGACTATTACGGGCAATCTGGCTAAAGAAGGCGATAGGGTGATATTGGTGATGCCTCAGGATAACGCAGCTCCTAAGGGCAGACTGATACTGCCTCAGGTGCAGACCATCCGCGAATTGCTGGACAAACGCTGCATTGTCACTTGCTGTACGCCTGACAAACTGAGAGAGACATTGGATTCTTTTCGTGAGAATCCCGACCTGATTATCACCGACTCGCAGGTCTTTCCACAGGTGTTTGAGCAGAAACCTGCCGGCACTAAACTGACTTCCTTTTCCGTCCTGTTTGCTGCTTACAAGGGTGATGCAAGGGTGATGAAGCAAGGGGCTGAAAGTATTGCCCATCTGACAGAGGACTCTCACATCCTGATAGCTGAGGCTTGTGCTCATGTGCCTACTGGTGAAGACATCGGAAGGGTGAAGCTTCCTCGTCTGCTGCGCAAGCGATTAGGCGAAGGATTGCAGATTTCTTTTGTTAATGGACGTGATTTCCCAAAGGATTTGTCGCCTTATAATCTCGTCATTCATTGCGGTGCCTGTATGTTCAATCGCCGATATGTCCTGGAGCGCATCCGCACATCGCAGGAGCAACACGTTCCTATTACCAATTACGGAATGGCAATCGCCTTCCTTACCGGCATACTTCATCAGATAGATATGGATGCTTAGTACGAGGAATCACTAGCGGCTTTGCCAACGATATCACTAATCCGATGGATAGATATGGATGCTTAGTACGAGGAATCACTAGCCCGTAATGCGTGAAAGATTGAGCAATATAGTGTGAGCAAAAGGGCAATAGAGCGTGAAAGATAGGGCAATAGAATGCTTCAGATTACTTTAATCTGCTGACGCCACCGCCCTTTTTGAATTGCAGGACACCCTTTTTGAGGCAATGGTTCTTGTGATCGAGCACGTAGTCCGGATTGAAAGCCCTGCCATTGATGCGGGTTTCGAAGTGCAGATGCTCGGTAGTGGCGCGACCGGTGCGACCCGTCAGGGCAATGACATCACCGGCTTTTACCTTGTCGCCCACAGTGACGAGGTTCTTGCTGTTGTGAGAATAGCGAGTCTCCAGACCGTTGGCGTGGCGAATAGTGATACATTTGCCGTAGGCAGAAAAGGTGCCAGCCTGCACTATGAGACCGTCGAAGACAGCATATATCTCCTTCTTTGGAGCATTCTTGATATCTACTCCGGAGTGGCGGCGCCTGCCTCCATAGCCACTAATGACGTGGGAATCATCGAGAGGGTATCGGAACGACTTGATTGCGTCGAGGTCAAGACGATAGACAGCCTTGTCGCCAAAAGGATTATTAGTGTCCATGCTCATGCCTTTTGGCTCCTTGTTTTTCGGTTCCTTGCGTATGGTCTTTATGTCGATGCCTTCCTCTGTCTTTTTGAAAGTGGCAATCTGATTGTGCAATGTGTGTGCTTTGACATCGAGAATAATCTCAGGATTGATTTTTCTTCCATTCACCATGATGCTGAAAAGGCAATATACCCTGCCGGCGGTGCCACCTACGATGGCGATGGTCTGACCGGCTTTCACTTGGTCGCCCACTCTGACAAGGTTCTGGGCATTATGTCCATAGACCGTCTCCAGACCGTTGTGGTGGCGCACTACGATAACATTTCCGTGTGTGGAACTGCGTCGTGAGAGGCGGATTGTACCGTCAAACATTGCCTTCACCGCATCTCCTTTCTTGGTTTTTATTTCTATTTCGGAGGAATTGACGTTCTCCACCTTGCCTACAGGCAGAGGAAAAGAGAATTTAGCCTTCTTGTATTGTGAGAAATCCACTTGGAAAGCATTGGAATGATCGAATAGTCCAGGCGTCTCGATACTTATCTGTTGCTGCTCAAGTGGGGTGAAATCTTCTGCTGTGCGCACAGTCAGTACAGTGATGAGGAATAATATGATTGTGATAAATCGTTGCATGGATAATATAGAAGGATTGATAATTGTATTTTTTTCGTTACACGAAATCCTTACAAAGGTAATAAAAAATCTGCTATTTCCTTTTATTCTGTGTCCTGAATTATGTTTTTTTATGATAAGTTATCGCAGTTTTCTGTGTTCTAAAAAAGCGCAAAAACATCATTTTTTTTTCGTGAAATCGCACTTTTTTCAGATAATATTTATAATTTTGCATATTATATTGTAGAATGCCGACTTTGTCGCAGATGCAATAGACGAAAAAGCGTGTCAGACAATGAGATAAGAGGCAGAAGACAAGAGGGCTTTAACGATATATATAGAATTAGAAACCTAAATGAAACAACAGATAGTCTATAACTTGGAAGAGTATGCAACGAAGTATCAACTGAAGGATATCTTTGGGGCTTATGCCGCTCATTTCTCCGTCAGTGGAAGCGACAGCGACAGTACTTTCAATTCCGTGGCTATCGAGAATGCATACGATTTGTTTCATAGCATGGTGACGGAGCGTGCTTTGTTTGCCAAATTTCTTTTGGTGAAGCAGGGCAGTTGCACGATAAAGCTGCAGATAAAAGGTGACGAAGAGACAGTGACTCTCTCTCCAAAGACGCTTCTGACGGTCACAGCAAAGGAGGTGGGCGAGATTATAGATGTGTCGGACGACTTTGATGCTGAAGTAATTCTGGTGGATGAACCTATCTCGGATCATGCTTGCCGCTACCAAATAGCCAACGAAAAATATAATAGTATCTTGGACATCTTCCATTTTGTTCGTGACATAGTGCGCCATCAGCACATCAATAAGATAGAGATGATACGCAGTATGTTCAATGTCTTGAGGCTTATCATCGAGGAATTGCCTTACGAGCAATGCTCTGTCTCTCATGATTTGCGTCACAAGAAGGAGGTATATGAGATATTCCTACATCATCTTTATCGTAATTTCCGCAAGGAGCGCCAGATACGTTTCTATGCTGATATGCTCAATGTCTCTACAGCTTACCTTTCCCGATTGGTAAAGGAAATAAGCGGTTCTACAATCAATGAGCATGCCACGTCGCTGGTATATAAGGAGATATGTAATCTGTTGACGCATTCGGATATGACGATAGGCGAGATAGCCGACCATCTCAGTTTTAGTGATCAGAGTGCCTTGACTAATTTCTTCAAGCAGCGTTCCGGTTTGAGTCCGCTCGCTTATCGCAATAAGTAGTGGTTAGATTGTTTTTATAAAATATCAATAGATAAAAATAAAATATCAATAAATAAGAATACGTTAGTGTTGTCTGGTTGTTTTGTTGTTTTGTTAATTGCATTGCTTATACATTCAACAAAATCACTAAACAACAAAACCACAAAACAACAAGACCACAATATTATACATTGATATTTTATTTATAACAAAATGTAAGAAGCCTGTTCGCGAAATCCATAAGAGGAAGGATTCGCTGACAGGCTTCTCTTCATAGATACTTAGATTAAGGTTAATAATTACTTTGTAGGCTCATTGGTAATATGTGTGTGTTCATTTGTTAGAGCCTTTAATATCTTTATTCATTCTGATTTCTTTTTATCGCAAAAAGAAATGAAAGCAATCATCTTAGAGGGAAAGAATCTTCCCGGTTTAGAGTTTCACTTCGCCGGGAAGTTTTTTATATTCACACTTTTAACAAATTATTATTTCAATGTAAACTTCTGTGACTGAAGCATCTTCTTAGGATCGAGAGCTTTGTCGAGTTCTTCCTTGCTCATCACACCCTGTTCGATTACGATGTCATATACAGAGCGACCTGTAGCGTGAGCTTCCTTAGCGATCTTTGTAGCGTTCTTGTAGCCGATGATAGGGTTGAGAGCAGTAACGATACCGATGCTGTTCTTCACCATTTCGTAGCAACGCTCCTTATTGACAGTGATGCCGAGCACGCACTCCTCAGTGAGGGTTTCGATAGCATTTTTCATCCATGTGAGGCTCTCGAAGAGGCTTGCAGTGATGATAGGCTCCATCACGTTGAGCTCGAGCTGACCAGCTTCTGCAGCGAAAGAAACGGTAGTGTCGTTACCGATAACCTTGAAGCAAACCTGGTTTGTTACCTCAGGGATAACAGGGTTTACCTTACCTGGCATGATAGAAGAACCTGGAGCCTTAGGAGGGAGGTTGATTTCATGGAGACCGCAACGAGGACCAGAAGCCATGAGGCGGAGGTCGTTACAGATCTTGGAGAGCTTGATAGCGAGACGCTTAAGAGCAGAAGAGTAGCTCACGTAAGCGCCGGTATCAGGAGTAGCCTCTACGAGGTCGGTAGCAGAAACGAAGTTCTCACCAGTGAGCTTGCTGAGGTTTGCAGCGCAAAGCTTAGCGAAGCCAGGAACAGCGTTAAGACCAGTACCAATAGCAGTACCACCCATGTTGATTTCGTGGAGAAGCTTAACGTTGCGCTCGAGGTTGAGGATTTCCTCTTCGAGGTTGTTAGCGTAAGCATTAAATTCCTGACCGAAAGTCATAGGAACAGCGTCCTGAAGCTGTGTACGACCCATCTTGATAGTGTCAGAATATTCCTCAGCCTTGTAGCGAAAAGCACTGATAAGACCAGTCAGAGCGCCTACCAAGTGTGCATTCATACGGATTAAGGCATAACGGATAGCGGTTGGGTAAGCGTCGTTTGTGCTCTGACCGCAGTTAGCGTGGTCATTAGGAGAGCAGTACTGATATTCGCCTTTCTCGTGACCGAGGATTTCGAGAGCGCGGTTTGCGATTACTTCGTTGATATTCATGTTTACAGAAGTACCTGCACCACCCTGAATCATGTCGATAGGGAAGTTCTCGTGCCACTGACCGTCGATGATTTCGCGGCAAGCCTGTGACATAGAGCTTGCGATTTCATCGCTGATAACGCCGAGAGAGTGGTTTGTCTGTGCAGCAGCTAATTTCACGTAAGCATTAGCGATGATGAAGTCTGGATAATCGCGCATTGTCTTGCGTGAGATATGATAGTTGTTGATGCCGCGCTGAGTCTGTACACCGTAAAGTGCATCAGCTGGAACCTTGAGTTCACCAAGAAGGTCAGCTTCTACTCTGTAATTCTTTTCGTTAGCCATGATGTTTAGTTTATTTAAGTCTTTGTATTTTGATTCTTGTATTAGGTAAAGAATAAGTTGTTCCTTATTTCTGGTGCAAAGGTACATCTTATTATCCATATTCCATTTATAAAAAATGAACCATTATTTGTAAAAAGCGTACTACTTGCATTTTTTCTCTTTCCTCTTATATATAATAAGGTGTAAAATGCCTATGGATAATGCTATTCCTCGTCGTATGATTGTAAAAAATCAATATAAAACATTTTATTGCTGGTTATAAAATATCAATATATAAAAACAACTCTTGTGGGTTATAAAATATCAATAAATAAAAACAAAGAAAAATATTTTTATTCCTATTTTTATTATTTTTTTTATTGATATTTTATAACGCAAGAAGTATTGATATTTTATCATCATGAGGTCTTGATATTTTATAGCATTGCACAATTAGTCAATTTATTAACAAATAAAATCCAGAACAAAAATCCTGCTCGTAAATACGCGATTCTCGCTGATTTTGTAAAGCTTTGAGTGTCAGTGTGTTATAAATATTGTACGGAAAAATGATGCTTTTAGGGGCAGAAAAAGGCATAAAATGGACGATAAAAGCATAGATATAGAGAGGCGAAAGCATAGTTATTGCAGTGTAATAGCTTAGTTATTGCAGTGTAATATCTATGCTTTTACGCACGCACCTGTCAGATTTCGTCTTTTTTTAGCCATTTCCTCTCCTTCAGACCATTGCGCGCTTTGATTTTCGGCAGGTCGGGTCGGAGCTTTTTTTTCTTCGTTTTAACGGTTGTGAAAAAGTGTTATAGGCTATTTGTGAGAAATAATCTACCCACAACCTACTACCTACAACCCACAACCTACAACCCACAACCATCCTTCAAACCCACAACCATCCTTCAAAGCCACTGTGCCAACGGCTTTTACCGTTGGTTACCACCCCACAGCCCCTCACCATCCTCACAAGCATAAAATACAAGGAAATATTTGCAAGCTAATAGAAAAAGCATTATCTTTGCTCGAAAAACGAAAGCATGGGCAAACTATTATTTTACCTCGATTATGTTCTATCAGTGCTTCCCACGGAGCTTGACGACTTCCGCCACCCTATCCACGTGATAAAGAAAGGTAGCGGGAAGGCGCATCATGGCGATACCGTGGCTAAAATATGGATAGCCGAAGGCGGAAAGAAGAAAATAGAAGTGGAATGGTCGGAACTGCCACCAGACGACGAGACCAACATCAGAGCACTAATCAGTATGAATTGGAATGGACTCATTGCCGAAATCGAACTGATGAAGATAAGGCGAAACATCATCCACGATAAGTTCAAAGACGCTAAAGTAGGCATCAAGAAGCTCGATTTCAACTGTAAGCGAGGCATGATGGCAGTCTTTCTCACCGATGGAAGAGAGGTCCTTGTGCCAGTATCATTATTTCCAGAGATAAAGGAACTGCGCAAGAAGGAGCGTGAGGACTATCTCATCATGGAAGGTCAGTTCTTCTCCTTTGCTGCTATCAGCGATATTTACTCCATAGCCGATGTGCTCAGAGCATGATATTTTCGGGTTCGTCTTCCCGTAAAGCAGAAACTACGGTGCAAAAATACGAAAGAATGAACAGAAGTGACTTTTATTTTCTCGACTTTTTTTGTAAAAAACAGTTCGGGCATTTTATGATTTGCTCATTCCTTGTGTAGCATATCATCATTGCAAATGGCAAAAAGAGTATGAGAAACCGACTGATAATGAGACAAAATAATGATTTTAACCTAAGTAAATAGTGGAAAACGCTTTTTTTTGTTAGATTTTTCAATTTTTTTGATATTATTTTTTGTTTTCTTAAATATTGTTGTATCTTTGCATCCGGCAATTTGAAAAGATTATGATAGTGAGGAAGAATACAATACACAATAATGCTCAGAAACGATGATATATACCATAATAAACAAGATAGTTTCCTATTAACACAAAAACAAGGCTCATGAAAAAAGTACATCTAATGATTGTCTCCTTGATGATGCTTTCTGTAGCTTGCCCTACGCAGTATGCTTTGGCACAGCAACCACAGAGCAACAAGGATGCAAAAGAGTTGGGAGGCGGGAAAATTCTCACCACTGTAGAGGGAGTCGTGGTCTCTGCTGAGGACGGCTTACCTGTCATAGGTGCAAGCATTCTTGGGAGTGATGACAAGGCACTTGCCGTCACTGATGAAAACGGACGCTTCCATCTGACAAACATTCCAACCAATTACAAATTGAAAATCTCTTACATTGGTCTCACCACTGTGGAGATGACTCCTGCCGCCAACATGAAGGTGGTGCTCCATTCTGACAGCAAAGCGCTCGATGACGTGGTGGTAACCGGTATGTTCAACCGTAAGAAGGAAGGCTTTACCGGTTCGGCTGTGACTATCAAGGGTGAAGACCTCAAGAAATTCAGTACTAACAACATAGCCAAGTCCATCGCAGCCCTGACTCCAGGTCTGAATATTATGGAAAACAATCTGGCTGGTTCCAATCCTAATAGCCTCCCTGATATGCGTATGCGCGGTGGAGCAAACATGGATTTGAGCACATCATCCGAAGTGCAGGCAGTGCAAGGCGAATATGAGACTTATGCCAATCAGCCGCTCCTTATCATGGACGGATTTGAGATTTCAATACAGACACTTTCCGACCTCGACCCTGATCGCGTCGCTTCAATAGTTATCTTGAAGGATGCTGCTGCTACAGCTATTTATGGTTCACGCGCTGCCAATGGCGTTATCGTTATCGAAAGCAAGACTCCAAAGCCAGGAAAGATTTGGGTCACTTACGGTGGCGAGATGCGTGTTGAGGCTCCAGACCTCACTGCTTACAATCTGATGAACGCCAAAGAGAAGCTCGATGCAGAGTATAAAGCAGGCGTTTATATCGACGGTGGCGAGACTATCGACAAATGGAAACTCTATCAGTCAAAACTGCAGAATGTCCTTTCAGGAGTAGATACCTACTGGCTCAGCAAGCCATTGCGCACATCTATCCAGCAGCGCCATACCGTTACTCTCGAAGGTGGCGACGAAGCATTGCGCTATCGTATGTATGTAGGTTACAATAATTCTCCAGGTGTGATGAAAAATAGTGGTCGTGACGTGCTTACAGGTATGCTCGACTTCCAGTATCGCATGAAGAAAGTATTGCTGAAGAATAGCATTACCATCGATAACTCTACTGCAAACGAGTCAAATTATGGAAGTTTCAGCCAATATACCAAGCTGAATCCATACCTCACTCCATACGATGAAAATGGTAATATGCTGAAGATGCTGGATAACTTTGCAGGTACCAACTCGCAGACTGCATCTTATGCTAACCCTCTCTATAACACCACATTCAATAGTAAGGACAAGAGCACTAATTTCTCTGTGCGTGAATTGTTCAAGGTGGAATACAATCCTACAGATGAACTCCGCTTTGAGGGTGCATTCTCTCTCTCAAAGAGCGTAGGCCATCATGACGTATTCCGTCCTGCACAGCACACATATTTCGATAATGTCTCTGATCCTACCAAGAAGGGTGACTATCGTCGTACTCAGAATGAGGCAGTCAACTGGGGTGTGGACCTGACAGCAAGCTGGAACAAGCAGATTCAGGAGCACTATATCACTACCAATGCTCGCATGAGTGTGCTGGAGACCAGCTCTGACTATTACGGCACTTACGTGACAGGTTTCCCTAATGACAACATGGACGACCTGCTCTTCGGTAAGAAGTTTGATGAAGCAGTGACTGGTAGCGAGAGCACAAGCCGCTCTATCGGTTGGGTATTAAGTGCTGGCTACTCATATATGTATAAATACTCTGTGGATTTCAACGTTCGTCTTGACGGTTCTTCAGAGTTCGGTACCGACAACCGTTGGGCACCATTCTGGTCAACAGGTTTCCGTTACGACGTGAAGAAGGAGAAGCTCTTCAAGAATATCTCTTGGCTCTCTGACTTCGTAGTACGTGGCACTTACGGTACAACAGGTTCTCAGGGCTTCAACCCTTATCAGGCACACAGCTATTATAATTACTCACTCTTGTTGCCTTACTTCTCTTCCGACGGCACAGGAGCAGAAATATTGGCTATGCATAATGAGAACTTGAAGTGGCAGACCACCAAGAGCACCAACTTTGCATTGGAATTAGGTTTCCTCGACCATCGTATCACAGCGAGAATTGAGCACTATAATAAGGTGACTGACAATCTCGTGACAGAGGTTACTCTCGCTCCATCATTAGGTTTCGGTTCTTATCCGGAAAACGTAGGTAAGATAGAGAACAAGGGATGGGAGATCAGCCTTTCTGGTATTCCATACCGTAATGCCGCAAAGCAGTCTTATTGGACCGTAACACTCAATGGTTCACATAATAAGGACAAACTCGTGGAAATCTCTGAGGCAATGCGCCACATCAATGAGGTAAGCACTAAGGGACTCGACAATGTGCCATTGCCACGCTATGAGGAAGGCAACTCTATGACAAGCATCTGGGTAGTGCCATCACTCGGTATCGACCCTGCTTCTGGTAATGAAGTCCTCGTAAAGCGTAATGGCGAACTTACCAGCGCTGCAAACTATAGTGGCGTTGACGCAGTGCCTATGGGCAACACTGAGCCTACATGGCAGGGCAATATCAACTCTTCATTCACATATATGGGTTGGGGCGTTGACGTAAGCTTCCGCTATAAGTTTGGTGGTCAGGTGTATAACCAGACCTTGGTGGATAAGGTGGAGAATGCAGACCTCGTGTATAATGCAGACCGTCGTGTGACAGAGCTTCGCTGGCAGAAGCCTGGTGACCACTCTATGTTCCGTGCGCTCAATCCTCATGGACAGGGCACTAAGGCCACTTCACGCTTCGTGATGGACGAGAACATATTCCAGGGCAGCACGCTCTCTTTCTATTATCGTGCTGACACCAGAAACACTAAGTTTATCAAGGACTTGGGCTTGTCATCAGCAAGGTTGGGATTCACGATGGAAGATCTCTTCTATATCTCATCAGTAAAGCGTGAGCGTGGTCTCGACTATCCATTCTCTCGTCAATTCACATTCTCACTGAACGTAGCATTCTAACCTTTAACCCACTAAGATAATCATGAAGAAGTATATATATATATTGGTGTTCTCAGTCCTGATGGGAGGTTTGACTTCCTGCAACGACTGGCTCGATGTTTCACCAAAAAACAGAATACCAGCCGACAAGATGTTTGAGTCAGAGGCTGGATTCAAGGATATCATTACAGGAGCCTACCTGAAGTTGGCTACTGCAAATCTCTATGCCGGCGATTTGAAGTACGGTTATATCGACGAGTTGGCTGGATTGTATTGCGATTATCCTTCTTATAATAACAATAGCGTGTATAATCAGGCTATCGTCTTTGATTATACCAACCAGTTCCTTGGCAAGAAGGACAATATCTATCTGGAGATGTATAACGTGGTGGCAAACATCAACAATTTGCTCCAGAACCTTGAGACCCATCGCGACGTGCTCAAGTCTCCTCATTACTATGAGTGCATGAAGGGCGAAGCGCTCGGTCTGCGTGCTTTCGTATATTTCGACCTTCTCCGTCTCTTCGGTCCTATCTACAGTGAGCATCCTAATGATGCTGCCATCCCTTACAAGACCACTTTCGATAAGGAGGCTACACCAGTATTGCCAGCCAATAAGGTGGTAGAGAAGATATTGGAAGATCTGAAGGCTGCTGAGGCTATCCTTGCTGAGCATGACCCTTGCGACTTCCAGACTGGAGAAGAAAACCGCACAGAATTCCTCTCTAATCGCGAGTTCCGCATGAACCTTTACGCTGTCAAGGCTATGCTTGCACGCGTATATTGCTATGCAGGACAGAAGGATCTTGCAGTACAGTATGCACAGCAGGTAATCGATGCAAACAAGTATTTCACTCTCTACAAGACTCAGACTCCATCCAATTACAATTCCATCCGCTATGGTGAGATGATTTTTGGCTTGTCTGTCCATCAGTTGGGCAATCTCCTTACCGATAATGCAATGGATATGAATGAGACCCGACCACAGCAGCGTTATGGCATGAAGTCAGAGATGTTTGATAGAATATATGAAGGCTACACCTCTGACTGGCGTCAGAACATAGTAGCATTCAAATGGGACGACAGCCACCAGTATGCTTTCTGCTTGAAGTATAATCAGGCTCAGCTTGCTTACACTGCCAGCGAAAACGCTGTTCCGCTGATTCGTCTTCCAGAGATGTATTACATCATCGCTGAGTGTGCACCTTCTGCACAGGAGAGTGTCGATGCTCTTAATAAGGTACGCCAGTCACGCGGTATTCCTTATAGCGAAGAATTGCAAGCTACAGGCTTTGACTCTCCTGATGCCAATTCAGTAGAAAACAAGCAGCAGACACGCCGTATCAATGAGATTATGAAGGAATACCGCAAGGAATTCTATGCTGAGGGACAGTTGTTCTTCTTCCTCAAGGCACATAATTACTCTACATACTACGGTTGTGGCATAGCTAATATGACAAGTAAGGAATATCAGATGCCATTGCCGGACAATGAAAAGATTTTCGGCAATAACTCTACTACAAAATAAGGAGGAAAATAAATTATGAAGAAAATATTGTTTTATATTTCGGCTCTGGTGCTGACACTGTGCTACACCAGTTGCTCCGAGGAGAAAATTGCATTGTACGATCAGGAGCCTCGCATCAATTTCGACTATCGTACAGTCTATGGTGAACTGAATGCCAACGACTATCTGATGAGAAATACAGACCCTTATCGTCTCGATAGCGTGCGAGTTAGAATCCAGGGTGATATGCTTACTGCGCCTCGTGACTTCTGTATCAAGAAGACAGATAATAAGGATTATGCCAATACGCTCGACATTCAGCTCGATGATAAATATACATTCACTGCCATCGACACTGTATGTCAGTATGTATATTTCAAGGTTAAGCGTCCTGAATACAAGGCTGGAAGAAAGGCGTATGGATGCAATTTAGAGTTTGACCTTGCTAATCCTAACCATCAGTTTGCCAAGGGATTGATAGAAGAGCACACAGTAGATGTAAACTATGTGTGGAATATCACTGAGCCTGAGACATGGGGCGACTGGTCTTGGAAAGGCCTTGGCGAATTTAGTCCTATCAAGTATTGCTACATCATGGATGTATGGGGCAGGACTCTCGAGTCTTTTATTACTGAAGATGGATGGGCTTACGATGATAAAGAGGCTGATGCTGCAATAATTAAACTTGATGAGGCATACACCAAATACAAGGCTGAGCACGGTCCTATCCTTGATGAAAAAGGTAATGACATCTTCCCAGATGAGGAATAATAAAAAAGCAACAAAATCATGAAGAAAACATATTTCTATATCCTGGGCTTGATGACTATGGCTCTCGTCCAGAGTTGCTATGAAGACAAGGGCAACTATGATTATCATGCAGTCAACGAACTGAAAGTGGAGATTCCTGAGGTGAAGGTTCGTATGCCTAAGGAAGAGCCTGTTATGGTGACGTTGACTCCTGAACTGACACAGACTTTGGCGCAGAATGAGGATAATCTCACATTCGAGTGGAAACGACTCAAGGATGATGAGAATGCCAAGCTCGGCTCTACTCGCCTTGCTGACTATTATGATTATGCCACTGGTAAGGTATGTAATGTCGAGGTAGAAGCTGGCAATCCTGAGAGTATCGGAATGCTGCTTGTGATTTCTGATAAGGTTACTGGTCAGAAGTGGTATAAGCTCGGCAAGGTGGCTGTGGTAAAACCATTGAATCCGGCATGGTTTGTCCTGCAGGAAAATGAAGCTCAGCACGCAGTGATTGGAGCTGTAGAGGGTGATGCTAACGGCTTCTTCGCTTACTCAGATGTGTTCAAGTCGGAGACTGGTGAGTCTTTCTCTCTCGAAGGAAAGCCTCTCGCTATTGCTGCAAATGGCAATTATGGATATGGTTCAATGGGTGGAACTCTTTTTGCCAACTTGACCATTGCCACAGACAAGAATATTGCCACATACTCTCCAAGCACATTGCAGATGATGTATGGCACTAATAAGATTATGTTTGAGAATGCGAAGAACAATGTTCCTGTCAATCTCTCTTACTATAAGATGGATAAGAAGGGCGAGATGTTTGTCACTGACAAGAAAGCATATTTCGCATACGACGACGGATGGTGCGTGCCTTATTCTGTATATGATATGCAGGAGAATGCTGATGGAGAAGTAGGACAGGCTATATTCCTCCCTACATGCTTTGCTTCATTTGGCACTTCTGTCCTGGCTTTCAATAAGGATACTCATCGTTTCCGCATCGGAAGTGCATTCTCTGGTATGATGGATTACTTTATGACTTCTTTCTATAAGTCACAGTATTATCGTAAAGGTGCCCCTTGGACAGACGTAAAGCCATTGGTATTCCGCGATTTGTCTGAGGATGCAGAAGGCAATTATGCCTTTGATCCAAACACGGTGGATGCTTCTCTCGATGTGCGTGACATACTGCGTGGTGGAGATAATGGCAATAATGCTTACGCTATCATGGCTGCAGAAGGCGCTTCTGAGCTCACTATCCTCCGCTTCAGCAAGGGTGATGACCCTCTCTGTGCTGGTAAATACACTGTAGCACTTCCTTCTAATATCGACCTGAAGACAGCTCGCTTTGCTGCTTCACAGGCTTTTTCTGCCCACTTCGTATTCATGGCTTCTGGCAATAGCATCTATCGTATCGACATGGAACGCCAGAAGATAGAGTCTATCTATACCTATGAGGCTGACGGCAATGCTAAGATAGCTTGCTTGAAGTTCCGTGATATGCTGGATGATGAAAATGGTAACGGAATGATTCTCGGCTTTGCTGTCAATACATCCGACGGTAAAGGTCTGCTTGGCGAATTGCAGTTGACCGTAGCTGGCGACGTAGAGCGTGCTGAGAATGCTGCATTTATCTTCTCAGATCCACAGAATACATTCGGTAAGATTGTTGACATCTCTTACAATTACGAATAATCATATTCTCCCACTTCCGCTCTGGCTCTTGCCTTTGCGAAAGTGGGAGTGCGTATTTTAATGACTGATAATCATCCATGATTACAAGAAATATATTATTGTCTATCGTATTCGGGTCTGCCTGCTCGCTCACAGCGAGCGGGCAGATTATGTCTGATGGTACACTTCCTCCCGACACTAAGGTGACGAAAGGTATGTTTGATACCTATGAGACCGGCGACAAGATGTACTGGTCAGTGCCTGATTCTCTCTTCGACCGTGAATACAGTGTCACTACTACCATACTCAGTGCGCCCGAATCTCCTAATCGTGGCAGTGAGACTAAATACGGTTATGCTGGCGATATGATTGGTCCGATATACTTCTCTCTGCACAAGCAGGGCAACGAAGTAATGATGATTGACCCACAACACAAGCTTATCATCGCTGACCCTGCAAGCGATTTTGCCAGAATAGCAATGCTCAATCCGCAGCAAAGAATATATAAAAACTTTCCTGTCGTTCACTCTGGTGAAGGACGTACGCTAATAGAAATCGGCAATACGCTGAAAAACTTCACGCTCTTCTCTATGGAGCCTGCATATTATGACATGAAGATTAGCATGCGTCTCAAGGAGCGAGACCGTATTCTCGAAGTGAAAGGAAAGTCTGACTGCATATTGATGCGTATCGCCAGAACGTATAAGAATATGTCTATCCCTATGCCGGGAAAGTCAACTCCTTCCTATGAAGGTAATTGGGAGACTGGCGTTTGCGTCTCTCTTATGCCTAAAGACTCTATCTCCCTGAAGCGTGGCGATAATAAGTCGTATTTTGAAATAGGTAAGAGCCTGCTCGCTTCCGATGGTACTCTGACTCGTTTGCCTATAATCAAGCGATGGAGACTGGAGATAAGACCTGAAGACAGAGAGCGCTATCGCCGTGGCGAACTCGTAGAACCTGTCAATCCTATCATCTTCTATATCGACCGCAACTTCCCGAAGATGTATCGTAAGAGCATCATTGAGGCGGTAAGAGAATGGCGTCCGGCTTTTGAACAGGCAGGATTCAAGAATGCTATCGATGCTCGTCTGGCGCCAACGCCTAAGGAAGACCCTGACTTCTGTATATATGATAATCACTATGCCTATATCTCATGGAAGACATCTGGCATGAGTAATGCCTATGGTCCTACGCCTTGTGAAGGCAGAAGTGGTGAGATAATGGGATGCCATGTAGGCGTATTCAGTAGTGTGATGGACGTGGTGCAGAATTGGTACTTTGCGCAGTGTGGCGCTTCTGATGCAGAAGCCCGTAAGACGGTGCTCCCAGAGTCTCTGCAATGCGAACTGCTCAAGATGGTAATAACCCATGAGATAGGCCATAGCCTCGGACTGGAGCATAATCATAGCGGAAGCAGCATGGCGTCAATAGACCAACTGCGCGATAATGATTACCTCAACAAGCATGGACTTGGCACATCTATAATGGACTATGTACGCTTCAATTACGCTTTGCGACCAGGCGATAAGGTGGATTTGCGCAACCGCAGAATACAGTTGGGTGAATACGATCGCTGGGCAATAGAATGGGGTTATCGTGTGTTTGAGGGTGATACTCCAGAGGAACAGGAGGCTGCAAGATGGAAGTGGTATGAGGAACAGAAGAAGACTCGCCCTGAATTAGCCTTCTATGATGCACGTGATATTCGCTCGCAACAAGAGGATTTGGGAAATGACCACGTAGCAATGAATACTTGTGGAATAGAAAATCTCAAGTATCTCACTTCGCTCAATATATGGACTCCAAAGTCGCTTACCGACGAACAGGTGATGAAAGGAAGATATAAGGCACTGTCAGAACATTATAATCTCTGGACAGGACACGTCTTTGCCCATCTCGGAGGCTATTATTATGAGGATGATATGTCAGCCGGAATGGAGGCTGGCAAGCCACGTAATCCTGCTCGCAAGGTGCTTGATACTCCAGAATACACGCAGAAAGTGTTGCAATTCCTGCAAGACTATGTGGTAACTCCACCAGTATGGCTTTTCGATGCCAAACTGACCACCGCTCTGCGTATCGACCGTACGAAGGAAATCAAGCGCCTTAAAGGACAAATGCTCGATTATTTCGATAATGCCATTCAGCGCATAGCCAAGGCTAAAGATGCAGAAAAGGACGAAGCTACCGCCAAGCGCATGGAGCAACTGCAGGCAGAAGTAAAGGCCCTCAAAGAAAAAACAGAGACAGCCTACAAGGATTTATAAATATCCCCCAGTGCGTCCGCTCCATTTCAGTGTGGACATCCACAAGTGTCCGCCCCTGTGTCCGCCGCATCACCGGCGGATATAAGCAAAAAAACAGAAAAACAAAAAAACAATGAAGATAATAATAACAATGCTAACCCTCCTCTTCTCCGTCCAAATAATCCAGGCAGAAGAGATTGATACACAGCCAGCGAAGCCTATTTCATACCAGGATTTCACCACTCCCGACCTAAAGAAGACAGACGGAGTATTACCAGTCTATCAGAAAGAGGGACGCATCTACATGGAGTTTCCCCGACAATATGACGGCAGGGAGATAGAGATAGGAGGTCAGATAGATGAAGGCTTCGGATTGACGGGCCGTCCAGTGAAGTCGCTTGGCGTCGTCTGCCTTACCATTGCCAACTCACAGACCGTGGAATTTCGTCAGCCTTTCTATGCCGAGCGCATCATGGATCCCAACTGCAACTATTGGGAAGCCTTCAAATCGTCTAATGCTCCAGTGGCAGGAGAGGTGTATCCTGCAGTCGCTATTTCGGAGAAAGGCAACCCTATCATCGACATCACCGACGTGATGAAGGGAGAAAAAGAATGGATTAGTTATCCTCAATATCAGGATATACGCACCATTTCGCCAGAGATGACCAGCATCCTCGACGTTGAAGCCATCCCTGCTGCCAAGGCTTCACAGCCTTCTGATGGCGGAATGGTGCTGCGAATGCTGCGTTATCATGAGGCGGAATGCGACCAATATGCCTTTAATAGCATGGCTATCATCCTGCCAAATGGCAACAAACCGCTACGTCTCAGCCTCTATCTCCGTCTCCTTCCACGTGAAGGAATGCCTATCCGCATGGCTGCAAGAGACATGAAGGTGCAGACCATCCATTTCACCGACTACTCGCAGAATCCTTATAAGGCAGTAGATGACTCCTTGGTGGTGCGTCTCAATCCGCAATATCCATGCAAGGTGTATATAGACAGTCTGGTGCCTGAGCGTTATGTCGAAGCATTGCAGAATGGCATACTTGCCTGGAACGGCATTCTGGCTAAAGCAAAAGTTAAGATGAGGATACAGGTAAGCCGTATAGCGAAAGGCTCTGCCCCTATATATGCACCGATGCTGGTGTCCTATGACATGGGAAAGAAGGGCGTTTCTTCGGAGAAAACCGTCCATCCACGCACAGGAGAAGTGCTCTCTTGCCGCATCAATGTGGGACATGACTTCAAGCAACCTGTCACTCCTGCCGAACTGCAGAAGCAAGTGCAGCGTGAGTTTTGCACCATCCTCGGACTGGTAGCCGACACAGTAGAGACCGACCGCACGTCTGCTCTGACCTATCTCTATTGTGCTCCAAAGAGCAGTCAGATATATAAAGACCGCGAGTTGTGCCAGCCTTATTTGCCGGCCAGCAAGTCTGTCGCCGTGAAAAAGAAGAAAAATATCAAGGGTTGATACTGTTGTTTGGTTGTCTTGTTGTTTAGTTGTCTTGTTGTCTTGTTGAGGAATAAAATATCAACAAATAAAAA
>OLFV01000632.1_pt1 | contig 40177 bp, 57 predicted proteins | sample 1605551 | NCBI WGS metagenome assembly OLFV01 (sample SAMEA3888922, study PRJEB22519) | human gut metagenome | biome: human gut; feature: human-associated habitat; material: faeces | place: Denmark | collected 2011 | reverse complement strand
AGCTTTCACGCTTCCGCCGGAGCTGCACGCCGCAAGTGAATTGCGGCTGCGCCGGAGGAGGGGGCGTCTCGGCTTCAGTTTCGCCCCGCTCGACTCCGCAGCGCATTTCGCTCATGAAATGCTCCGGCTCCGCTACCCTTCCTCAAAAAGTTTCCCCGCCACGCCCGCGCTCTGCGCCAGCATGACGAGCCGCACGCCGATTTCCCGCTTGCCCTCGAAGTAGGCGGCCCGCGCATGATCCGCGGGAAATTCCGCCTTGAGCGCGCCGGATTCCGCCACCAGCCATTGCAGGAAGAACAGTCCCTCGCCGTCGCGGGCCAGTTCCCGCATCACCCGGACAAGCGGGCTTTCCGCGTCCCCCTGTTCCGGCATCTCCCGGAAACGTCCGTCATCCGGCATCTACAGTCCTCCCAGTCCGCCGATCAGGGCTTCCAGCGCGGTCTGTCCGTCCGGGCCGGTCACGGCCTGCCCAAGGTCCCTCGCGGCCCCGGCGATGCCCTGCACGTTCCGTGCGGCCTGCGCGGCCTGCGCCTGTTCCCGTTCCGCCGCCTGCGCCTGCGCCCGCTGCTGTCTGAGCGCGTCGCGCTCCTCCGCGCCGCGCAGCACCGCCCCGGATTCGCCCAGACTCTCCGCGTAGCGTTCCAGCGCCGCGTCGACATTGATGTTGTCCAGCGCCTCCGGAAACGCCCGCGCCAGATTCAGGGCAAAGGCCATGGTCTGATCCAGACCGGATGTGCTGACCAGCCGCTGCGCCTGCGCCAGCACGGACACGAACTCGATATCCACCGCCGCGCCGCGCAGTTCCTCCGGCATGGGCGGAAGCAGATCCCAGTCCGACATGAGCCGGAACGTCCGTTCGATGAGCGGCGCATACAGTTCCTTCTGCAACCGCTCCACCACCGGGCCGATGAGGATCAGCTTCTCCTGTTCCCGCGCCTCGATTTCCGTGGCCGTAATCTGCCGTCTGTCGCTGGAAATCAGCATCTTGATGTTAAGACGTGAGATAAATCCCGGGGGAAAATCGAGATAATCGGGGAAGCGTCGGGGTGTGTCGGGAGTTTGTTTGCAATGACATTGCATAGAGTGCAATGACACCTCAAAAAATGAGGCCGCTGAAAATCGATCCAGCGGCCTCATTTTTGGGGAAAGACAAGTTTGGGTTATTTATTTTCGACGGTGTTGCGTTGGAGGTTATCTTGCTCCAACTCAAGGTATGCCCTTATGAAGGCTTCCGCCTGCGGGGCGACAATGGCGTTACCATAGCCGCACAGGCGTCCCACGCGGTTGGCAGCCCCATGAGCCAGCGGGAATGTGCCGGGTTCAACTGGCCGCCACTTTTCATCGCGACACAGGAGCCAGTCAGCATTTCGCCAGTAACCGTCAGTCGGGCCGGGTTTGTAAATTTCACTTGCTGCGCCAGACTGTCCCCCGTCATCTCCGTTGTTATGCTCCCACCGCGCTTGTCGTCCGTGGCCGCAGGAGTTTTCCATCCCGCCAGAGTTGCCTGCCTCGGTAACTGAACCAGCCGCGTCCTGCCGTCCTGCCTCTCCGTGGCCATGCCCGGTGTGTCCTTCCAGTCCCGCGCTGACGGCGTTACCCATCCCGCAAGCTGTACTGCCGTCTGTAATGACATGCCGCCACTGCCCTTCCTGGTATGGATCGCAAAATCCGGCCCGGCTTCGACTGCTTTCGGCGTGGGCCACCCAATACAGTCTTTGCCGGATGTGCGGCGCACCGAAGCCCGCAGCGCAGGTATCCACCGCCCCGCAGGTGTAACCCGCCGCTTCCATGTCAGCTTGTACAAGGTCGAACCATGCAAGGCCGTCACGGCTTGCAACCTGCTCGCCAAACACGATTGCAGGTCGGCACTGGCGGATGAGATGGTGGAACGCGGGCCAAAGGTGCCGCTCGTCAGCAGTCCCCTTTCTTTTGCCTGCCGCGCTGAAAGGCTGGCAAGGGCAGCTTCCCGTCCAGACAGGGCGGGAATCGGGCCATCCGGCACGGCGCAGGGCATAGCTCCAGACCCCGATTCCGGCAAAGAAATGACACTGGGTATATCCCAAAAGGTCAGTTTCCGTGACATCCTCAATGCTCCTGTCGTCCACATCGCCCGGCGCAATGGCTCCTGCTTTTATCAGCTCTCGCAACCATGCTGCAGCGAAGGAATCGTTTTCATTATAGTATGCGATTTTCATTTACAGCCTATGGCCTTTCGTGCTGCTTCGCGCCAGTGTTCGGGAATAGGCGGAGACATGCCGTTTACGGCCTCTCCAAGATACTCAGTCAAAGGGATACCACATCCAGCGTTGGCCAGTACAAGAGCCAGCCAGTCGGCCTCCTTTTCCAGCCGTTTCACCTGTGCCCGCAGGCGCAGGATTTCGTCAATGTCGGCCATGACCACATCGGGAGAGTTGGCGGCAATGTGAGCAGCGTCACTCTCTTCGCATGGTGATACCGATTTTTCGGTATCAGCAACAAGTGCGCCACTACAATCCCAAATGGCGTCCACGCCATAGCCTTGGCGTAAAGCAATCCCTTTCTTCCACGGCCCCGGCGTCGCCTTCGAAGCAAGCGCACGGCGGGCAAGCAGGGATTCTATGGTACGTTCAGACATTAGATACCTCCTAATGCGGTGCGGTAATCATGTGGGGTTACAATCCTGGAAAGCGGAGGGACTGACAGGATTGGTCGTTGGCTGCTCCGTGGCGGCGCTCGCGCTCGGCGGCGATGATCCGGCGGATGGAGCGCTCTGTAAAATGGTAACGCCGGGCCAGCTCACGGACATTGTTGCCGGTATAACTCTCATAGATCTGAGCGCGGATGCCGGGGGTATTTTTGGGGATGTACACCGGAATGCCGCCCCATAGCTCGCGCACCTCCCCCACGATATCAACGGAGATTTGAGCGGCCAGCTCGTTGGCCTGAGTGTCGGACATGCGCTCGGAAAGCACAGCTTGCGCCACACGTTCACTCGTCTCAAGGATGCTATCAAGCAGGTTATCGTGGCTGGTGGGGATCACTATTACACCCTCTCTTGCCACTGCTTGAGTGTCTCAATCAGGTGGGAGAGCTGTGCGGGCATCAGCTCGTTCAGGCCGGCTCCGCAAATGCGGCGGGCGTAGGCGTCAAGCGCCTTGCGGCTCCGATCCTGCACTTTGCCCGCATCGGCCAGGGCATGCCAGCAGGCAAACGCCTTGCGGATCGGGCCGCCCCGGCGCGACTGCGGCGCAAAACCGCGCGAGCGCATAACGTCCAGCACTCGGCGGAGCTGGGGGACGGACAGCCCGGCACAGGAGTCATGGCCTACCGCATTGTGCAGCATCTCGCGATAGGTGGGGTCGTCAAAGCCGAGTACACGCCTGCCGGTATGTATGGCCTTGATCAGCGTGTGCCTTGTCTCGGCATATTGTTGTAACGCTCTGGTCACGGGGACTACTCCTTTTTTAGGGGAGCCTGAAGCTCCCCCCATATGCTCAACCCTCAGGCCGTTGCCATATCAAGGCTGACGGGCTGATATTTGCCGTTAGCGTCCCGCTCAAAAAAGCGCACATACGCCTTGGCTCCTGTGACCTGGACAGACTCACCGATCGCGGCCATGGCCTGCTCCCAGCGGGGATCGTCAATTTTGAGCCGCCGCAGGCCGAGAATGCGGCTTGCGGAAAGCCTAGAGTCTCGATCCAGATCAAAGGCCGACTCAATGACCGCACGCAAGTTGGAATTTGCCCCATCTGACCACTCGCGCATGCACTCGTTGATCAGCTCGCGCGCCGCCTGGAGCCGCTCGTCAAAGTCCAGCATCTCGGCCATGGCACGGACAACCTTGTAACGGCCGTCAAAGCTGTAAAGCGTCACGTTGCCTTTTTCGCCGCCCCGGCTCACGCCGTACTTTTCTGCCGAGAGCTCACAAAACGCGGCCACATCCCCGAGAAAATCTATTTTGTTGCGGCTGATGAGATCATGAAGATCCAGGGCTCGTCTGAAAATCTCCCGTACAAACTCGTCACGCGCGATATCAACCTCGCGGATATTGCTCTCGGGAATCAGGTTGCCTTTAGCGTCCTCGCGGTAGCCCGCCGGAATGGTGCAAGGGGTCATATCAAATACCTCCTCTATTAAGGTTAATAGTAAAATCCCGATCCGATCGGAGTTTTCAGCGTTTGATCTGCCTGATAACTCCGGCGGAAACCTTGTCTTCCCCCAGTGCCGCCGCGCACTTGAGCGCGGCAACGGCCAGATTGCTCACGGCCAGAGGGTAGCCGTAAAAGACGCCCCGGCCCTGGCTGTTGCGCGCGATATACAGCTCTTTTTCCATCGCCTCGATCGCGTCCGATGTGAAATAATCGGCGAGATCAAGGCCGGAACGGCGGAAGCGAAAGCGCAGGAACTCGCCAATGTTGTCCAGAGCCGGAAGCAGGAGCACGTCACAACGCTGTACTACCTCGCGCACATCGGCGGCGGTGTTGCCAAGCAGGCGCCCCAGCTCGGTCTGGCCGGTCAAAATGATAGACAGCAGCCGCTTCATGCCGTCCCGCAACTCCCAAAAACGCTTGAGCGCCTTGAGGGTTTGAGGATGGAGATCATGCGCCTCGTCAATAATGAGGCAGTGCTTGCGCCCCGCCTCCCGGCTCTCGATGAGCAGCTTGTGCATTTTGCGATAACGCATTTCCGGGCTGCTCGGGATCGATGCCCTGGGGGACAGAGAGTTGATCACCGCCTCGGCGATGTGCCCGGCCCGGAGCATTTTGCCGCCGGGCGCGGAGGACATGCTCAAGGTATGGGGTTTGATGAGTGTCACCTCGTCCCCCAATGCCTTGAGCCGCTCCTCCAGCTCAAGCAGCAGGATCGATTTGCCCGATCCACTCTCGCCGACAACAGCGAGGAAATTGCCGTTGACGGCAGCATCGTACAGGGCCGAACGCACATCGGACACAGACGGGGGCAAGTAGATATCTTCCGGCGACTCCGGCTCGGCCAGGGGGTCACAGGACAAGCCGAATGCCTTGCGAGTAGTCAGATCAAGACGTTGTTTGGAAAGCAGCATAGTATCCTCCTCTTCGGCCCCCGTTTTTGGGGCGGGGGCGGAGCTGGTGTAATCATCGAGCGCGTCCAGTATCTCCGCGGCGGGGATATCGGGGAGCGCCGCAGCAAGGGCGCGGCCCACAGAATCGCGAAACATTGACCAGTTGCGCGGACGGCGGCCACGGTTGAGCCAATCGCACAATGTGGCCACGCCCACTCCGGCGGAGGTTGCCAGTCTGCGGCGACTGATACCCGCGCGCTCAAGCAGATCAGTAACTGTCATGCGACACCTCGCCTGGCGGCTTGGGGAACGACGCCCTCCTCAAAGTTGACCACGCGGGCCGGTTGCAATGCCATTGCAATGTAATCGGCCATAGGATCAAGCTGACTCTCCGGCATCCCCTCCGGAAAACGACCGCGCAGCAGCTCGGCGCAGCGGCGGGGGTTATGCCCCCACACCTGCGGAATACGGGCGCGGATAAGCCGGGCGGCCTCAAGGCGGTCAAGCATACGCTCCGCGGGCTTTTGCTGCTTGTCGGACGCGTGCTGCACGCCCTGGGCAAAGAGCGCCAGAGGAGCCGGGCGTACATCGGCCATAATATCCAGATGAGCAAAGGGTTTTGCCCCTGCCTCGCGTGCCTGGGCGGCGTCGGCGGCAGTGGCCGCGGCATACGCCTTGCGCTCGATAGCCTCAAGAACAGTATCGGTGCGGGTTTTGGGTAGAGCCTTGTGCTCTTGCCCAATGACCGCCGCGTCAGCGGCGAATCCCGCGCTATCCTTAATGATGGGCTCCACTATCCACTCAAGGCGCGTGCCGTCCGGCAGCTCCTTGCTGACCGTTATCGCCGGAGCCTTGTACGGGTTGATCCGCACGTCGACCACGTCATGCACGGCCAGCCCGTGATACGACAGATCGCGCAGATCATAGGTCTGCGCTCCCCACCGGCGCGTGGCCACGCTGATGGAAAAGCGGGCGTCTATTTTGCGGGTGCAGCGTTTCCACGCCGCAATCTCTTCCAGCGTCTCGCGCTCCACCAGGCGCAGATGCTCGGGTTGGATAGTCTGCCACACGGCATTGCGCGTCTTGCCCGTGCGCGTATGCACGGCGCGGGCGTTGAAATGGGCGCGCCACATATCGGCTTGGCGCTGCAAGTCCTCAAGGCTATGGATATCCAAAAAGCGCAGACGCCCCTCAAAAGAGCGCTCTACGATGTTGTTGGCCACCTCCACCGCCCCCTTGGCGCGCGGGTTGCCTGTGGCGTGCAGGATAAGCCTGATATCCAGCGCCGCAAGAAAATCGCGTACCATATGGCTGGTGTTGCCCGCGCCCTTATCCATCATGAGCTGGTACGGCGCACCGCGCAGGGGGTCGCGATCTCCGCGCGGGCACATGGCCGCGATCAGGGTATCAAGCACGCCCTTGGCGTCCTCGTCTCCCTCGTCGTAGCGCAGGTAGAGTGATCCGGAATAATGATCCGTCAGAACGTAACGGATCACTCGCCTTTTTGCGATTTTTTCCAGGGCGCGAGGTTTGTTTTTGTAAAATTGCTCCTCGTCCATGATCTGCACCTTGCCGTCCGGCAGGTAGTACATGACGCAGACCGAGGCATCGAGGAGCCAGGTGTGGTTAGGGTGCAGACTGCGCATACGCTGTGCCGGTTTGCCCGCCCGGAGCTGATCCGGGTGACAGCCATACACGCGCAGGGCGCGAGTCAGGGTGGAGACACTGGGCATGATGATCTCTCCTGTTTCCGGATCGGCTTTGCCGATGCCGTTGTATTGCAGGATCTCCCGCGCCGCCTGGAAAGAGAGCAACTGCTTGCCCGTGGCACGGGTAGACTTGAGCAACAGCCCGGCGGCGGTATGAGCCGTAGACTCGTCAATGCTGGTTACCCCCTTGTCTGACCTGGGCTTGCGCTCCGGCTTGTACCCGGCATAGCGGGCCAGATAGCGCCGCAAGGTCTGCGGCGATACCTGGAGCGCGGCTGCGGCACGGGCCACGATACCGGAGAGCTCGCCACGCTCGGCAGACTCAAGCCGGTGGCCCGTCTCCACCACATAGGCGATTTGCGCGGGGGTAAGCTGCATGATCAGTCCTCACTGCCGCCGGGTACATCATCCGGCAATATCATGACCGGGTTGGGCTCATCCGATACGGGCAGCCAGTCCGGCTCAATGGCGGCGTCAACCTGCACGTCCACTCCGGCGTCAAGGATTTTGCCGGACATGAGCCGGTACCAGCTCGCGACGTTGGCATGGACAAAGGACACGGCATCCGGGCCGCTGGTATCGTCGTCCAGGATTGTACGGGCGGCCTCGGTCATTTTGGACACGGCCACAAGCGCCTGGCTGCATGCTTGGCCGAGCTTTTTGATCCGCTCGTCGTCGCGCTCGCGATCCGGCTGGCCCTGGTTGGCCTCAAGCCTTTGGAGCTGTACGGTAAGATCGTCGATCTGCTTGTTGCGCGTCTCTGCCAGCTTGTTCTGATCTTTAAGGGTCTTTTCCAGCTCCTTTTTTTCTTTGGTGACTTTTTTGAGCTGCACCGTAAGCATGTCTTTGATTTCTTTGACTTCTTCTGGAGTTTGGGCCGCTTTGGCCTCCTCCGCCAGCTCGCGCCGCTCGTCTCCGCTCAAGTCAGCCCATCCGGCGCGGAGCATGCGCAGCTCGCGCACGCCAAGCCCGATGGAGTGCGCAGCCTCCAGAAACTCTAGGCCAAACACGGCCAAATTTTTAAGATCGTTATCAATAGTCTTGGCCGAGAACCCGCAGGTGGTGCAAAACTCATCCCAGCTCTTGACCTGGACGAGATTACCGGTTTTGCGATCCTCAATGGTCGCGCCCCGATAAGCCTTGCTCTCCTTGATGTCGGCCAAATCCTTGAGGCAGGCCAACCGGTTGAACGTCTCGTTGACCTTGTGGGCGTTGATTGCGCCCACCAGTCGATTGAGGCGTGCGCTGTTGAGCAGCTCGGCCTCGTGGCCGAGCAGGGCATCCTCCCGGATCTCCACTGCGGCTTGCAGCAGTGTTTTGGGATCGGCTATCTCCATATCTTACCCCAATATCTGTTCAGCCCGTGCCTGGACGCGGGCGTTGAAGGTTTGCGCGCGGGCCGCGGCCCGCTCAAGAGAAAGGTTGTACGCCTGGCACAACGCCACGGGCTTGACCGTGAGCCGCCAGCGCTCTACATCGCTTTTTTCGAGCCAGCCTATCCCCTCCAGCGCGGCGAGATCGCGGCATACGGAGGAGGCGGGGTAGCCGGTGGAACGCACAATCTCGGCATTGCTCATACCGTCCAGAACCCGGTGGAAAAGCAGCTCCAGAATGTTTGTAGCTCGCACAAGGGGAGCATCCAGATCGGGATTACGGGCGGGCATGACATGCCTCCGGCACACCGTCCCAGCCCCAGACAGAAGCGGGAAGCGGCCCTATGCCGTACTGTTCCGGGCCTAGCGTGGTTACAAGCTGCACGGGAATGCCAAGCTCGCGGGCAAGTTCCACCTCGCGCCGGACGCCCCGGCTTCCCGCCGTGGCATGGGTGTTGAGTACCAGCACGGCATCGCAGGCAGCGAGCAGGCGTTCATTGACTCCGGCCCATCCGTCATAACTGCCGATATGTGCTTTTTCAGAAATCGGATGACCGTGCGTGAGAGGAGAGAATACACTGATGCCGTGGGCCATGAGCCATGCGGCGCAGGCCGTTGCGTACCGTGTGCGAAAGCAGCGAATCCCAGCCTCCGCGTGCGCGTACGGCGCAGCCAGATAAACCAGAGGAGATCCGCCGCTCTTCTTCGACAGGGACAGGAAGCTCAAAAAGAGCAATCTTGTGTCCGTCTCCTCGGAATCGGCATAGGAAAACTTGACCGCTACAGGGAAAACATGCCGATAGTAGGCGCAAGCCCGTTCAGCCGTTGCCCGGCTCTCCAGTTCCCGCGCCATGTCGGCGGCGGCGAACAGGCATCTTCTGACCGCCGCGAGGTCATCGCCGAGCCGGGCCGCGCCCGCGGACATGCCCGCCACATGCAGCGCGGCGCTCATGATTTCCCCGGTCAGAGGCAGGTGTTCGTCTTGCGCGGCTACGGTCTGCCTGATAGTCTGATTCTGCATAATTACTCCTTTGCACTTTTGGGAGTTGTGCGTCTGCCCGGCGTTGCAGCGTCGGGCTTTCGCGTTTTGGTGAAGAAGTTGTTGATCTCCTTTTCCTGTTCGCGCTTCATGCCGCCGCTTCCGTGGTTTTGAGCAGCCCGAGCCGCTCGGCAACGCGCCGGGCTTCACCGCTCATGCCTCTGTTGCGCCCGGACAGAACGTCATAGACACGCTGCGGACGAAAATCGTTTTGTCTTGCCCACTCCGCGATGCTCATGCCGTGCAGCTCAAAGAAGCTGCTCCGCAGTTCCGCGCATCGGGCAATATGACTTTTTCTTCTTGCCATGCACCTGACTCCTTTATGATTTGAAGGGTTCCGGCTCCTTTGCTAGAGTGATCCTAGCCTGATAACCACTCCGCCCCGGCCCATCCGGGGACAAAACAAGAGAGCCGGAAATATGGATAAAAATTTTCGCCCTTCTCCTTGCTTGACCCCCATTAACGGCCTTTGCTACCGTGCCGGGTGTGTTGTCGGTTTTTTGTCGGTTGATAGGTCAAGTTTGATCATTTTGCTTTTAATGTCAACTCTTTTTTGGTCATTTTGTAAGGAGTTTTTTTATGAGCAGCATCGGAGAACGCATCATGATGGTGCGAGGTAGGGAGTCACGGGAAAAGTTTGCTGCTCGTGTTGATATAAGTGCTGCAACTCTAAAGAGATATGAAAATGAAAACTATCCTATCCCCGAGCGTTTTCTTCGAGTATTTGCGGCAGAAATGGGGCTTTCGCTGGAATGGCTTCTTACCGGCAACGGCGAGATGTATGCTCAAATTCCTGAAAAAATGACCGATCAAAATGAATACCAGCAAAATGAAATTCTTGCAGCGTTGCGGGAACAAATTGAAACGCAGCGTCGTCACATCGCTGCCCTTGAACAAAATACCGAACTTGCCAAGCTGGCGACAGACGCCCTGCAACGTGAAAATGAGGCTCTGCGCGGACAACTGGAGTTGACCAAGCGGCAAGTGGAGATGCTGGAGGAACTGTTGTCAGAGGAACGACAAAAGACACCGCAAAACACCGTGGATCGCATTCAGGCGGCAGGGTAGGCGCGTTATCAGACTTCTGGGATTTTTACGCCGGGAGACGGATTGATGTACAACGGCTGGGAGCCGCACCAGGTGATGACCCGATACCGGGTTGCGCTGATCGCGTTGTGTGTGCTGTTCGGAAGCGTGAAACTTGCTCAGGTATTCGGCTGGTAACGAGGGACTGCGTGCCGGTCACGGGGACGGGTATGGGGTCACTCACGCATAAGGAGCAAAAAGTGGACAAGGAAACCGAAAAGGAACTTATGGAGTGCTTCAAGGCTATTGCGGCGGAAATCGCCAAACTGCATGGCGCAGTGGAAAGCGTGCATACTGAGAATCTGAAGCTGCAAACTCAGGTCAAAGCCCTGGGGGACAAACTGGAAGCCTGTATCAACAACAAGTAATCCACGGGGGGGTGGCCCCCCCCTCACATGCAAAAGGAGGCGGATATGCGCAGAATCAAGGCAATGGCGATAATTGCCGTGCTGGCAATGTGCGGCGCGGCCCATGCGGCCAGCATAAGCGGGGAGGTGACGGTTATACCCGAACGATATGCCTGCATGACGGTAACGGACGTGGAACCGACGACCATCAGCGAAGCGGACGGCATCGCTCTGGCCCAGGAACTTGCCAAACAGAACTCGGTCGCGCAGGCGCAGATTGTCTTTTACAAGCCGGGGACAAAGGTTGGCGACGGGATTGCGGCGGTAGCGTGGACGTTCGGGGATGAAAAAATTTTCCGTCTGTCCAAGGATGCAGAAGAGGCCGCACGGATGGAAAAAGTGATAGGATGCGATATCCAGCCCAAGGATCTGTGGGATGCCTACGACAGTAACGAGGTAGTGGCGGACGAGGATTTCCGCGGGAAACCCGTGGTGTTCAAGGCCACGATTCCCGGCGTATCCAAGGATCCCTTCGACAAGCCCTATATTAAAATCCCGGTGGACGGGACAGGACTTTTCGGAATACAGGTTTACCTGGACAAAAGCGATCCGGTGCTGCGCAAGCTCAGGAAAGGCATGACCGTCATCGTGCAGGCCAGGCCGCGCAAGTTTGTGATGCGTTCGGTCATTGCTGACGGTACCGTTACCATCCCGCAGGCAAAGAAAAAATAGCAGATCAGGAAAAAAACAGAGCGCTTGCCCGTAGATAGTCTAAGGTGAAAGAGTTTCCCCTCCGCAACACGAGGGACACCTTTCGGCCGCCAAAACTCCGATCGGATCGGAGTTTTGGCGGCCTATTTTTTTGTAATATATTGAAATTACACAATACAGATTGAAAAAAACTCCGATCGGATCGGAGTTTTTTTAATGACGCGAGTCATTGGCTTTTAAGTCTCCGATCCGCCAGTCTGCACTCATAGCAATCAAGAGGTGCGACATGAGTATAACGCGGATGGTGTGCAAGCGCTCGCGGGGTCTGGCCCTGCTGATACTGGCCGGGCTGGCGTTGGCGCTGCTCTGGCTGCTGGCAGGCAACCAGATCGGCGTGGTGGCCTACAAGGTGGGGCTGGTGTTTGCCGGTCTGCTGATCGGGCTGGCCGCCGACTCGCTGGCCTTTCCGTATGCCTGCCCCGCCGGATATCTGGAGCAGGACTGGCATGAGGGCAAAAACGGCCCGGACGGTACGGACAGCAGCGACTTCCGGGCGGATTACCCCGTGGCCGTGGGCTGTGAAAGGCTCTTCATGGCGGCGCAGTTCCGCCGGGCGGGGATCGTCATCGTCGCCATTCTGGCCGTATGTCTGGGGCTGTAAATGCCGCGCCATTGCCTGATGGGAAGGATTACGGGCGGCGGGCGCGCCATGCGCCGCCTTGCCGCCGCGATACTGGCAGGCGGTCTGCTCCTTGCCGCGCTGCCTCTGGCTGCGGGGGCGGCCGGAACAGCAATACCCGCAGCCGCCAGAAATTACCGCATTCTGCTGACGCGGGAGGCGCGGCTTGTGTGGGGCATCAATGCGCCCGTAGCCACGTTCGCGGCGCAGATCCACGCTGAAAGCGCCTGGAATATCCGCGCGGTATCGCCTGCGGGGGCGCAGGGGTTGGCGCAGTTCATGCCGTCAACCGCCGCGTGGATTTCCGAACTGTTTCCCGACCTCCGGACGGGAAAGCCGGGCATGGGGACGGGGAGAGAGGGAGATGGGACGCCCTCTCTCCCCCTGGGCCGGGCCGAACAGCCTTTTTCTCCCCACTGGGCGGTACGCGCGATGCTGCGCTATGACGACTGGCTTTTTGCCCGTGTCACGGCCCTGAGCGCATGCGAACGCATGGCCTTTGCGCTGTGCGCCTACAACGGCGGTCTGGGCTGGGTTCAGCGGGACAAGCGGCTGGCCCGAAACAAGGGGATTGATCCGGAGCAATACTGGGGCGGCGTGGAGACGGTCAACGCCGGACGCAGCGCCGCGAATTTCCGGGAAAACCGGGATTATCCCCGCCGTATCCTGCTCAGGCTGGAGCCGGTATACGAGGCGGCGGGCTGGGGCGGAGGTATGTGCCCGTGAATGCGATCTGCACCGTTATGGGCGGCATATGCCTTGCGGCCGTATGCTATGCGGCATGGCTGCATGCCGAGCTGACCGATCTGGAACGGGAGCTGGAGGCCGCGAAGCGGGAAGCCCTGTTCTGGGAGGACAGCGCCGGGAACTGGCGCAAGGCGGCGAAGCTGCACGAGGAGACGGGCAGGGGCCTTGAAGCCAGCGCGCGGGCGTGCCTGGCACGGGAGGCGGAGGCGTCGCGCCGTCTGGCCGAGGCGCTGGAATCGGCGGCACCGCTTGCGGCGACGCAGCGTGAACCCGAAAAGAACAGCGAGGCGCGCGATGCGCTGGTGGACGCTCTCAATCTGCCTCTTGCTCCTGCTGACGGCGGGCTGCGGCAAGAGTGAAACCATATTTGTGCGCGTGCCGGAGATGGTGCGGCCCGCGCCGTGCCCGGCACCGGAAGCTCCGGAACTGCCCCGCATACTTTCTGCGCCTCTGGACAGCCCGGCCAACATCCTGCGGCTGCGCCTGCGGGACGAGGTGATGCGCGGCTATATCGAAGGCCTCAGGGCCGCCCTGCTCTGCTACGACAAACAGCGCGAAGCCGCGCAACAACCGGATATCTGACATGCTTGACCTTATCAATGCCCACGCGCCCCTCATCAGTCTGCTGACGCCGGTGCTGCTTTTCGCGGCGGTGGCATGGCTCTCGCGCTGGTTTGTGCGGCGGGAGCAGTACGACACGGATCGGGAGGAGATCGCCGCCCGTCTGGACGTACTGGCGGCCGAGCAGGAGAGGCAGGCGCGGGAAATACGCAGGAAACCGGATGCCGGAACCGTGAGCGAACTGGTTGACGCTGTGCGCAAGCTGGAAAGTACCGTGGCCGTGCAGGGCGAAAAAATCAGCTCCATGCAGGACAGTGTAAACCGCATCGACAGGCAGATCCACCGCATCACGGACAAACTCATGGCGGGGCGGGCATGAGACGCAACAAGATCCATCGTCTGCCGCCCGAACTGCGGGATGCCATCAACGAGCGCTTTGACCTGGGCTATACGGTGCAGGAGATTACCGACTGGCTCAAGGAGCTGGGTGCCGAGGTGAGCAAGAGCGGCGTGGGCCGCTACCGGCGGGAATGGGTGCAGGTTGAGGCGGATATCCGCGAGGCGCGCATGTTTGCCGACGCAACGATCCGCAGCCTGCGGAACATGCCCGAGGACAAGATGAGCAGCCTGATCACGCAGCAGCTTGAGCAGGGGCTGATCGCCGTCCTTTCCTCCATGCGGAGCGCGTACAGGGATGATCCGGAAAAGGCCCTCAAGATGCTGGTGCGGGCGGCAACGGCACACTCACTGGTGAGCAGGGCCGCAAAGGATCACGCGCAGAAGACGATCAGGGTGGACGAGTACGCCGAGGAACGCGGTGCGCGGGAAGCTCTGGACGCGGGCGAACACAAGATCGAAGTGGCCTTTGTCGATGCCGGGGCCAGGGGCGGAGCGGACAAATGACGAGCCGGGCAAAAAACGCGCTGAGCGGCCTTCTGGGGCCCGGAAAATCAAAACGCGGGCAAGCGGTCAGGTTTTCGCGTTCCGCGCCTCCTGCCCCGCTCGCAGGCGCTCGCGAACAGGTGTGCGGCGGTGACGGCGAGGGCGGCAGGGGCCGTCTGTTCGCGGTGGAGGTGCCTGCTGCGTTTAAGCCGCTGTACCGGCCCGCCCGTTACAAGGTGTACTGGGGCGGCCGCGGGGCGGCCAAGAGCTGGGCCTTTGCCGATGCCTTCATCACTCTGGGCGTGGGGGGGAGATACCGCTTTCTGTGCGCCCGCGAGTTGCAGGTGAGCATCGCGGACTCGGTGCACAAGCTGCTGGCGGATCGCATCGCCGCGCGGGGCCTGGACGAATTTTTCCGGGTGACGGACACGGCCATCGTATCGGCCACCGGCTCGGAATATATTTTCCGTGGCCTGCGCAACAACGTGGCGGAGATCAAGAGCCTTGAAGGGGTGGACTATGTGTGGGTCGAGGAGGCGCAGAAGGTGCGCCGCCAGAGCTGGGAGCTGCTGATCCCGACCATCCGCAAGGAGGGTTCGGAAATCTGGCTCTCGATGAACCCCGATCTTGAGACCGACGACACCTATCAGCGTTTTATCGCCGCGCCCCCGGACAATGCGGTGGTGGTCAAGGTGACGTACCGCGACAATCCGTGGTTTTCGGCCACGCTGGAAGCGGAGCGGGCCTATGCCGAGCGCACGCTGGAGCCCGAGGATTACGCCCATGTCTGGGAGGGAGAACCCCGGCGCAAGAGCGCGGCGCAGGTGTTCGGGGGCCGCTGGGAAAGCAGGGCCTTCGAGACGCCGGACGGCGTGCGGCTCTTTTACGGCGCGGATTGGGGCTTTGCGGATGATCCCACGGTGCTGGTGCGCTGCTTTGTGCAGAATAACGTGCTTTACATTGACCATGAAGCATGGGCGCAGCGGGCGACCATCGACCAGCTCCCCCTGCTGTTTGACCGGGTGCCGGGCGCAAGCCGGGACGTGATACGCGGCGACGCCTCGCGCCCGGAAATCCATGCGCACCTGCGCCCGCGCGGGTATGTGGTGCGGCCCTGCAAAAAATGGCCGGGCAGCATACAGGACGGCGTGGATGTGATGCGGAGCTTTGAGCGGATCGTGGTGCATCCGCGCTGTGTGCATACGGCGGAGGAGATGCGGCTGTACGCCTACAAGGTGGACAGCGTGACGGATGAGGTGCTGCCCGTGCTGGTGGACAAGTACAACCATTGCATTGACGCCCTGCGCTATGCGCTGGAGCCGGTGATACGCGGCAAGGTGGAGAGACGATGAGACGACGCATGCCCCCGCATACGCCTCGAAAGCCCGAGACGCAGCCCCCCACGCCGGAGCGTCAGGTGAATGTGCCGGAGCCGGACGCGCCCCCGCGCCGGCCTCTTGCCGAGGTCTACGAGCCGCCCCTGACCCTGGGGACGCCGGGGAGGAACGCAAAACTTGCCGGCGACGCGACGCCTGTCCCCGCTGCCGCACTGTGCGGGCCTGTGAGAGACTTTTTCGGCGCGTGCGAGGTCAAGTACCTTGCGCGGCCCTTTATCGGCTATGCCCAGTGCGCGGATCTGATGCAGGACGGGCTGATGCAGGCGGGCGTGGAAACCGTGGCCGACGAGATGACGCGCAAGTTCATCGAACTCTCGGCACCGGACGAGACTGTCAAGAAAAGGCTTGAAGCGGAACTGCTGCGTCTGGACGTGCGCGGAGTGTTCAACCGCGCGGCGGCGTGGTGCGGATATTTCGGCGGCTGCCTGGTGTACATGGATACCGGGGCTGCGGGAGCGGAACTGGCAAAGCCGATTTCGCTGACGCCGGACTTTATCGCGCAGGGTTCCCTGCTCGGACTGCGGATAATCGAGCCGGTGGTGGCCACGCCGGGCTGGTACAACTCTGCCGATCCTCTGGCGGCCGACTATTTTGAGCCGCGCGCGTGGTATGTGCAGTCAACGCCGGTGCATGCCTCGCGTCTGCTGATTTTTCGGCAAAACGTGCCCCCGCTGCTGCTCAAGGCGGCCTATAACTTTTTCGGCGTGCCGGCGGTGCAGATTGCCCTTGATTATGTGGCCCATTTTACGCAGACCCGCGAGGCGGCGGCCCGGCTGCTGAACAAATTTTCCACCACGGTGTTCAAAACCGATATTTCCCGCCTGCTGTACGGCGGGGATGCGGCGCAGGCCAAAGCCCGGATCCGGCACTTTGCGGCGCAGCGGGACAATAACGGCGTGGCGGTGCTGGACTATGAATCCGAGGCCATGGAGCAGCTCAATACGCCGCTTTCCGGGGTGGATGTGATTGTGCGGCAGGCGCTTGAGCTGCTGGCTGTGGTGTGGCGCATACCGGCGGTCAAGCTGTTCGGGATTTCCCCGGCAGGCCTGAATGCCACCGGGGAAAGCGACATGCGGAACTTTTACGACTATGTCGCATCCCGGCAGGCCAAGGTGTTTTCCGAGCCGCTGGGCCGTCTGCTCAAGGCGGTGCAGCTCTCGGTCACGGGCAGGGTTGACCCCGCCGTAAGCTACGAGTTTGTGCCGCTGTGGGAGATGACCGCGCGGGAAAAGGCGGATCGTGACAAGGTGCTGGCCGACATGGATGCCGTTTATCTGGATCGGGGAGTGCTGTGGGAAGAGGAGGTACGCAACGCCCTGGCCGCGCAGCCGGGCGGCCGCTATGCCGGGGTAGATCCGGGAAATCTCCCCCCGCCGCCTGAAACCGGTCAGCTTGACGATGTGGACAAGGCCGGGAGGGTGCTGTGATGCGCAGGCGCACAATCCGCCCCGGCGTACGCCAGGGCAGGCCTATCGGCTATAATGCGGGGCTGGAGATTGCATACCGCAGGAAGCTGGAGGAGCTGGTGCGGGAAATGTCGGACAGTACGACATACTGGCTGCGCGCGGCCTACCGCAGGCAGGAAGCGAAGATTGAGGCATACAGCAAGCCGTCTTCGCGTGTGCCGGATCGCAGCGCGGTGACGGGCGACGCTTCGCCCGTATCCGATCTGCTGGATCGTCTGCGCAAGCAGCGGCGGCGCTGGATCCGCCGTTTCAGCGAACACGCTGACGCCATCGCCGACTGGTTTGTGCGTTCCGCCCTGCGCAGCGCGGATACGCAGACCAGGGCCAGCCTGTCGGATCTGGCCGGATTTACCGTGCAGTTTCAGGGTTCGCGCGGTCTTGAGACCGTGCTGCAAAGCATCATTGCGGAAAATGTGGCTCTGATCACCTCGATCCCCCGGCAATACCTGCTTGAAGTCGAGGGCATCGTCATGCGCGGGGTGCGTGAAGGGCGCGATCTCGGTTTTGTCACGGATGAACTGCGGCGCCGCTATGACATTACATGGCGGCGCGCGAACACCATAGCCCGCGACCAGACGCACAAGGCCATGCAGTCATTGAGCCGGGAACGGCTGAAACAGAACGGCATCACCCGCGCGACCTGGGTGCATGTGGGCGGCACGACAGATCCGCGGCCCTCGCATGTGGCGGCGCACGGCAAGGAGTTTGACATCGCCACGGGCCTTGAAATCGACGGCGAACGTATTTTTCCGGGGCAGAAAATCAACTGCCGCTGCCGCATGCGGCCCGTGGTGGCCTCCTTTTCCGCCAGCGTACGGGGGCGCGTATGAACACGATGCGGGGACGCAATCTGGCCTTTGACGCCAAAAGCCAGCGCTACACCGACGACAACGGCTTTCTGCACGTCCTGAGCAGCAATATCAGCAAGGAGGCGGTCAATCCGTATTACGGGCGGGAGATCCCCGGCTGGGAGGAGCTGGGGCTGGAGCCGGAGCGCGTCTATATGGGCTACCGGCCCGGAGAGGAGCTGCGCAGGGCCGCGCCGACCACCAACCGCCTGCCGATCCAGCTCCGGCATCATGAGGAGAGCGCGGAGCATCCGGCCAGGGACACGCGGATCGGCAGCATGGGCAGCGACGGACGCTACGCGGCCCCCTATCTGCAAAACTCCCTTGTGTTTACGGACGCCGAGGGGATTGCGGAGATTGAGAGCGGCGAAGCCCGCGAGCTCTCGCTCGGCTATATGTATGACCCGGACTTTACGCCCGGCACCTTTGCGGGCGTCCCGTATGATTTTGTGATGCGCAACATCCGCGCCAACCATTTGGCCCTGGTGCCGCGCGGGCGGGCCGGGCGCGACTGCATGGTGGCCGATGCCGATATCAACACCAAACCCAACGAGGCGGACATGGCGAAAAGACCCTTGGGGCGGGACGGCGATCCCGTTGTGGAAAAGCAGGAAGTGGAGGCCGCGCAGGGCGTCAAAGACCTTGCCGACATCATTCTCAGTCTGCACAAGACCAATCCGGAAACGGGCGAGGTCATGGATGTGACCGAGGATGAGGACAAGGCGGCGGAAATGCGCAGGGTACTCGGCGAACTGGCCCCCAAACTTGATCCGGAGGAACTCAAAAAGCTCAGGGATGCCCTGGCCGGACTGGCCTACAACAAGGCCACGGGGGACGCCTGCGCGCGGGACGAGGACAAAAACGCAAAGATTAACAAGATACTCGCCGAGTATGGAGGCGATGACGAGGAGCGGCGCAAAAAACTTGCGGATGCGCTGGGTGAGCTGGCCTATGAGCCTTCCGAGCGGGGGACGGATGACGCGGCCCCGCTGACGACCGCCGAGGCCGTGGCCTACGGCGAAAAGGTGGAGCGCGAGCGCAAGGATCGGGAAGACGAGAGCCGGGGCGCGAAAAAGGCCATGGATGCCGCTCTGGATGCGACGAAGGCGGCTTTTGACCGGGTGCAGCGCATCATGGATGCCCAGCGGGCGGTGCGGCCCCATGTGGGGGAAATCAACGTCAATATTGCCCAGGACAGCGCCGACACCGTGTACGGCGCGGCGCTGGATGCCCTGGGAGTGAATCGGCGCGGGTATCCGCCCGCCGCATGGCGCGGCATGTTTGACATGGCGGTGCGCGGGCGCGCGGCGGAAAGCGCGCGCATGGCCGCGGATGCCGATCCGGGTATGGGCGGCATGGGCAAGCTGCTGGCAGGTATAAAACTCAACTGACGGAGAGGACGATATGCCGTTTCAGAAACAGGTTCAGCGATATCCGGCCCCGGGCGTGACCGGGATGCAGGCGGGCAACAACCCTGTTGCCTTTGTTCTGCCCAATCCGGTGGCCGATGAGGGCGGGGTCATCATCGGGCGCGCGGCGTGGTGGAGCGCGGCGGGCAAGGTCAAGAACACGGGCAGCGGCGCGCCGCTGGGCATTGTGATGCGGGAAAAGGTGGCGATCATACCCTGCGCGGACGAGGCCACCATGACCTATGCCGAGGGCCAGACGGTGCCGGTGGTGATCCAGGGTGATCTGCTGCTGACCAGCGCGGAGGCCGTCACTGCCGGACAGGTGCTTTTTGCCAAGACCGCGGACGGCACACTGGTGCCCGGGACGGCGGGCGGCACGGTGGCGTCCGCCGTTGAGACGCCCTGGACCATCACCACCAGCGCGGCGGCGGGAGAAATTTTCCATGCGTCGGCGTGGTACGCCAAAACTGTGGAGGTGCCGGGAGAATGAGGACGAGAGAGCTTGAAACCCTTGCGCTGTACGGCTTCGGCTCGGAGTGCGCCACCCGCGTTTTTTCCGGCAGCATGGCAAAGGACGCGGAACTGGTGACGGCACCCAACGCGGGCGTGCCCGGCGAACTCCTGACCTTTTTCAATCCCAAGGTGGTTGAGGTTCTGCGTTCGCCGCTCAAGGCCCGCGCCATTTTCCCGGAAGAAAAAAACGGCGACGCGGCCACGCCGTCAGCAAAATTCCAGATGCTTGAGTATGTGGGGCACACGGAGCCGTATGACGACTATGCGGACGGCGGCGCGGCGGATATCAACGCCAACTGGGTGACGCGCGACGCCTATCTGTTCCAGACCATCCGCCGTTACGGCGACCTGGAACAGATGCGCAACGCCGCGGCCAAGCTCAACCTTGCCGCCGCAACCCAGCGCGCCGCCGCCGTGATCATCGACACGGACTATAACCGCTTTGACTTTCTGGGTGTGGCGGGTCTGCGCAACTACGGCATACTCAACGACCCCGGCCTCAATGCCACGATTACCCCGGCGGCCACGGGCACCGGCTCCGGAACAAAGTGGGAAACGAAAACCACGGCGCAGATTTTCCAGGACATTCTTGCCCTGTTCGGCCAGCTTGTCAGCCAGACCGGCGGCAAGGTGGACAAGGACACGCGCCTCATTTTCGCCATGAGTCCGGAAATCGCGGTACGCCTGGGCACGGCGACCGATTTCAATGTGTCGGTCATCAAGATGATGGACGATTATTTCCGCGATTATACCATCGTGACCGCGCCGGAGTACGCCACCACCGGGGGCCAGCTTGTGCAGTGCATCGCGCCGGAGATCGACGGGCAGGAGACCGGCGTGCTGGGCTTTACCGAAAAATTCTTTGCCTTCGCGCCGGTACGCAAGACAAGTTCCATTGTGCAAAAATTCAGGGCCGGAACCTACGGCGCGATCATCAAAAACCCGTCCGGCGTGGCGGGCATGCTGGGGGTATAGGCATGGCGACCAGAAGAAGGGATACCGCGCCGGATGCCGGCGAAAGCAGGGGCAGCGCATCGGCCTTTGTGGTGGTGTACTGCAATCTCCCGCAGGGGCTTGCGTTCACCATGCCGGACGGGCGCATGGTGACGTTTGCTGGCTACCCCGTCTCGCGCCTTGTGGGGCCGGACGGCGACGCCCTGCCCGCCGGAAAGTTCGGCAAGACGCGCAATGTGGCGCGCGATGACTGGGACTGGATATACAGCACCTACAGGGATGCGCCCTATCTGGATCCGAGAAATCCCCTGCTTTTCGCGGCCAACTCGGAAAGCGAGGGGGATGCCGTTGCGCGCGATCTCAAGTCCACCCGGCACGGACGGGAACAGATCGACCCGCGCACGGGAGCCCGCACGGCACCGTACAAGGCGGATGACTGATGCAGGTGGTTGAGCTTGATATCGCGTACTTCCGGGCGGCGTATCCGCAGTTTGCGGATGCCGATGCCGTGCCCGACGCGATGCTTGAGCGCCTGTGGAGCGAGGCCGGGATCCTTGTGGACAACACGGCGGCCTCCTCCATTCCGGCCCGCGACCCGTCCGGCAACCCGCGCAAGGCCATCCTGTACGCCCTGCTCTGCCACCTTGCCACGCTGGAAACGCGGGGCGACGCGGTGGGCCGTGTGGGCGGAGCCGCGCAGGGCAGCGTCAATATGTCGCTGGCCTGGGGCAATACACGCACCAACCCGCAGTGGTGGGAGCAGACGCAATGCGGCGCTACAGCCTGGGAGCTTTTGCGCGGCTGGGCCATAGGGCCGCTGTATTTTCCGGGGTGCTGACATGGCGGATGCGATTGAGAGCGCCCTCGGGCCGCTGTTGAGCCTTGCGGATGAGAACGGCGACGAACTGGAGATGCGGGTGGGCACACTTGAGGGAGCCACGGACAGTCATGGCGGCGAGCCGATTGTGGTGCGGGCCGTAGCCAACCACTACGGCACGGCCACGCAGCCGCCGCGCCCGTTTTACGCGGCCGCCGCGGAACAATACGGCGACGAGTGGTGTCTGGCCGCCGCCGAACTGCTGGCGGACGGCGCGACCGCGCGGGAAGCACTGGAAACCGTGGGACAAATGGCGGTGACGGACATTCAGATTGTGATCGACGACTGGCAGACACCGCCGAACAGCCCGGACACCATCAAGCACAAGCGCAACCCTCATAACCGCCAGAATGATCCTCTGGTGGACTTCGGCGACATGCGCGACGCGCAGGCATGGGAAATCGTGCCCAGAGGCAGCAAGGGGGACTGATGAACCTGCACAGACTGGTTCGCGGCGTGATTCCGCTGGTCAATCCGGATCAGGAGGTCGTTATCCTGCGCTCGACGGGCTACACGGTTGACGATACGGGGCGGCAGATGCCGCAGTATGCGGAGCAGGTGACGGTCAGGGCACAGGTGCAGCCGGTGCCGGAGACGGTGCTCCAGCACGTTGAGGGCTACAACCAGAACAGCATGTACCGCAACATGTACCTGATGGGGGACTGGACAGGCTTGAGCCGCGCCACCGGACAGGGGGGGGATCTGGTGTACTGGGACGGCTTTGCGTGGCTGGTGGATCAGGTGCCCGAGGCATGGGATCCCACTGCCGGGTGGACGCTGATCCGCGTGGTGCGGCAAGGGCTGGAGGCCCAGCCTCTCGGAGGCATTACGCATGCGTGATGATGATGTATACCGCGCGATCAAGGCGCTGATACTCAAGTTTCTGCCGGAGCTGACCCCGGATCGGGTAGTGCGCGGCTGGAATAACCGCGTCCCGCCCCCGCCGGGCGGCTTTGCCCTGATGCGCATCCTGTACCACTCCCGCCAGGCGACCAACCTTGCCGAGTATGATCCGCCCGGGGAGAGTGTGACGCTGGCGCAGAGCGCGCTGGTGGTTGTGCAGGTTGACTTTTACGGCGCACGGCCCGTCAGCATGGCGGATGGGTGGGCGCATGACTTTGCGACCGTGTGGCGGGACGCCGTGGCCTGCGATTTTCTGGCCGGGGCGGGCGTCGCCCCGACCATGGCCTCCGATCCGCGCCACTTGCCGCTGGTGGGCGGCGACGAGCAGTACCTTGACCGCTGGAGCGTTGAGCTTACAGCCTCCATTTTTGACGAGATCAAGCTGGCGCAGGCATTTTTTGACGATGTTAAGATTACCCTTTATCCGCTGGAGTGACCGGCATGAGCATAGACGCATCGCAGCTTGTAAGCATAACCGACCGCACCATAGACGGCGGGGGCACAGGGCTTGAGTTCAACGGGTTGATTTTGACCCGCAGCAATGAGATCCCGGCCGGGGGCGTGGTGAGTTACCCCGACGCCGCAGCCGTGGGCGATGCCTTTGGCCTGCAAAGCCTGGAGTATGACCTCGCGCAGCGCTACTTTACGGGCTTTGTCAACAGCAACGTCAAACCGCGCACGCTGCTCTTTGCCCGGTATGTGGATGAGGACGTTGCAGCATGGCTTCAGGGGGCGCCGGTGACGGCCACCCTGGAACAGATCCGAGCCGTCAATTCCGGCGGTCTGACCGTGAGCATAGACGGTGAACAGCATGCTCTGGCGGCCCTGGACTTTTCGGGTGTAACCAGCTTTTCGCAGGCCGCCCAGGTCATCCAGACGGCTCTTGCCCCGGCCGTTACCCCTGCCACCGCGGGAACGCTGCACGGCGGGGAAATCAGCACGGCCATCGACGATTTCAAGCTGGTGACAGCGGGCAAGCTCAATATCTCGATTGACGGCACTCCGCACGAGTTGACGGCACTCAACTTTTCTTCGGTCGATGACCTGGCGGGTGTGGCCGCTGTTCTGGGCACGGCGCTGACGGCCTGGGCCACGGTGCAGCTTGAGGTTGATCACCTGCTGATTGCCAGCAAAACCACGGGCGCATCTTCCAGCGTGGGCCTTGCCAGCGATCCGGAGAGTGCCTCCCGCGCCGCCCCCGCCGATCTGGCTGCGGCGCTGGGTCTGACCCAGGCCGCCGGCGCAACGGTAACCCAGGGCACGGATGCGGTAACCCCGCCCGCTCCCACGGTGACGTTTTCCAGCCTGGGCAACGTGTTCCGCATTACCAGCGGAACAACGGGCGCGGACAGTTCGGTCAGTTACGCCACTCCCCCGGCGGGGGGAAGCGCCGATGCAGCCACGCTGCTGGGCCTGACCGAGGCGGCCGGGGCAATCGTATCTCCGGGCATGGCCGCGCGCAGCGAAGCGGAAAACCTTGAGGCCGTGGTCAAGGCGACCCGCAACTGGGTCACGTTCATGACCGCATGGGAGCCGGAACTTGAGAGCAAGCTGGCCTTTGCCAAGTGGTGCAACGGCTACGCGCCGCGCTACCTGTATGCGGCCTGGGATACCGATATCAAGGCCACGCAGCAGCTCGCGACGGGCACCTTTGCCGAACAGGTCACCGAACTGGGCTACGCGGGCACCGCGCCCGTGTACGGGCAGGCCCGTCATGCGCAGTTTGTGCTGGCTGCGGCGGCCAGCATTGATTTTGACGAGACCAACGGCCGGATCACCTTTGCCTACAAGGCGCAGGACGGGCTGGAAGCGACATGCGATGACGGCACCATTGCGCAGACGCTCATCGCCAAGGGGTACAACTTTTATGGCGATTATGCCACGGCAAACGATGAATTCAGGTTTTTCCAGCGCGGCGTCTGTTCCGGCTCGGCGGCCTGGATTGATACCTATATCGACAAGATCGCCCTCAACAACGATTTGCAGCTCGCGCTGGTCAACCTGTTCGCCAACGCCAAAAGCCTGCCCTACAACCGCGACGGCTACGCGCAGATCGAAGCGGCGGCGCTTGACCCGATCAACAAGTACCTCAATTTCGGAGCTATCCGGCAGGGCATAACGCTCTCCAGCGCGCAGGCCTCGCAGGTCAATACCGAGGCCGGGATCAAAATATCCGACACGCTCTCCCAGCGCGGGTGGTATCTGCAAGTCAGGGACGCCACGGCACAGGTACGGGCGGCCCGCACAAGCCCGCCGTGCAAGCTGTGGTGGACGGACGGCGGATCAATCCAGCAGCTTGAAATGAGCAGCACCACCATCCTGTAAGGGGGAAATCATGGCACGCGGCACCATCACATCGGCAAACGCGACATGCTACATGACGATAGACGGGCTTTTTTCCGCCCCGGTCAAGATTGAAGGTTTTTCAACCGACAGCGCACTGGAAATGGACGACTACAACCCCGCCGAGACGCGCATGGGGGTTGACGGCTACCTTTCCGCGGGCTGGCGGCCCACGCCCAAGGTGGTCAAGATCAGCCTTGAGGCCAACAGCCCCAGCCGGGAATATTTTGAAACCTGGCTCAACCAGATGGAGATTGATCGCGAGGTATCGGCCTGCGACATGGTTTTTCTGATCCCGTCAATCAACCGCAAGTATATCGGAACGCGGGGCTATCTCACCACAGGCAAGATGATGCCCAGCGCCAGGCAGATGCTTGAGGCGGGCACGTTCAGCATCACCTTTGAAAAGTGGGAGGGTTCGGCAGCATGAGCCGCAAGACACTCATCTATCAGGTGCCCGCGCAGGAGGGCAACCGCGACGCGGGAAAGCGTTTTCTGATCGAGGAGATGCCCGCCACGCGGGCGGAACGCTGGGCCATGCGCGCCCTGCTGGCCCTCATGGGCGGCAATGTCGAGCTGGGTGACATCAGGCCGGGGCACGGCATGGCCGGGCTGATGAGCGCGGGGCTTGAAAAGCTGGCCGCGCTGAACTGGGAGACGGTACAGCCGCTCTATGACGAGCTGCTGGAGTGCGTATATGCGCTGCCCAAGCCGGACAACGACGCGGTGCGCGTACGTCTGACGCCCGCGCAGGCGGATACGCAGGTGGAGGAGATCAGCACGCTGCTGGCCCTGCGGGTGGAGGCGCTGGGGCTGCATGTGGGTTTTTCTCTGGGCGACGCTCTTGCGACGTTGATCGCCAGGAGTGCCGCCGGGACTTCGCCGAATGCGTCAACATCTCCCTCCTGATCGCCGTGCTGGTGCAGCGGGGACGAGCCGCGCTGCATGAACTGGACAGCATCTATGGTCTTGAAGACGCCTATGACCTGCTTGAAACCCTGCTTGTCGAGGATCATAACCGCCGCCTGATGGAGTCGGATCGTGACCGTTAGAGATTTTGTCATACGCCTGCTCTTGGATCGCTCACAGCTCAGACAGGGCCTGGCCGACACGCGCGCCGAGCTGCGGGACGTCGGCGCTGTTTCCTCCCGTGCGGCGGATACGGCGCGGGATGCCCTGAATGACGCCGCGCGGGACGGCCGCCGGGCCGGGCGCGACGTGGCCGACGCGGCGGACGATGCCGCAGACGCCCTGCGCCGTGAGGGAAATGCGGGCAGGAATGCCGGGGAGAGCATCGCGGGCGGCGCAAAAGAGGCGGCGGATCAGACCGATCGGCTCAAGAGAAGCATCGGCGCGGCCATAGCCGCTGCCGGAGGCATCGCCGCCGTCATGGCCTATATCGGCAATACCGCCGCGCTGGATCGCACGGCGGAGAGCCTGGGCCTCAGTGTGGAGCGCCTGCAAATGTGGCAGGGCGCGGCGCAGGCGGCGGGAGGAGAGGCGGAAGAGATTGCGGATCGTTTCCGCGATCTCAATGACTACATTGTTGACGCGACAAAGTTTGACAGCGGGCCGCTCAAGGAGATCGCGGCGGAGCTGGGCATAGGCCTGACCGACGCCGCGGGCAAGGCGCGCAGCGCGGAAGAGGTCATGCTGGATCTGGCCGCAGCCTTTGAGCGTGTGGGCGAACAGGAAGCGGTGGGCTACGGCATGCAGCTCTCCTTTGACCCCGCGACCATCGGCCTTTTGCAGCAGGGGCGCGGAGAGCTGGAGACGCTGCTGAACCGCCAGCGGGAGCTGGGGATACTGACCAGGCGCGATACCGAGGCCGCCACTGCCGCCCGGCAGGCATTTGTGGACGCGATCAAGGCCGTGACCTACATCGTGGGCAGCACGCTGACCCCCGTGCTGGAGATCGTGGCGGAAAAACTTTCCGCCCTTGCGCGCTGGGCCGTGGAACATCAGGATTTTTTGCGGATCATGTTTGTGGTGGCCGCTGTGGCTATTACCGGCATCCTCCTGCCGGCGCTGTACAGCATGGCGGCGGCGGGACTGGCCGCCATTGCGCCCTTTCTGCCCCTGATCGCGCTGGTGACGGCTCTGGGGTTGGCCCTTGACGATCTCAATGCGTTTATTGAGGGCGGCAACTCGGCCTTTGGGGAGCTGTTACGCTGGCTGGGGCTGACGGATCAGCAGATTGAGGCGGTACGCGCGGCCTTTGCCGGCGTCAAGGGCTATATCGGAGCAGTGTTTGATCTGTTCAAGGCGCTGTTCACGCTTGACGGCGACGGCGTGATCGCTGCCCTGGACAAGATGCTGGGCCATGTGCGCGACTTGCAGACCGCCTTTGGCAATCTTTTTGCCCGTATCAAGGGCTGGCTGCTCAATCTGCTGCCCGACTGGGCGCGTGATCTGCTCGGCGTGGGCGGCCCGGAGGGCGACGGAGGGAATAGCGCGCAGAGTGCGCCGCAGCAGCCGGAAATTCCCATCGCCGCGGCCACGCCGGGACTGCTGGGGGCGGGCATGAACGCCATGAACATGCTGGGGGCCGCATATACCGGCATGACCGCGCCGGCCAGCCAGGACAACCGCAAGACCGTGACCAGCACCACAACCGTGCAGAATCTCACCATACAGACGCAGGCCACGGACGCGCCGGGTATCGCGCGGGACTTCGCGGGTGAGTTGAGCAGCGTCATGCAGCAGGAGTACGCGCAGTCATGAGCCGGCTCATACGCAACATCATTGCGCCCGGAGCGGCGGGCATGGGCCGGATCTGGACGCTCAGCGACGAGGACAGCGGACAGCCGCTTCTGGAGTTCGATGCCTTTCTGGGCCTTGATTACGCGCAGGATGCCAGGGTGCCGCAGCAGCCTATCGAGCAAGGATCATTTGCCGCCTACAACAAGGTGGGCACGCCGTACATGCTCAAGGTGACGCTGGCGCGCAGCGGCAGCGCCGGGGAGCTCAAGACCTTTTGCGATGCCCTGGAGGAGCTGGCCGCCGGTACGCGTCTGGTAAGCGTGGTGACGCCCGAGCGGGTGTACCGCTCGGCCAGCATCACCAGCCTGCGCTGGCAGCGCACGGCGGAAAACGGCGCGGATCGGGTCATTGCCGAGCTGACGCTGGAGGAGATCCGGCAGGTTGCGCCCGTCTACCAGGACATGCCGCCGGAAACGGTGCGCGACCCCGCGGACGCAAGCCCCAGAGACGGCGGCAAGCGTCAGGCCAGCCCGGCCACGGAAGCGCAGCAGAAAAAGAGTGACAGCGTCCTTTATGACATTATCACCTGAGGCACCGTCATGCAGCAGATACCTCTTGAAGCGACGCCCAACCAGAGATTTTCCGTTGTGCTTGGCGGCCAGAACTGCACCATATCGCTGTACGCGCGCAGTTTCGGGCGCGAAACACGGCTTTTCTGCGACCTGGCCGTCGCCGGAACGCAGGCATGGTGCGGGGTTGTCTGCCGCAATCTGGTCAACCTCAAGCTGTACCCTTCGCTCGGGTTCGCCGGAGCCTTGTGGTTTGTGGATTTGGAGGGGACGAGCGACCCCGAGTGGGCCGGTCTGGGGGAGCGTTTTGTGCTGCTGTATGCCGCTGAGGGCGAACCTCTGCCCGCCGGAGTACAGGGCTCACAGTATGAGGGTGCGGCCAGCTACGGCAAGGAGCTGACAGCATGAGTCTGAGTTTTACCCGCAAACAGATCGAGATCCGGCTGGCGCTGGCGGACGGCGGTTTTTCCGGCGGTGAAAACACGAAAATCATCCGGGGTCTGGGCTGTGACGTGGAGATATCCAAGCCCGGTCTGCCAGCTAAAAATTCATGTAAGGCAACCATATGGGGGATGCCTCTGGCCGACATGGAGGCCTTGACCATGCTGGCCTTTGAGCCGCTCAAGGTGAGCAGAAACAGGATTGCCGTGTACGCGGGCGATGAGGCGGGTCTTGCTCTGGCTTTTGCCGGGGACATCACGAGCGCATGGCCCGACTTCAATTCCTCGCCGGATGTGGCCTTCCGCCTGGAAGCGCTGACCGGGTATGTCGCCAGCGTGACCCCGCGCAGGATTTACAGCGCGGGCGGTGACGTGAGCATTGACGCAATCATGCGCCAGCTTGCCGGAGAAATGGGCCTTGCCTACGTCAACAACGGCGTAAGCGGCAGTCTGATTCAGCCCGCGCTTTCCGGCGGTCTGTACGAGCAGGCTTACAGTGTGGCACGCATGGCCGATTTCGAGCTTTTGCTCGATGACGAGAGCATGGTGATCCAGCCCTGGGACGCGGTGCGCGATGCGGATACCGATCCGCCGGTATGGCGTGATTCCACGGGTGTCAAGGGCTACCCGACCTTTACCCAGACCGGGATCAGCGTGACCGGGCTGTATGCTCCGGCACTGGTGCAGGGCGGCCTGCTGCAACTGGAGAGCATCGTGCCCAAGGCCGGCGGCAACTGGAAAATCATCAGCCTCAAGCACAGGTTACAGGCGCATTATCCGGGCGCAAGCCAATGGCACACAACCGTCGAGGGGGCATACCTTGCAGGGAAATAGAAAACTTTCCACCGGGCTTTCCGACATCGGCGCGCAGAATTTTGCCATTGATGCGGCCCTGCGCCGACTCTACACCATGCTGCCGGTCAAGGTGGTGAATGTTGAACAGCCTTCCCCCACGGATCAGGTCGGCTTTGTCGATGTGATGCCGCTGATCAAGCAGGTTGACGGCGAAGGGAGTGCCGTTGAGCCTTCCGTGCTTTACCGGCTTCCCTTTTTCCGGCTCCAGGCCGGAGCCAATGCGGTTATCGTCAATCCGCAGCCCGGCGACAAGGGCGCGGCACTCTTTGCCATGCGCGATATCAGCGTCCTCAGGGCCACGCGGGACGGCCCCGTGCAGCCGGGGACGCGGCGCGTCATGGCCGCCGGGGACGGCTATTATCTCGGCGGCTGGCTCAACGGTGCGCCGGAGCGCTATGTGATGATTGCCGATGACGGCGTGACCATTGAGGGCATCGCGCGCATTGAGATACACGGCGCGGATACCGTCATCAATGCCGAGGCCTCCTGCACCATCAACGCAGCAGGAGGCTGCACCATCAACGGCGATGTGCTGATCAACGGCTCGCTGACCTGGACGGGCACCGCGCAGGGCAAAAACGGCGCGCGGGCGCGGTTCTCCGGCGGCTGGGAAAATACGGGCGGCAGCGTCACCAGCAACGGCATCACGCTGGAAACCCATACCCACGGCGGGGTGGAACCCGGCGGCGGCAGCACCGGAGGCCCGCAATGATAAGCCTTGACTTGTCACCGCAATGGGATCTTGTGCTGACCCCGGCAGGAGATATCGCAACTCTGACCGAACCCGCACGGCAGGCGCAGGATGTGGCGACGCGCTGCCGAACCTTCCGGCGTGAATGCGTGTACGCGCAAAGCCAGGGAATACCCTATTTCGCTGATGTTCTGGGCCGTACGCCCCCGGACGCTCTGGTGCGGGACTATCTGCACGGCGAAGCCATGCAGGTTGCGGGAGTGGCCGCGGCAAGCGTGGAGTTTTCAGGCCTCGAAAACCGGAAACTGATCGGAGATATCCGCATCACGGACAGCGAGGGTAATACTCAATATGTCGCAATCTCCTGATATTTCCTTTGGCCCGAGCGGTCCCCGGGTGCCGGACACAAGTACGGTGCTGGCCTGGGTACAGGGCAGGTTCCGCGAGGCGTTCGGCCCGGATCTCAATCTGGATCAGTCCACCCCGCAGGGGCAGCTCATCACTACGCTCACCGCCTGCATCACCGCCCGCAATGCCGCTCTGCTGCACCTCTCGCAGATGTTTGATCCTGATACCGCGTCGGGCGTCTTTCAGGATGCGCTCGGGCGCATCTACTTCCTCAACCGCCAGGCCGCCGCGCCCAGTGTGGCCCAGTGTCTCTGCGTCGGGCTGCCCGGCACGCTCATACCTGGTACTGATACGTCAAACTCGCCCGCGCTTGCCCAGGATGCCTCAGGCGTGCAATGGCAGTGCACCCGTACCGGCACCATACCGGAGAGCGGCAGTGCCACGCTGCCCTTTGCGAGCCTTGAAGCCGGGCCGGTGGCGTGCCCGGCGCAAAGCATCACCACCATTGTCAGCGTGATTCCCGGCTGGGATACGGTGACCAACCCCGAGGCGGGCGTGGTGGGACGGAGCACCGAGGGGCGCGCCGCCTTTGAGGCGCGGCGACGGCAAAGCGTAGCCCTCAACGGACTTGGGCCCGTGGCCGCGATATACAGCCGCGTGGCGGCTGTGGACGGCGTACTGGACGCCCGCGTCGAACAGAACGTGACTGACGTGCCGATCATGATCGGCAAGGTACAGCTCAAGCCGCACAGCGTTTACGTCACCGTGGTGGGCGGGGAAGACGCGGCTGTGGCCGAGGCTATCGCCAGGAGCAAGAGCGCGGGCAGCGACATGAACGGAAATACCAGCTATACCGTGACGGATGCGAACAGCGGCGCACAGCAGGTTATTACCTTTGAGCGTCCTGATTCTCTGCGCCTGGGGGTGCGCGTGACACTGGCCGAAACCGACACAACCCCGGCCGATATCGTGGATCGGATCAAGGCTGCTATCGTGGCCAATTTTACCGGAGCGGACGGCTCGGTGGCCGTGGGCATCGGCGATACGCTGTACGCCAGCCGCTTTTACTGCGTGGTGCTTGGCGTGGGGGTGACCGATCTGCTTGCCGTCGAACTGGCGATCCTTTCCGGATCGGAGCCTACCTGGGGCGTTTCCGTCAGCAGCGAGATCAATGAACTGCTGACCCTTGCGGCTGATGATGTGACGGTCATCGTGCGGGAGCAGTGAAAATGGAATGGCGCGAGACTATACTCAGTCAATACGAGCATTCGCCGCGTATCATGGGAACAGCGCGGGCCATGGGCGACGGCCTGGATACCGCGCCGGGCATTGAGCTGTTCACACGGGAAGTCATGGATATCCGCACGGCCGGAACCTGGGGACTCGACGTGTGGGGCCGTATCCTGGGCATTTCCCGCACCATTGTCCTCTCGGGAGACGATGAAGTCCTGGGTTTTGCCGGCTCCGAGCTCCAGCCTTTCAATGTCGGCACGTTCTACCAGCCGCGCGTCACGCAGGCCTACACGCTCGGCGATGACGCCTATCGCCTGCTGCTTATGCTCAAGGCGGCGGCAAACATTTCAGATACCTCCGTCCCATCGCTCAACAGACTGCTGCAATTTCTGTTCGCTGACCGCAGAAATGCCTATGTGCTTGAGGTTGGCGTCATGAAAATACGTTTCGTCTTTGAATTTGATTTGCAGCCCTATGAGCGGGCGCTCATCCTGCGGCAGGATGTGCCGCCCAAGCCGGCGGGCGTGGGATATGAGCTGTTCACTCTGGCCTACCCCGCGTTCGGTTTTGCCGGTTCGGGGCTGCATCCTTTCAATCAGGGCACATTTGCTCAAGGGGGGCCTGTAGATGCCTACTTTGTCTAAGCCGATCAATATACCGGGGCCCTGGGCCTATAACGGCGACAAGAACACGATTCCCGACACCGGCGCGGATGTGGGGCTTGCAAGCTGGGCGCAAGGCTGGGGGCTGGTCAACCAGCTCCCGTTGACTGCGGGGGGCATTCCCCCCGCGCGGGCGGACTTCAATGGGGCGCTCAATGCCTTGAGCGCTCACGTCTATTATCAGCAATCCGGGGCGTACTACGACTGGTCAGCGGATCTGATGTACCCCTTCCCGGCCCGCGTGCTGGGCAGCGACGGCAAGGTCTATGACTGGGTGAGCGCGTCCGGCGTGGGGACGTCCGCCGGAGCGCAAGACCCCACCACAGACAACGACCGCACCTGGTGGACGCCTGCCGTGACCGGGGGCGACCTGCCCGAGTTCGACGGCACGACCATCAAGCTCATCAACGGCAAGTACGGTGTGCCGGAGTTCACCGTTCCCACGGCGAACGCGCCGGGCAAGGCCGGGCTGGTGCCGGGGCCGCATGCGATTACGTCGAACCTGCAACCGCTGCGTGTTCTGAGCGCCAATGCGCAGTTCAATACAATGACCTTTGGAAGTTTTGATATCTCATGGGAGCGTTCCGACTCGACCAATCTTGTTCTTGGCGCTCAGAACTGTGCAAACGGAACGAACCTCGAAGATCTGTTAGTGGCAGGGGACTATTATGCCAGTCAATGGACCAACGCCCCTGCTGAAGGCGAGGGCGTTTACAGCCTGCGCGAAATGTCCAGTTACGGCGACCCTAATCCAACGGTAAGAGTCTCACATGCATTTTTTTATGCTATTTCTGCCAGAAAACTCTTCTGGCGCGGCGGCGTCGCAGCCCGGCCAGCAGGGCAAAAACAAGAATGGCGAGAATGGATCGAAATTCTCGGTGATTTCGCCCCCATGCCGACGCTATCTGCTGGTGTGGGGCAAATGTTTGTCGCTGGGTACGGCTATCATACATTACCCGCAGGCGGGACATGGTATGTGCAAACGCTTGGTATTACCATAGATCAGGGCATAACTACAGGAACAGCAGCCTTTCTGGCCGGGAGCACCCAGGTGGGCAACCTCGGCACCGGCTGGGTATTGGCTCAATGCCTCTATGCTTAACGCGAGGTGACAACTCATGATATCCTGGCAATCTTTTCCCATCACCCGGCGCGCGGACGGGTCATACGTTATTACCAATAACGGCCTTCCCTACCATGTCCCCAATAGCGATGGTTTCACCGCCCTCTGGGCAGAGGTCGACGCCTGGGCGCAGGCACATCCCGATCAGATCACCGACGAACCCGCGCCTACGGAAGCCGAATTATTGGCCCGTGCCAAGACGCTCAAAACTGCTCAGTTTGACCTGGCCATGGCGGCCATCGACGCGGAACTGATACGCTCGACCACTGACCTTGTGGCCGCCATGCTCACCCCCACGACGCTGGCGGCCGATAATGACGCCGTCAGCGCCCTGAGCGCCGACGATCTGGAGCAGAGCAAGGCCGTCTTCACAAAGCTGCGAACAATACAGGCGCAAAACCGCGCCCTCCGTGCACAGGTGCAGACGGCGCAGAGCATGGAAGAGGTGCAGGCCATAGAGCCTGTCACGGTGGACAGGGCCGCGCTCGGGGGAGCGACGCTGTGACACTTCTGCAACCTCATCCTGATGTGACCCTTTATAAGGGTGACGCCTTGAGCATACTGCGGGATCTTCCCGACAACTCGGTTGACGCGATTATTACCGACCCGCCGTATTGTTCCGGTGCATTTACCTTGGCAGCCAAACAGGCTCCGCCCGACACCAAGTATAAAAAGAGTAGTACGCAGGCCGTTTATACAGAGTTTGCCTGTGATGCCCGCGACCAACGCTCTTTTATCCTCTGGGGCAGCATGTGGCTCTCCGAGTGCTTGCGCATCGCAAAAATCTCCGCGCCTTTGCTTGTCTTCTCGGACTGGCGGCAGTTGCCTGCCACAACTGATTACGTCCAGATTGCGGGGTGGTCATGGCGTGGGGTGGTGGTGTGGCACAAGCCAAGCTCTCGCCCCCTCCCTGGGGAGTTTCGGCGGGAGTGTGAGTTTATCGCCTACGCCCGCAAAGGCGTGCGGGGAGATATTGAACCTACGGTTTATCCGGGGCTTTATAGCTACTCTGCGCCTTCTGGCCCCAAGCGCAAGCACCTTACACAAAAACCGATTGAGCTTATGCGCGATCTCATGCGCATTGTACCGCAAGGCGGCACGGTACTCGATCCGTTTATCGGCTCCGGCACCACAGCGGAGGCGGCCATTTCGACCGGCCGCAAGTGTATAGGGATCGAGATGGTCAAAGCTAATATCGACATCGCTGCCGCGAGGGTGGCCCCAATCTGATAACCTATCCTTTAAATATATAAGGCCGGGATCTGACCCGGCCTTTTTTCTTTATGCAATGTCATTGCATATAATGCAATGACACCCCCAAGTAATTATCGCGATTTTCAGACGGCAATTATCGCGCCGCGCTTCATCTTGAACAAGTCGGCGTACAGCCCGTCGTGGATGATCTGCTCCACCTCCCGTATGCCCTGCATGGTGTATTGCAGGGCCGCCGGGGCGGGCTGCTGGATGGGCGTGATGGCCTGCGCGGGATTCACCCCGGTCATGTTGACGTAGTTCAGGCCGGAAGGCCGCAGGTCCACGCCGGATCTGCGGAGCTGGGAATCCACGGCCAGCGGCGGGTCGGCTATCTTGTGCTGCATCTTGCGCAGGGTTGTGGTCTGCGCCTGGAGCATCCGGCAATCCGCCAGCACATCCATGGCCGGAGAACGCCCGTACACGTCCAGCCCGGCCGCGTCCCAGCGCGGACAGAAGGCCGGAAAGGAGTCGTAGCCGCCTTCCCGCAGCAGGGAAGGCCTGCCGCCGTCCGCTCCGTCCAGCCACCACAGCGAGGCCACGGGCTTGCGGAACCTGCCTTCCCATCCGTCCCCGCTCGGAAACAGCGCGTGGACGACATCGAAGCGCTGCGTGTCCGCAGGACGCTCCGCCGCGCGCCGGATGAACGCCGGTACGCCGCCGTCCTTTCCGAACTCGCCCGCGATCTGCCGGGCCGTCATGGACACCCGGTGGAACAGCGTGTCCACCTCGCCGCGCCCGTTCACGTCCAGGCAGTATTCCCCGGCGCGCAGCACGGTGAAATGCAGGCCCTTCTCGTCCGCCGTCTCGATGAGAACCCCCGTGCCGAAGGTTCCCAGATCCGCGTACAGGGAATGGACGGCATTGTAGAAATTGCTGCGGTGGAACAACGCCTGCATGCGCCGCGTCGTTTCGTCCAGCCACGCGCCCGCGCCCGGACGCCGGGCGGAATCTTCATCCCGCAGCCCCAGCCTGAACCAGGGCCGCACCGGGCTGGTCATCCCGCCCTGCAATCCGGCGGCCAGGGTGCGCATGTCCAGCACGCCCACGCTGTTCACCAGCCTGTTGTTCAGGATGACAGGCTTCTTTCCGGCACGGCTGTCCCGGTCATGCCGCCAGCCCATGGGCAGAAAGTGCAGGGCGAGGTCGCGCCACGCGCTTTCCCATCCGGCCCGCTCGTTCCGCAGAGCCTGCCAGCGCGCGTTCAGCCTGTTCAGATCCTCAGCCATGTCAGCCGCCCAGTTTGTTGCCGGAATTGCCGTTCAGCGGCGATGTGTAGATGCTCCCGGCAATGCCCGCCGCCCTGCGCGCCTTTTCCTTCTGATCGTCGCGCGCGGCCGTGGCCGCCTCGGTCACACTCTTGGTCTGCTGCACCTTCGGCGTCGGCGGGGGCGTGTAGCTCCCGCCGCCTTTTCCTCCTCCACCGCCCATTATCGCACCTCGTCAAGTTTGAGTATTGTCAGGATACCGTCGCACACCCTGCCCCCATGCGCGGCCAGCACGCAGGCGCCGGGCACGATGCCCGCGCGGCGGAATCCCACGGATTCCGCAAAGCGCAGGGCGTGCCGGAAGGGCGCGGGCGTCAGTCCCACCAGGGATTTCATGCCGCCTTCGGCCAGCATGAGCAGCCATTCCCGCGCCAGCCTTGCCGCCAGAGGAAAACCCGCGCGCATAAAGCAGAAATGCGCCAGTCCGCTTTTTCCGGTCACGCCGCTGACCACGGCCATGACCAGCGGCGCGCCGTCCTCGCGGAAGGCCGCATAGGTCCAGCGTTCGTCCCGGTCGAACAGTTCGATGAAGGCATCACGGGACGGAATTCCGTCATGGCAGAAGACCTCCAGCAGCCGTTCCGCTTCCATGACGTCATGGAGCGCGCCCAGCGAGAGCGGCCCGTCCGCGTCGAACGTGTCCGTTCCCGGCACGTCACACAGCCAGAAATGTTCAGGAATATCGGGCAGTCTCATGCCGTCAGCTCCAGCACGCCGTCGTCCGCGCGGGCCGTCTCCCGCCGCGCGTACCCTTCGCCCTCCCATGCCAGCACATCAAAGTCGGACTGCGCCAGACTGCGTCCGCGCGGGGCCGCGTCCACCGGAGCCGCAAGGGTCAGGGCCAGCGCGTCCGCGATATCCGGCGACGCGCCCAGGCGTTCCCTGATTTTGTCCTTGGGTTCCAGCACGATTTTCCCCGCCGCGTCGTACCAGTACACGGGCGAGGAAAGCTCGGAAGCGAGCCGTTCGGCGTCCGCGCCGCCATGCGGCAGACAGCCGCCCGCCTTCAGCCACTCGCGCAGGCCGTACCACATCTCGGAACGGCGGTTCGGGAAGCGCGCCTCATGGAGAGCCCTGCCCCCGAACGGCACTTCGATCACCTCATGCCCGAGATGCCGCAGGCGGTCGATGACGCCCTGTCCCTGCCCGGCGTCGATGAACACGGCATGGGGGCGATGTTCCATGATCTGCGCCGCCACGCGGTCGGCCAGTTCCATATTGTCCAGATTGCGGAACACCGCGGGCGGAAAGGCCCGCAGGCCCTGCCGCCGGAAGATGACGGAGGAGTCCTGGCCGAAGCGCGCCACGTCCACGCCGAGAATCACGGGCATCCCCGCGATGTCGGAAGGCCGGCAGACGCGGGCGCGGGCTTCCGAAACCAGATCGATGGGAATCAGCACATCGTCGGAAGAGGCGGAAAAGTCGCACAGCATTTCCTGCCGCCATGCGCTGTCCGAAAGTTCCCGGCGCAGGCGTTCCACCTCCTCGCGGGGCAGGGCGTCCGTCTCGTCCACCCGGAACATGAGCGCCGTCCAGTTTCCGTCGCCTTCCGCCTTCAGCTTCCGCGCCCGCTCGTACAGCTCGGAAAACAGGTTCACGCCCTTGGGCGTGCCGATGAACAGCGCCCGGCCCTGGCGGTCGGCCAGCGCGGGCTGGATGATCTCCTCCCACAGCTCCCGCTTCATCTGTGCCACCTCGTCCAGAATCACCCCGTCGAAATACATGCCGCGCAGGGCGTCGGGATTGTCCGCGCCGAACAGCCGCAGCTTCGCGCCGTTGGGCAGCAGGACGGAAAGCTCGCCTTCCTTCACCACGCGGCCCGGCACGGGCGCGGAGTAATGCCTGAGGTAGTCCCACGCCACGCTTTTCGCCTGATTGCGGAAGGGCGCGACATAGGCGAAGGAACCGCGCTCACGCCGGCAGCAGATCGCCTGCTTGAGCAGATGGTTCACGGCCAGCACGGTCTTGCCGAAACGCCGGTGCGCCACCAGCACGGCGAAACGATGCGCCTCCAGTTCCTCATGCACGCCGGGATGGCGCGGCCTGTACGGTATGGTGATCACTTCCGCCATGTCAGCGTTACTCCTCCGGAGACTTCCGTCTCCACCCTGTCGCGGAACATGCCGATATGCCTGGCCAGCAGTTCCAGAGCCTTCACCTTGTCATGCTTCTTGAGCCGCAGCGTCCCCCCGCTTCCTTCCGCAACTTCCGCCACGCTGGCGCTCTGTCCGGCGGTCAGGGAGGCGCTGTCCTTCAGCGTTACGCCGTCCGGCCCCCATTCCATGAGATCGCGCGGATCGGCAAAGGCGATGTTCGCAAGTTCGGCCAGCACGCGGTCGGCGGTGATTCCCGTGCGTTCGGCCCGCCTGGCCTGCTCCCTTTCAACGGCTTCACGGACGGCGGCGTTCCGCAGCAGCCGGCAACCCGTCCAGCCCGCCGTCCTTTCGCTGTAACCCGCCCGTATGGCGGCCCGCGTGGCGTTCAGGTCAATCAGATACTCCGCGACAAACGCGGCCTGCTTCGGAGAAAGCCCGCCGCTCATTCCCCGCCTCCGGCGCGTCCTTTCCGGATACGCTCCTCATGCTCCTGCCTGAACGGGCACAAGTCCGCATGTTCCCGACACTGTTCCGGAGTCATGCCGTCCCTTACCTCCGCAAGAAATTCCTTCGTCATAAGCATCCCGCCGATTTTTTCCGGGGGGATTCCGGTCAGTCTGGAAGCCAGGAAGACATAGAGCTGCACCCCGCACAGCGTGACCATGATCAGTACGCCCACTTCCAGTTTGGCTGACGGATCGGGAATGACATACGGCAGCATCATCACGGCGCTGACGGCCATGAAGGCGGTGATGGCGCTGTAGAGCAGCGTGTTGACGACGGTCAGGATCAGCCTGGCCGGCTGCCGGAGCAGCGGAGCGAGACGCAGGCGGTACAGCCCCGCGATGAAGGCTATCGTGAACGACAGCATTCCCAGCGGCAGCAGTTCCCCGAACAGGGAAATGTATTCCGCGGCCCGGCCGGACCCCTGCAGTTGCTCCATGATGCTCATGGTTTCCCCGCCCGCTCAACGGCCCGCTTGTCCGCGTTGCACATGCGCAGCGCCTCCCGGTTTTCCAGCGCCCATTCCAGCAGGTCGCCGTTGGTCGTCCCCCGGAACGCGGGTTCCGGCGTGGGCGTCAGCAGATGCGCCGGAGGCGTCACCCTGACCGGATGCGGCACGGGGATCTCCACCGTCCGCGAGCAGGCCGCGCAGAGGCACAGGCAGAGGATCGTCATACCACAGACGCACGGTCTCATAATAACGCTTCGCCTCCCGTATCTTCGCCCGCAGGGCCGCGCTCTCGCTTTCCAGCCCGCGCACTCTTTCCCGATGCTCCGCCAGCGCGTTTTCCGCGGCGATCCGCGCGGCGGAAAGCTCTTCCAGACTCGCCAGCGCGCCCCTGGCCGAACTTTCCCACAGCACCGCGTCTTTCCGCGCCTGCCGCGCCTCGTGCCGGAACCACAGGCATCCTCCGCCCAGCGCCACGGCCAGCACTCCGGCGGCCGCCCAGCCGCCCATATCCAGAGAGAACGCCACGGTCAGCCCTGCCATTCGCCGGTCATCATCTGTTCCGCAAGCTCGCTCGCGCGCCGCCCGACCTGCCCGGCCCACTTCGAGGCCAGCATGCCGTCGCGGGCGTCCTTCCAGCGCATCTCGCGCGCCGCCCGCAGGGTGTTCCCGAATTTCAGAAGCCCCGCCGCGCCCATGTTGAAGGCCATGTCCAGCAGCACGGCCTGACGCGGCGCATTGAGCCTGCGCCACCACGGGATCTCCTCGTCCAGCGCGGCGGCAAACACGGCTGCGTCCGCAATCAGGATTTCCCGCGCCCGCGCCTCGGAAATGACGGAAAGCGCGTCCAGCCCCTCGATGGGGTTGGCGTCCAGATTGTGCCCGTACCCGATGGTCAGCGCCCCGGCGGGGCAGCGATAGGCGACATGCGAACCGTCCGGCGCGCGCTTCGCGCCTTCATGCCGCATGAGCCGGACAAGAAAGTCTTCGCTTTGTTCGATGGACAGTTTTTCTCTCATCAGAAATTCCCTTGTGGTTTGAAGCCTCCCCCTTCAGGGGGAAAGGCCCTGTTGCAGAACCGTGTTGACGGCGTTGTGCGTGGCGTGCGGCTTTGCTCCGGCT
>OLFV01000630.1_pt1 | contig 40204 bp, 38 predicted proteins | sample 1605551 | NCBI WGS metagenome assembly OLFV01 (sample SAMEA3888922, study PRJEB22519) | human gut metagenome | biome: human gut; feature: human-associated habitat; material: faeces | place: Denmark | collected 2011 | reverse complement strand
TTTTCGATCCGCGCGAGTCGATCGACTTCAACGGCAACACCGGCCCGTTCATCCAGTACACCCATGCCCGCATCCGCTCCATCCTGCGCAAGGCCGCGGAGAAGGGCTTTGAATATTCCGCCTCTCCTATGCCGAAGGTTGAGCTCAGCGCCAAGGAGATCAGACTCATAAAGTTGCTGAACGCCTTCCCGGCCAAGATAGCCGAAGGCGCGCATGCATATTCACCGGCCGTCATCGCCAACTATGCCTACGACCTCGCCAAGGAGTTCAACCAGTACTATCACGACACTCCGATCCTGAAGGAGGAGAACGAGGATGTGCTCAAGATGCGTCTGGTGCTGATCGACACGCTTTCCGCTGTCCTTCGCAAGGCGATGGGCATCCTCGGAATCGAACTGCCTGAAAGAATGTAGGAATATTTCCGATGTCCGAAACGGATTATATGTTCCCGACCTCCAAAAAGGAGGTTGAAGCCTTAGGGTGGGACTACATTGACATCATCCTTTTCACGGGTGACGCCTTTGTGGACCACCCTTCTTTCGGCACGGCCTGCATAGCCCGCTGGCTTCAGCATTTCGGCTACCGGGTCGCTGTCGTTCCGCAGCCTAACTGGAGGGATGACCTCAGGGATTTTAAGAAGTTAGGCGCTCCGAGGCTCTATTTCGGAGTGAACGCCGGTGCTATGGATTCGATGGTGAACCACTACACTGCCGGCAAGCGTCTCCGTCACGATGACGCCTACACGCCGGAAGGCAAGGCCGGACAGAGGCCGGATTATGCGGTCAGTGTCTATACGAACATATTAAAAAAACTCTATCCCGATGTTCCGGTCATCATCGGGGGAGTCGAGGCTTCGCTCCGTCGGCTTACCCATTATGACTATTGGAAAGATGAACTTGTTCCGTCCATATTGCAGTGGTGCAAGGCTGACTACCTTTGCTACGGGATGGGGGAGAAGCCGATGTTGGAACTGACGAGAGCCATTGAGGCGCAGAGGAATATTCACGAAATCCATAGGATCCCGCAGATCGCTTTCCTTATGAGCGGAAAGTGGAAGGTCAAGGAGCCGTTGGTGCTTCATTCGTTCGAGGAGTGCAAGAAGGATAAGAAGGCGTTCGCCGAGAACTTTCATCTGATTGAGACTCACGCCAATATGATGCATCCGGCGACGATCATTGAGCCTGTCGGGAATGGTTATGTGCAGATCAATCCGCCATATTCACCGTCCACGACCGAGGAGATGGATTCGTTCTGGGACCTGCCTTTCACCAAGTTGCCGCATCCGCGCTACAAGGGGAAGAGGATCCCGGCCTATGACATGATCAAGGATTCCATCATCACTCACCGAGGGTGCTTCGGAGGATGTAATTTCTGCACCATCGCCGCGCATCAGGGTAAGTTCATCCAGTCCCGTTCGCAGGAGTCCATAGTCGCTGAGGTTAAGAAATTGGCCAAGATGCCAGGCTTTGCGGGGAATATCTCCGATCTCGGGGCCCCTACGGCCAATATGTATATGATGCGTGGCAAGAACCCGGACCTTTGCGACAAATGCCGCAGGAAATCCTGTCTGTTTCCGGCTCCGTGTCCGAATATGAACCGCTCTCACAAACAGGTGCTTGAGTTGTACCGGAAGGTCGATGCCGTGCCGGGAATACGCCATTCCTACATCGGCAGCGGGATCCGTTACGATTTGTTCCTCGATGAGAAAGGCTTTGTGGACGAGACATCCAAGCCTTACCTCAAGACTTTGATTCTTGACCACACTTCCGGCCGAATGAAGGTGGCTCCAGAACATACCGAGGACAAGGTGCTCCAGTACATCGCCAAGCCGTCTTTCAAGCTCTTTGAGAGATTGCGCTATGAGTTCGACAAGATCTGCGCCCAGAACGGACGGCGCACCGGAATCGTTCCATATTTCATCTCCTCGCACCCAGGCTGCACGATGAAGGATATGGAGAACCTGTCCAAAAATCCTGCTTTGAAAGGAATATATATGGATCAGGTGCAGGATTTCACACCGACTCCGATGACCACCTCATCCGTGATGTACTACACCGGAATCGATCCTCGAACGATGAAACCGGTCTTTGTGGAGCGTGATCCGGAGAAGAAGAAGAGGCAGAAATCATTTTTTTTCAGAAAATAGTTCGCTGATTGCTTCTCAATTCGGAAAAATGTCTTAATATTGCACCCGAAAACGATAAACAATCTTTATTTGGTTTATATGAGTATGGCACCAGATCAGAAGAAAAGACACGTGGTAAGCTACGAGAATATGTCCGAAGCGCTTGCCGCAGCGTTCAATGAGAAATATCCAAGAGGTTTCAGCGACTATCTCCCTGACCTTGTCAAGTATCCAAAACCTGACGGCACCAGTTTCTATGCTGTTACCGTCGAGACGGATGATTCCATCAACCTTGTGAAGATCAAGGTGAAAACCGATGATGCCGAGGCTCTTGAGAGATGGCTTGAGGGAGAGGAGGACGCCGAGAACGAGGATGTTGCAGGATCTTCAGCTGACGCTCCGGCCGACACCACCCTTCCGGATGACAACATCTCTCAATACGGCGGAGATGACGATTCCGCTGAATAGTCAGGAATATAGTTTATAACAATTCAAGGCCTGGATTCCAGTAGGATTTCAGGCCATTTCTGTATCCTTTTTCAGAGGGACAATTATCACTTCTCAAGCGTCTTTCGGTCCTCATCGCGCTTTTAGAGTGTGGAGTTTCTTCACAGTATGAATTTATCTGATTATGATTTATGTGTGGGGTGTTTTCGTTATTTTTGTGTCCGGAAAAATGTAATGATGTTGAATTATCTTCATAAGATATTGGAAAAAGCACTTCTTTTGGTGCTTGCCTTTGGCGTTGTCGCATGCTCAGAAGGCATTACAATCACTGATTTGAGGAATGGGGACCTGTTGTTCGTGGTCAATGGCGAAGGGAACAACATCACGGATGTGACGGACGGGGTGGATGGACTTGGAATCGATCATATCGCGGTTTTCTCAGACGGGAACGTCGTTGAGGCTATTCCGGAATATGGAGTTGTGGAAAACCCGTTGGACAGTTTTCTGGTCCGATTGAGTGATAGGGAGTCAGTGCTTGTGGGGAGGATTGAAGGGGTGGACGTTGAAGAGAGTGTGGCGAATGCGAGAAAGTTCCTCGGAAGGCCCTACGATGACATATTTATGCCGAGTGACAGCGCGATCTATTGTTCGGAACTCGTGCAGAAGTCGTTTGTTTTCAAAGACAGGTTAAAAGAACGTGACCATAATGTGAAAGGAATGGCGGTGGTGCGTGATGATGTGAAAGATATGAATCCGGAAGTAACAGGGAGCGGGGATAAGCATTTTGTTTTCGGCACGATTCCGATGTCCTTTCACGACAGCGCCGGAAGGGTGACTGAATTCTGGACAAAATTCTATGAGGTGCGTGGGTTGACGGTTCCGGAGGGGGAGCCCGGGACGAACCCCGGCCAGCTTTCCCGTGACCCTAATGTCAGGATTCTTGGTTATTTACAGTAATTTGGCTAGATTGTCGTAATACTGCTTGCTGACGGGAATATGCCCGACTCCGTCGCGGATGAACTCCGTGTAGATGACACCATCCTTGTCTCTGCTCAGTACCTTGATGTGGCGAGGATTGACGTAATATGACCTGTGGCAGCGCACGAATCCGTGCTTGAGGGCGTCAGTCTCAAGGCTTTTCATCGAGTTCCTCAGCTGGTATGTCTTGACACGGTCGTTCTCCAGATAGTGGATGTTGATATAATTGGCTTCCGCGCTGACATAAAGCACGGCCGAAGGGTCTATCGTCAGTTTCAGCCTTTTGTGCTCATCGTAGAACTTTACCAGAGACTCCTCCGGAGCCTGCCCGGCGTTGGCCAGATCGTAGTTCTTGTTGGATATGATCCTCAGCAGAATGCAGAGCAGGTATGGATAGACCAGCGTCAGGCACACGACTTCAAAACAGTAGGAAAGTGCCGTGAAATATGGCATACCTCCGGCTTTCTTGTAGAACAGCGAGGTGTAGAGCGCGAAGAAGAACGACGTTACCAGCACTTCTCCGAAGCACCAGACCGCATAATGCCACCATCTGAAAGGAATATACTTGTAGAGGAACGAGAAAACAAGCCGTGTCAGGGCCAGTACACCGATCATAATGCAGGACAGCATCAGCAGATGGAATGTCCACGATTTTCCTCCGATGTCGTAAAAATCCGACAAAGAGAACGGATTATAGACAAAGCAAAACACGAAGAAGAACAGCGGCATCAGCACCGCGTATTTTACTTGGCTGGCGTAGCCTTTCGAGACCCTCAATGGTGTGTTCATAGCCTTAAAACTTGTCCCAATCCCGTCAAAACCGTCCCGTGATATGCCGGGACGAAATTCCCGAGTCTGGATTTTCGTCCCTAAAATACTGCAATTTTTCCGCCAAACAAGGGTTTTGTGACATTTTTCATACCTCTGAAAACACTTTCTTCGTCACAAGGAGCAAATACGGTACTTTTGCAGACGAGAAATCAAACACAATGATTATGGAACAGATCATAAACACTTTTGAATATTCCGTGGCTCCGGAGAACATAGACTATCAGGGTCAAGCCACCGTGCCTTCCATCTGTGGCAGCATCATCAACGCGATCGGACAGAACATCCGCAAGGAAGGCTGCGGAATCGATGTGATGAGAAAAGCGGGGCGTTCGTGGGTCCTGCTCCGCTCGGCTTTCGAGATAGATGACCGGCCAAGCCTTTACGACAACTATAACGTCAAGGTTTGGCCGGTGAAAGGCAAAGGTCTTACATATAACAGATGCGTCAAGTTGACGGACGCGGAAGGAGAGGAGATCGGCCGAGGGACAACTGAGTGGTGCGTGATCGACATACACACCAGAAAGCCGATTTTCCCTGAGCTCGGGCTTACGGACGTGGATATTCCTATTCCTTGCAAAAGTCCAAGGCGTATAATCGATTTCCTGCCGGATTTCATCAAGCACAAGGAGGTCGGTTACAGTGAGTGTGACTTCAACGGGCATCTGAACAACACCCATTACATAGAGATGTTCTATAACCTCCTGCCGGAGAGCGTGTTGTCAAGCGGGCTGTTCACCAGGATAGACATCAATTTCCGGCGTGAGGTTCATCGCGGCGATGATGTGTCGTTCGGAATCCGCAAGGCCAGTGACGAGGAGTACCTCTTTATGGCAAAAACGGGAGACGCGACACTTTGCCACGCCTCCCTGCAAGCCCTTTAGCGGTCACTTCGACAGGCTGAAATTAATTGACCCTCTGAACCGAAGCGGATCTTCCGATCGATTTAATCATCACACCAAGATCCTTAGGAGCCTTGTAGTTGATGCTGGACACACCGGTCGCGTCCTCGATCATTATGGAACGGGTTACGTTCACACTGCAATTCGCCGTTCCGGATGTCTCAAGGATAGCGTTCTCGGTCTCGGCGTCCATAGCCTTTACCTTGGATACTCCTGAAGCGTCAACCTCCAGTGTGCCGACTTTCCCGTTCAGGTTGACCTCGCTTGTCCCGGATGCGTCAAGTTCGACTTTACCGAACTTCCCGTCAATGTTGGTCTTGGTGGCTCCACTGATGTCAACCTCAAGTTTGTCGGCGTTGATCTGGAAACTAGTTTTGGACGTTCCGGATAGATCGAGTTCAGCCTTTTCGGGAAAGTTTCCGGACAACTTGCAGGTGCACACTCCACTGATCTCAGCGTCCAACTTCCTTGCATTGACACTCAGTGATTTGATCTTGCTTGCCCCGCTGATGTCCAACGAAAGCTCCTCGTCCCCAAGATCAAAAGTGTCATCGCATTTCAAGCTTGTGATTCCTGACATATCCAACTTTCTTAGTTCCGGCATCGCGATTTCTGCCTTGCACGTCCAGTTTCCCAACTTTTTCTGAAGATTTGCCGGAATATTCTTGTTCCACCCGATCTTCAGAATACCGTGATTGACATACACTTGAAGATATTCCTGAAGCACGTTCGGCAGAGTGATCTCCACTTTGTACGAGTCTGATTTGACAAGGTTGACCTGGACTATCCCGCTTAATTCCAACCCGCTGAAATCCTTGCAGTTGAACTTACAAGTGTTGTATTCCGCATCAACCTTTGAGGTTGTTGTCAGATACATTGATTCGGCCGGATACCCCACGGGGGCGGTAAAGCCGGTCGCGGTGAACATTGCGAGCGCGGCGGCTCCGATAAACATAAACTTTTTCATAACTCTTTTATTTTGTTGATTTTATCTAATCCATTAAGTAGCTCTCCATAGTATTCCTTCAGAATATGCGCCTTGGTCTTGTCGTCAAGCTCATCCGGCAGCTGGTCAATCATCGCCACATTCTCATTGGTGATGCTTCCCACCGTCGTCTCCCACCTCTCATCCAGATCCTTTGTGAATATCTCTTCGTACATCACCGCGATTTTCTCTGAATATGCCATATACACCGCGACAGGGTCATCAGCCACTCCGGCGAACCAATCAACCTCACCTTCTGCCGGGCGGTCTATGAATATCACAGCGGCCACAACGGCTGCCGCCACGGCTGTAACCGCACTGAATATGCCCGTGAACAGCCTCTTCCGATGGCAGGTCTTGCGTCTGGAGTCCAGCATCGCGTCCAGTCTTGCCTCGAACCGGGCCTCGTGTCCGGCCGGCAGTTCCTGATCATTCAGGATCTCCGGATTATTGTCGATATATTCTTTAAAGTCTGTCATATTCATATTTCTTTAATTTTTCGGCCAGTTTCACCCTGCCTCTTGAGTACTGCGTCCTGATAGTGCCTTCCCGTTCTCCTGTCAGATTGGCGATCTCCTCGTAGTCAAGGCCTTCCAGAAGCACAAGATTCAAAACCAGCCTGTAGTTGTCCGGCAATTCCTCTATGGCCTTGCGTACTTGGGCGACGGCGGCCATAGTCCCGGGAAGCTCGAACGGAGTGTCGCTGTCATATTCAGAAGCGTCGGCGGCATATTCTTCAAGGAAGAGCCTCTCGCGCTTTTTCCGTCTGACAGCGTCGATGGATTTCCTGATGCAGGTGCGGCTGAGCCACATCGCCACTTGCGCCTGATCTTTGGGAGCGATGTCGGATGAGATGAACTTGAGGATGGTGTCCTGCATAATCTCCTCGGCCTCGCCGCTGTCGCGGACTATTCGCAGGCTGGTGTTGTATAGCCTCCGGGCGTGCTCCTTGTAGAATGTTATGGACTCTTCTCTTGTCATCGTTTCTTTTTCGTTTCACAATATAAACGAATATTTCCGTTGATTGTTACAGAAAATTTCAAAAAAAAGCCCGGAGTCTCCCGACCGCGGGCCTTTTTCATTTCATTTGGCTTAAAAGATTCTTGTTTTGTGACGATAATCACTATCCGACCGCAAAGTTACCGCCAGACGCCTTCTCTCACAATACCAACATGTAGGTAAACTGTCTTGTCCCTATCGTGAATCTTAGGTACCGGACTTGGAAGTCAATATTATTTTGTAAATTTGTTGTTTTGAAAACGTAAGCAAGCATGAACTTCAGTGGAATAATCGTCGGTGCGGCGACCTTTCTTATAATAGGGATATGTCATCCTATTGTCATCAAAATGGAATATCATTGGGGCAAGGGCAGCTGGTGGATCCTGCTCGTGGCAGGACTGGCCTTTTCCGCCGCTTCGATATTCGTGAATCATGAAGTCGCGTCCACAGTTCTTGGCGCCGCCGCCTTTTCCTGCTTCTGGGGCATCCTGGAGGTTTTCGAGCAGGAAAAACGCGTGTTGAAGGGGTGGTTCCCTGAGAATCCGGCCCGCCATGATTACTATGAGAGGATCCGCAAGTCAGGTCACTGAGCCTGTCGAAGTGACAAATCAATCCAACAAGTAAAAACAAATTTAAGAATATTATGAATTTCAAACCATTGCCATTACTGGCGATTGCCGCTCTCCTGTCTGGAGTGACAGAAGCGTCGGCTCAGAAGAAAGAGATGGACCACAGTGTCTATGATTCGTGGCAGAGCGTTTCGGACATCCAGAAAAGTGATGACGGCAACGTTCTGGTCTGGTGCGTCAACCCTCAGGAAGGGGACGGAACCCTTTATGTCAGGAATATGACCCCGAGGCGGAAAGGCAAGCCGGAATGCCGTGAGATCAGCATACCTCGTGGATCGCAGCCGTCCCTTGACCCTAAGGGCAAGTGGCTTTACCTGCGCGTCAAGCCTCAGTTCGCCAAGACACGTCAGGAAAAGATCGACAAGAAGAAGGCCGCGGATATGACGAAGGACACACTCGCCGCCGTTGATCTCACGACTATGACCGTCAAGAAATACGGCCGTGTGGATTCCTACACTACAGGCGCCCTGGCCAAGCCTTACGTTGCCTATAAGTCCACCTGGAAGCACTACAAGGACACTTCGGACAAGAAGGGCACAGACAAGTCCGGGCTCATCATCCTTAACCCGGCCACAGACAGGAAGGACACTCTCAAGTACATCGATGCCTATTCGTTCAACCAGGACGGCACCGTGCTTCTGATGACCTCGAAGAAGGACAAGAAAGATTCGCTTTCCGTCACGGCTGTGATGATCGCGCACGCTCCCGCTTGTCTTGACACTTTGGCCAAAGGGGCTGAGTCCTACAGCCGCCTGACTCTGAACGACGCTGAGGACCAGCTGGTTTTCCTCGGTTCCAAGGACAAGAGCAAGAACCGCAACAAGTGCCAGGCCCTCTACCTGACAAGCATTCAAGCGATCAAGACAGGAAAGACGGTTCGACAGGCTCGCCGACCGATTGTGGAGGCTACAGACAGCGCGACCGTCATCAGCAAGGACGGCAGATGGGCATATTCAACAAAAGAGATCATCGCCGAGGGAACGAAGGTTGAAGGCACCCCGGGTTGGACTCTTAACGAGAACACAGAGTTTTACTTTACACCTGACGGGAAACGTCTCTTCCTCGGAATCGGCGCGATCCGTCCTCCTAAGGACACCACGATTGTGGACTTCGAGACCGCACAGCTGGACATCTGGAACTGGGACGCGGTCTATACTCCTCCGCAGCAGAGGCTTAATGTCAACAAGACTCTCAAGAAGACATATTCAGCGACAATCGACCTCGCTAATCCAGGGAAAATCGTTCCGCTGACCACCTCTAAGTTCGCCGGCATCCGCCTGATGAACGGTGGACTCTCCGAATGGGTGCTTGCCAGCGATAACGCTAAGTATGCCCGCACCACTGTCTGGGACTATAACAACCGTTACGACTTCACCCTTGTGAATGTCAAGGACGGTTCCAGGAAGGTTGTCGCGGAGGGGCTTGACGTCGGACGTTTCGACATGTCGCCGAGCGGGAAGTACCTTGTCTGGTTCGACAACGACGAGATGAACTGGTTCACCTACAATACCCAGACCGGTGAGAAGGTCAACCTTACCGCCCGGACCGGAGTTCCGTTCTACGATGAGGAGGACGATCATCCGACCGCCGCTCCGGCGCACGAGTTCTCTCCGAAATGGTTCAAGGACGAGGACGCCGTGCTGATCATCGACCGCTACGACATCTGGAAGTTCGCTCCTGACGGCTCGTCAGCTGTCAACCTTACCGGGGGAGTGGGCCGTCAGACCCACAACCGCTTCAAGATCATGGATCCGAAACCGGACACCAGAAAGCCTAACGCACGCCGTTGCGGAGTGGCCAGGCCGCTCGATCCTAAGCAGACTGTCTATCTCAGTGTGTTCAACGAGGAAAGCCAGGAGAATGGATTCGGACGTGTTAACCTTGCCAAGCCGGCAAAGACTCTTGAGTATTTCACTGACACAGTCAGCTTCAAGTATGTAGCCGGAACCATGACCACTGACAGGCTTTTCTATCAGAAGGGCAACTTCCGCAACTGCTATGACCTTTATTATACTGACGACAATTTCAAGACATCCACAAAGGTCTCTGCAATCAACCCTCAGATGGCGGACTACCGTTGGGGCCGCGCCGAGCTTTTCCACTGGAACGCCTACGACGGCACACCGCTCAAGGGCCTTGTCTTCGTTCCTGACGGAGTGAAGGAAGGCGAGAAGCTTCCGGTGATGATCTATTTCTACGAGAAGAACGCCAACAATCTCTATTCGTTCTGGACACCTGCCCCTTCACGCTCGACCGTGAATATTCCGTTCTACACATCAAGGGGGTACATCGTGTTCGTTCCGGACATCGTCTATAAGGTCGGCCATCCGGGCGAGAGCGCCTACAACTGCATCTGCGCCGGAGCCGAGGCCCTTTGCGAGAAATATTCCATCGCCGACAAGAGCAGGATGGCGATCCAGGGCCAGAGCTGGGGCGGCTACCAGACAGCCTGGCTCATAACACGTACGAATATGTTCGCGGCGGCAGGTTCCGGAGCACCGGTCGGGAATATGACATCGGCCTACGGTGGCATCCGTTGGGGATCGGGCATCACCCGCGCCGGCCAGTATGAGCACGGTCAGAGCAGGATCGGCAAGAGTATGTGGGAGCCGGGCGCCCTCGATCTCTACATTGAGAACTCTCCTGTGTTCCACGTCGATAAGGTGCAGACACCGGTGCTCATCATGCACAACGACGCTGACGGAGCCGTTCCGTGGTATCAGGGCATCGAGTTCTTCTCGGATCTCCGCAGGCTCGACAAACCGGCATGGCTGCTCCAGTACAACAAGGAAGCCCACAACCTCGTCGAAAGGCGCAACTGCAAGGATCTCTCCGTGAGGCTGCAGCAGTTCTTCGACCACTACCTCAAGGGAGCCCCGATGCCGGTCTGGATGAAGACCGGTGTCCCGTACGAGTCCAAGGGCGAGTACAGCGGCTTCGAGAATGCTGAATAAATGACAGGAATCATGACAAGACTAGCGATATTCGATCTGGACGGCACCCTTTTGGACACCGTCAAAGATTTAGGCAACGCCACCAACCACGCCCTGACCGAGTGCGGCTTTCCGACCCATCCCATCGAGGCCTACTACCAGATGGTAGGCCGCGGCATCTACAACCTCTTCCGCGTCGCCGTCCCCGCCGGACAGTCCACGGAAGAAGTTGTCCAAAGGATGGCCTCCATATTCATTCCTTACTACGATGCCCACAAATGCGACTTCACAAGACCATATGACGGCATTCCCGGAATGCTGAAGACCATCACCGCCGCAGGGGTGCGCCTCGCCGTGGCCTCCAACAAGTACCAGGACGGCGCGGAAAAGCTGGTCCACCACTTTTTCGGTGAATATGACTTCGTGAGGATCCTGGGCCAGCGCGAAGGCCAGCCCATCAAGCCCGATCCGGCCATAGTGGATCAGGTCCTCGCCGAGGTTCCGTCCGTCACCAAGTCCGAGACCGTCTATGTGGGCGACTCCAATGTGGACATGCAGACCGGCCTGAACGCCGGGGTCAGGACTGTGGGTGTGAGCTGGGGTTTCAGAACCCGTGAGGAACTCGCAGCCTACACTCCTTCGGCCATAGTTGACACCCCGGAGGAACTCTCCCGTGTGATCCTCGGAGCCTGACTGGTTCATTTTGGTCCATTTACACCGGTGAAATTGGACAGCATTTGATCGGATATATTAATAATTCATTGATTATCAATCTATTAAGTGATAATGGGGGGGGGAGGCATCGCCTGCGAGGGAATAAAATACTTATTCAGTATGTTGTTTTTTATTCGGTGAAGTGTTATATTTGTGCTTCATAAGCAGGTTACGAATGACACTCTTGGATTGGAGTTCTTCGAGATCAGGTATGAAGATGCTGACAACCGTAGGGCTTACCCTTGCTCATAGGCTGAGGGGATAATTTTCGTATTCATATTTGTAACTGCTTATGCATCTTGTTTTTAACCAATGACACAATTGGCTTTTGATGGGTCTAATCCATTAGATGACATCAGACTTGCGTATAGTTCGATTCCTAATTGGTATGCGCTTCGCATTTTTCACAATCGGATTGAACCGCTGAGACAAACCTTGGACGTTGCCACGATCCGCTATTTCTACCCTCATCATTTGGTGGAGAAATGTTCGGATGGTGGTCTTGATTATGTTCAGGAGCCAATTATCAAGTCGTTGATTTTCATAAGATCAACTTGTGAGAGTCTGGACATGATCCGACTGAAACATGTAGGCAGCGTATCTCCGTATTTTGACCATCGGACCCAAAAGCCATTGATCATTCCGGATGAACAAATGGAACCGTTCATAAAGCTCTGAGACATTAAGGACTCGGGTCTTGAGTATCTGGGAGAGGATGGCCCGCAGTTCCACAAAGGTGACCGCGTGAGAGTCATTGACGGCATATTCAAAGGTTATGAGGGTCACATCAAGCGCATCAAACACGACAGGCGCCTTATAGTTACCATTGAGGGTGTTGCCGCTTTCGCAACCAAATTCATTCCTCCCGCTTTTTTGGAGAAAGTGGAGACAGATAAGTAATAGTCGAATTATAATCTTTCATAAGAATAAAAATATGAATATGAAAAGAATATCACTACTGTTATGGCTTCTGGCCATAGGCATTTTGGCAGTTCCATCCTGTTCTACGCCGAAGGAGATCAGCTACTTCCAGGACCTCGAGTCGGTGGGGGGCCAGCGGATCGGTGGCGCGAAGGGGATCACGGTGCGGCCGAAGGACAAGATCTCGATCATCGTGAACTGCAAGAGTCCCGAGCTGACAGCCCTTTTCAACCTGCCGTACGTGACGCAGCGTCTCGGTGAGAACACCCGCAGCACGATCTTGTCGGGCTACAGCCAGGGCTACATCTCTGGTTACACGGTGGACGACCGGGGCTGCATCGACTTCCCTGTCCTCGGCGAGGTGGCCGTGGCGGGGCTGACGCGTGATGAGATCGCCTCCGTGATCAAGAAGGAGCTCAATGAGCAAGGGCAGGCGACGGACGCCGTGGTGACCGTTGACTTCATGAACCTGTACTATCAGGTGCTTGGCGAGGTTGAGAAGCCGGGGCGCTACGCCATCGACAAGGATGCCGTGACGATTCTCGACGCCATCGGAAACGCCGGTGACTTGACCATCTACGGAAAGCGCGAGAGCGTGAAGGTGCTGCGCAACGAGAACGGCAAGATGCTGACCTACGAGGTGAACCTCTGCTCAGCCGCCGACCTGATAGCCTCGCCGGCCTACTACATCCGCCAGAACGACGTGATCTACGTCGATCCGAACGACGTGCGGGCAAGGCAGTCCACGGTGAACGGCAACAATGTCCGCTCCACCTCGTTCTGGATCTCGCTGACTTCGCTCGCGGCGTCCATCACCAACACGATCGTGATCATCGCCACGAGGGCCGGGTCGGGGAAGTGATCCGCCTTGGAACCTTGTGAAGAAACACTATAACATCAAAGCGATTCAAAACAATGGAGAACAACATCAACACGGATAACAATACCCGGCAGCAGGAGGAGACCGTGCAGATCAGCCAGCTTGTGCGCCGCTGCCTGTCCAGATGGTACTGGTTCGCCCTGAGCCTGGCGGTCTGCCTGGCTTTAGGTGTCCTGTACATCCTCAGGTCAACCCCTACGTACAACACCTCCGCTGACATCCAGATCAAGTCCAACACCAAGGGCGCGTCCATGCCGGGGGACATCGGCGAGTTCGGCAACATGGGCCTCTTCGCCGTCAAGTCAAACGTCAACAACGAGCTGCACGCCTTCGAATCCCCGGACATCATGAGCGAGGTGGTGGCCAGGCTTCGCCTGTACATGAGCTACACGGTGGACGGCACCTTCCACAGGAACGTGCTCTACGGCACGTCGCTGCCGATCTCCGCCGACCTGCTCGATGTGGATGAGAACGTGGGAGCCGGATTCACCGTCAGCGAGAACGGCGGGAGAGTCACCCTGAATGACTTCATCCATAAGAATGAGAAGGTCGGCGGCAAGCCGGTCGTGGGACACTACGGCGACACGCTCCAGACTCCTGTCGGAAGGATCATCGTTCAGAAGACGAAGGACTACTCCGGGGAGGCGATGAAAAAGCCGGTCAACGTCAGAAAGTCGGGCCAGCGCGGCGTGACACAGTCTTACCTGAACAGACTCCAGGTGAACCTCGCCGACAAGAACGCCGACGTCATCTCGCTCTCTATCAAGGACGTGTCCACCCAGCGTGCCCAGGACATCCTGAACACCCTGATCGCCGTCTATAACGAGAACTGGGTGCGTGACAAGAACCAGATAGCGAACTCCACTTCTGTGTTCATCAACGACCGTCTCAGGGTGATCGAGGGCGAGCTGGCGGGCGTGGACTCCGACATCTCCGCCTACAAGTCGGAGAACATGATCCCTGACGTGGGTGCCGCAGCGACGATGTACATGCAGCAGAGCACGGTGCTGAACCAGCAGCTCCAGGACGTGAGCAACCAGCTCTACATGGCGCGCTACATCAAGGACTACATCGGCAAGGAGGACAACCGCAACCAGCCGCTTCCCGCCAACATGGGATTGAGCAGCCAGACGATCGAGAACGGCATCTCCGAGTACAACTCCAAGATCCTGCAGAGGAACAACCTTGTGGCGAACTCCGGCGAGGAGAACGTGCTCGTGAAGGATCTCGACCAGGCTCTGGCCTCGATGAGGGGGTCGATCTCCCGGTCCATAGACAACGAGATCCTTGCCCTCAACACGAAATACGAGAATCTCAAGGGCACCGCCCGCCAGAACACCGCGCGCATTGCCGCGAATCCTAACCAGGCGAAGCAGCTCCTCTCGGTCGAGCGTCAGCAGACCGTGAAGCAGGCTCTGTACCTCTTCCTCCTGCAGAAACGTGAGGAGAACGAGCTCTCGCAGGCGTTCACCGCCTACAACACAAGGATCATCAAGCATCCTATTTCAGGAATATTCCCGGTCTCCCAGCAGTCCATGAAGATCATGATGATGGCGTTTCTCCTGGGTCTGATGATTCCTGCCGGGATCATCTATCTGCTGATGGCGACCGACACGAAGGTGCGCTCCCGCCGCGACCTCAAGGGAGTCTCCGTGCCTTTCGCCGGCGAGATTCCGATCTCTGCCGAGACTGCCACCAAGGCGTTCGGAAAGCGGAAAACCCTCAGTGGAGCCGATTCCATCGTGGTCCGTCACGGCAACCGCAATGTGGTCAACGAGGCGTTCAGGGTGCTGCGTACCAACTTTGAGTTCATGATGCGCGAACCTGGAAGCAAGGTCATCGCCGTCACGTCATTCAGCCCAGGGGCAGGCAAGTCATTCGTGTCGTCCAACCTGGCCGTCTGCTTTGCCATCAAGGGTAAGCGTGTGTTGGTCATCGACGGTGATCTGCGTCACGCCACGCTCTCCGAGCTTGTAGGCTCGCCGAAGCCTGGCTTTAGCGACTATCTCGCCGGGATCGTCGCCGATGTGCACGATGTGATTGTCCGTTCGAAGGACGCGATGACGGTACCTGACACTCTTCCGGCGGGATCCATCCCTCCGAACCCGGTTGAGCTGCTCGCCGACAGGCGCCTCGCCGATGCGATCGCCGTCCTCAGGAATGAGTACGATGTGATCATCATCGACTGCCCGCCGGTGGAGATCGTCACCGACGCGCGCGTCATCAACGACTATGTGGACAGGACGCTCTTTGTCGTCAGGGCCGGGCAGTTCGACAAGGCCATGCTCCCGGACCTCGACGCGCTCTACCGCGACGGGGAGTACAGGGGACTCTGCTGCGTCCTCAACGGGACCGCGTCCTCCGACGGCTACTACGGGAACTACGGCACCTATGGCCATTACGGTTACTACGGCCACAATGGCGGCTCCTACTACAGTTCCGACAACAAAGCCAGGTAAATCCGCCGGCAAAACCATAACCCAAAAAACATATCTTATGCGAAATCTGAAAGAGTTGAGGATCGCCGTGGCCGGTACTGGCTACGTTGGCCTCTCCATATCCACCCTGCTGTCCCAGCGCCACAAGGTGACTGCCGTTGATGTGATCGCCGACAAGGTCGATAGGATAAACCGTCGCGAGTCCCCGATCCAGGACGAGTACATCGAGAGGTTTCTCCGCGAGAAGCCACTCGACCTCACCGCCACGCTTGACGGTGAGGCCGCCTACAGGGACGCGGACTTCGTGGTGATCGCCGCTCCCACTAACTACGACCCGAAGAAGAACTTCTTCGACACGTCGCACGTGGAGGAGGTGATCGACCTCGTGCTGAAGGTTAATCCCGATGCAGTGATGGTCATCAAGTCCACCGTCCCTGTGGGCTACACCGCCTCTGTGCGGGAAAGGTTCTCGTACAGGGAACGCCTCGCCGACGGCACGATGAGGGTGGTGGTGCCAAACATCATATTCGCTCCTGAGTTCCTGCGTGAGTCCAAGGCGCTCTATGACAACCTCTATCCGAGCCGCATCATCGTCGGCTACGACAGGGGAGACTCCGCTCTCGAAGAGGCTGCCGGCACTTTTGCCGCACTCATCAAGGAAGGCTCTCTGAAAGAGGATGTTCCGGTGCTGTTCATGGGTTCCACGGAGGCGGAGGCGGTGAAGCTGTTCGCCAACACCTACCTTGCCCTCCGCGTCAGCTATTTCAACGAGCTGGACACCTATGCGGAGATGAAGGGACTCGACACGAGGTCCATCATCGACGGCGTGTGTCTGGATCCTCGCATCGGCTCGCACTACAACAATCCGTCCTTTGGCTACGGCGGCTATTGCCTCCCGAAGGACACCAAACAGCTGTTGGCGAACTACGCCGATGTGCCGGAGAACCTTATCCAGGCCATTGTGGAGTCCAACCGCACCAGGAAGGACTTCATCGCCGACCAGGTGCTCCAGAGGGCCGGCTATTATTCCGAGAACAGCCAGTACGACAGCGCCCGCGAGAAGAAATGCGTGATCGGGGTTTACCGTCTCACGATGAAGTCCAACAGCGACAATTTCCGTCAGAGCGCCATCCAGGGCATCATGAAGAGGATCAAGGCCAAGGGCGCCGAGGTCATTGTCTACGAGCCTACGCTGGAGGACGGCGCGTCCTTCTTCGGCAGCAAGGTGGTCAACGACATCACCGAGTTCAAGCGCCGCGCCGACTCCATCATCGCCAACCGCTACGACCGCGTCCTGGACGATGTCCGGGCCAAGGTCTACACCCGCGACATCTTTGAGAGAGACTAGCCGCCTACTTCACCGTAATACCTGTTAATCAAAATTATTTTCCATGATGCTGTCGATCCGCAAGATAGTTGACTCGTACTTCTCGAAGCGCACGTTCCCGCACTGGTGCGTGCTGCTTCTGGACAGTGCCATTCTTTTTTTGTCCGGAGTGTTCGTCTATTGGTGCTTCAACCGTGGCACCGCCCTTCAGCTGAACTTCTGGCCGTTGACCTACCTGATGCTGCTGTGCGTCGGCGTCCACTTCATATTCTTTGCCATCTTCCGGACATATTCGGGAATCATCCGCTACTCATCGTTCAACGACCTCATCCGTGTGGCGCTGGCGATGGGATGCTCCGCATTGGCGGTGATAGCCGTCCATTTCTTCACGAACAGCTGCCCGTCTCGGGTGTTCGCCCACGTGCAGGTGCGGCATATCCTGATTGCGGAAGCCATCGCGACCGGTTTGATGTGGCTGCTTCGCGTTTCTATCAAATGGGTTTACGACACCTATTTCCGGACGGAGGGTGCGAAGAATGTCTTCATCTATGGCATCCGCGCCGGCGGCATCGGACTCGCGAAGGCGATCCGCAGCGAGAAACCGATGCGCTACTGTCTCCGAGGCTTCATCTCCCACGATCCGGCGCTTGGAGCCAACGGCACGCGCCTGATGGGCGAGCCGGTCTACGAGGTTGACGCCAGTCTGCCGGATGCGATCCGCCGCAATGGGATCGCCGCCGTGCTGGTCGCTCCGGGCAGGATCGGCAAGTTCCGCAACGACACGGCTCTTCAGGACTACATCCTGCAAAGCGGCGCAAGAATATTCTCGGCTAACAATGTCGTTGACACCGAGCATGATGCGATCAAGGGAGCGCCGACCTTGAAGGAGGTCAGCATCGAGGATCTTTTGCCTCGTGACGAGATCTGCGTCGACCTGGAATCCGTGGCCGAGTCCCTCCGTGGGAAGCGCATCCTGATCACCGGTTCCGCCGGAAGCATCGGCAGCGAGATAGTGCGCCAGGTGGCGTCGTTCAGCCCGTCGTCCCTTATGCTGATCGACTCCGCGGAGACTCCGCAGCACGACATCCGCAGGATGATGGCGCATGACTTCCCGTCTGTGCCATGCGCCACCGTGGTGACGTCGATCACCAAGGCTGACAGGATGGAGAACATATTCAAAACCTTCCTTCCTGAATATGTCTTCCACGCCGCGGCCTACAAGCACGTGCCGATGATGGAGGACAACCCTTGCGAGAGCATCCAGAACAACGTCCTCGGCACGAAGATCCTGGCCGACCTTTCGGTCAAATACGGCGTTCGCCGCTTCGTGATGGTGTCCACCGACAAGGCTGTGAACCCGACGAACGTGATGGGATGCAGCAAACGAATATGCGAGGTCTATGTTCAGAGCCTGAACAAGGCGGAGCGTGACGGCGTGGTGAAGGGGCAGACCCAGTTCATCACCACCCGCTTCGGCAACGTCTTAGGCTCGAACGGCTCCGTGATCCCGATTTTCGAGCGCCAGATCAAGGCCGGCGGCCCGGTGACGGTGACGGACCCCAACATCATAAGGTACTTTATGCTGATTCCCGAGGCCTGCGAGCTGGTCCTTGAGGCCGGCACGAAGGGCGAGGGCGGCGAGATCTTCGTCTTCGACATGGGCAAGCCGGTGCGCATCGCCGACCTGGCGCGTCGCATGATCGAGCTGAGCGGGGCGAAGGGCGTGGAGATCAAGTACACCGGCCTGAGGGACGGGGAGAAGCTCTACGAGGAGGTCCTGAGCGAGTCGGAGGCGACGAAGCCGTCGTTCCGCGAAAAGATCCGCATCGCCTGTGTCCGTGAATATGACTGGTCCGATGTGAGCCGCGAGATAGACGCCCTGATCGCCCAGTCCCACACCTACGACGACATGGCCGTGGTAGCCTCCATGAAGCGCCTGGTCCCCGAGTACATCTCCAACCACTCCAAGTACACCGTCCTTGACCACAAGGCGTGAGTTTGGCTCTGTGTGCCATAGGATATTGTTTCAATAAGCAATTTGGAATTGTATTTAAAAACATTACGACTTTGAAATGATATTTTAAAACCATTAAATATACTTTAATGTTTTTTCTTATATTTGCAAAGTAAACTTTGCTCTTATGGATAAACAGATTATAAAAAAACTAATAATAGAGAAGCAAAAGGCCATTCCGGAATTCTTTATTATTCGAAGGGAAATCCAGTTTGATACTCATGCAAACTATGTGCTTGTCGGTTTAAGGCGTGCTGGAAAATCCTTTATGATGTATCAGGATGCCCAGAATATGATGAAGAGTCCAGGGCTGACACAAGAAAACATACTCTACATAAATTTTGAGGATGAAAGGTTGTCAGATATTTCTTCAGACAGTTTGGGAGAAATATTGGATGCCTATTTCGAGTTATATCCAGAAAAAAAGCCACTGATATACCTTGATGAAATACAGGTTGTTTACGGGTGGGAAAAATTTGCAAGAAGACTTGCAGATTCTAAGTATAGAGTTATGATTACTGGCAGCAATGCCAAGATGCTCAGCAGTGAAATAGCGACTACACTTGGTGGCAGATATATTCCAAAGGAAGTTTTTCCATTTTCTTTTAGAGAGTATCTAGAGTACAAAGGCATAGAATTGGACAGAAATTGGATATATGACCAAGGTGCTTGCTCTCAGATATCAAATACTTTCGATCATTATTTCACTAATGGCGGCCTTGCAGAATCTTTCAATCTTGAAGATAAGAGGGAGTATCTGAATTCATTATGTCAGAAGATACTGCTTGGCGATATAGTGGAGCGGAATAAAGTGCGCAATGCACGTGCTTTTCGTCTTCTCACAAGAAAATTGGCAGACAGTGTGATGCAACCGTCATCCCTCAGCAGGTTAAAACATATTATTGATTCCAGCGGAGATAGCATAAGCCTGCCTATATTGAAAGATTATTTGGAGTATTTGGAAGAGTCCTACCTGTTTTTCTCTATCCCGAATATGAGTTCATCAATATCGGAGCAGTCCACAATCCGGAAAAGATACATTGTGGATAATGGATTGCTTAACTTGTTTCTTTTCAGTGGAGAAACGAAGTTGTTGGAGAATATAGTAGCTTGCAAATTAATCAGAAAATACAGAAACACACCCGAAGAAACGCTGGTTTATTATTATAATAAAAACGTAGAGATAGATTTTTGTATTCCGTCTGCCAAAATGGCTATCCAAGTATCTTACAGTTTGGGAGACGATGCGACCTATAGACGAGAAACAGGTGCGCTGGAAAAGTTCTTGAACGTCTATCCGGATTTTACCGCAATAGTCATCACCAGAGACAATGAGCAAACTATCGACATCAATGGGCATCACATCAATGTAATACCTATATGGAAATGGTTATGTCTGGAATAGTGCACTCAAGCGGTGCATTTTTACTACAGAATCCGCACTCAATGAGTGAAAATTCGTTATATTTGGGGGCAACGTTCTTCTATAATCAGATGCGAGTAAGGAATGATGTGAAAGACGACATCGAGTTCGCCCAAGGCAACGTCATTCCTCTCTGGGCATTCGGGATGAACTACTAGATGGTAGGGCTGGAACTTTTTTTGTTATTTTTGTAAGTAAGTTCAGGGGATTGTAACGAGTAGTTCAGAAGTATTAATTGATTAAAATGCCCAACAATATGAGACACTTGGTCATAAAGAATTAAGGATGGTGTAGATATGTTCTTCAATTTCGAGATGTATGTATGAAGCTGAAAATCTTGAACGTAATGCCTGAGTGCTATGTTGATACAAACCTGATAGAATATCTTCTGGATGGAGTAGTAAATCATCAACATTGCTGCTCAAAGGTAGTGGGCCAGTTGAACAACACATTTGCAGACAAGTTCGCTATCGGAATTATCGATAAAGATAAAGTAGAACTCGGCTATATACAGGCTTGTGACGAGATTGCCAAGACTGACCACTTGACATTATTGACGCATAAATCCCGTCATCAGTATCTGATTACGATTTCTCCTGCCGTGGATAAATTTGTATTGGACAGCGCTAAAGAGCAAGGAGTCGATACGGAAAAATACAACCTTCCGTCAACTCTTAAGGAGTTCACCAAACTATCCAAGTCAGTCACGTCAAACACGGATGAGCGCTTTAAGAACATGTTCGCAGCAATTAACGGCAACTCTGAATTCAGAGCGCTAAAGATGACTTTGAAATATTTGTTGGACAAACAATACAATACGGATATTTCTGAACTGACACGGATTTTTGGTGGTGAAGCACGTGAAGAAAATCGAATAACGGGTGAAGTGTAGACTTTCTTAATGTTATTGCACTCATTGAGAGCATAATTATACATATTTTCGCTCTCATGCAGTGTGTTTTAATCAGGCCACAGATATGTGGAGACTGGTTGTGGCTTGGGGCATATTGAAAACATCCAACGACGATTATTAATTTTAACATATCATGAGCATTTTTGCAGGTAAAACCCTTATGATCACCGGAGGTACCGGTAGTTTCGGAAACGCAGTATTGAAGCGTTTTCTCAGAACGGACATTGCTGAGATCAGGATTTTCTCACGCGACGAGAAGAAACAGGACGACATGCGCCACGAGTATCAGGCGAAATTCCCTGACGTTGCACACAAGATAAAATTCTACATCGGCGACGTCAGAAGTCTGGAAAGCGTGCGCTCGGCGATGCCCGGCACAGATTACATCTTCCATGCAGCCGCCCTCAAGCAGGTCCCTAGCTGCGAATTCTTCCCGATGGAAGCAGTGAGGACCAATGTGATAGGCACTGACAATGTTCTTACGGCAGCTATCGAAAACAATGTCGGAGCAGTCATCTGTCTCTCTACCGACAAGGCGGCATATCCGATCAATGCAATGGGCATCACCAAGGCCATAGAGGAGAAAATCGCCGTAGCCAAGAGCCGTAACTCCCGCAACACCAAGATCTGCTGCACACGTTATGGCAATGTCATGTGCTCACGCGGTTCTGTGATTCCTCTATGGATTGAGCAGATCCGCAGCGGCAACCCTATCACTCTTACGGAACCTAAGATGACACGTTTCATTATGTCACTCGAAGAGGCTGTGGACCTGGTACTTTTCGCATTTGAGCATGGCCACAATGGCGATATTCTCGTTCAGAAAGCTCCGGCATGCACCATCCAGACACAGGCAGAAGCTGTCTGCGACCTTTTCGGCGGCAAGAAAGAGGACATCAAGGTCATCGGTATCCGTCACGGTGAGAAGATGTACGAGACACTCCTTACCAAGGAAGAATGCGCGAAAGCCGAGGATATGGGCAACTTCTACCGTGTTCCTGCAGACAACCGCGACCTGAACTATGACCAGTACTTCACCAAGGGTGATGTAAAGCGTGCTACCATAGAGGAGTTCAATTCTGACAACACATACCGTCTGAACTTGGAAGAAACAATCGCCAAAATCGGTGCTCTGGAATATATCCAGAACGAATTGAACGGAGTTGAAAATCTCGCGAAATAATGAAGATTCTGGTTACCGGCGCCAAAGGATTCGTAGGCAAGAATCTTTGCTGCCAACTTAACAACATAAAAGAAGGCAAGGCCCGCTGCTATGGAGACCTCCAGGTCGATGAAGTATTTGAATACGACATTGATTCGACTCCTGAGCAGCTGGACAGCTGGTGCGGCGAATGCGATTTCGTCTTCAACCTCGCGGGCGTGAACCGGCCTAAAGACAATGACGAGTTCATGAAGGGCAATTTTGGTTTCGCATCCACATTGCTCGACACATTGAAAAAGCACCACAACACTTGTCCTGTGATGCTCTCAAGCTCACAACAAGCCTCATTGACAGGACGTTTCGGAAACAGCGAATACGGCAGGAGCAAGAAAGCCGGCGAGGACCTTTTCCTCGAATACGGCAAGGTGACCGGTGCGAAAGTGCTCGTCTATCGTTTCCCGAACCTTTACGGAAAATGGTGCCGTCCGAACTACAATTCAGCCATCGCCACGTTCTGCAACAATATCGCCAATGATCTCCCAATCCAGGTCAATGACAGAAGCGTACAGATGGAGGTCCTCTACATTGACGATCTGGTCGAGGAGATGATCTGCGCGCTCAAAAGTCAGGAACATCATTGCGAATTCGAGGGACTTGACGTGCTGCCATCCGCTGAAGGACGTTATTGCTATTGTCCTGTCACTCACAAGACTACGCTTGGAGAAATCGTCGATACCATATATGAATGTGCACGTGCCGTGCGTGCCGTGCCGGATTCTGCGGAAGGACCTTCGACGGCTCTCGAAATGCCGCAAGACGGTCTGCGTTATCGCCTGATGTCCACATTCCTCAGCTACCTGCCGAAAGAAAAGGCGATTTTCGATTTGAAGATGAACGAGGATCAGCGCGGGTCGTTTACCGAGATGGTACACACGCTGAATTGCGGTCAGGTAAGCATCAACATTTCCAAGCCTGGCATCACTAAAGGAGAGCATTGGCACAACTCGAAATGGGAGCAGTTCATCGTGGTTTCCGGACACGGGCTCATTCAGATGCGCAAGGAAGGCACGGATGAAGTCCTGAATTACGAAGTAAGCGGTGATAAGATTCAGTCTGTCATCATGCTTCCAGGCTACACTCACAACATCATCAATCTTTCCGAGACCGAAGACCTCGTGACCGTAATGTATTGTAACGAAGTCTTCAATCCTGAGAGACCTGACACATATTTCGATAAAGTGGAGAAATAAAAAAATGGAAAAGACACCTAAATTCGATTATTCAGATATTCATTGGAAGGAGAACGGCAAACTCAAGCTCTGTATCGTAGTAGGTACGCGCCCTGAGATTATCCGCCTGGCGGCGGTCATCACCAAATGCCGCCAGTATTTCGATGTCATCCTCGCCCATACAGGCCAGAACTACGACTACAACCTGAACGGCATCTTCTTCAGGGACCTCAAACTCGCTGAACCAGAAGTATATATGGATGCAGTCGGTGACGATATAGGCGCGACATGCGGCAACATCATCAACTGTTCGTACAAACTTTTCGCTCAGACCAAGCCGGACGCAGTGCTGGTTCTCGGTGACACGAACAGCTGTCTCTCAGTCATTGGTGCGAAACGTCTTCATATACCAATCTTTCACATGGAGGCCGGCAACCGCTGCAAGGACGAGTGCCTTCCAGAGGAGACCAATCGCCGCATCGTAGATATTATCTCCGATGTGAATCTGGCGTATTCGGAGCATGCTCGCCGTTATCTTGCTGATTGCGGACTTCCAAAGGAGCGCACCTATGTCACAGGTTCTCCTATGGCAGAGGTCCTTCATAACAATCTCGCCGAAATCGAGGCAAGTGATGTCCACAAGCGTCTCGGTCTGGAGAAAGGCAAATATATCCTGTTAAGTGCTCACCGTGAAGAAAACATCGACACGGAAAAGAACTTCCTCAGCCTTTTTAATGCCATCAACAAACTGGCCGAGAAATACGACATGCCTATTCTCTACAGCTGCCATCCGCGCAGCCGCAACAGACTGGCATCCAGTGGTTTCAAACTCGACCAGCGTGTCATCCAGCACGAACCGCTAGGATTCCACGACTATAACTGCCTCCAGATGAATGCATTTGCAGTGGTCAGCGACTCCGGCACCCTTCCTGAAGAAAGTTCATTCTTCACCAGCGTAGGCCATCCGTTCCCTGCCATCTGCATCCGCACCTCCACAGAGCGTCCCGAGGCTCTTGACAAGGCCTGCTTCATCCTCGCCGGCATTGACGAGCGCAGCCTTCTGCAGGCCGTGGACACCGCCGTGGAGATGAACCGCGCCGGCGACTTCGGCCTTCCTGTCCCGACCTACACCGACGAGAACGTCTCCACCAAGGTAGTCAAGATCATCCAGTCCTACACAGGCATCGTCAACAGGATGGTCTGGAGGAAGTCATAAAACTCATGCAAAATGTTGTGCACAATATGGGTGCATGATACATGGAAAAATTGCACTTTTTGAGTGCGATTGCTATCTTTGCAATAGTATTGCATAGATATACAAAATTAATTGAGTATGGTTGACGAGGCGTTATACGAATACATGCGTTTGCAGCTGGAACTTACGACCAGCAGTTTTCACAGGTATCTTTATGAACGTGTGAACTGGACTTCCCGTATGATCGCGATCACAGGGGCAAGAGGAGTCGGCAAATCCACGATGATCCTGCAATATCTTAAGGAACAGGCTTCGGATTGCAAGTTTCTATACATATCCGCTGACCATACATATTTCAGCACTCACTCTCTCGTCGAGGTTGCGGATGAGTTCTCGAAGGATGCTGGCCATTTGCTCGTCATAGACGAAGTTCACAAGTATTCTGACTGGTCCCGCGAACTCAAGCAGATATATGACACTCATCCTGACATGAGGGTGATTTTCTCAGGATCTTCCATACTGGACATCATGGACGGTGTCGCTGATCTCAGTCGAAGGGTACTACCTTATACGCTGTATGGTTTGTCCTTCAGAGAGTATCTGGAACTGTTTCACAACATAAACGCATCTAAGTATTCACTTGACGAGATACTCGCGGGCAAGTCACGTATTGACGGTGTGCTTCATCCTCTCCCTCTTTTCAGACGTTACCTTGCAGAGGGCTACTATCCATTTGCATTGGAGGGAGATTTCCCGATGAGGATGCAGAATGTCATAACAAAAACGATAGAATCAGACATCGCACAGTATGCCGAACTAAAGGCACCGACAGCAAAAAAACTAAAAAAGATGCTGGCTGTTATCTCGACACTTGCTCCGTATAAACCTAATGCGGATAGCCTCGCGTCTGAAATCGGAGTCAGCCGAAACAGCGTTTCAGACTATCTCGCGTTGCTGGAGAAGGCTCAGCTGATAGGTCAACTTAGGGATGATACGGGAGGCATGAGGGGACTGGGCAAAGTGGAGAAGGTCTATATTGACAACCCAAGTCTGATGACAGTCTTGTCCGGAGGGAAAGCTGACATAGGGAACATGAGGGAAACTTTTTTCTACAACCAGATGCGTGTGGAGAATGATGTGGTTTCCTCACGTCAGTCTGATTTCGTCATCGGTGACCGCACATTTGAGATCGGTGTCCGGAATAAAGGAAAAAGACAGATTGAGGACCTTCCGGATTCCTATGTCGTAAAGGATGACATTGAATTCGCTCACGGCAACACGCTGCCCCTTTGGTCTTTTGGCCTAAATTACTGATAACGAGTGTGACTATTTTGACTATACGGATCTTTAAATAAAAAATAATATTAATGAAAGCCACGGAGAACCAGTGGTAAAGAATCCGTATATGGAGGAAAAGTGGATGCATACGATGAAGTTTGTCGTGAGAGACTGCAACTTAGATGATAAGCCCGCAACTAACAGGTATGTATGTTCAGGTTTGCAATAAGCACAAAACCACAAGGAGGCATCCCTCAGCAGAAGGACACCTTCCTTTGGCAGCACGGATGCGATGAGACACTGGCAGAAGCTGATCGCAGGCTCGTCCTAAAGTCCTCTATTCTTTTCGGACGTACCCTTTGACAAATTCTTTCTTCCCATTGCGGAACCTTACATAAGGCACTATCTTATTTTGATAGATATAGATAGTGCGAATTTTTCAAATGAGTATTAACATTATTTGCAATATGAATTGATTTTACATATATTTGTGAATAATGTAGTTATATGAATTTGTATCAATATGGCAAACAGAACGCAAAAAGATATTGAAAGTGTAAAGAACACATTCAAGAAAATGATGGCTGATAAAAAAGTTATCAGCGACTACATTCGTGAGAAGGGAACGATTAGAGGATTTAAGGATGATTCGATTCAGTTTGCCAAACCATTATGATGTAGTTGATTGTGAAAATGGTTACTGTTTTGAGACAGATTCCGGCAATACCTATTTCATCACTTTCTTAAAATATCCTACGATTTCAGAATTCTTGTCTGTTGATGTGTATATGCTGAACATTGATAGGGCAGATGATTCTAACCATAGAAATGGGGACGGCAATAAAGTCCGAAACACTATTCTCTATATTATTTGCAAGTTTTTCACTTTGCATAATGATGCGTTGATTACGATTTGTGATATTTTAGATGGCAGGCAGGAGTGCCGTCGTAGATTGTTCAATAGATGGTTTAAGGAATTTTCGGGAAACGAGTTGTCAAAGTTGGAAGTCACCTGTCTTATAGAAGGAACCGTAACCTATGCGTCCATGATTTTCAAGAATGACATAAATAACAGAAAAGAACTTGAATATGAGTTTTCTTTATTGTCTGATATCAATTTTTATAATTAATTCCAATCAGCGGCTCTATTGCTGATCAGAATAATGAATAAATCCAAAACAGCAGGGAGGCATCCCTCAGCAGAAGGATACCTCCCTGCGGCAACGCGGATGCGATAGACACCAGCCGAAGCTGGTCATGGTCACGCCCTAAAGTCCTCTATTCTTTCGGACGTACCCTTTGACAAGTTCTTTCTTCCCATTGCGGTACCTCACATAAGGTGCCACCTTGGTTGGCTTTGCCTTCTCGCGGTCTAAGCGAATATCAAGCCTCTCTTTAACTCTCTTTATAATCATTGATATAACTTATAGAATTTGTGATAGAGTCGGAGGGTTGAAAAATGTTAGACATCCCGCTGTATAAAACAAGAAGAGCAGCCGATAGAGGCGGCCACTCTTCATAGAGTTCAAGATAGTTAATCCTTCACCTCAATCCTTCCACAAATTATATCGCCACAAAGATGATGATTAATTTGGAATATTCAAAGACGACCGCTGGGAATTTTGCAAGGAATACTTAAAACGGACAATGACTTATCTGGAGATGGAGACAACTCGTTGTCATGCGCTTGACTTTGAACCGACTCCAACAATTGCCCACGAACCACGAAATGAGTAATGATACTACAATTTCAACGCCTTGGTGCTTTATGCCACCAGAGATGCACTTCGATAGTCCATGGGATCTGAAAGAAGCTATAAGTCTCTTTCAACAGTCTCGCCTGTCTCATGATGAATTGAACTGTAAATATCCAAACATATTACCACCCGAAGGAAAATTTGAACGCATTCGTGTGTCTTCTGGCAAATACATACTACTTCCAATTGCTATAGATTATGCGTATCTTTTTCGTGGACAAGAGCGAGATTATCCTAAAAACCTGCCAACTATCTATAGACAAGAGAAAAATGAATTTGAGCTATTCATCCAACGTCTGAAGATTATGGAATTTAAGACTTTTCTTCAGCATTTGCCGCAGTTGAGGTTTTTTGAATCCCGTAATTACTACATTGATTATGTCGGACTGGCACAACATTATGGTCTTCAGACAGACATGATGGACTTGACAAGTGATATAGATGTGGCTCTCTTCTTCGCCATGTGTGATATTCCTAAAGGTAGAACCGAATATGTCTGCAAAGTCGAGAATAAACCATATATTGGCTACATCTATTGTGTACCAACATATGAATTTTCGATGAAAAACGGCAAATTAGGGGAAACATTTTGGGGCACTAAACTGTCAAGTATAGGACTGCAACCATTTGAGCGTCCAGGTGCGCAGAAGGGATTTGCATATCGAATGGAAAAAGGTGAGGAACTTAAGAGTCTTGTATATAGTTTTAGTTATACTCGGAAAGATTCAGAGACTATTTACCAAAAATACTCACACGGTAGTACTCTTTGGCAAGATGATGCAATGGCTAGGATTACCAGAAATATTGATGACTCAAGACAGTTCTCATACAATGCCTTTAATAGCTGCGTTAAGGTGTATGGAAATAGGAAACTTGACTATAGAATGCTACTTAAGAAAAGTGGATATAATCTCTGTAAACGGCCGGATTATATGTCGTCATCTGAAGTCCAGTTGATAGAAAATGACTATCATGAGAAAGGAGATCTTTACTACCTGAGTAAGATAGTTTCAAGGGAATCCCGTACAGGGGGCGGCATTCAAAAAAAATGTTTATCTCTGAATGATATTACACCAATGATGATGAGTCATCTGATTGAATCTGGTTGCCCAGCTCCTGAGGGTTATGAAACAGAGAACAGTCTTGAAAAGGATCAAAAGACACAATCTATCGCTATTGACTACACAATCAATAGCGGTAGAGTTCAAACTCATCCAGACCTGGTTTCTGGTAAAGTAAACAAATGGATAGGAGACTGGAGAAAGGACTTGAAAATAGATCTTGACAAAGAAAAGCAGTTCGGAGTTAAATTAGTAAGTGATGTTTTCAAAAAATAGTACAGGAAATGTAGTTATATGTCAAATTTTGTCCCTGCGAAAAGGTGATATAATGAAAGCGTATAGAGGAACGGTTGGAAGTGTTCCGAAAATCGAACTTCGTGGGCTGTGGGGAGTTGCTGAAGAAGGCGTTAAAATATGCGATAGGCGAAAGAGATTTATCCTTACTGGTGAACAAACTTTCCGGGAGAGAATACTACATAATTGTTGCGGCTTTGAAGTCCGCTTAAAATAGTTTGCTCCTCCTGCCTTTGTGAACTGATATAGGAACTTGCGGCACCATGCCGGATGACCGCTGTGGAAAGTTTGTTTACCAAAGGATATTTATCGCGTTCTTTAGTCCGACCTCCTCGGAGGCCGTGGGATCGTGCGTCCTCATCCGAACTTTATAAAAATACCTTATCCGTAAGGATATGATTATAAATATATTAAATATTAACTGTTAAAATCGAAATCCATTTTTATTTGGATTTCAACTGGAAAGGAAATTATGATTGACGAAAACCACTGAAAATCAGCGGTAAAGAGTTCGTATATAGAAAATGGGATGCATACGCTGTTACCAATGTTTTTAACATTGCAGTGACTCTATTTGAAAAGATATAAGAGGATTGGTTCCGGTTAGAAAAGAATGTTATAACGAATTGAAAACAATATATTGTAATGGCTAAGAATTTTTCAAGGTACACCATGCGGGCGAATATGCTTCGTAAGGTGTTGATACGTATAGACTATGACGGTGTTACGGATATAAGCGAATGGATAAAGTTGTTCAAAGAGAACAAGGACTTTTCGTCATATTTTCAAAAATACACAAAGGGAGTTCAGAATCAAGCTACTGTATCGTTTTCAAATATGGAAGAAATAGCAGCGTCTCGTTCCATTCCATTAAGTACATTTCAGTCAGAACCGCTTCATCGTTTTTCAGAAGCAGTGTTTAAAGATGAAAATGGCATACAAAGAGAAGACAAGATTGTAATGGAGGTGACTGGTTTGTTTTTAACCTTCTCAATAGATTGCGTTAACTATAGAAATATGGATGTGTACATTCGTTTCCTAAATAATTACTTAAAAGCATTTCTTGAAAATGATAAATATATAGTTATTCAAAGGATTGGTGTAAGAAAATTAGGTGGGGATGTTTTTAAGAGTCTTGAAGATTTTTCTGAAACTTTTGAAAACTCAGTGTTTGCAACTCCTGATGTAGCAAATCTTGATGGTGGATTGATAGACAGAGAATATGTTGATAGGATTATAAAAAATGATGAGTCGGTAAAAGTAAATTTCGCAAGAAGATGTAGAGCAATAAAAACGAATGACGGATGTACTGTCTATCAGGCATTGTTAGATATTGATGGTTATGTAGATAAAGGGTTGATTGAAAAAAAACAAATACAACTTCCCTAATGATTTTGATAGAGTTGTAAAGACAAAAATAAATGATTATTTGTTTGAATTATATAAATTGTCTGTTACAGAGCAATATTTGAAAGATAATGGAGAGGAAGTTCAAAATTAACGATGAGTTGTTCAATCAGATATTTCCTATTGACTCGTTTGGTCAAGCAGAAGAGTTAAAAAATAAGATTTATTCTGTAATAGAAGAGATTCCAATTTGTAACGAAGCACAAGCAGAAGTTTTCTCAGAGTCAACAATAGATGACGTGTTCACCACCAAGAATACACTCAAAATCATCAATTTGAAATGATAACCATCAGTGACAGAAGAAATCTTCTGATAAAAGTTTATGTGATAGGCTATTCGAATAGAGGAGAAAGTATCTGTATCTTGTTTCTTGATGCAGAGTGCGGTAATAAAGTATTGTATTCTATTGTAATTGACAGTTTTAAGTACAAGGGGCTTAATAAGACAATAGACATACTTAACCAGTGGGGTATCAATAAGGACAAACTAAATATGTTAGTATGGTCTCACCCTGATTATGATCATACATATGGTATAGATGAGATAATACATAATTTTTGTGACGAAAATACGATGGTGTTACTTCCATATGATCTAAATGGTGAGGTATGGAACAAAATCAAATATAATAGAGATGACCGTGACATCGTTCAAAAAATATTAAAACTAACACAGCACAAATTTAAATCACACGAAACAGCATGTGTACCAGAGAAGATGTTTGTACCATTCAAACAATTAGTTTTTAATGATTTGATAGGTAATTTATATACTACGATACAAGCGGTATCACCGCATAGTAATAGGATAAACTACTTGTTGGAATCTCATTCTGAAATACACAAAAACGATTTGTCTTTATGCTTGCAAATAGACGTAGGAAATGAATATAAATATACCCTTGTGTTTCTATCAGATATTGAAAATGATGATATAGAAACACTGTACCCCCAATGCTATGAGTCGCCAGTGTTTATAAAAATTCCACATCATACATCATCGACTTCGGATAAATATTGCAATATGCTATCCTCATCGGAGAATAAGCCATACATAGCATGTACGACTATATACAAATCACAAAAACTGCCTGAGAAGAATCTTTTGAACGAATATAGAAATAATGTTCGTCAGGTAGATTGTACAGGCTTCAGTAAAAGTAAAAAGCAAAACTATGGCTTAGTTGAATACACATTCGATTTTTATAATGATTTCAAAATAACTGTACATCATGAAGGCCATGCAACAGTTGTAGATGATACATTTCTTGATTCTATAACTTATGCAAAGAAATCCACAACGTAGTAGAATTAATGTATTCAGAAATAACAGGATTTATTCATCATAATAATAACTAAATTATTAACGATCAATAGTTCGTTAATTTTATAAGTTTTACGCCGCGGCGCGAACGCCGTAGAATAATAGTTCTTTGAAATCAGTGTTATTTATCTTCAAGTTTGGGCTGTTTCCGAACATGGAAAATAATCGTTCTACCATTGCAGCATTGTGCAGCAGCACTTTGACATCACCGACAGAAAGCGGGGTGTTGTATTGAGCTCCGAACTGTCTCGCAATGTTGATTGTGGAGAGCGACATGTTAAAGGTAAGCGTTCACTTCTCCGCCTTACCTTTTGAAAAATAGGATCCACCTTTGCCGAAATCAAATTTCAAGGCAAATGGAAACAAAGAATCAAACAGCACAGGAATCCGCCCAGTCGGGCGTGGTTGATTATGCGGCGGCGCTGCGTCAGTATCACAGATACGGCCGGGGTCGTTCAATGAAAAAGTTTTGCGAGGACGAGGGGTACGACTACTGGAAGTTCTGCAAGCTGGCGAGAGAAGGTCAGAGCGAGATGGATGCGAGGATCATCGCGGACAAGCATCCCGTTTTCATAGAGGTAAATCCAGATGTGCCTCAATCATCGGTGCAACGCGATGAGCTGATGAAGGTTTGTGAGATCCGCATCCGGTTCGACAATGGTCTGGTTATGAGTCGCAAGGGCGGTGATGTGGAGGATGTCATAAGTGCAATCCGCAAGATTCTGAACTGACAATGATATCGATAACGAGCGAATATGGGCTGTACCTGTACACGGGCAAGGTAGATATGCGGAAAGGTATCGACGGCCTTTGCGGAATCATCAGTGAAGACTTAGGTCACAATCCCCGGAAGCCCAAGGGCGTATATGTGTTTGGCGGGCGCAACCCCAGAGTGAAAAAGGTTCTCATACGCGAATACAACCGCTATGAACTAACGACGATCCGGTTGGACGAAGGCCGTTTTTTAAGGCCGCTGACGGACCCTGAACGTGTCGGAGGTAAAATTAGCTGGTCGGACTTTGTTATGCTGACAGAGTGCGCGGCAAGCGCTTCTGCGGTGGTAAAATACACGGATTAAAAGGTTGTCAAATCTTTGATTACCAATAAAATAATTGAAATAATCCTTTGTGGTTTCAATTATTTTTCGTACCTTTATATGTAGGAAAACGAAGAATATGAGAGCCGAAGAACAACTCAAACTGGCGTATATGACCATTGCTGAGCTGAAGGATCAGAATGCAAAGCTGATCGATGCGGTAGCCGCCTTGGAGCGAAGGCTTGCCGAATCTGACGGTCGTGACCGGAGAATGGTTGAGGAGTTCTATAAGGGGATGATGGAGGATATGAGGGCGGCTCAGGAAAAGACTTGCGCGTCTTATGAAGGCCAGTTGTCAGACTTACGCAAAACGATATCGGAGCTGACCGCTCAAATCTCCGCCCTCGCGCTCAGCGGTAAGGTGAACGCCGGTAAACTCTACGGCCGCAAGTCGGAGAGATCAAGTCGTCTTGGCAGGCGTCGTGATGACGATGACCGTAACAGCGGCAAGGACAACTTCGATGGCACTGCGGGGTCTGACAGTGGAGCCGATACCGAGGTTCCGCGGAACAATCCATCTTCCGGAGACACTGTGAGTGCTATCCGGAAGAGGTTGCTCAGGACTCATCCCGGAAGTGAGGTGAAAGTTGAGCGCATCGATTACTCGAAGGCGGCCGCATATACGGACAGTCCGACATATCACAGGCTTGAGGACTACTATAGACTGCCGGAAGGAGCATATTATGTGACAAGGAATGGAAAGATAGACAAGAACTTCGTGAAGGTTATCTTGTTCACCCCGGTGAAGGTAGAGGAACACATCTACGAGACGGCCACGGTACGCTTCCGCAATGAGGAAGACATCAGGACACTGGATACAATAACGGTAGACCGCCCGATAGCAGGTTGCTGCTTCGGTACAGACACCCTTGGCTACATATTGATGGAGAAGTTCTGGTATAATACTCCGTTCGAGCAGATAGCGAGGAAACTCAGGGCTCTTGGCCTACGGATGTCGAAATCGACTCTCGGAGACAATATCCACAGAGCCATTGAGTATATGCGCGGCAAGATGAAGGAATATTGGGAACGGGCAATGCTTACAGCAGGTTACTGGATGATAGACGAGACTCCCGGTCTGGTAGGATGCGAGGATGCCGACGGCAACAGGGTCTATAGGAAAAAGTACTTCTGGAGCATCACGGCCAAGGTGCTGAGACTCTCCTGGCTGTTCTACGAGGAGGGCAGTCGTGGCGCGAAAGCCATCAAACCGTACCTTGAGAAGTTCATCGGGTTCTACACAACTGACGGATATGTCTGCTATAAGGTGTTTGACATGAGCTGCTGAAAAAAGCCATGCGATATGCAAGGGCCGAATGGCCAGCGATGAAACGTGTACTTGAAAGCGGAGATGTCGAGGTGTCAAACAATATCAGCGAGCAGAGCGTAAGGAAACTCAAGATGAACCTCCGCAATGCCGGCAATATCGGAAGCGAGAGCTCTGCGGCGGACAACGCCTTCATGTACTCGGTGATCGAGAGCTGCAAACACAATGAAATCGACCCCGGCAAGTACATCAGCTATCTTCTCGGCAAACTGAAAACCGCCCATGAAGGCGAGGACCTGACAGCCCTCCTGCCGTGCTACTGCAGCCTGTAAACCCTTAAAATCGACGATTGTTAAATAGAATCTTCCAAATACCCACTGAAAGTCAATGGGTTGGAGAAGTGAACGCTTACGATGGAACTCAAGCGCCTGGCGAAAGAATCGGAGCGGTCAAAGGATACCGGAGAAGACGATCCCGAGTCGGAATGCCGGATGGTGGACGCGGCATATCTCCGCTTGCTGCCGCAGCATGGCGCACCGGTAGTGCTCTATCCTAGGGAATACCTGAAGGACCCGTCACGCTATGTGGAGATAAGGAAACAGTCCGGCAGGGATGCCCATTACGAACTGGTGCTGACTCCGGAGAAGCACGAGGCGATGAGATATGAGCTGCCGGTGTTTGTGGAGAAAGGGAATCCGGATGCGGTTCCGATACAGGCAAAGGTGGAGGACTACCGTCCATATCCGAAGAGCTTCGCGTCACCGGAACTGGTGGGCAAGATGGAGGTGGAACGCCTCGTGGATTGCGATCCGATATATCCCCAGGAGAAGCGCTATGAGCGAAACGGCCTCAACATCTCCCGTCAGCTGATGGACAAGCTGCACGCGCGGACATGCGACCTTCTGGAGCCATTGTTCGACCTGCACTATTATGATGTGATAAAAGGCGAGTATCTGTTGGGAGACGGTTCACCTGTGCGGATAGTGAACACGGAGACTCACAAGTGCGACAAGCACTATATGGCGCGTGTGAGCGCGGGTTCAAGCCGCTGGTGAAGGGCAGGAAGACATCCCTGTTCTTCCAGAACCTCATTGGCGCATGGCGCGCGTCGATGATGTACAGCTTCTTTGAGACGTGTGCGATGAATCACCTGAATCCTCTGCAGTGGTTGACGTATGTGTTGAACAACATCAAGACCACGCCGGCGGACCGGTTGCCGAACCTGCTGCCGCAGAACTTTGACAAGAGACTTTTGAAACTTGTCTAACTGAACAGAAGAAAAACAAATCAGAAAAATACGGCGAAAGCCTTAAAGGATGGACTGTGCCACGCAGCCTTGGTGTTGCTTTGTCAATATGGGTGTGTGGGGACGGTTACAGTGCTTCTTGTAGAGTTAATAGATATGGTTTGTAATAGACAAACTAATCAGTCCAAGAGGATGAAATAGATGCAAAATGAAATCTTGATAAGTCGTACGCAGTAGTTGGCGGATTGTTAGCTGCTAAGCTCTGATTGAAATTATTAGGCGACAATCCCTAGAATAATCAAATAATGAATAGTTTTATATCAATTATTAAAAATAAATACAAAAATACCGATGGTCGAAGTAAAAAGATGTATAAGAACACTGCGATTATGGTATTCATTAAAGGTTTTTCAATCCTGATTTCTTTAATGTCAGCTCCTATTATGTTACATCATGTAAATAGAGCTGACTATGGTGTTCTTCTCACCCTAACATCAATTGTAGGGTGGGTTGGCATGATGGACATAGGACTAGGTAATGGACTTAGAAATAAACTACCTGAGATGCTGGCAAAAGGTGACTTGCAAGGAGCAAAAAAGGCGGTTACTAGTAGTTATGCGGCTTTAACTATGTATGTAGGGCTCTTAATTTCTATATTTCTGGTGTCATCATCATATATTGACTGGCGTAATGTTCTTAATTCTCCTATGAGCGATGCTGAAGAGATTAATGGATTAGCAACCGTTGTATTCATTGCATTTTGTGTACAATTTTTGTTGGGATTAATAGTGTCTATATTGTATGCATATCAGATGCCAGCAGCTAATTCGCTTATTTCTTTTGTCTCCCAAGTTGTCACATTTATAGCATTAATCGTTCAAGTTTATATATTTAAGGTTTCATCTGTTTTTCAAATTGGTGCTGTCAATTGTCTGATACCGCCGTTGATTATGCTATTGGCTACAATATTTTTATTTGCTACGAAATTAAGGGAAGTAGCACCTACCTTTAAAATGATTGATTTTAAATATGTATCAGGCATATTATCGCTGGGAGTAAAGTTTTTCATACTTCAAATTATAACAATTGTTATTTTTCAGGCAAATAGTATAATTATTACCCGTGTTGTCGGACCAGAAGCTGTCGTAGAATATAATATGGCTTTTAGATACATTAGTGTTTTAACGATGTTTTTCAATATTATGATTACTCCTATATGGTCTGCAACAACTGATGCATACGTTAGAGGTGATTTTGCGTGGATTCGTAAAACACTTTACCTCTCCCGAAAGATTTGCCTTATTGCGATTGTTGGCGGAATTCTTATGACTATATTCTCTAAACAAGTTTATACTTTATGGTTGGGTAAAGGGGCAATAGACATAAGTTATACTACAACTGGGCTAGTGTGCTTATATGTTTCATTTGAAATGTTATATAAAGTATATGGTACTATTATAAATGGAACGGGTAAAGTATTTGCTCAAATGGTTATTACTGGTTTCATTGCCATTTGTTATGTGCCGTTGGCATTGCTTTTGGGTAAAATATTAGGATTATCAGGCGTTTTGATTGCTAATTCTGCGGTTTTTATCCTCAATTACCTTTGGTCAAAGGTACAGTGTTCAAAAATTCTTAATGATACTGCTTATGGCTTCTGGGGTAAATAATAAATTGAACGTATTTATAGATACCATTACGATTCTTTTCTTAATGTTGTGGTCAGGAGGTGGTTTTACTTATGGACTATGGCCACTATGGATGTTCGTATTTTGCCCCTTCATATATATAGTATATAGAGGGAGAGGATGTTGTCTAAATAATAAAATATTCTGCACATCTATCATTCTGACTATTATTGTTCTTTTTCAGACATTTTCTTTTAGTGGGGATTTTAATACTACACTAAAGTATTTGTTGGCATTGTATTGTGTAATAATGATGTCATGTTATCTATTTAAAAGTGGACAATTTGCTGATTTATATATTAAAATTATATATGTTTTATCAGTTATAAGCCTTCTTTTTTGGTGTATAGATGCTATTCCGATAGGACATAATCTATTGTTGGAGATAGGAGAAAAGCTTCCTCAATTGGGTTGGGAAAACATGAGAGAAACCCGAGAAGGATCAACTGCAAATAGAAGTTATACGCTTTATGTATATACAGTTTACTTCATTGATGATTTGTTAATACCACAAAATACAGGTCCGTTTTGGGAACATGGAATATTTTGTATTTACTTAATCATCGCCTTCTACTTAAATGCTATTCGTGAGAATAAGATTATCACCAAATATAATATAGTGTTTATCATTGCAATAATTACATCATTCTCATCTACTGGTTATGTCGTTTTGATTGTTGCTTTGGCTTTTCTCATTCTGCAGAGAGAAGGTATCTCGTTTAGCAAAATATTCCTTTTGGCCATGTTGCTTATAGGTACATATTATATATCTTCATTAGATTTTATGACAGAGAAGATAACTGAAGATGCTATGAGTACAAATGAAAGTTCAAGATTCTTTGCAATGGCTTATCACTGGCAGCAAATTGTTAAGTCACCATTTATCGGATATGGACCTTACTTAGAAAGAGCCTTTTCGAACTTAGTTATGAGTCCAAATGGATGGACTCAGTTGCTACGAGTTTGGGGTATTCCATTTTCAGCATATTTGTTGATAGCCTTTTTTAAAGGAACTGGCAATTTCTTCAGAGAAGAAGATAACTCATTCTTGAAAAGAATTGGTTTTTTTGTAATAGTTATGATTGCGGTTTTCCCGCAGACATTATCTGTTTCGTATTTTTATTTCTTTCTATATTTCTATTCATTACAAAACAAGCAAACAAAAATATGAAAATAGGAGTATTATGTTCTTATAAATTCCCAGAGGGAATGGCACCCAGTATAAGAATTTTGTCATATTGTAAAGGACTTGTTGAAAATGGTGTAAATGTTGAGATACATTCTTTTGCGTCAATTGAGCAAGATCAAGGGCAGCCTTTAAGTGGAATTATTGATGGAGTTAAGTATCAGTTGTCAACATATCGTAAAAAAAAGGTAAATACAATATTAGGTACAATTGAACATCAATGGCGAAAGGTTGTTTGCTTACGTAACATAATTAAGTCTCACAGGCAAGAAAAATTTGATTTCTTGTTTTTTAGCTTTGATAAAATTTCCCTCCTTTACTTTTTTGGCCCTATTATATATTTATTGGGTGTTAAAATTCTTTTTATAGGAGATGAATTTCCTGAACCTATTAGACAATTAAAAAGCAGTGTTCCCAAATCTCAGTTGCTATTATATCGTATAATCTATAAGTTCTTCTGTGGTAGAATTTTAATGACAAATGAACTGAAGAAGTTCTACAATGAGCAAGTTTGTTCAAAGCCTACCTATATTCTATGTTCGGTAGTTAAAACTGATAGGTTTACAAACGTGGTTAAATCAACTCATATTGACAGACCCTATTTATGCTATATGGGCAATATGATGATTGCAAAAGATAATGTAGATAATATTATCGATGCATTTAGTATTGTATCTGAAAGATTTCCTCAATATGAATTACGCCTTTATGGAACCCCGAATAAGAATGATTTAGATTTTGTTAAAAATTGTATAGAGAAACATGGGTTAAGCAATAGGGTTAAAATTATGGGACGAGTAAATTTTGGGGATGTTCCCCAAATATTGTGTGATGCTACCATTTTGTTAACTTCCCAACCTATTACAAAACGTGCTGCAGGTGGTTTCCCAACTAAACTTGCAGAATATATGCTTAGTCATACTCCTGCTATTGTAACAAATGTCGGAGAAATTCATAATTATGTAAAAGATGGCGAGCATGTTTATATGGTTCCTCCATGTAATCCAATAAAATATGCTGAAAAAATTGAATACATTCTTACTCATCCTTATGAGAGTAAGATTGTATCAGAAAATGCATATAAACTCGCCATGACAGATTTTAATGCAAAAATTGCAACAAAAGGGTTAGTTGAATTTTTAAATAGATTATAAATATGCTGTATATATTAATAGATATTTTTCAGCCGAATACTGCTGTTTCAAATAGATTATTGGGTTATATTAAGGCAATTGATGAAATGAAGATAAATGCAACAGTAGTTGTCTTCTTGCCAAACAAAAAACGCAGTACAATTAAAGAAACATTTCATAATATAAAAATTGAGTATCTATGGGAGAAGCATAAAACAACGAATATATATTTAAAAGCGTTCTTCTTTTTTATCAGTAAATGGAAATTCTGCAAAAGACTTAAGGAAGGTGATATTATATATACATACGGATGTAATGGTTTGACCAATATCGGAACATCTAATTCAAAAATTAAATGCTTTGCAGAACTTACTGAACATCCTGATGTTGTATCTGGTTATAATAGCAGATTGGTAGCTTTATCA
>OLFV01000629.1_pt1 | contig 40309 bp, 36 predicted proteins | sample 1605551 | NCBI WGS metagenome assembly OLFV01 (sample SAMEA3888922, study PRJEB22519) | human gut metagenome | biome: human gut; feature: human-associated habitat; material: faeces | place: Denmark | collected 2011 | reverse complement strand
AATGAATGATGATACAACTATGCCTCTGATGCGAAAGTTCTTTGAAAGAAAGATGTCATTAGGCGATAGCTTAAATCGTCAAAAGATGCGCGAATTGAGGTTGTATATGTTGATTGGAGGAATGCCACAGGCAATCAATGCCTATTTAGACACAAACAATTTGCAACATGTTGATATGGTGAAGCGACAGATTATACAACTATATGCAGACGATTTCAGGAAGATAGACCCTACTGGGAAAATTTCAAAGTTGTTTATGGCTATACCGTCACAGTTGAGTCGTAATCTGTTGCGCTACCAACCAACACCTGTAGTTGGGAAAATGGGAGCTGACAAAATCGACGAGATGATTCTTTGCTTGGAAGACAGTAAGACTGTAAACGTGGCTTATCATGCGGATGATCCCAATGTTGGCATGTCATTGACAGCTGATTATGGAAAATACAAGTTATATATAAGTGATACAGGTTTGTTTGTGACATTAGCATTTTGGGATAAGGATTTTACGGAAAATATCATATACCAGAAACTGCTAAATGATAAATTGTCTGCCAACCTGGGATATGTCTATGAAAATTTGATTGCGCAAATGCTTCGTGCTTCAGGCAACAAACTGTTTTACTATACTTTTCCTAAAGATGATACCCATTCTTATGAAGTTGACTTTCTCTTGTCAAGAGGCAACAAACTTTGCCCTATTGAAGTAAAATCGTCTGGATATAAGACTCATGCATCGTTAGATGCTTTCTGTCTTAAATATTCAGACAGAATAAGTCAGCCATATCTACTTTATACGAAGGATCTTCATAAAGACGAGAATGTGTTGCTACTGCCAATATATATGACTTCATTGCTATAAAGTGCCGCCAGCCCTATCGCCCACCCCATGCCAGAGAAGCACCAGCTGCTCTGTCGAAAACCCAAAGCGGGTCTTGCCATCACGCACCACAAACGGTACCAGATGGCAAGACCCGCTTCTCTGCAGAACAGGCTCATATCCTCAAAACGGCAGCGATTCTCTCGGCACACCATAGTCCGCGCAACACTCCGTTTCCTCTATCTCCTTCCACGCCTCATGGATATACCGATTCACCTCTTCCGGCAACCGTCCCTCCTTCGCCAGTTTCCCAAACGTCTCTATCAAGTCCTCGATGGCATACTCCGGACTATACATGTCGTCAAAATACTCCCAGTGCCTATCCATCACAAAGTGCCTGCACATCGACTTCGTCAACTGCAGAAACCGCAGCGCACCCGTTTGGTATTCCCCAGCGGCAAGCAACCTCTCTATTTTCCTATTCTCCTTCAGCATCAGCTGCCAGATAACATGACAGTCCCAATCCACATTCCTACTGTTGAAGACCTTCTCCTCATACTCCCTGTTCAATGGTATCAGCGACCGAGCCTCCTTCTCAGCCTCCCGCCTCTGTCGCTCCACCGCCAAGCGCCTCTGCTCAGCCTCACGCGCAGCTCGCTCCTCCGCGACGCTCATTTCCCGCACCACCGCCACAGGATCACCCTTCAGCGGCTCCATAGGTATCAACGCAGAGAGCCTGTCCCTCATCCGCCCATACCCGTCAAACCGCTCCATGCCCCTACCGATATAAGCAACCACCACCTTCCGTTTCTCCTCGTTGTTCCATGCCCTGACGCTCTCCACCAAGGCCGCAAAGCCCGCATAGACCAGTTTGCCGATCCGCTGCTTATATGCCCCCAAATACTCCTCAATATCCTCCCGCTTGATCAGCAACCACAGGTGCTCACACAGCCCCATCGCAATGGCATACGCAGCGTCAGGCCTCCCCTTCGCCAACACAGCCGGTATCGACTTCTTCTCCCAGCGCTCCAGTAGCCGCAGCATATACAAGAAATCCTCCTTGTTCTCAGGCCGAAACTCCACCTCCTGCTTGAAGTACTCGGCGTAAGCCTCCTCCAAATCCACCGTCAACCCCTTCGGGATATAATCTATCTTCGGACGCGCCATGCAGCTCCTCCGTCTGCGCACCTCGGCAGCTTCATCCAGTCTTTTCTGATGGGCAATACGTTCATCTTTGTCTCTACGAACCTCCTCCAGCTCTTCTTGAAACTCTGCAGTCTGCATGGTCTCCGCACATAGCAACTTGTCTATCTACTTTGACAGGTATCTGCTCCATGCCTGATAATTGCTTTCATCCACGCAATCAGGGCAGGGTATACCACTCATGCTCCATGTATTTTCAGACAGGTAGAAAATTATGCTATATCTTTTCTTTTTGCTCATATTCTAAATACTTCTCCACCAAACAGTCGTACCCTAACACAAACGTGTCTCTCTTTGCATCCCCATACAGAAAATCCTCGAAACTGGTAAATGAAGACTGAAACATCTGCCCATACAGCATATCGTAAAAAATAGAGTTCCCCACCGCAGTATCGCTCTGCGCTAATGCCGCCACTCGGATGGGGATAAAAGTTTATTTACTATTACTTATTCTGAAAGAATAATCATGACTTATTCTATAATAGTCAAAGCCAAACTGTTCTATTTGTGGACAACTTATCTGTGCTCCATTTTCGCCAGCCTCCTCCGCTTCCATCAGACGATTTCTGTTGAAAGCATTAACAGCATTGTCCTCTGTTCGTTTTATGAGGTATGACATTAAACACACCTTTCTTTTCTTGTTGTTTATATACGACGATATTGATGGCACCTCAGTTAAGGTTTCCAAGCTCTGATAGAGTTGAAGCTCAACCTTTTGATATTTTCCTTTTGGAAAAACAACAGTTCTTGTTCCATCTTTTTGGGTCTTTTCAATAGGACGAGATAGATTTTCTATTCCGCCTATAGAGCTTGTCACCTCGCACAATAGAATAATATTATAAGTGTCAGTATCTGTCAAGATAAAGTCACACCTGCGCTTACCATCAGAGATTTTGGTACCTGTATATCTGCCAATATATGTATCATAATTGACTACACTCAAGTTAAATGGATTCCCACAAAAAGACGCGTAACCCTTTTTGTAACCAACAACAAATTGTGTATTGTCCTCTGTAAGGTCAAATTCACTCAAACTTGTTGTGTTTTCATCACATATACATCTTCTTCCTACGCCATAAAACGCAGGAAGGTCATTTTCCAAGAGACTCTTCATTTTGCAACTGCTTTAATTCTTGGTATTTGTCATATATGTTATTGATATCCTCTGAGAGTCTATCCGTGTTGACGTAGTGAATGTTTTTAACTTTCAAGTCAGCTACTCCTCCCGACAGAATCTGGTATACCGAAAGGTCATCATAGCCTACATGTGCACCGTCAATATCCGTCTTGCAGTCGTGAGCCTTCATCAACAGATTCAGAGAATTAATTATATATGGACTATGTGTAGCAAGTACCAATCCTATTTCACGGCTGTCGACCTTTGAATAAAACGCCAATCGTATTATTTCGTTCAACATCTGAATCTGAGATGTTGGGTCAAGACTCAATTCCGGTTCCTCTATATGTATGTGTACATATTTTGGCATATCTGTAAGTTCCATTTCTGGGCGATACTGAGTGGTAAGGTTTTTTTCAAACAACAAGTCAATGATACTACGTTTTTGAGCCAACTTAAAGTCAAAAGCCTGGGCATAATAGTTCATCATGGCTATTAAAGGCGCAGTTGTCTGTATACCTGAAGACGCATGGCGAAGTTCAAACGAAGAGTAATTGCTACCCTTAGGCTTAAGTATAAACTTCTTTTGGTTGTTGCCTCCGCGTTCAACATTCATATCCAAACCGATATAGTTAAGATCAAAATGCTTTATTGCGTCAGTTGCATTGTCAAATTCGGTAAATGTTTCATTAAAGAAGAATCCCAAATAAGCGTTTTTAGCCAATGTGCCTTGACTTGATAGTGGAGCAATTGCACTTCTTGATTCTGCTACCCACACTTCTTTGAAGAAGCATAAGTCCTCGTTGGGTATTATAGCATTGTAAGACAACTTGCCTCCTGAATAACTTACAGAATACGAATTCCCGTTTATAGTAACAACATAATGAATGTATGTATCTGCAGTAACCAGTACACTCATATTATCACGCAGCAAGTCCCTGAATCTAAAGTTTACAACATTCTCTTCTATATGCGAGTTATGGAAATAAGCTCTGATAGAAAGGCGTTTGAATATGTAGCGCATTAACACAAGAGCCTTCATAAGTGTACTCTTGCCACTTGCTGAATTTCCGACAAACACCGTTAGCGGTTTTATATCGACAACGCCAGTATCTTCAAGAGGTCCTAAGTTCTTTATATGTATTGTTTCGTGAATCATAACCTTAATTATTTAGCAGATAAACTTTAAAATACAAAGATAAACTTATTTCTTGAACCTTGCAAGAATGCAACCTCAAAAAAGCTGTGATGATAGTAAAAATATGGAGAAATAGAATAAGCCGGTCCAATCCTTCAGGTTGTCCATAATGTCGGCCTTGCCACGCCCACACTTGTTGTGGGTGTTAACGAGGAAGACGGGGATTGCTGTTGTCACCGAGCGATACAGAATCAGATAATGTCCCACCATACAAGGGCTCTATCATTCCACAGGCAAGCTAACTCCTACGCAAACAATTTCATGTTGCAAATGCTTATAAGAATCAGCATATCGATTATCCTTTATCTGTTGCAATGCTGTTTCCGTGCCGAAACTCCACCTCCTGCTTGAAGTACTCGGCGTAAGCCTCCTCCAAATCCACAGTCAATCCCTTCGGGACATAATCTATCTTCGGGCGCGCCATACAGCTCCTACGCCTTCTCGCCTCTGCCATCTTTTCGGCCCTCTTTTCCCAGACCAGACGCTGTGCTTCCTCTTCGCGCACCTCCTCTAGCAGCTCCCGAAACTCCTCCGTCTCCATCGTCTCAGCGCGCAGAAGCATCCTTACCGCCCTGTCCAGAAACCGCCTCCAAACCTTATGATTGCTCTCATTCACACAATCAGGGCAAGCTACGCCCCGCCTGCCCCATGCCCTTTCAAACAGACCGAACTCCCAATCGTATATCTTCTTCTTGTCACTCATAACATTCAACTATTTTTTTTACAGAATATAATTGCGACCTTGACGAAAACCTTCTATAAAACCAACTTACAGAGACAACCCAACGATTTCTAATATCGGTAGGATCTAAGGCTACACTTCGCATCAATCCTCGACGCCTAGCACCTTCAAACTCGCACGCACATGGGAAGCTTTTCCATCTGCCGTTTTTGACTATCAAATGATTATTGCGAAAGCCCGCAATCATTTATACTCGTTTTATATCTATTGGCAAAGCTGCTAATGTGTTCTCGTTCGCTTGCGATAATGTAGGAACACATATAGCCAATCTCTTTGCAGCACGACTAATAGCAACATAATAAACTCTTTGTTCATCCTTTATATCATCAAGTTTTGGATTCGTCAAGAATTTAATATCAAGCTCTTCTCCTAGCACAACCATGACATTATCAAACTCATCGCCCTTTGCTTTATGGATAGTCTTATCCGTTAAATCCTTTATGTCAGGTGACGATATATACAAGGCGAAATCTGAATATGTCTTACTTGAATAAAAGTCCTTAGCTTTTCCTTTATTTAGTCTTGACACGTCTAATCTTAAGTTTTCTTTTAGATATTTCAAAAAAAACTCAAGGCTTTCGCTCTTATAAGTGTCATAATCTTTAAGCATTCTACTAAGTAACTTTATTTGTGTATGCTCATCATCTACGATTTTCTTCATCTCTTTTAGTGCATCCTTTATCGCCCCTGCTAATCCATATTCTATGGCCGTTACACTATTTCGAAGCATCTTAACTCTTTTCCAGTTAGCATCTTGAGTTGTATTAAACAAATCTTCATTTTGCGGTATTTGCCCCATCTGCTTTCTTAACGCATTCGACGTAACCTTTGCATATGACAATGTAACGACCTCTGTATTACCACATTGCCTTTTAAACTCATTATAACACGAGATGGCATCGCCAACGTATAATACAGGCTTATCTGAATGAATATTATTCACTGAATATTGCTGCAAATCGGAGCGTATTTTATTCAACAGATCAATTATTTCCTTGCTACTTCTTCTGTTCCCTTGTATTATGTATGTTCTCATTTCATTTAACGAGAATTTATCAAACAATTTCGGGTCTGTGCCAGCAAATCCATATATTGCCTGTGCCTTATCTCCAATTACACCTATTACAGAAAAATTAGTGGAAGCAATTTTCTTTAGTATTTCCACCTGAACAGGCGTGGAATCTTGGAACTCATCAATGAATATATACGGATATTTTGCATTTATAACATGAGCAATAAATGGGAATTTTTCCATTAGCTTGTATGCAAAATACAACACGTCGTCATAGTGCATAACCCCACGCCCCCATGTGTGTTTTTTGTATTCATCATAAAACATTTGTGCTATGGAATAGCCAGATATTTTTACCGGATGTGGTGGTTTGAATCTCAGTTCACCTTTGTCAAAACGCCAAGTAGAAAGAGATAGAGCGTGCTTTAAGATATCATCATCATAGTATCTTTTTTTGATAGCTCTCTTTATTTCATCTAAGGTTTTCCAGTCTGCCATTATTGTATCATCAACAACTTTCAACTTGTCAATAGCAAAACCTTCTTCTGCTGCAATGAAATGAAAATAGGGTCTGATAATATTGTCGTACAGAAAACAATGTATTGTGCAAACATCGACTCTGTCTGCACTATTTGACAATCGGCTATGTATAGTTCTAACGCCAATATTCGTATATGTAATACAACCTATTTTTCTCATCTTTCCAAGTCGATTAGACGTTGCCAATACATGTTTTATATGCTGAATTAACCAATATGTTTTTCCAGCACCCGGGCCAGCCTTAACAAGAAAATACTGCTCTGTGTCTATTGGAGTATTTGATTCGATTACTTTAGTAGCCATGCCAATGCCTCTTTTATATATTGTGGTATGATAAAATCCTTACGCTCTGACCCTTGTTTTGTCAAGTTTTCTCTCAACGCAATGGAAAGTTCCAAAGCGTTTTCACCCTTGCCCACAGAATTGAGATAGCGTGCTGCCAATAAGGCTTTCTTCTTGTCATCGTCAGACCACAAACTATTATTTAAGGATTCTTTGATGCGGTGATTTTCTTTGGACTTACGCAGCTTTTCCAAACAAGCAGGAAAGGATGTTGCTTGAATTTCTCTTATTTCATCTTTGTTTGGCAAGCCATTTACCAAAAGTATTTCAGACGTAGAATTATGCAACATTAAATCATATTCCAGAGTTTTGCCTTTATTTGCATCCTGACTATATATCTTTATGTTGGGATGGTTTTTGTATGCATTGATTAAATCGTCAGAATGTTCTAGGTATTCATAGCCTTCTTTATCCTTTTCAAAAGGATAACAGCACTCAAATGAGCCATTGTCTCCTTCCCTCCATACTGGATCTCTATCTGTAAGGCAGACCACTTTCTTGGATATTGCAGAGGTATCACGAATTGTATCAAACAACTTCAGAAAATGAGTAAAATAACGCCCACCTGTACTTATTACTGCTACATGTCCATCTTCAAGGCTTTTATCCATATATTCAGCAAATACCGGAACGAGTAGTTCTTCTGCCTTTCCTTCAACAAAACACACTTTGTCTGCAAACAACATGTCTGATTTTATCGCATCTAAGAATCGTTGTACATATTGTTTAGATTCTTTATCATCAGAATTGTCTCCAAACAATTTGCCTGGATATGCTACAGAAACTTCACCGTTCATGTCATTGTACAAGCATATTAGTTCATCCAATGATACAGCAGAAGTTATTTCTGTTGAATGTGTCGTAACAAACAACTGACGAACCTTCTTTTTATTTACTTGTTCATTTATCAAGAATTTCAAGAATTTATACTGAAGGGACAAATGCAAATGGGCTTCAGGCTCTTCTATAGCTAATACAGAAAATACTTTTGCATTTTGCCGATAGTATCCTTCGTCTGCATTTGCTTGCATCTTTGCTAACAACAGAGACATATATATAAGGTTATTATAACCTAAGCCATTGTGTGTTGCAGCAACATCCATTCCCGTCTCATGCTTTATCATCAGTTGAAGAGCTGCCAAGAAATCAGGCTCTGATAGCGTTCCACTAAAATCAGGAACAGCCCCATGAAAATCTGAAGCTCCTGTCTGTTTTGCATAGTCAAGGATTTGCTCTTTTCCCTTTATCAGACGCTCGTTTATTTTGGTCAAGGACGGCTCAACACAATTTGTAAATTCCAAATGCCTGTCCTTCAATTCAGAATTCTGCACGTCTTTTGATTTCGTCGTGTCAAATTTGATTTCGTAATCGATAAAGAAATTCAAGACCTCCCGAAGTAATGGAGATTTACCTGAGAACAAATCTCTTTCAACATCTCTAATCGGGCCAAGAAATTCGAAATCGATTTTATCAACAGTGCCACCATCCAACCTTGCTTGGTTTATCGGATCACCTGCCCACATGCGTGAAACATATCGCCTCAGATATTCATCTCTTATAATATTCCAAACTTTATCGGGTTCTGAAACTTCCGAGACAGACTGTAGATATTCAGTTTCCTCCTCTTGCGGCAAAAAGAAATCAAAGGTTATCTGAGCTTCGTATGGATGCTCCAGTTTAGTCAAACACAAAGCCACCATTGCCAATTCCTCTGAATCGGAACTTTCCTCACTACTTTCAGAAAAGAAAACTTCAATGCGGACTTTTGGGGCAGCAGTTTTCAACTCATTGATTGTACAATTTCTACAGAAATCGAACAAAGTAAGTTTTTTCGATGTATCAGTATTCAACACCAAATCCAATGCTCGCAACAAGTTGCTTTTTCCTGCATTGTTGGGACCAATAATAACATTTATTCCTTCATGAAATTCAACGGTCTTATCCTTGAAGTTTCTATAACCTATGATGTGAATCTTGGATATATACATATTTTAAACGATTTTTTATTCTGTATTTAGTATAGGTTCTACAACATATAATTGTATGGTAGCTTGTATTTAGCGAGAACCGCTGCATCCTTCATTGCGCAGAGCCACAAGGATCACAAACGATAATCGCTATGATTACCAAAGACAAAGGTACGAAAAATATCTGTACAATAGATCTTTTTCAAAAAGATTTGATGCCTAAGCGAGAAAAATACGTTCAAGAACAATGAAAAACACTATTATCGGCACTTCATACCACTCCCATTTCCCCCATCACCTTCTCTACCTCTTCCAGCGGCACATTCAGCATGCGCGAGACGTAGAGGGGAGTAATGACCTCCATGCTCCCCGATTGGCGCTCCATACCAATCAGATACTCGATGTTCTTTTTGAGATCGCCGAGGCTGTTGGAGAAAGGAGCTGCAGTAGGCGAAGCCTGCTTTTTGCTTTCCGCCTCCTTGGCCCTGAAGGCATCCAGCGTCTCGCTACCGTCCTCACCAAACTTTCCGTCCTTCGCCTCGAAGATGACAGAAGGCTCCAAGACCTCTACCGTGTGCCACGCCCCTTGCGGCACCACACAACCGTAGCTGCCAGCGGTGGGGTCAAGAAGGATGCGGTCCGTCTCGTTGCCCTCATTGTCATAGACCACTTCCACCAGCTTCCCACACAAGAGGAAAACATTCTCCGTGCTCTGCGGATGACGGTGAATAGGTACAACGGTCCCTGGCAACAACGCATTGAGCATACGCTGCGAATGATCCCCCTCAGACGTACGCAAGTCATAATTCTGGCGCAAGCGAGGATTCACTTGAGCCTGTTCAAAAAGCCCATCAATCAACTCTTTATTTATTTCCATAACCATATATAATCAAATAAAGGGCACACGCCTCCCCAACCCGTAAAGGAAGGTGGAAGCAGGATGCCCCAACAACTCTAATAGCACTATTGCGTTAATATCTACGCAGCACCACTTGGAAAGCCTCAGCATACTTGCAGCCCCACTGACTGCCACGCATGGCCGCCAAGCCCGTGATATACTCCACACTGCGAGGATGAGGATACGGACGCATCACACCGCGATACATCGACAGCGCCTTGCATTTCGCCTCCACACCATCCTGACCCACCTCCACGTAGCAGTTCGGACGAAACAGATTCATGGCGTCGTTGATTGCCCACTCCGAGCACGAAGGCACCTCCATATACCAAAACTCCTTCACTGGCTTCACCGTCGGCTGGCGCTGAAACAACCGTATTGCCTCCTGGCAAGCCATGGAAGTCTGCAAGTGATCATTGTTGGTATCAGCAGGATGATGCGTTATCACAATATCCGGCTCACTCTCCCGAATAGCACTTTCTATGAACTGCACCAGCTTCAAATGCGGCACAGTATTCATCTCGATATTCGGAAACGTCGCCTCATACTTCTTGCCCACGCCAACATAATTCGTTGCAGCATCCGTGTCCCCCTCCAGCTCTGCATCCGAAGGACGGAAAGCACGCGCCTTCGCCTCTGTACACATGATTGCCACATCCATCTCGTCGCCCTCATGCGACCATTTCCACATCGATGCACCAGCCCCGAGAACCTCGTCGTCGGGGTGAGCCACCACTAACAAATATTTCATTATTATTTCTTTTTTAAATCCTCAACTAATAACTGACGGTATTTACTTATTGCAGCTTGACATTCCAAAGTATATTGTTCATCAACACCTTGCGTTGTGTTGTTTTGGTAAAGAGCACAAAGCTGGTTTATTGTCGCATCAACTATTTTCGTTGTTTCCATGATCATTTCAGGAAGCTGTATGTTGATGCGGTTTCCCTGCGAATAAAACTTATTACGGGAACCAGAAGTCACAAAGTTTCCGTTATCATCCATGTCTGGACTATAAAACACGACATCACCTGGCTCACCATTCACTACCGTGTTATATACACTACACCTTAACCCCCATGCTCCATTATGAACATACTCATTCCTGAATGTTTCTATTTTTCGAATAACTGCGGGCTCTGCGAACAACATTCCTTCTTTTTTTAGCGAAGAATCTATCTCTTTTAGAGACTTACGGAAAAGAACGCCTGCACTCATCATTTTTTTATATTCAGAAAAGTTATAGTCGCCATATTTATATTGCTCAGTTGCAACCTTTGCCAAGAGATCGAAAACAGATGCATACGCAACAAAAATACTATTCAAAAACACATAAGCATTGGTTTCACATTCGCCGTTACTTACTGCAGCACTTGTGTACTGAGACTCTTCATATCTAGCTACACAAGGCACTATCATATAAAAATGCCGCAAAAAATAAATCACGGCCTGCAGCCTATCTTGTATAGCTGATATTTTACTCCATAAATCGTAGTAGTATATTAACCTTCCGAATACAGGATGCGTCGCACGTTTTCTAAACTTCTCATATATGTCCTTAGAACAACTATCTTCAGGAGATATACCACAATCTACAACCCACAATGGAGCTATATTAATGACATCATAGTCTATCCTTTGAAACAAAAAATTTCTTATACTATCGTATAGTTTACCACAGCTATTGTCAGCCATTTGTCTTAACTGCTGACAACACTCATCTACTGGATTCATATTTGTGCTTTTATTTTTCCGCATACCCCACCAACTTATCATGCATCCACTGCGGATACTTACCGCAAGCGGTGTAGAGGATGGCGATGACAGTCCAAACGATCAACTTGATGTCCCCAAAGAACGAAGCGTTCTTCACGTAATACACATCCAGCTTCAGTCGGATGGGCAACACCTTCTCGTTATACTCCTTCTCATCAGGAAACTGATCTCCATAGATATAGTCCCACAGGCTCGACTGCGAAGTCAATCCGCAAGGCACGGTGGCAGCGATGGCATTCTCACCACCACGAGTTATATCCACCTGATCCACTGCAGCAGGGCGAGGCCCCACGATCGACATGGTTCCGTTCAGGATATTCATCAGCTGCGGCAACTCATCAATCTTCAATCGACGCATGATCTTTCCCCACCAGAATATACGGTCTTGGTCCGGACGCAACGAAGCCTCATTCGCGCCCCTTGCCACACGCATGGAGCGAAACTTCCACATCTTAAACTTCTTATTATCCTTCCCCACCCTGTTGGCAAAGTAGAACAAAGGTCCTGGGTCACTCAGTTCCGTCAAGACTATCGACAGAATCCATATCGGCGAAGTACCCACGATGCCAAGAAAGGCACAGACGAAATCAAAAACACGCTTTATTGCTTTATAAATCATGATTATAGCTATCTATTAAGAATATCCTTTGATCTTTCTCCAGACAAAATGACATGGTTTCCATATCGGAGCCCACAACACCTCGCTTGGAGCAAAACCAAAGAACACAAAGTTTCTTTTCACATTATGCAAATACACATCAAGTTTGCTCTTGCGGTTCACTTGTTGGTTGCGCTGGTCAAACTGTCCAAAGTTTCCCGCCAGTTCAATCTCTTCCAACAGACACTTGCCTGTTTTTTCATTCGGTTGACACAAGCAATATTCCGGCTCCAGTCCAAACACCTGCTGCTCAACATACATCACAGCCTCAGCAAACCTCGCCAAACCCAGATATTTCAAATTCTCAATCACTTGCCGCCGTTGCACCCCGTCCAGCCTCCGAAGGATAAAATAGTAGTCCAGCAACTGACGCAGCCCTATTCCCTCATACAGCACATGATGGAAGATGTGCATCAATGAATAGACAGCATTGAAGTCTGGCGTAGGATAGGCAAATCCAGCCGCCTCGTCATAGTTGGCAAACTGTCTGTCCGCCCAATTCTTAAAAAAGAACTTATATCGGCGAAAAAGAAAAGGGCTATATGTAAAACTCGGTATAAAATGAATCTCAGTCAGCGCATCCGCAAAAACCTCCACGTCCGCATGGTGGACAACAGTTTCTCCTACCTTCCATTTTGCTTTCAGCACCTTATAAATCTCATCCCTGTTTCCTTCCACCCACAGGTCAATGTCCCCACACTGGCGTCGCAACGGATTTGGATAAAGCCGAGCCACGCCCTGTCCTTTCAGCACACAACTGCGCAAGCCCAACTCCCTAAAGATATCCGTTATCTCTTTACATCTTACATCCAGCAGTCTATTTCTAGACTCCAGTGCCATCCCCTGAGCAATCCATTGTATCAAGAACTTTGGTTTGGTTTCACCCAACGCTACTACCTTCTCCACGCCCGTAAGCAAAACACCAACAAGCGACTGCCGCTGAGCCTCCTTATAAAGCAAAGCCCAATCCGCATCCGTCAGTCGGCGAGAGAACCGATCACGTTTGCCCAAAGATATCAGTACGAGTTCTTGAAACAGGGTCATTACTTCATTCTCTTGTTGGCATCCGAAATCTCCAAACCTTTAAGCGACTCCTCAAAACTAACTATTTGGTAATCGAAGTCATACCTGCTCATCTCGGGCTCATAATAACTGTTTGCAAACATCTTTGGCAACTGGGGCAGGAAAAAAGAGCCGAGCCAAACAAATGGGTTAAACAAGCTACTGATCCAAATCTTATGATGATATTTCTTGGCAAAATACCTCACGATCTCCACCGTATCAGCCAACTCAGCATTCTGCGGATAGAACGTGCCGCCCAATTCTCGGTCGATCACTTGCTTTACAAACTCCGCCAAATTGTCTATAAACAGCATGGAGCGCTTATTGTGCCATGCGGGGAATATTGGTGTTTTTGTAGCAAGCCATCCCAATCGCAAGAAGTTACCCTTTGAATTAGGCCCATATATCATGCAAGGACGCAAGTTTGCCACTTTAAACGAATTGCAAGCCAATTGATTCAAGCCAATCTCTGCTTGCAGCTTACTGTCACCATAAAAGTCGTTCGGATTAGGCTTCGTGTCACGCGTAGTCACATCACCCTTCAATGATTTACTTGCATGATACACTATACGCGATGACATAAACACAAATTGCTTTACTCCGCATTCTTTGGCATGCTTCGCTATCTTAATAGTCAAATCACGATTCACCTTATAATACAAAGGAGCCATGTCCGGCTTAGGATCCACATGAGCTATGCCAGCCACATGAAATACAACGTCATACTGTGAGAAATCTGCCTGTTTCCAAACATCATTCATTGTATCAACCGTGTCCACCTTGTAACTATCAGGCTCACGCATCAACCACCGCTCTATAGAAGTACCCACAAAACTGTTGGCACCCGTTATCAATATTTTTTTCATTTTTCCTTCCTTGATATTTTGATCTTAAACCAGTTGATGAACATCATTCCAATTACCGTAACCACAAGCGTGAGAAGGAAAGCAATAAAAGAATAATAACTGTTTGCACTTACTGCCGCACTGCCACAATGCAAGGCAATGCCCACAACCACACAAACAAAACCCTTTATCGGATTATGAATAGCCATAGCATTAAAGCTATTTCTACCAAACCACTTTGTCCACTCCAGCAGTTTCACCCCATTCTTGTTAATCTTTGTATCAGCCAAAAGAATGCAACCTATCAACCACATCAATGTTCCAGCAAGTCCGCATCCGTAAGTCACAAGCACATTTCTTCCCAGGTCAGCATGTCCAAAGGAAATGCTCCCATTGTATTGGCTACCCACATACACAACGCATGCGAACATAGCGCCCAACACGATAGATATTGTCTTGTGGCTATTGACAAGATTCATAATGCCTTGATGCGATTTAGCTTCGATGGCCCTATGTCCCGCAGCATAAAAAGGAATAGCAAGCATAGCCACTTCTATGTTCCAAGGCAACAGGGTCACATCAAAACTTTCAAGATTGTTTATAGCCCAATAGCTGATGGTGGCCAAGCCTATTGAAATCACCATTACCCACAGGCCTTTCAAATCAGCCATGAAATAATATATTATTTCAACCACAAACAGACAGGTAACAAACCATAACGGCACATTGTGAAGAAGGAAACCTCCAGAACCTTGAGCTATAAAAGTCTCTGCCAAAGGCATCCAATAGCTATCCACATCAGCATGAGTGACATAAGAGAAAGCAGTCCATACAATCCATGTAAGAACCGAGAACACGATGTATGGCTTTATAAGCGAATCGACTCTTTTCAACAAGAAAGACCTGAAATCAGGGTATCTTTTTTTGGAGAAGACCATGCCACTCAAAAAGAAAAACAATGGTATATGGAAAGCATAAACAAAAGCATTGCTCCAATCACCAAGCCTAATGTGGCCCCAAACTATCAGGAGCATGCCAAAGGCCTTGGCAAAGTCTATATAGTCTAATCTCTTAGAGTCACTTCGGGGGGGGTAAAATTAGTTGCGTTCATCTTTGTTTCTTGTTCTTTTTATTTTTACTCTATCCTTTTAATTTTGCTTTTCTAAAATCTGGATCAAGATATTTAACTACTCCTTGCAGACAACCTGCAATCATAGGCATGGGATCACCCCATGTGCCATCATGGTAACTAACGTCCTTACCAAAAAAAATAAACCAGCTTGGTTTAAACGAAAATCTTTGTGGGCTCATCAAAAACCACATAACATCCAGCCCAAACCATCTCACCTGCTGAGCAGACTTATATTTCTTCATATCAAACACCTCAGCACCATTGCCAAGATATTCATCTACAAAAATCTTTGCAAAATTCACACCTGCCGCAAAGCTTGCCTGAAGACTTGAAGGTACACGAGGATTTATCTCAATAATTTTTAGTTCACGTGTTCGTTTGTCTTCCAGTATATCAAAATCCGCAAAACCATGCCAGTTCAATTTATCCAAACAACGTTCACATTGTTCTATCAAGAAAGGATGTTCCACTGTCTCACTATAACAGCTTGTACCTCCTTTCAGTGGGAAGAATCTGCGAATTTTAATAACTGTTGAAGCTGCTGTCTTTCCGTCATGTCTACGAAACAACATTACATTATAGTAATAGTCAGGTTGTTCTACATATTGTTGTAGCGCACAAGCTCCAAAGCTCTTAGCAATAGGTGGATATTTTTCTTCTAATTCCTCAAGACTTCCTACTTTTGTAATACCCTTCGCTCCTGCTGATAAATTAGGCTTTATCATAGCAGGGAATCCCACATATTCAGCTACAGCTTTTAGATTTTCCTTGAACTCCAAACCTTCTGCCTTCAACTTTATTGAAGGTAAAGCTCTTGTATGTGGATGCACAATGTCATACTTTTCACATACCTCCATAAGTTTCTGCTTGTCATTAGCCAATTCAAATGTAGTATATGTCTCCACAGCACATATTATTTTGTATTGCAGTTCCACCTTTTCTTTTTCACGGCTTAAGAAATAAGCAGATTCATCACCCATTGGAATAATCAAATCATACTTGTGCTGTTTCAGGTGATTAAAGAAATAAGTCTTGAAAGCCTCTGCCTCCAGATGTACATTAGGTGACTTGTACTTATGATGTAGATATTTAGTAGCATAACCACTACTAACTTTTTGCGCACAAAGGGCTGTTAACTCATGACCAAGTTTGTTCAACTCACGAGCCATACACACCACTTGCACACCTTCGCCGTCAAGCAATAGTATTTTACTCATATCAAATATTCTGTTTGATTTACTTACCCATTACCTTTTTAATAAAAATATCATATTGTTCAGCCTTGCGCTTCCATGAAAAGTCTTGTTTCACGCGCTCAAGATTAGCATCTCCCTGCCACTTTAGTTCATCGTAATGAGTATAGAGATTATTTAGAACTTTTGTAATGTCATCAGGCTTCTCTTTCTCTACCCATATTCCACTCTCGCCAAGAGCTTCTCTGTTGGCAGGAATATCTGATGCTATACATACTTTTCCATAGCTCATAGCCTCTAATAGAGATATAGGAAGTCCCTCAATGGTAGAAGGAAGACAATATGCCCAAGCATTGCGCAATACCACATCCTTGTCGTCACCGAAGATAGCACCAGTAAAGATAACATTCTTACATTCCTTTGCCATCTGATGAAGTTCCTCCTCAAATGTTGAACCTGGAGCAGCACATCCACAAACCACAAGTTGTTTGTCCTTATAGTCGCTGTTCATAAATCCCTTAACCAGACAATCCGGATTTTTATCTTGAACAAGTCTTCCCATGAATACGACATAGTTATTGGGCACAATACCGAAACGCTCAAGCACATTGCTTTTCTTTGCTTCTCCAGGCAGATTCACAGCTCCTGTGATAACCGTGCTATCTTTTCCGAAAGTATCTGTTAGATATCTTTGCTGCTCTGTAGAGCAAACAGTAATATTCTTATGCATACGACAGTATATATCAAAATACACTTTGGCAACCCAGCGCCAGAAAGGAGAGTATTTTGTACGCATAAATTCAAGACCATGCAGTTGCAACACAACCTTCTTGCCGAATATGCGTGCCCACATGGACGAAAAGAAAGCAGGACCGCCACAATTATAGTGAATCAGTTCAACCCCCTTTTGCTTAAATATCGCATTAAAGGTAGATTTCACGCCAAGTCCCATTTTATTGTAAATCGCACTTTTTGTAGACTTCTGATGAATGACTTTGAAGCCGTTCACCATTTCTTCTCCGTTATGGTCACTCTCTTGATAGACAATGATCTCATGCCCCATGCCTACAAGTTCAGTTGCCAAATTGTACATAAAGGTAGCTATACCGTCGGGATGATGAAATGTTCGGCCACCAATAAAAGCAATCTTCATATTTTTGTTTTTAGTATTTCGTAGTAATTATCCCTGAATTTTTCAGGTGAGAAGTTATATAGATTCTCATGCCCCTTCTGTCCCATAAGCACACGAGTTTGATATGATGAAAGAAGTATCGAAAGTCCCTTTACCAGCCTGTCAACATCACCAATAGGAGTAAGATAACCGCTCTTATCTTCTTCTACCAGCACATAATTGTCGCCCACATTTGTCGCCACTACAGGTATGCTCCAGTTCATAGCTTCCATAATGCTGTTGCTTGTACCTTCAAAGAGACTTGTCGAGAGGTAGATATCTGTAGATTTTAGTATTTCCTGAACATTATTTGGAGCTATAAGAATTTGGGTATAGTCAGTCAGTCCATATTCCTTAACCCATGTTCTAATCTGAGCTTCCAAATGTCCATGACCAATAATTGTAAATACAAAGTCTTGTCTTGTCTTTCTCAGTTCTGCGATTGTCTTAATGGCTGTCAGATAATCCTTTTGAGGTTCAAAGCGTCCGACTGTTATAATAGTTTTTATCTGTTTGTCTTCATGCACTATTGTATCACTTATGTCAGGGAAGCAGTTGTGTATTACAATGGTTTTCTTTTTACAGAAACCATGTTTCTCAAAGTAATCAGCCCCCGACTGACAATTATATATAGTATAATCTGCGAAGAAATTATGTGCAAACCACTCCATAATTGTTTTTACTGGAGCCAAACGTGAATTGCGAATTCCATTGAAAACGGTGTTCACACCAGCAAGTTTCTCCACTATAGCTCCTGTTACGTCACATGCAGTCAAGTAGTTGAACGCCACTTCTATATGCAGTTGTTTCAACAATCGGTAGTATTCCTTCCACTTGCCAATCCGTTTTCCTGAGAGATAATGAATATGTACATGAGCATCCTCCAGAAACTTCTTTACTGTCATTGAGAGATTTTTCTTTCCCCACAATGATATAAAGTGTACATCATGTTCCTGACTGAGGGTTGCAGCCAAAAGAGCAGCCTGTTTCTCTGCTCCTCCTGGTTTAATTGTTGGTATAAGAATCGCTATTTTCATCTTGCTCTATCTTTTATATATCGGGCTGGATTACCTGCCCAAACCTGATATGGTGGAATGTTTTTGGTTACCACACTTCCAGCTCCAACAATAGCACCTTCGCCAATAGTTACAGAACTACAAATGCAAACATTCACACCTATAAAAACATCGTTTTCAATATGCACCTCACCTTTTCGGAAATGAACTCCCGGCTGGGTGGGGTCAAGATAATGTGTTAATATTTTTGTGCCAGCTGTTATACGCACTCCTTTGCCTATATAGATTTTGTCAGGATATACAGTATCAATCCCAACACCACCATATATCATAGAACGCCCTTTGATATTTACCCCCCAGTTTTAATAATTTAGCCCTATGCTGAGGCAGCATAGGCAAACATGTCAGAGCAATCCAAAACTTCCTCCACATACGCTTGGGAGGATATACTTCAAGGAAATACTTTATCGTCATAATGTTTTAATACTATATCATGTGATTCTTAAACTTATATTTTTCACCGTTTTTACGAATATCTTCCAACCACCTAATGACTTCAGCCTTTGTATATAATTTGTCACCATTAATGTCTTTCTTTTTGAGAGCAGCAGCTGCTAACAAAGCATATTCGTAATCCAGTGATGTTTGAAAGATGCCTAAATCATCCGTATTTATTGTTACAGGGAGATTGAAACCTTCTTCCTTGTCTGTTATGGTATTAAAACGGAATATTGGATGCTCATCATATCTGTCGATCATGCCGATTTTCCAATTGGACGATGGACAACATTCCAATATCAAACCTTTTGCTTCGATTTCCATCATCATAGAATTCTGTATTTCTGAAACAGCTTCTATATAGAATTTTGGGACAACAAATGAAACGACCTTGTCACCCTGAACCCGCACAGTTTCATCATAATGGTACATCTGATAAAGCCCTTGAGCCTCCTTGTTCTTCCTACATTGGCTTATCAAAACGTCCGAATCACATTCAAAAGACTGCCAATCTTCAATATAGTTCAAAACGATTTCTTCGTTTCTTGAAGGATTATCCCCACGCAACATCATTGACATATAGTAAACCTCTACATTCAACAAATCAGCAGGATATACAACTCCGCCTATTTGTAAGAATGTCATGTGCAAAAATTGCTCTAATTGTGGAGTTAATTTGATATTCAGCGACCTTGCTTTCATCAACATCCATACACAATTGTCTATAAGACACTGACGTGTAATGGGGATTGTGCAATGCTGCTTGTCATAAAAGACTTTTGCATTTGTCCCCAATGCCAAACAATGCCCCAACCTGTCTCCAGGTCCTAAATGAAGGAATGTTATAGCCTCGTCTATAGCTCTTAAGCCGTCAACCATGTCGTAAAAATCTTCTCCGACATGATAAGTGAAATGTACACTCTGGCAAAACGTATTGGAGTCGTGATTTACATTAGGATTCAAACAACCCTTATGACGCAGATATCGAAAACTCTGCGCAAAAACTTCCGGACGGCAATCGAGTTCCGTATTAGCTGCATCTACGCCAACAAAGTATTGGGCCGCATGTTGATTGTGACTACGCAGTTTCATCATATCAATGGATTGGCGCTTTAGCAATCGTCTCAATTTTAAATTCCTAATACTACCTTTTTTATAACAAGGATCAGCCTCCTTTATAAAGTGATAGATGATTCCTACATCCTGCAATTGCATTGGCAAAAGTTTTTGCACTTCCCTGCAACTTTTTATCGTATCTGCAAATGCCTTCTTAAGATCCATATAGCATTTCTTTGGAGCTATACGCGTTTCTATATAGCTGACGTGATGTTGCATAGCCTCTATGTAAGGTATTTTTATCATCAACTTTTTGTAGGCAGGATATTTGTCCAATAGCAATTCCTTTAGATTTTCATAGCGCATAAAGTTGCCAAAGCCAACCATATTATTATTTTGAACCAACGCTTTTCTAAGGTGCGTTCTTGCTATAAGATATCGATATAACAGCATGGTCAGACGAGCATCCCCAGGGTTGGCATATACCTCCTTAAACGCACGATATAACACGCTAATCTCTCCTCTATGTATATCGTAACTATCAGCAACAAATGGAGGAACACTTATCGCATAATCTATCTTAGAGCCCAACACATCCTTTGCATACAATGCAACATGAATGTTGATCTCATTTTGCAATTCATTCAATGCTTTATCTAACAACAAAGGACGATTGGTCAAGCGACTATTCTCCTCTCTTCGACCTCCAAGAAATAATAACTTAAACAATTCGAGCCTTATGCGGGCAGCATCATAACATTCTGAATAAAGAGAATTATCTACGTCTCTTAACTTTTTAAACTCCTTGGAACGGCCTGAGATGTGATTCATTAAACAGAGCCACGAAATAGTAAACGTATCGGAAGACGCCTTTAGATGTTGATGCAAGTCAGAAAGACCTTGATTGAAAAGGTAGTTCAAATCAGCATCTTCCACCCCCACAGAGGTCATCATGTGGCAATTAGAAGGCCCTGCTGCATGTCTGTCTCTAAAAGCCAAAAATGCAGCAATTAGAACATCGTCTCCTAAATCAAGCGAAATCATGCGCCAACGGAGTATCGAGTCTAATCTAACTGCGGGACTTCCATCCTTAACCACTAGCAGACTATTTACTTCATGTATAAGGGCATAAAGGATGTTGGGCGAGCCATGCACAGACCTTGATTCAGGAGGGAACGCCCATTCGTCACAAAAGAGACGAATCATAAGCTGCTGCTTATCGTCATTTAGATAAGGCATTTTTTCACGCGCGTATGCCACAACTGAGCGTGCATACGACATCATGGCGTCATTCCCACTAAATACGCTTTCCTTACCAACAAAAGACTGAGTAGCTTGCCAATAAGGAACGTCAACAAACATAGCTTTGAGAAAGCTCCTTAACAATTCCATCGCATTACTTTTTTATACAGAGTGTTGTTACCCAAAAGGCTCACCTATAGCAATAGGCATACTTACCAACGATAGCCTATACTTCGCTTTCAGGATCAATACCTTCCTCTGTTATAGTTCCATCACTGAGCTTTGGAGCACTCTCGCCCTCCTCACCGGAAGAACTATCGTCAGTCGAGGCTAGCGTTGTGTTTTCACCATCCTCATTTGTCCTTTTTTCATCAGCTTCTGATCGCAAATCTACCAATAAAGACGGTGTTTCCGTTATGATTTGGGCCAGACCATTGATCTGCTCGTTCTTCGAGTATGATTTGTTTGTATCATTAAACTGTTCTTTGACAGCATCTTCTCCAACACGATCATAAAAATCCTTGTTGTGCTTCTTCAGACATGATATTATAGTGGATTGTTTTTTCTTGAGATAAGAATTCAAGAAACCACTAAAGTAAGAAGTCACCTTATCGATAACGGATTGGTCAACCTGATCGTTTCGATTATATATTGACTCGAAAAGAGCAACGAATCCCGAATCACTGAACAGATTTGACAGCACTGAAAAATCTGGGAATTGAATAGTATAATACTCCTTTTGATTACCCTCCTTTGTCTCATAATCGTGCGTAGCTATTTCAAAATTGGCAATTTCATTATATATAGACCCAAAAATCTTACTGTCATCAGAACTTCTAAGACTGCCACGTCTTGACTTGATTCGACTAAAGAGTTCGTCCAACACTTCTGCATTTCGAATACATATAGATGATAGATGGCGATGACGGTCAAACTCGAACAATCCCATGATCTTATTATACAACGAGTTTTCTACGCATGTAGCATAACCAAATATTTCCTCATTGAACCTACCATACGAATGCTCTATATCTATCAAAGTGAAGAAAGGACTCAAAAAATCGAACTTCAGATTGGTCATCTGTTCTCCAATCTGCCTATTATAAAAGGCATCCGCACCCAACCTATAACGATGCGATCCCGACTCGGACAATGATTTATCCGTTGTCCACACATATCTTGAAATAGTAAGCATAAAGAATTCTACGACGTGCATCTTGGTCAGATCTTCCTCTGCCAATTGTATTTTTTCATTTTCGTCAGTCGGTGAATTCCTGCAGATATCCAAAACTTGCTTTAAAAGTTCAAAGAATGTTTTACCATTGATCAAACGTATTTCGCGTTCCACAAAAGAATTGATTCTCTTAGGAGGAAGCACGGTCTCTCCATCAAGACAGAAGAAATTACCTCCCACAAGTTTCATATAGTCATTAATATTGACAAGAAAATCTCCCGTATATGGTTTTTTCTCTGTAGACAAAGGCTTCTTCGTAGTTTCGTTCATATCAGTCATTTCATCGTACCACTCATAAAGCTTAATTGAATAGAGGGCTTTGATGAAAAATATAAGACGATGAACACTTGCACTAGTTTCCATACGAAGCAAACGATCGAGAACGTAGAAGACATCACCAATTGATATATTGTAAGCAAGATTTTTAGGTTCTACTATGTTCCTGAAATTATCTTCTACCTTTATTTCGTTAGCATCCTTTGCCATTGCGCTATCGATCTCAAAAAACATATTATGTAATTTCAATTCTTCCGAAGTGGCATCAGCATACATTTTGCGTATCAAGTCAATCACCTTCTTGTTGAATAGCGTAGGTTCCGTTTCGTTTATTAGCTTTATTGCCACCGAACGGACATCCACCTCAAGAGAATCAAGCCACGTGCTAAAGAAATAACGTTTAAACTGTTGTTTATTCCCAAGCGCCTCAGTCATGATAGATTTTACTTCGCTATAATCCTTCATTTTTATCAACATTTGAAGCAACAGGCGAAGATCACGAAGATTTCTCGGCACAATCGGACTGGTAGTTCCTCTTGTGTTATAAAACAAATACCTGCATTTCGTAAAAATCAACGAAGGAATAGCATCTCTCACTGTATCCGCCTCGAAGACAACCTTCCCTCCATCTTTTATTACAAGACTATTACCGAAGAAAACGTCTGGGGAGGGTATATAAATTCGAGACTCTACAGGGATAAGTTTATTGATATACCGTTCTGCCATCTCAGAGATGTTATTTCCCATCAATATACGAGAGCCATATTCAAGGGTTTGCCCAAATTGCTTGGACAAATTCTCTTGTATAACCATACTCAGTTGATCAATCTTAACAGCCATGAGTATCATCACATTAGGAAGAATCAGATATTTGCGAATCTGCTCTACCATTTCGTAGGCCAACTTTACGTTAAGATCAATATCATCAATGCTTATCAAAAGAACATCAGAATTACAGAAAGAGAGATAGTCGGCTATGAGTTTTTGGATACCTGTTCTTAAATCGACTCCAGCAGCAAGAAGTGACAGTTCTTCTAATTCCTCATCACGCTCAAATCTTATATTCTTGTCCACATAAAGCATATTGCGCTTTATCGCCTGAAAGGACTTCAACAACTTACGAGCCTCGTTTTCCTTGTCAACTGTAATAGACGTGCCCAAGTCACTACTCGTTCGGTTATACATTTCGCCTATTATAATTTCAAGGATATTATGAACTGTATCAAAAAAAGACGGATCTATAGTTTTTAGCGCATGAATTCTTTTATGAGGCAAGGTTTTCAAATTGTCAAAACTATTATACGCATTCTTGCTTTGCAACTCTTTTAGAATACTAATAACAGAGCACATACAAGATGTTTTGCCAGCACCACGTTCGCCGACAAACGCAATAATATTATTGACAAAATCTTGAGCATCATTAGCCTCCTTCGAGACTACTGAAAGATGCTCATCGATTAGATGAATACTTTTGTCAATGTGGTAGCTAAAAATAGAGTCCTTAAATCGTTCAAGATTTTCTACAACTGGTTTTGTTTCCTCTCCAACATAAAAAATCGTTTTCTTACTTTCCATAACGCAAAATGTTATTATTGAAATTGTTTAAGCGAGTATCACTAACACTGCGCCCCCGCTATTTCCCTAGCAGTTGCGCGTTTATATGCCTAATTATTATTAAGACAATGTCAAGAAGTCTCCTATCTTCTCATCCCATTCTTTTGGGATAAAAGCTCCCATACCAGCAGCAGGGTAGAATGTAAGTTCACCAAAATATATTTTACCGTTTACATTATACAAATCAACTCTCAAAAACTTATAGTTAGCAGACAAAGTTTCAGCTAAACGAATCATTTCTGAAAGATTGGTTGGCATGTTCTCCACATGATTTGGATCTGGCTTACAAACAACCTCACCAAAAGGCAACAAATCACCATTTGGTGAATAATAATTTGCATGATGTTCTACAAAACGACCAAAGTCTATTTTAAAGAATTTCACTTTGCCATTAAAACAAAAAAACTTGTAGTCTTGTAAATCTACTTTGGCTCCATTACTGTTAATTATATGCTCAGCAATATACTTTTCTGCTATTATTTTGCGAGGTACATTTAAATAAGGCTTCTCGCGGTATGTCTGTCCTATATTTGTCCGTAAGGATCTTTTTAATTTATTTATAGCCTTAATCCTGTCAAAATTTGTTTTATCTGTGCAGACAATAACACCGCATCCTCCGCCACCATGTGTAGTCTTTAAAACAAATTGATTTGGCAATGAATTCCAATCTATTTCTTCCACACTATCCCAAACGGCTAAAGTCGGAATAATATGCTTATTGCCTATACATGATTCTACATAACTCTTGACTGCTAATTTATCCACCAATGTACTATATTCAGGCTTATAATCGTAAATTTTCAACCATTGCAGTTTCTCGTTGAAAGATTTAGGATTTTTCAGATGAAGTTTTTTACCTCTCATTTCAAAAAAATACAAAATCTTCAAATATAAAGCATCATTCTTTATGAAAGGTGACATCTTTCTGAAAACGACAGCAAATAGTTTAAATGGATTTTTTATTGCGTCTATGAATTTATTTTGTTTACTCATATAATTTCTATTATAGCTGATTTAACCGCTTTAGCTCTTGCATTGTCAAATCATAATGTGACTCACACGAAATACGGTTTTTAATAGTTAGCATGCGCTTTGACGAGAGAAACGACGGAAGCAAACCTCTTATAAAAGCAGCCAAAAGTAAGCGATTTGTCCATGGGGTGAATGACGACAAGATAAACTTTCTCATTCTTATAGAATAGGAATCCAGAGAATTATTCAGTTTTTGAGGCGAAGCAATGATTCTATTCAACTTGTTTATTTTATCGTTAAAGGACTTTTTTTGTTCCTCATTCATAGGACAAACAGTTGGATTTTCATTACATTGTGTATATGGATGTAAATCAAACGATATTTCCTCATCGAAATTTATTTGAACCATATACCCTTCATTCCAAATGCAATGTCTGCTGCCAGGATTGTCAAAAAGAAAATTTCCAAGACCATAAACAATAGGTTTACTATTATACACTTCATAACCGCTGTAACAATGCTGATGATGATTAACAACGGCGTCAGCTCCAGCATCGATGAAGAAATGATAGTTTTCTACCATTCTAGGTGTTGGCAACTGATACTGTTCAATACCGCCATGTACGATAACTAAAACAAAATCCGCATTTCTGCGCGCTTCTTTAATTTTATAAAACTGTCGAATGGGACGAAGAGGATTTGCGCCAGGAGTATGGTCTGTGGCTATACTAAACTCATTTTCACAACAGTTTATAATAGCCAATTTCTCCCCTTCTGATTCCATATAAAGTATGTTTCCGGCATCATTAAGATCAGCTCCTACGCCAACAGCAAACACACCTTTTTGTTCAAGTAGGTTCTTTGTTTCTATACAACATGAGTCTCCTTGGTCAAGAATATGATTGTTTGCAAGTGTACACACATTAAATCCTGCATATTTTATAGCATCTACTGCATGTACAGTTCCTTTTAGCGTTGGCCCGATCTTTTTTATTGGTTTACCTTTCTCAATAACGATGGGGAATTCAAAGTTTACAATCTTTACATCACTTTCATTCACAATAGGTTTTATAGCATCAAACATGCTACCAAACTCTTGATTCTCTATTTTTTCTATTGTACGGAATCGTTGACAGAAATCACCCGCAATCAGTACTTTCATATTATCGAATGGCTTTAATTATTTTTTTTGTTTCGTTCAGGTAATTGAATTCTCTCATTGCAACCTGTGCTCCTGTTTTACCAATTTCAGCAGACTCCACAGGGTGCTCTAATGCCCAAATAAGCTTAGATGAGAAATCTTGAGGGTTACGCTCTTCCGCAAGAAGAGCTGACTCGCCATCTTTTAAGAAGCGAGGAATGTCTCCGACTTTAGTCACAACTACAGGATTCTCTGTCAAAAGATATTCTCCAAGCTTTGTTGGGAATCCGCACTGAGCTTGCAAAGAGTCTGGACGGTCGAGTGCAAGTACTGTCGCATTTTTCAGCATTTGCGGCATGTCTGCAGCAGAGATAATACCAGTAAAAACAACTGAATCTTTCAAACCAAGAATTTCTATCAACTTTAGATTACCCGAAACGTCTTTCGGATCAGGAGTTTTTCCTATAATATAAAGCTTTACTTCAGGATGAACCTTATGCACAATAGCAAAAGACTTTATCAACTCATCGACACCATCCTTATTGTTAGAAGCCGTACCACAATATGCAATATATTTTTCGGAAGGTTCTTTCCTGAGATTAATAAACCTATTGCTATCAACAGTCATGTTTACTATCTCTATTTTTTCTTTGGACAATCCAAGAGAAGAAAAATACTCTTTTAAGGCAGTTGAGATAACAAACATACCGTCTAAATCCTTAATACGAGCTTTATATTTTTTTATGTCAAAACCTTTAATCGTATAAATGTCAGGATGCTCTGTTCTTTCATGATACAACTTTACATCTTTTCTATTTATCAAATTAAAGAATACTCTTCCTGCTGTTAAAAGGATTACTTTATCACCGGCTTTAAGCTCCTGGGCAAACTTCCACCCCAAATAAAAACCAGCTAGTTTTTTAAGAACTCTATTCTTGGTTTTTAACCTATCCCACATATAGTTGAAGCGGATATTGGGTAAAACCTCGGTAGCCTTACTAAAAATAGAATCTGATTCCAAGAAGACAACCTCGACTTTGAGACCTAATTCTGAAAACCCTTTCAAAAAGCTTAGTAGTCTATTTGTCGGAGCCGTATTAGGATTGTAAGAATTGCACACTATATATATCTTACTCATGCGTATAATAGTTACAAAAGTGTTATTATCGATAACCGAATCTGTCTGACCAAATCTATTATCAAGACCGTCTTAGATCCTCAACAAGTTTCTTTGCAACCACATCAAAACTGAGCGTTTTAAGAAACTGATCAATTGAAGATTGAAAATACTCTACCCCTAAATCTCTTGCTTTTCTCATTGTAGCTGCGTAAGATTCAACACTTCCCGCTTCATACATAAGACCGATATTATATTTCTCAATATAATATTTATACGGGTTATAGTTAGGACAGATAATCGGACGATGATTAATGAGAGCCTCTGTCATGGTACCATTCGTTATACATGATGGACCTTGCTCGTCGGCAAACACCACGAAATGGGACTCAGAAAAGTGTTTATTAAAATCACCATACTCCAAAAACGCATTTTGCCTAATGATACGTTTGTCATTAGATATAGCAGACTGGATTTTCTTTTCATATTCATCTTGCGCACGCCCTATAAGTTTAAGGGTCGCACCATCCATATTTGCCAATCGGAACGCTTTTATCGTGAAAGGAACATGCTTGGATTGACGTAATTGCCCTATTACGAGAAATGAAAGAGTTTTATCCAATGCTTGAAGACATGCCTCAGAATTCTTTTCAACAACTCGTTCTTCGCGAATAATCATTCTGTTGCGTGGAACACCCAATCGTTCATGCTCATCCATGATTATTTGGTTACTAACGAACAAACGTTGACAAGGGTTATTAATAAACCTTCTACGTTCTTCAAGAACATGTAATCCAAAAAGTGGCGAAGGGAACATTTTCCGAATTGAAAATCGAAATCTCTCACTTCTTAAGCCCCACCAATAACAAGGTTTTTGTATATCGAAAAGAACAGTCGACATACCGTTGTGGTATGACCCACAATAGAAGTTGCTAGCCTTGTCTATAATAAAGGACTTAACCTCCTGCATATAACTATGCTGCTGTCTCCGAAACAAAGAGGATTTGATGATTGTCTCAAAAACAGAATGCTTTCTTAGCATCCAGGAATCATCCGGAACGGAAGCCTTAGAAGCCCAATGTAGCACAGGTATACCTTCTATGTCACTATCTTTGTCCTCATGATAGATATCAAAAATAGCGACCTTAAATCCTTGGCTTTTAAGCATTTTGGCTATGATTAAAACATCAAGCTTATGATGTTGCGCCAAACGATAGCTCTCGAAAAGAAGAAAATCAAGCATACAAATTTACAACAATCCAGAAAGATCTTCCAATAATTGAAAAACATCTTCAATCTTATAAACACAACAACGGTATTTAAGCCATGGGTAGCGACCACTCTGCGTAGTATTTACTACACATATTTATTGGACACATAATCCCATTTTAACATATACTTATTTCGCCAAAACATCCTTGGAAACTTAAAAAAAACGACACACATAATCTTTTGTCTAACTACATCAATTACATTTTTTTTAAAACAAAATGTATCTAGTTCTTTTTGATATGCTTCATAATTTGCCGACAGTTGCTTCCCATGTCTTCGAAAGCCACTAAGTATAGCTCTCACTACATAATGTTCTGCAAAAGAGGAAAAGCAGAACCACATATAATAGTCCCCGGCCAATCTAAAGGATTTAAACCTTTCCCAATCAATTGAGTTATGTAACTCGCTCCTCCAAAATGTTACTTCCTGCTGTATTGGAAAATACCGTTTTTTAATCTGTTTTGAAGACTGAGGGATCTGCATAAAAGCATTAACAATTGTAGAATGAGTGTTATATAGAGTTTGCATTCCACTCAACCACTTGATTTCAGGTCTTTCAGTCATAATATTCACAACAGTCTGAATGGCAGTTGGCTGATAGAAATCATCTGAATTTATATAAGCGCAAATCTCGCCAGTAGCATGACTAAAACCTTTAGCAATACCATCGTACATACCATTGTCTTTTTCGCTAATCCAATAAGCCAAACGATCTTCGTATTTTTTTATAATGTCAACCGATTTATCCGTTGACCCCCCATCAATGATAATATACTCTATATTATCATAAGATTGATTTAGTACGCTTAAAATAGTTTCTTCAAGATACTCTTCCCCATTAAAAACCGAGGTAATTATACTAACTTTTGGATGTTTCATTTTTAATTTGATATTTATAAGTCAATATTATGTATATCATAGAATAAAGAACAAATCCATACAATAGACTTTGATGGAATGGTCTATGAAAGAATCCACATAGTATCACAATCATACATTTAAAAAGCGCCCTATTATACCATAACCCATGGAACAAAAGCCAGATAAAAGGAAATAGCACGAATGGTGTACCTATAATGCCATATAATACTAATGGTTCGTAGATATTGTCCGTATATAAAGCTAAATCTGTCGTTTTATCCGTTCCACGCCAAGGATGCCGCTGAAATTCCTCCAAAGCATTTTCCGTAAGTGTAGAGCGACTGGAAATAGCGATTGTCTTTTCTTTAGTTGAAGACTCAAACGATTCGACAATTCGACCAATTGAATTATCATATATATAATTATAATCTCCTCCTTTTGTCATATCTGCAACAAAAACAATAGAGACCAAAGACAAAATCATTAGGAACTTGTTTAAAGATTTTTGTTGTGTAAAATAAAATAACGCTACATAGATTAATAGCTGAACGTAATAGCCCATTGAGAATGTAAACAACAGGCAAATCATTAAGATATATTCAAGCTTCTTATTATGTATAAATAATTTATTAAAAATAAGAGCAAACATTCCCCAATATCCCATTGCTCCTCGCTCATCAAAAAAGCCAGCATAACAAAACGCATTAGAGGCATCAGACAAATCAATCTTATTGAAGGTAAATAGGTAATTATTTATATTGCGTCCATCAGCTCTATCCGGTAGACTAAATAATGGAGAGTAATGGAAAAAAGTAACCAACACCCAAGTAAAAACACCCAAGATAGCCATCCACATAATCCATTTATTATATTTTTTGTAAAACTCAAGGATTCCAATGGTAGAGTCTATCCACACTATAAGTAGAACAGGAAGCGCCATCACCATAAATGAGGCTAAGTAAGAATTAATGTTTAAGTCATGATGGCTATTATAAAGTGCAAAACCTATAAATTGAACCATAAAGATTCCCAGCATTTTAAGCGGGAGAACTTTTTTCCTATTTGAAAAGACAACTAGAATAAATACCAAAGCAAAAAAAAGAGCCTGGCTATTTAAAAAATTATCTGGCAGAAACCAATAGAAATATATTGAATAAAACTCATAAGGGTAGTAGCAAAGCAATATAAACAAAGCAAACAAAAAAACTGACCACCCCCTTGATTTGCGTTTAACTTCTATCATGATTTTTTATTTTAATATTTTGAAGTTCAACATGAACCTGCATTATTTTGTCATAAGAATTATTATCTACAATTTGCTTTCTAGCATTCATAGAATAAACCGAGTATTTATGATCATCAGAAAACAAATCCTCTAAACACTGCAGCAAATATTTAGCTTTTTTTTCTTTAGCCAACAAACCGCTTTTACCATTTTTGATTAAATCTGGAATTCCTCCGGTATTAAAGCCCACACAGGGTTTTCCGCAAGCCATGGACTCCAACACAACATTGGGATAGTTTTCGGCAACGGAAGGAATTATGAAAGTATCACAGGCATTATACGCAAGCGTTAGCGACAAATTATCATTAAGATAACCAGTCTCGACTATTCGCAAATCCAAATCTTTAACAAAATCAGAAGGTGCGTGACCTATTATAAGTCCCTCATATTTTTTGGGGTCCAACATCTTTAAACAATCATGCGCAAAGCGAGTTCCCTTATAGACACTTCCCATAGACGCAGCTCCAAATAAAACTGTTTTTTTAGAATGGTCTAATCCAAATAGTTTCTTTGCATCTATTCCAATTGGTTTAAAAACGCTCACATTTAAAACATTAGGAACAACAAAAACATCATGACCCTTGCACAGAGAGCTGTTTTTGGCACAATTTGCCAACCAATTACTAGGGGCTATGAATGACAAATTGTCGTATTTATTCCATCTTCTGATTTTCTTTCTTAATAAAGATGAAGAAATAGATTTACAGACATCGTTCTTTATCAACGGGCAATCACGACAGTCGCTCATAAAACCCTCACAACCCAACGCATGGTGACATCCTCCTGTTATTGGAAACATATCATGCATATACCAAAAGACAGGTTTGCCTAGTTTAAGCAAATCTTCAACTCCATTAAGGGACAACGCATTACCATTTACCCAGTGCAAGAAGATTACATCTGCTTCTTGAACATTACGGTCTTTGCTAAAATCAAACCCATGTTTCATTAAACTGAAAGTACCTATAGGATCTATTTTTGCTTGCAATTTAGCTGCCTGGATGTCCCACAAGTCGATCAAGACTTTTTTTATTCCTTGATGTACCTTTTTTACAAAAGGTAACCGTGAGGATTTAGCTATCACTAACATTGTAACCTCATGCCCAGCCCGTATCATTGCTTCGCAATGTCTGGCACAAGCTATAGCAGCACCGCCACCAGAATCAAACGCATTTATATGAACTATTTTCATTATATTCTTTTACCTCAAACAAAATCTAAACACCCCTTTGAGGACATGCCCTGGAACTATCAATTGAAAACCATCGTACCCATAAGAACTTCGACCATGAGCACCTGACCGCATTGGAAATACCATTTGGAAAATTGTGGACAAGCAGGCCGTATATTTGAAACTCATCAATTCATTCTTTTCCAAAATAATTGCAGACACTGAATTGGAGCAATAACAATTCCATTGAAATTTGCAACTATACTTGCTATTAAAACAGAGTAAAAACCGACTCCATAACCTTTTAGTAGGAAAAACACTAACAAAAATACAAATGGAGAAATTATTGATGTTATTGTTTGTGTTTTTAAGACTCCACATCCGTTCAAAACAATTACAAAAACACTTGCAAAGATTTGCACAAAATAGTACACAAGCAACCAAAATGACAACCCCTTTGAAACCATAACAGTATCATGCAACCACAACTTAAAGAAAAGTGGAGAAACAAAGAACATTAGGATTCCTAAAGAAAGGAATACTAATGTCAGTTTTAAATATTTTTTCAACGCATTTCTTATCCAAATAAAATCCTCACGTACAAATGCATCAGTTGTTGCCACCCATAATGGAGTTATTATTATATTCCACACCATAAAAAGCATACTAAAGTACTTTTGGGCAACATTGTATTCTGTAACATCTGACGGACCATAATACCTCATTATAAGAAAGTTTGTAAGCTGGAACTGAATTAAGACCGCAATCTGTATTATAAAAAATTTTATGCCCAAATTCATTAAAGTAGGGACTAATGAAAAATTGATATATTTTATATTTGGAGCTATTTTTTTATACCTCCCAGAAAACAGCACAACATTGAACAAGAAAAGGATCAACAGAGGTGCGAATGTAGAGGCTAAACATAAATAAACAAGATTTCCTTTAGTTGTTAGTGTCAACAAGTATATTATTATGATTGAGAATAGTTGCGTACACAATATGCGAAAAGAGGAGTCAGCTGGCTTTTGATCGGCCAACAATATTACATTTAATGTGGACAGTATAAATTGTATACAAAAGTATGATATCGTAATACAAACTGTTAATCTTAGTCCGCACACGCTTCCGCTTGAAATATTTAAAATGGAGTCTAAGTCTATAAACTGGACTACAAATAAAAGTACAACCATAATAGGTATAAAAATCAATATAAGTACAGCATAAGTCGTACTAACCAATCTTTTACCTAATTCAAAATCATTTTTTGCAAATGCAGCAGCAAGATTATTCTTCAAGCCATTATTTATCCCAATATCAAAGTAAGACATCCATGAAATCATAGAACTAATTGTTAACCACAGCCCGTAGGTCTCATTATTAACATATCCCAATGTGAGAGGTACAGTAAACATGCCAAGAAAGATACTACACCCTTTTATCAAAAGCATATATAACACATTTCTCTTCATGGCAATAGTTCGAGCATTTCCATTAGCGAAAAATGTCTTTGAATATTCCAATATTTTCATTGATTGAGATAAAATATAAATTCAAAAAATCTAAAAGATAGGGAATTAAACTATCATAAGTATTCGGTAAACACCGTATTGCGCATACTCAAATAAAGCGACTTCAATATGTTAAAACCTTTCGCTGCAATGGTGATACACTGTTTAAAATTTGGCAGCAAAGTTATACCTTTCAAAATTAAGCACTAATTTGAGTGCTTACGTATTTATTAACTATTGGCGTATTGCCTATCCGTTGCCAAAAGATGCAAACTGATTTATGAAACTTCTGGCAAAACTTGACGTTGAGCTAACGCTAAAGATTTCCCTTTTCTTTCTATTTTCACTGAAAAAATTATTTTTGATCCATCTTTTGAAACCACTTTAACTGTTACAATATTATGATCTGCTCCATTAAACTGGCAAAAGTTAGAATAAACAAACATTTCTATAAAGAAATCTTTTAAGAAAGATCTTAACTCTTTGTCTTTTATTGCATCAAATGCCGACTCTTCTGGTGGTCTTTTTATTGCACCTCCCTTTTTCTTGTGAATTTCCTTGATCATGCTAATGGATACGGCATCATGAGATGAACTTGTCGCAATATTTAAAATGTATCTGGATGACAAAGTTATTCGTCTATTGTCTGATCCGTCAATATCTAACATTTGAGTAATTAACTGCTTTAATTCTAAGTATATTTGATCAAGAGCACTAATTTTTTGCTCTTGACCAACCATTCTTCTCCAATAACTAAATTCTAACAGACTCATTACAGGAAGATGCTTTAGCAAATTAAATTGGTTGAGATATTGTTGCATTTTCTGACCATATGGCGTATATCCATTGTACCGTAATAGCAACAGTTCCCCTTCGCTTAGTTGTCCACGGATACTTTTGCTATAACTAGCTCGAAGTACATCTTTCGTCTTCTCCTCCGCCGTTAACTTGCATAACAAATATAGCATACGGAAATGTACTGACAATTCACGCCTATTATTTGTATATAACACTCGATACTCTGATACGGCTCCTATAGAACGGCGCTTGTATTCTGTATGATTTTCGAATCCATTATCTCTAAAAGATAAAGAAATGTTTTCAAATGCGTCTCTTCCATGCAATTGGTTATTTGTAACATAAGAATCTATTGCTTTATGATATAAACTCAATAACAAATTGAATCTACTATCAAAAATTTGCAATTGGGTTTGTTCTATTATTTTTTTATTGCTTTCAATAGTGTTTTTGTTAGTCTCGATAGAACTTTCATTAGCTTTTACAACATTTGCATTCGTAGTAATCTGGTTTTGAAACGTTCTTACAAGCATATATACAGAATAAAAAGCAATAATCGACCCCAATACTCCTCCGACAAAATCGCCAAAATTGCCAAATAAAGAACTATTTATACATTCTGAAAAGCTTAAATCTTTCCATTGTTGCCAAATGAAGAGGATTAGTGTAACAAGAAAAAAAACGCAAAACGATTTTAATCCCTTACGAAAGTTTGCGGCTATATTAAAAGAAATATTTCGTGCTTCTACTTCTCGTTCATTAGATGACGTATTAAGTTCTACTTTGATATCTTCCATGATTTTTCACAAGAAATATTTCGATTCCCTTTTGAACTTATTGAGGTACGGAATGTTGGTGTGTCGTTTCCTTTGGTCTCATTGTTTTTCCAATGAAGTGGTTTGAGATTTGAAACATCATCAGACCCACCTCTACTTTGGGGTACAAGATGATCTATCTCCCAACCAAAAGCAGATTGTATACCATATTGATCTCTTTGTATCCACGCACCAGCAAAATCTTGTCGCCATTTTTCAGAATCATATCCATTGACGATATTCGCTTTTTGCCATATTTGCTCAATCAGAGCATCTGTGTAATAAGCCATATTGTTTATCTCATAATATTTCTACTTTTTATAACAGTATCATTTTCTCCACACCATCTTATTCACGATACCCACGTAGCTTTGTACAATCTTCACCACTTTGGTGCTGACATTCTCGTCCACATAATCAGGCACTGGAATGCCATGCTGACCATCACGGCAGAGCTCTACGGCGGTGTCAACAGCTTGGAGCAAGGACTTCTCGTCGATACCAGCAATGATGAAGTCGCCCTTGTCGATGGCCTCGGGACGCTCGGTAGAGGTACGGATGCAGATGGCGGGGAAGGGGTGGCCGATGCTGGTGAAGAAGGAGGATTCCTCGGGAAGGGTGCCGCTATCGCTGACGACGGCGAAGGCGTTCATCTGAAGGCAGTTGTAGTCGTGAAAACCGAGGGGCTCATGCTGGATGACACGCGGGTCGAGTTGGAAGCCTGAGGCAGCAAGACGATTGCGGGAGCGGGGGTGGCAACTGTAGAGGATGGGCATGTCGTACATCTCCGCCATCTTGTTGATAGCAGTGAAAAGGGAGAGGAAGTTCTTCTCCGTGTCAATGTTTTCCTCGCGATGAGCAGACAGGAGAATGTACTTGCCTTTCTCCAGGCCGAGGCGTTGGTGGACGTCGCTGGCCTCGATATCGGCGAGGTTGTTGTGGAGGACTTCTGCCATGGGGGACCCTGTGACATAGGTGCGCTCCTTGGGTAGGCCGCAGTCGGCGAGGTATCTTCTTGCGTGCTCAGAGTAGGCCATATTCACGTCGGAGATGATATCGACGATACGGCGGTTGGTCTCCTCGGGCAGGCACTCGTCCTTGCAGCGGTTGCCAGCCTCCATGTGGAAAATGGGGATATGGAGTCGCTTTGCTCCGATAACACTGAGGCAGCTGTTGGTGTCGCCAAGGACCAGTACGCCGTCGGGCTTGGTCTGGGCGAAGAGCTTGTAGGAGCAGTTGATGATGTTGCCGCAAGTAGCGCCAAGGTCGTCACCGACAGCATCCATATAGACCTCGGGCTCTGCGAGCTTCAGATCCTTGAAGAAGATACCGTTGAGGTTGTAATCGTAGTTCTGGCCCGTGTGGGCGAGAATAACATCAAAGTACTGGCGGCACTTGTTGATAACGGCGGCGAGACGGATGATCTCGGGGCGCGTGCCGACAACGATAATGAGTTTTAATTTGCCGTTGTCTTTAAACTTAATATCTGAATAATCAAATTTTGGTTGCTTTTCCATAAAACATGAATTGTATTTTTTTCGAACACGGATTGAACAGATAATACAGATTTATACTTCTCAATTCCTTGGGGAATTCAAAACATAAATATTATTTTTTACGAACACGGATTTTTCGGATAAAACGGATTAGTAGAGCTTACGCTCCCATTCTAATCCATCATAATGCCCGAAATTAAACAGTAATCCAAGTTTATGACCAGTTGCTTTTAGATAATTGTAGATTTGACTTCTATGTGCATCATCTAAATGAGCAACCGCTTTCAACTCTACCATAACGTTGCCATAACAAACAAAGTCCGCCCTATAAGTTTGATGCAATTCCCTTCCGTCATAGTATATTTTCAACTCCTTTTCTCTTTCGTAAGGAATTCCGCGCTTTCTAAATTCCAATTCGAGAGCCTCCTGATATACTGCTTCAAGAAATCCAGGACCCAAAACATTGTAAACATGCATAGCTGCACCATTTATTGCGTAGCTCTGTTCCTTATTATACAACATGTCACTTATGTATCTATGATTACAAGTTTACTCGTGGCATTAAAAATCCGTTTAATCCGTGTAATCTGTGTTCGTTATTTTTCGACTTTGTCAAAGTAGGTGTCGGGCCTGTTCGGATCGAATATCTCGTTGCAGTACATGACGGTGACGAGGTCTTCGGTATCGGAGAGGTTGATGATGTTGTGGGTATAGCCGGGGAGCATGATGACGGACTGGATTTTGTCACCACTCACCTCATAGTTGAGGACTTCGTCAGAGCCCTCCTTGCGGAGCTGGATGAGGCCGTGGCCCGAGACGACGATGAACTGTTCCCACTTGGTGTTGTGCCAATGCTCGCCCTTGGTGATGCCGGGCTTGGAGATGTTGATGCTTACCTGTCCGCAGTTGAGGGTGTGGACGAGTTCGGTGAACGAACCACGCTGGTCAACATTCATCTTCAGGTCAAAGATGGCCTTTTCCTTGGGAAGGTATGACAGGAAGGTGCTGTACAGGCGCTTGGCAAAGGAGTCGGCGGGGATCTCGGGAATCATCAAGGTCTTGGGCATATCGGCAAACTTATGGAGCAAGTCCACGATTTCACCAAGCGTAGCTTTGTGAGTGATAGGGCAATAGCAGTAGCGGCCTACTTTTTCGAACACAGATTTCACAGATTGAACAGATTTTTCATTATCCGTGCTACCTGTGGTATCACCATTCATGGGGATAACTTCCAGGCCGTCAAACTCGCAATGGTGCTCCTCGCCCTTCAAGGCGTGGATCATCTCTTCCACAAGGTCGTCGATGTAGAGCAGTTCGAGTTCTACACTTGGGTCGTTGACAGTGATGGGGAGGTCATTGGCGATGTTGTTGCAGAAGGTAGCTACGGCACTATTATAATTGGGACGGCACCATTTGCCATATAGGTTGGGGAAACGATACACCAATACTTTGGCACCTGTTTCCTTGCCATACTCTAAGAACAGGTCCTCGCCAGCTTTCTTGCTGCGACCGTACTCGCTGTTGCCGAAACGGCCCGTCAAGGAAGCTTGTTGGGAGCTGGAAAGCATCACAGGGCAAGTGTTCTTATGAGCCTTCAGCGTGTCGAGCAAAGTGGAGGCGAAGCCGAAGTTACCCTTCATGAACTCGTCATTGTCCTTGGGGCGGTTGACGCCAGCTAGGTTGAACACGAAGTCGCACTCCTTGCACCATGTGTCGAGTTGCTCGGGGGTGGAGTCGAGGTCGTACTCGAAGACTTCCTCGATCGACAAGTCGCCGTAGCAACGGGCCTTGCCGTCTTTGATGTTATTGAGTTGGGCGCAAAGGTTCTTGCCGACGAAGCCTTTGGCACCAGTTACTAATATACGCATGTCGTTTATATTTTGAACACAGATTGCACACCACTGTTCTATTAGCGAACACGGATTGCACGGATTACACGGATTTAGAAATATCTGTTAGATCCGTTATATCTGTGTTCGTAAAACTTTTGAAGTCTGTGTTCGAAAGATTACTGCACGAAGTTACCATCGCCTTTCAGTTCTTTCTGAATATACTCCAAGGAGGCGATCTTGGCCTTGGTCTCCTCAAGGTTCAGGCGGTAGGTGTTGTCGGAGTTGAACTCCTCTATCTCAGAACGCTTCGTGTCGCCCTCCTTGAAGAACTTGTCGTAGTTCAGACCGCGGTTGTCAGCGGGTACACGGTAGAAATTGCCCATGTCCTCGGCCTTGGCGCACTCCTCCTTGGTGAGCAATGTCTCGTACATTTTCTCTCCGTGGCGGATGCCGATGACTTTGATTTTCTCCTTCTTGCCTCCGAAGAGCTCGCAAACGGCCTCGGCCTGGGTTTGGATCGTGCAGGCTGGGGCTTTCTGTACGAGGATATCGCCGTTGTGTCCGTGCTCGAAAGCGAAGAGAACAAGGTCGACGGCCTCCTCCAGCGACATGATGAAACGGGTCATCTTGGGCTCGGTCAGCGTGATAGGATTGCCATTGCGAATCTGGTCTATCCACAGGGGAATGACAGAACCACGGGAACACATCACGTTGCCATAGCGAGTGCAGCAGATCTTGGTCTTGCCAGAGTAGCGACTCTTGGCAACGGCGATTTTCTCCTCCACGGCCTTGGTGATACCCATGGCGTTGATGGGATAGGCGGCCTTGTCGGTGGAGAGGCAGATGACGGCACCTACGCCAGCCTCGATGGCAGCAGTCAGGACATTGTCCGTGCCGATGACATTGGTCTTAACGGCCTCCATCGGGAAGAACTCACAGCTCGGGACCTGCTTTAATGCTGCGGCATGGAAGATGTAATCCACGCCAGGCATGGCATTGCGACACGACTGCAAGTTGCGTACGTCTCCGATAAAAAACTTGATCTTGTTTGCCACGTCAGGGTATTTCACCTGGTACTCGTGACGCATATCATCCTGCTTCTTCTCATCGCGGGAGAAGATGCGGATTTCTCCGATATCTGTACGGAGAAAGCGGTTCAACACTGCGTTACCGAAGGATCCTGTTCCACCGGTTATCATTAGAGTTTTTCCTGCAAAAATGCTCATAATATTCTTTGTTTATTTCTTTTCTGTGTCGTAATACTTTGCGTACCATTCAGCAAAGCGTCTCAATCCCTCTCGCAGACTCGTATTCGGCTTGAATCCAAAGTCCTGCTCCAGTGGTGTTGTGTCAGCATAAGTGACGGGTACGTCTCCAGGCTGCATGGGCACAAGCTCCTTATGGGCCTCAAAATCGTAGTCTTTGGGTA
>OLFV01000627.1_pt1 | contig 40351 bp, 33 predicted proteins | sample 1605551 | NCBI WGS metagenome assembly OLFV01 (sample SAMEA3888922, study PRJEB22519) | human gut metagenome | biome: human gut; feature: human-associated habitat; material: faeces | place: Denmark | collected 2011 | reverse complement strand
GGGGGGCGCTTCATGGCTCGCTGCGCTCGCGCCTCCGGCGAGCCGCACGCCCTCTGTCCGCCGGCTGCGGAGTCAGCCGGCGGATGGGGCGAGTGTGGATTGAAACATGGAACGGAATCATATGTGCCGGAAGCCGGTTCTCTCCTGACAAGAAAGCCGGAGGCGGGCCGCAAGGCCGCCTCCGGCTGCCCGGAGCGTTTCAGGGGGGGGGAACGCTCTAGGCTGATTTCATTTTCACGACAAGCGCGTCAAGTTTCTGGGCCTGTTCGGCAAGGCTGGAAGTGGCCTGGGCCGCTTCGTCCATGGTGCGGGAAATCTGGGCGGAGACGGTGTCGATTTGCTGAATGGTGCGGTTGATTTCCTCACTGGCTGCCGACTGCTCCTCACTGGCGGCCGCGATGGCGCGCGCCTGATCCGCCGAGCTTTCGGCATTGCTGACAATGGCTTCAAGCGCCTGTTTCGACTCGCGTGAAAACTCAAAGGTCTGCGTGATGCTCTGGACGGCGCTGTCCACGCTGGCGACGCTTTTCGCGGTGCTTTCCTGAATGGCGCGGATGGCGTTGCCCACGTCATGGGTGGAGGCCATGGTCTTTTCCGCCAGCTTGCGCACCTCGTCTGCCACCACGGCAAAGCCCCGGCCCGCCTCACCCGCGCGGGCCGCTTCGATGGCGGCGTTCAGCGCCAGCAGGTTGGTCTGATCCGCGATATCGGAGATGACGGTCATGACGCTGTTGATGGCCTGAGCGTGCCTGCTGAGCTGATCCATATCCTCCTTGAGTTCGAGTGAAACCTTATGGACGCGCTGCATGCTCTCCAGAGACTGCTGAACGATCTCTTCGCCCTTTTCGGCGTTGTTCTTGGTATCCACGGAGAGATTCGCCGCAGCGGCGGCATTGCGCGCCACCTCCTGCACCGTGGCGTTCATTTCATTGATGGCGGCAGCGGCTTCGGTCAGGCGGGTGGCCGTTTCCCTGGCGTTGTGATCGGACTCCGCAATCTGGGCCGCAAGCTGTGTGGAAGCGGAAGAAACAGTATGCACGACCCCTTCAATCTGACCGGCAGCGTCATGCATGCCGTTGCGCCTGGCGTTTTCCGCCATGTCGCGGGCCTCTTCCGCTTCGCTCATGGCCTGGCGGGCAAGCTGCTCCTGCTCGCGGGCGCTCCGGGCCTGTTCCTTCGCTTCCGTGATGGAATTCTTCAGGCTGTCAAGCATGCGGACGAGACTTTCATACAACTGTTCCAGTTCGCCGTAGAAAAGCCGGCTGTCCACGGTCTGATCCAGATTGCCCGCGTCCACGGCCCGGGCGTAGCCGACCAGTTGTTCGAGCGGGCGTACAATGGAACGGGTGAGCAGAAGCGCGACGCAAATGATGAGTGCCGATATGCCGAGACTGAACATGAAGATGATGGATACCAGGCGGTTTACTTCCGCGAAGAGTTCGGACTCGTCTTCCAGATAGATGATTTTCCAGCCGAAGTCCGTGGTCATCGAGATCGCCCTGGTAGGCGTTCCGGCAAGGTCGACGCTCCGCATGCCGTCCGGCTGCCGCCACAGATATTCCAGCCCGGCGGACTTGACTTCCTCACCGAGTATCCTGCCCGCGAATTCGGGCCGCACGGAAGCGACGATGACGCGCCCCGTACTCTGCTCGATCAGGGTGAAACGCCCCGTTTCACCCATCTTCATGCGTTCGACAAGCCCGGAAAGAAAGTCCAGCGGCACATCTATGCCGGCGACTCCCGCAAGTTCGCCGGAAGCAGCCTTGATTTTGCAGGTGACGGGGACGGCCAGGTAGCCGGCAAGGTTCCGGTAGACGCCGGCAAGAGCGGTGTCGGACTCGGAGATGGCGCCTGCCGTGTACCAAGAACGGCGGGACATGTCGATCCCGGCTTTCATTGTGAGGCGGGGCAGCGAGGTGACGTAGCTGCCGTCAGGGTACGCGCAGAACACCTCCGCATAGCTCTTGTGCGTTTCGTGCAGCAGGATGAACTGTTCCGCAATGGCGCGCGCCTCGGGCGAGAGCATGTCCCGCGTATATTCCGTATCCTCGCTGCTGTGCCTGAAAGTGGGGAACCTGCCTTCTCCCGCGATAACGGCGGGATTCCGGGCGAGAAGGGCGGCATTGTTCTGCGCTTCTTCAAGAATATTTCTGACGAAGGATGCAAAGAGAGCAAGTTCCTGCCGCGTGTTCACTTCAAATTCCTTTTCCGCATATTGCCGCATTTCGTACCTGGCAAGAAATGCGCTTCCTCCCCCCATGAGGAGGATTGGAACAATCGCCAGCAGCAGAATTCTTGCCCTGATTGAAAATTTCAGATTCATGAGTCTCCCCTGAATGAATGTTCTCATAAAATGCCCGCCGGTACACCTGCCTCAGCAATTTGAAGAGCATCCCGTTTTTGCTTGCCGTTATTTATATATAAAACGGATTCATATTTCTTGATTGAGAGGATGGCATTATGTCATGTTTTTTGTATCTGTCTGATTTAATCAGATAAAAACTGCATTGAGATGAAAAGTGCATCCTCCTTTGAAAAATTGGTGCATGCGTAGTATTATCTCTTTATTTTTTTGTGTTTTGTCAAATATCATGAATACCAAACAGTAATTCAATTAATGCCTTTTCCGGCGGCAGTGCGTCCGGGAGCGGAACATGCGAAGAGGGCCGGGGAACGACTTCGTTCCCCGGCCCTCTCATACGCGGGTTTCGCCTGTCCGGTTCCGCAGAGCGGTCCGCCATCGAAATGCTCTGCGGAGCCGGACAGGGCAAGGCTCTTCTCCGCAAGGCTCTCCACGCCCACGGGCGGCGCCGCGCCGCTTCTCCCTCCGCAATTCACCTGCAGATGTTCCGGCTTCAGGAGTGAAACCTGCGGGACGGAGCACAGGCCCCTGTCTGACGGAGCTTTTCAGTCACAAGACGCTCCATGGCGCGCGCCGTCTCCTTCGCAGCCGGTTTCCTTTTTTCCCAGCAGTTCTCCGGGTTTTGCCCTGGCCCCGCTGGCCTGGACGATTTTGCTGCCCGCCGGGACGCTCCGGGTCAGCCATACGTTGCCGCCGATGACCGAGCCCGTGCCGATGGTGATGCGCCCGAGGATGGACGCCCCGGCGTAGACCGTGACGTTATCCTCCAGAATGGGGTGGCGCGGCAGGCCCTTGACCAGCGTGCCGTCATCCGCCTTCTGGAAGGAAAGCGCGCCGAGGGTGACGCCCTGATACAGACGGCAGCCCCGGCCGATGATGCATGTTTCGCCGATCACCACGCCGGTGCCGTGATCAATGAAGAAGTTCTCTCCGATGCTCGCCCCGGGGTGGATATCAATGCCCGTGGCGGAATGGGCCATCTCCGCGATGATGCGGGGAATGACCGGCACTTTCAGCAGATACAGCTCATGGGCGATGCGATGATGGATCATGGTCTGCATGGAGGGGTAGCAGAACACCGTCTCGCCGGGGCTTGACGCGGCCGGGTCGCCCTCGTAGGCGGCCTGCGCGTCCAGAGCCAGCAGCCGTCGGATTTCCGGCAGCTTCCGCATGAAGCGCATGGCGATATCCATGGAGGTTGTCTCGCAGCCCGGGCAGTCCCGTGTATAGTCCGCCCCGGCAAAACATCCTCCCCGCCGGATCTGTTCGGCCAGAAGGCGGTAGATGGAGTCCAGGTTGGCGGTCACATGGTAGCGCAGGGAGTCCATGTGCACGCGGGACGGCCCGAAATAGCCCGGAAACAGCACGGACTTGAGCCGGTCGAGAATTTCCTTGAGCTTGTCATAGGCGGGCAGCGGAGCGTCGCACAGGGTTCCGTGCAGGACCGTGTCCAGCGATTCGGGACGGCACAGCTCGGCGGCGACATCATCCAGCCCCGTCATGCGGACGGGCGTGATCTTGCGCGGTTCTTCACAGTTCATGGGAATAACCTCAACTGGCGGCCCCATCGGTTTCGTGGGGGAAGAGATCGGTGGAAAGGTAGCGTTCGCCCGTATCGCAGGCAATGGTCACGATATGCTTCCCCCGGAACTCGGCGCGCGCGGCCAGCAGCATGGCGGCCCGCAGGTTCGCCCCGGAAGAGATGCCCGCGTTCACTCCCTCGCGGCGCAGCAGCAGGCGGGCCGTTTCCCTGGCGTCGGCGGTGGGGATGTCGAGCACGCCGTCCGCCAGAGAGGGATCATAGACTCCGGGCACGAAATTCGCGCCGATGCCCTGAATGCCGTGAGGCCCGGCCGTGCCGCCCGAAAGCAGGGGGGATTCGGCGGGTTCCACCGCGAAGGCCCGCAGGGCGGGATACTGCTCCTTCAGATATTTCGCCGTGCCGCACAGGGTCGCGCCCGAACCCACGCCGGCGGCGAAGGCGGCGGGTTCAAAGCCCTGTTCGCGGCAGGCGGCCGCGATTTCCGGGCCTGTGGCCGCGTAATGGGCGGCGGGGCCGGCGGGATTGTCGAACTGTGAGGGCTGGAATGCGCCGGGCGTGGAGCGCAGGATTTCCCCGGCCCTGTCCAGCGCGCCGCGCATGCCCAGAGCCGCGTCGGTGAGGATCAGCTCCGCGCCCATGCCGCGCAGGAGGATCATGCGTTCCCGGCTGGCCGAGGCGGGCATGGTCAGCACCAGCCGCAGATCCAGCGCGGCGCAGACAAAGGCCAGACCTATGCCCAGGTTGCCGCTGGTGGCTTCGACCACCGTTCCTCCGGGCGCGAGCAGGCCGCGCGCGAAGGCGTCATCAATATAGGCTCTGGCCGCGCGATCCTTGATGGAGCCGCCGGGGTTGCGCATTTCCAGCTTGATGTGCAGATGTGCCCCGCATTCGCGGGAGAGCTTTTCCAGATGGATGAGGGGAGTGTTCCCCACGCATTGCAGCGCGTTCATGACGGTGTTCCTGTGGGCCGCCCGTTCCGGCGGGTCAAACGTGATCGGCAGGGTCCGGACTCGGCATGTCCGGCATGTCGTCCCGGGTGAACATGCGCCACAGCACGGAGTCGGCCCGGACTTCCGGCGTGACGTGCAGAATTGCCTCGCCCTTCCAGAAATACGTCATGCTGTTGTCCGGCGCAATGCGGCATTCCATGCCGCGGGAAATTTCCTCGGGGAGAAGCGCGCGGGGGTTGACGCCCCGTTCCTCAAGCTGTTCGCGCAGCAGTTCCTCCACGCGGCGGCCCACTTCAGGGGTCGGACGGGGCGGGGCGGAGTGTTCGGAAGAATCCATGGTCGTGTTTCCTTGCGTTTGAGTCGGAATGCGCGTCTGCGCCGGAGCGGAAAACCGGCCCCTGTCAGATGTCTGAAGCCGGCTTGTCCCGCAGCGGCTGGAGCGCCCGGATCTCATTGCCGGAGCGATCCAGCATGACCACGCTCACGGGAATATCCGATCCGGCCTCGCGTCGGGCCGCCGCCAGCAGTTCGGGGATGCCGCAGCAGGGCACTTCCATGCGCGTGATGATGAAGGAGGCGGGGTTCGCGGCACGGATCAGGGCGGCAAGCCGCTGCGTCATGGTCTGCCTGTCTTCCAGCCTGGGGCAGCAGAGCAGCAGCGGGCCGGAACCGCCGCGGCGGGCGTGGAACGAGGTGCAGGCTCCGGGGGCGCAGTCCGCCGTGAGAAAAATGTCCGCTCCCTGCAGAAAGGGAGCGTCCGGGGGGACGAGCGCCAGCTTGATCGGCCATGCGCCCCGCGCGGCGGCCTCTCCGGAAGCCGGACGCGCGGAAGGGCAGACGGAAGCGGCCGGGTCTTCAAAGGGGGCGGCCTCGCGCAGTTCAAGGCTGAGCGCGCCGCGCGGGCAGGAACCGAGGCACGCGCCCAGACCGTCGCACAGTTTGTCGGCGATCAGGCGCAGCTTGCCGTTTTCGATGCGCAGCGCGCCTTCGGCGCAGGAGGGCAGACACGCGCCGCAGCCGTTGCACAGTTCCTCGTCTATCCTGATGATGGCTCTGTGTCCTGACATGAAACCTCCGGAAAGGATGCGGGCGTATCCCGTGGACGGAACGGCCCGGAAAGGGGCGGGGGAGGAAAGCCTTCGCCCCTTTCCCTGCCGCCCCGGCTCAGGGTGGAAATGACGGAAGGCACAGCCGCCCCCTCTTCAGTCTGAATGCGTTCAAGCAGCTCGGGAATGCCGCAGCATGACAGCCACATGCGGACCACGCGCAGGCCGGAGGGGCGAAGCTCCCGCAGCGCATGCGCGATGCGCGCGGAGAGGAGGGCGTCCTCCTCATGCCGCGGACAGCACAGCACGACGGGGCGGCCCCGCGCATAGCGGGCCGCAAAGGAGCGGCAGGAAAGGGGGGCGCACCGAGCCGCAATGACAAGTTCCGCCCCGCGCGGAAGTTCCTGCGGAAGAGGGGAGGGGGACGCGGACATTTCGGGCATCGGTGATGTTCTCCATGCTGGAGTGTTGTTGCGATTGAAAGTAACTGCCGGCCCCATGCTCCGACCCGCAGGTTCCGCGCCTGGAGCCGGAACCTCACGACTCGGGCGGATTGCGGCGAACCGGATCGGGCGTCCCCGGCCGCGAGCGCGGAGCGCATTTCCGTTTTCCACGTTTTTTCCACGTTTTGCGTGACAAGGCAAGTAGATCCGGGCGGGGTTCCGGGGGAAGTCCGGAGCGGCGGATCGCGCAGCAGTATGAAAATTCGCCGGTTCCGCAAAAAACGCTTGACGAACGGCGCTTCCCCGACTAAAAGGATTTCTCACCGAACGGTACAGGCGCGTAGCTCAGGTGGCAGAGCACTTCCTTGACACGGAAGGGGTCAGCAGTTCAAGTCTGCTCGTGCCTACCATGAAAAATATTGGGAAGGGGGAGGTTCGCGCCTCCCCTTTCTTGGTTTATACGCGGGCGTGCGGCGTCCGCAGGTTGGGAGTTGTGTCATGCAGATTTCCGTCATCAATGCGGGAGGCGAATCCGGCTCCGTGGAAGTTCCCTCCGGAGCAAGCTGCGGAGACGCGCTGAAACTCGGCCTTTCGGGAAAGCAGTTCAGGGCGGCTCTGGCGGCCCGCGTGGCTTCAGCCGGGGGCGAAAAACTCTGTGACCTTTCCGCGCCCCTGCCCGGAGACGCGCGTTCCGTCGCGCCGGTCACCGCTGATGATCCCGATGGCCTGGCGCTGCTGCGCCATTCCGTTTCCCATATCATGGCCGCCGCCGTGCAGCGCCTTTTTCCCCACGCCAGGGTGACCATCGGCCCTTCCATCGACTCGGGCTTTTACTACGATTTTGATGTGGAACGCCCCTTCACCGTGGAAGATCTGCCCGCGATTGAAGAGGAGATGCGCAGAATCGCGGCGGAAGACGTTCCCTTTGTCCGTTCGGAAATGAAGAAAGCCGACGCCGTGAAGCTGTTCGAGTCCAGAGGTGAGAACTACAAGGCCGAAATCATCGGGGGGATCGACGCGGATACCGTTTCGCTGTACCGGTGCGGCGAATTTCTTGATCTGTGCCGCGGACCGCATCTGCCCCGCACCGGACTGGCAAAGGCGTTCAAACTGCTTTCCGTGGCGGGCGCGTATTGGCGCGGTGATGAAAAGAACCCCATGCTTTCCCGTATTTACGGCACGGCCTTTGGCGATGAAAAGGCTCTCAAGGCGCATCTGGAGCGGCTTGAGGAAGCCAGACGCCGCGATCACCGCAAGCTGGGCAGGGAACTGGATCTGTTCTGCTTCCATGAGGACGTGGCCCCCGGCATGTCGTTCTGGCTTCCCAGGGGCATGCTGCTGCGCACCATTCTGGAGGATTTCCTGCGCCGCGAACATCTGAAGCGCGGCTACGAGATCGTGCAGGGGCCGCAGATCCTGCGTCGCGAACTGTGGGAAAAGTCCGGCCATTATGATCACTATCGCGCCAACATGTATTTCACGGAGATCGAGGGCGACGTGCACGGGGTGAAACCCATGAACTGCGTGGGCCACATGCTGATTTACAATCAGCATCTTCACTCCTACCGCGAGCTTCCCATGCGCCTGTTTGAGCTGGGGGTGGTGCACCGCCACGAAAAGTCCGGTACGCTGCACGGTCTTCTGCGCGTGCGCCAGTTCACGCAGGACGACGCGCATATTCTCTGCGCCCCCGAGCAGCTTGAAGAAGAAATCATCGGTGTCATGCACCTTTCCGCCGATCTCATGGATCTGTTCGGCTTCTCTTACCGCATTTTCATCTCCACCCGCCCGGATGACAGCATCGGATCGGACGAGGCGTGGGAACTGGCGACGAGCGCGCTGATCAAGGCTGTGGAAAAGGAAGGCAAGCCCTATCAGATCAACGAAGGGGACGGCGCATTCTACGGCCCGAAGATCGACATCAAGGTAACCGACGCCATCGGCCGTGAATGGCAGCTTTCCACCATTCAGGTGGACTTCACCCTGCCGGAACGCTTCAACCTCGAATATGTGGGGCAGGATGGCGAACGGCATCGTCCGGTCATGGTGCATCGGGCCATTCTCGGTTCTCTGGAACGCTTCATAGGGGTGCTTACCGAACATTACGCGGGCGCGTTTCCCACATGGCTCGCACCGGTGCAGGCCCGCATCCTCAATGTTACCGACGCTCAGCTCGACTATGCGAAAAAGGCGCGGGAGCGTCTGGCCGCTCTGGGCGTGCGCGTCGAAGTCGATACCCGCAATGAAAAGCTCGGCTTCAAGGTTCGCGAGGCCCAGCTTGCCAAGATACCTTACATCCTTGTCGTCGGAGACAGGGAAGTGCAGGATGAGGGCGTCAATGTGCGCCTGCGCTCGGGCGAGAATGCCGGTTTCCACACTGTGGAGGACGCGGCGGCCATGATCCGGGCGGACAGCGAGGAACCTTTCAAACGCGGAGGGATGAGCTATAGCTTCTCCTAACATGAGATTTCGGCGTGATGTGCCGCAGGACGGCGTCCGCCGGAACGATCAGATTCGTGCCCGGGAAGTGCGGGTGATTGGTGCGGAAGGCGAGCAGATCGGCATCCTTCCCAAACAGGAAGCTCTTGCCCTCGCCAGGGAAGCAGGGCTTGATCTGGTGGAAGTCGCCGCCAATGCGGAGCCTCCGGTCTGCCGTATCATGGACTTCGGCAAGTTCAAGTACGAGCAGCAGCAGAAAAAGAAGGAAGCCAAGCGCAACCAGTCTGTGGTGCAGATCAAGGAAATCAAGGTCCGTCCGAAAACGGACGACCATGACTATGAAACCAAGCTGCGCCATATCCGCCGTTTTCTTGAGGACGGCGATCGCTGCAAGGTGACGGTGTTCTTCCGTGGGCGCGAGATCGTCCATAAGGATCGCGGTCATTCCATTCTGGATCGCGTCATTGAAGATACCCGTGATGTGGGCAGGGTGGAGCAGGAACCCAGCGCCGAAGGGCGTACCCTGCAGATGCTGCTCATGCCCCTGCCCAGGAAGTCCTGATTCGCGGTTTTTCCCATTCGGATCGCGCCGGAAGATTATGCCGTTTCCCCGTATTATGGAGACGGCTCTTTTCCGTTGGAGCATTTCGCCTTGAAATGCTCTCCTTCAGTCGAGCGGGGCGAGACTGAAGCCGCGCCGCCCCCCTTCTCCGTGTCGCCGCAATTCACTTGCGGCGCAGAGCGACGGCGGCGGCGTGAAACCTGCGAGCCAGAACACAGGGTCTGGCCGGCAGATATTTTCAAGAGCAAAACGCTCCAGGGGCAGATTGGCTGCAAGATTTGCACAGACAAGGCTCTGCCGCGGTTTGCGGAAAGTAGCCTTGACCGCAAGTGAGCCAGGATGGTCAGGAGGGCAGGCGCCAGTTCCGCCGCATGGCAGATTTTGCTTGCGGAAAATGTGAAAACAGGTCATATTTCAATGTTCCGTTCACTTTGTGGCGGACAGTATCATGCGACAGGGCGGTAACCGCCTTTTCGCCATATCGTTATAAGGAGTCGGCCATGCCCAAGTTGAAGACAAGCCGGTCCGCGGCCAAGCGTTTCAGCACCACGGGGAGCGGCAAGTTCCGCCGCCGCCGTCAGGCGCTGCGCCACATCCTCACCAAGAAGGATGCCAAGCGGCGCATGCGTCTGGGCCAGAGCACCCTGGTGGACAGCGCGAACCTGAAGTCCGTCAGGCGCCTGCTTCCCTACGCCTAGTTTCCGCCGGAAACGCATCCGGATTTCCCGCACGGGAACCGGACAGGGAATGAAGCAGGAGTTGTGACAATGTTTTTGCCGTCCGAGCGGCGGCGTCATATCCGGCTGGCCTGATCTCCGCCTCGCCGGACAGAATCAATGGAGGATTTCCATGCGTGTAAAGAGAGGTCTTGCTGCCCATCGTCGGCACAAGAAATATCTGGATATGGCCAAAGGCTTCCGCGGAGGGCGCAGCCGTCTGTACCGCATCGCCCGTGAAGCTGTCGAGCGGTCGCTTGCCTATGCCTTCCATGGCCGCAAGCTGCGCAAGCGCGATCTGCGCCGTCTATGGATTCTGCGCATCAACGCGGGTGCCCGCCTGAACGGTCTGTCCTACTCCCGTTTCATCCATGGCCTGCAGCAGGCCGGCGTGGTCATCAACCGCAAGATGCTGGCCGATCTCGCCGTACGCGAGAAGGCCGACTTCGCGGCTCTGGTGGAACTGGCGAAATCCAGACTGGCCTAGTTTTTTCGGCGTGAGCCGTCAGGCCGCCGCTCCTCACGGGACGGCGGCTTTTTTTATTGTCCCCGCCTTCCGCGCGAGGCATGGAAACTTCCCGGCCTGCCTGCGACGGAAGTCGGAAGGCGGGACAGCGTGTCTCCGGCGGGATCGTCTTTCCTCCCATGGCGGTGTTCCGGCTTTTGCGTTTCCCCTTCGCGTTCATACCGCTATTTTCCGCTTCCTCCTTCCGCTTCGGAAGGTATGACGCAGTTCGTTTGCGATTGTTCCGGCGCGGATATGACTTCACGCGCCGCGCGCCTTATTCCCTGCTTTCCTGCATGACCAGTTTGCCCTCAATGGAGCGCGCCGCCCGGATCAGCCTGTCCGCGATGAAGGGAATATGGCTTTCATCCACCTGGAGGCCGGACAGCGTGACGGCGGCAAGCGCCTGCCCCCGCTGGAGAATCGGGGCGGAGACGCAGGTCTGGAGGGGATTGAATTCCCGCAGATCCAGGGCGTAGCCGCGCTTCCTCACTTCCTCCAGTTCGTGCAGGAAGGCTTCCTCGCTGGTGATGGTGCGCTCGGTAATCGCCGTAAAATGAATCTTCTTCAGCGCCCTGGCGAGCTTGGGTTCCGGCATGAATGCCAGCAGAACCTTGCCGGAGGCCGAAGCGTGCAGAAAACCGTGCCCGCTGGATGCCCCGGATGAAATGATCGAACTGGCAGGCCTGTATTCCAGCGCATAGACCAGCCCGTCATCCTCATAGAAAACCAGCGAGGCCGTCATGCCGAATTCATCTCCCAGCGGAGAAAGCGCAGGGCGGACAATCCCGTACAGATCCTTGTCCGGCTGGTAGGCTTCTCCCACTTCATGCGCCATGTAGCCTATGGTGAAGCGCTTGCGCGCTTCCCGCAGAAAGTGCTGTTTGCGCAGCGTCTGCACAATGTCAAAGGCGCTTGTCTTCGGCATGCGCAGCTCCACGCTGATTTCCGAAATGGTCATTCCATCCGGACGCGCGGCAAGCAGATTGAGAATTTCCGTGGCACGCAGGGTAGTTCGACTCAAGGGCATGATTCCTCCCGGAATGATGGGCCGGAACGCGGGGACATGTTCCCGGATGAGGGCGGCCGGCCTTGCTGATGCCGGAATACGCGGTTTTTCCCGTTTGTGAGGGAAGAACGCAGGAGGCATCATAGCTGAAATTTTATCCACATCAAGTTTATAATTCGTATATACGAACAAAAAATCGTATATCCAAAATTTGTTGACATGTGGGGGGAACTCCCCTAGTACAATTTCCACATGCCGGGCAGACGCTTGTCCGGCCTCCCGCTGCAGGACAAACATATTTCATACAGGTGGAGATGAATGGCATGGGTGAAGAGAAGAAACTGAAAGGGCGCATGGTTCAGCATGTCGAACGGTGCAAGGAGTGCGGATACTGCATTCGCAACTGCCCCGCCGGCGCGCTGTCGTTTTCCGATGTCGTGAACAGAAAGGGATACAGAACCGTCAGTCTGGATTCCGGCAAATGCACCTGCTGCGCCGTCTGCTACACGGTCTGTCCCGACAATGTTTTTGAGCGAGTGGAGGATTAGGCAATGGCGATGAAACTGATGAAAGGCAATCATGCCCTGGCGGAAGCTGCCGTGCGCGCGGGCTGCCGTTTCTTCGGCGGGTATCCCATCACGCCCCAGACCGAGATTCTGGAATATCTCTCGGCGCGTCTGCCCGAGGTGGGAGGCACCTTTCTGCAGGCCGAGTCCGAGCTGGGCGGCGTGAACATGGTCTACGGCGCGGCCGCCGCCGGGTGCCGGGCCATGACCAGTTCCTCCGGCCCCGGCTTCAGCCTGCTTCAGGAGGGCATTTCCTATATCGCTTCCGCCGAGCTGCCCGCCGTGTTCGTGGATGTGCAGCGTTACGGTTCCGGACTGGGCGATATTTTCCAGGCTCAGAGCGACTATTTCACCGCGACCCGCTGCGGCGGGCATGGGGATTACAAGCTGCTGGTCTATGCGCCCGCCTCCGTCCAGGAGAGCGTGGATCTGACCGTGCTGGCCTTTGACAAGGCGGATCAGTACCGCAATCCCGCTCTGATTCTTTCCGATGCCTCCATTGCCCAGATGATGGAACCCGTGGAACTGCCCGAAATGCGCGAAGTGGACTTTGACAGACCCTGGGCTGCGCGCGGCAGGCACGGCGGGGAAAACAAGCGCATTTCCTCAACCATGTACTATATCGAAAACTTCGACAGCTACATCAAGGCCAAGTATGACGACATGGTGGCCGGCGAACAGCGCTGGGAGGCCGTGCGCGTTGAAGATGCGGATGTTGTGCTGGTCGCCTACGGGATCAGCTCGCGCATCTGCAAGGAGGCCGTGATGCAGGCCAGGGAACGGGGCATCCGCCTCGGCCTGCTCCGTCCGATTTCCCTGTGGCCGTTCCCGGTCAAGGGCTTTGCGGAGGTAAACCCCGAAGTGAAGGCGTATCTTGCGGTAGAACTCAGCGCGCTGCCCCGGCTCGAAGAGGACGTCAGGCTGGCCGCCGGTCAGCGCGTGCCTGTGGAAAGCTTTCTCGGCGGCATGAATATTCCCGAATCATCCGCGCTTGTTGAAAGGGCGGCTTCGCTCATCAGCGCGTCAGGGACATTTCAAAGATGAAATGCGCTGCGGATCTGCCGGAATTGAGAGGGAGCGAGATGCCGCCGCGGAGCCGGAGCAGCCGCAATTCACTTGCGGCGTACGGTTCCGGCGGAGGCGTGAAACTCGCGGGCCGGAACATGGCGTCCCGGACATGCATAACTTCAGTGTTAAACTGCTCCAAGGAACAGAGGTGACAGAGCCATGGCTGAAAAAAGAACTCCTGCGCTTCTTATCGAAGACAACAGATACTGCCCCGGCTGCGGTCATGGCATCATCAACAGGGTGCTGGCCGAAGTGCTGGAGGAAATGGGCCTTGCCGAGGAAGCCGTCATTTCCCTGGCGGTAGGCTGCGGCGGCCTGATGATGTATTCCTTCGGCACGGACTGGATTCAGGCCCCGCACGGCCGCGCCGCCGCCGTGGCCACCGGCTTCAAGCGCGTCCGGCCGAAGAACTGCGTCATCGCCTATCAGGGCGACGGCGACGCGCTGGCCATCGGCTTTTCCGAAACCATGTACGCGGCCATCCGCAATGAAAACATCACCGCCATCATCGTCAATAACGGCATTTACGGCATGACCGGCGGCCAGATGGCCCCCACGACCCTGCCCGGCCAGAAAACGGCCACCTCGCCGAAGGGGCGCGACGCCGACACTACCGGCCTGCCGCTGGACGTCATCGCCTTCATGAAGGAGCGCAAGGTCGGCTACCTGGCCCGCGGATCGCTGCATTCCGCCAGGGAAATCAACCGGGTGAAGAAATATATCCGGGCTGCCATAGAAAACCAGATGAACGGCGGCGGCTACGCCCTGGTGGAAATACTCTCTCCCTGCCCGACCAACTGGTACATGACGCCGGAAGCCGCCATGAAGCATATCGAGAACACGGTGGAAACCGTGTACCCTCTGGGTGAATTCGTCAAAAATGGAGAAAAAGTCGATGCTTAGCATTACCTGTTCCGGTTACGGCGGGCAGGGCGTTCTCACCGCCGGCCTGCTTCTCGCCAATGTGTCCATGGAGGCGGGCAAGAAGCTTACCTGGGTGCCCTCCTACGGATCGGAAATGCGCGGCGGAACGGCCAGTTGTCACCTGCGCATCGATGATCACGAGATACTCAACCCCTTTTACGCGAAAATGGACGCGCTCATCGCCATGAACGAGGACTCCGTGGACAAGTATGAGTCCTCCATCGTGGAAGGCGGCGTGCTCATCGCCAATTCCAGCATGATTTCCGGCCGCGGGTTCCGCAGGGACATCCGGGTGATAGAGGTTCCGGCCACGGAGCTTTCCCAGGAGCTGAAGAACCCGCGCGGCGCAAACATCATCATGCTGGGCGCGGCCATTGAAGCGACAAGGCTGTTCCCTGCCGACGAATTCGCGGACGGCATCGATGCCTACTTCGCCAGAAAGGGCAGAAACAACCCGCTGAACCGGGAATGCTTCATGCGGGGCGTTCAGGCCGCCCGCCACGAATAGGAGCCGGGTATGGACCTGAAGAAACTGCTGGCCCCCAGGGTCATCGCCGTTGTCGGCGCAAGCGAGAAAGAGGGTTTCGGCGGCGATACCTGCCGCAATGTCATGTCCTATGCGGACAAGGATCGGGTTTATTTCATCAATCCCGGGCGGGACGCGGTGTTCGGCAAAAAGTGCTGGCCCTCGCTGGAATCCCTGCCGGAAGACATTGATCTGGTGGTGGTATGCACGCCGCGGAAGACCGTGGAGGATATCCTGCGGCAGGCGGCGGCCCGGGGCGCGGGCGGCGCGGTGGTGTACGCCAGCGGATACTCCGAGGTGGGAACCGAGGAGGGCAGAGAGGCGGATCGCAGGCTGCGCGCCCTGTGCGCCGAGCTGGACATGGCGCTGATGGGGCCGAACTGTGCGGGCTTCATGAATTATGTGGACAAGGTGTCCGCCTTTGCCTTCATTTCGGCGGAACGCGATCGCACCGGGGCCGTGGGCATCATTTCCCAGAGCGGCCAACTCTGTCTTTCCCTGATGGACAGCCCGTCCATGCGTTTTTCCTATTCCATTTCGGCTGGCAACTGTTCCGTGGTGAGCATGGAGGATTATCTTCAGTATCTGGTGGATGACGAGCATACCAGAGTCATCGGCCTGTATCTTGAAGGCGTCACTCAGCCCGCCCGATTTGCCGAGGGCCTGCGCGCCGCCGCGTTGAAGCGCAAGCCCGTGGTTGTGCTCAAGACCGGCCGGAGCGAGAAGGGCAGCCTCGTGGCGGCTTCCCATACCGGTTCGCTTTCCGGCGCGGATCGCATGTATGACGCCATTTTCAAGAAATTCGGCGTCATCCGCGTGAGGGACGTGGAGGAGCTGCTCGCCACAACGCAGCTTTTCGCCACGCTTCCCTGTCTCCCCACGCGGCCCGGTTTCGCCTCCATCAACCTGTCCGGGGGCGAAACCGGCGTCTGCGCGGACATGGGCGACATGGAAGGCATCGACTATCCCGACTTTCAGCCGGAAACGCTGGAAAAGCTGCGCGCGCTGCTGCCTTCCTACGCCAGCCCGGCCAATCCGCTGGATACCACCGCGACCATTTCCTATGATGCGGACGTATACGCCCGGGTTCTGCGCACGGTTATGGACGACCCTTCCGTCGGCATGGTGATCGTGGGCTACACGCTGCTGTACGAGATAGCCGACCCCTGCATCCACTATATGGCCAGAGGCATCGAAAAGGTCATGGCCGAAGGCGGCGCCAAGCCCGTGGCCATGCTGCCCTTCCTGGAAAATTCGCGCAATCCTGAATATCTTGATCGCCTGGCCGCCGCGGGCGTGCCCGTACTGCCGCCTCCGGTCTACGGTTTCGCCGCTCTGCGCTATCTGAAGGAATTCATCAGCTACAGACCGGAAGAACATACGCTGGAGCTGGCCATTCCCGCATCCGCGCCCGGAGGGGAGCGGCGCACCCTCTCCGAATACGACAGCGGGGCCATTCTGCGCGAATACGGCATTCCCACGCCGGAAGGCGGCATCGCCGCAAGCGCGGACGAGGCCGCGTCCATTGCCGATCGTGTGGGCTACCCCGTGGCCATGAAGGTGGCCTCGGCGGATATTCCGCACAAATCGGATATCGGCGGCGTTATGCTGAACCTGAAGTCCGCCGACGAGGCGCGCGCCGCCTTTGCCCGGATCATGGACAACGCGGCGGAGCGCGCGCCCGCCGCGCGGGTGGACGGCGTCTTTGTGCAGAAGATGCTGAAGCCCGGCCTGGAAGTGATCATCGGCGTGAACAACGACCCGCAGTTCGGCCCTGCCGTGCTGGTGGGGCTGGGCGGCGTGTTCGTGGAAATTTTCCGCGACACCGCGCTGCTGCCTGCGCCCTTTGACCGGAGCGAGGCCGGGCGCATGCTGGAAAGCCTCAAGGCCATTCCCCTGTTCCGGGGCTATCGCGGCAAGGCGCCGCTGGATCTGGAGGCCCTTGCGGACATGATCGCCAATGTGGCCCGTCTGGCCTCCGACAAGCGCGATACGCTCGCGGAACTCGATATCAACCCCGTGTTTGTCTACGAGCGGGGTCAGGGAGTCTGCGCCGCCGATGCCCTGGCCGTGGTGCGGGAATAACTCTTCCGGCAGCCGCCTGCGGCGGCTGCCGAGCTTCAAGGAAGGCAGGAATGAGCGTTTTCAGAAAGTATTTCGTGGTGTTCGCCCTGTCGCTGGGCTACGCGGCCAGCTACATGCTCCCGTACATCAAGTATGTGTTCTACGATCAGCTGCTGGCCGGCGTGAACTGCACCAACGAGCAGGCGGGCCTGCTGCTGACGATCTACACGGTCATGAATCTGTGTCTGTATATTCCCGGCGGCTGGGTCGCGGACAAATACAGCGCAAAATGGGTCATTGTGCTTTCGCTGTTCGGCACCGGCGTGCTGAACTTCGTCTTTGCCATGCACATGACCTACAACACCGCCATGATCGTATGGGTTCTGCTGGCCTTCACCACAGCCTTCGCGTTCTGGTCCGGTGTGATCAAGGCCATCCGTCTGCTCGGCAGCGCCAAGGAGCAGGGCAGGCTGTACGGTTTCTTCAGCTCCGGCGTGGGGCTGTTCTCCGCCGCCGTGTCCGGTCTCGGCCTGCTGGTGTACGGCTTGTACGCCGCTGATCAGGTGGCCGGACTCAAGGGAGTCATCTATGTGCAGGGAGCGGCCTGCGTGATATCTTCCATCATCGTCCTCTTCTTCTATGCGGAATCCGACGAGGGCGAGGCCCAGTCCGAAGACGACAAGTTCCAGACCCGCGATATTCTCAAGGTGCTCAGGGAGCCCATGACCTGGGTCATTTCCCTGCTCATCTTCTGCGGACACGGCATTTATACCAGCACCTCGTACTTCAACCCCTACATGACCAATGTCATCGGCGTGACCATGGCTTTCTCCGGCGTGCTGGCCATCGTGCGCACCCACCTGCTGCGCCTTACCTGCGGCCCCCTGGGCGGCATTCTGGCGGACAGGGTGAAGTCGCCCGCGCTGGTGCTTATCTACTGCTTTACGGCCATGGCCGCCCTGCTGGTGGGCTTCATGCTCATTCCCGTGGGCACCAGCGCCGTGGTGGTCATCGGCCTCCAGCTCCTCCTGGCGGCCGTGACCTTCACCGCGTATTCCATTCTGTATTCCTGCATCGAGGAAGCGGGCGTGCCGCGCAAGCTCACCGGAACCACCGTGGCCATCGCCTCCATGCTCGGATATCTGCCGGACATGATTTATAATCCTCTGTTCGGGCGCTGGCTCGACGTCTACAAGAACGACGGTTACCTGTACATCTTCGCCTTCCTCGCCGCATCCGGCGTCGTCGGCATTCTCATGGCCGTGCTGATCCGCCGCCGGGGCATGGCGCGCCGCGCCGTGGAAGCGCCGGCAGTCTGATCCGGACAATTTCCCGCCGCGCGGCCGCGCGGCGGGACGTACTGAGGGGGACGTGATGGATATATGGGATTATGCTGTGCTGCTGGCATATTTCGGCATACTTGTCGGGATAGGCTGGCGCGCGAGCCGCAGACAGAAGGACATGACCCAGTATTTTGTCGGCGGCAGGCGCACGGGCACTCTTGCCATCATGACGCTGTGGATGGCGTCGTGGGTGGGAGGAGCGACCATTCTCGGCACGGCCGAACAGGCGTATGAGATGGGGCTGCGCTCTCTGCTCTATCCCTGCGCCATCGCTTTCGGCTGCGTGCTCTTCGCGCTGACCTTCACCGGAAAGATCAAGGAGGCGGGCGACGCGCACGGGCATATCACCTATCCCGATTTCATTGAAAAGCACTACGGATCGCGCTGTCGGGTTGTCAGCACGGTGACGGCCTTCTGCGCCAATATCGGTTACACCTCAAGCCAGCTCCTGGCCACGGCCCTCATCATGAACCAACTGACTGGCTGGTCGCTGGGCCTTTCCTTCGTCGTATCCACGGCGGTTACCGTGCTGTATACGGCGGCGGGCGGCTTTCTGGCCATGGACGAGACCTGCCGTTTTCAGGCCGCGCTGATTTTCATCGGCACGGGGCTGGTGGGCATGCCGCTGACCCTGTGGGCCGTGGGCGAGGCCGGACACGCCGCCGCCGAACTGCCCGCCGGATTCACGAGTTTCGGCGGGGTGAGCGGCTGGTCGCTGGTGGGCATGTTCCTCAGCGTGATCATGACCTTTTACACTTCCAGCGACAGCTATATCCGCTGTTTTTCCGCGAAATCCCGGCGCGCGGCCACTGTCGGAACCATGCTGGCGGCGCTGCTCATCGTGAGCATCGGCGTTTCCGTGTGCGTGATGGGACTGGGCGCCCGCCTGCTGTTCCCCGAACTCGGAGACGGGGCAAACGCCTTCATCACCATCATCATGAGGCTGTTCCCTTCCGGCGTGAAGGGGCTGATGCTGGTGGTACTGCTTGCGGCGATCATGTCCACGGCCTGTTCCTGCATTCTGGCGGCCTCGGCCAACATCACGCGTGACATTTATCAGCGCTTCATCAACCCCGGTGCGCCGGATCGCCGGGTTGTGGGACTCAGCGTCGCAGGCTCCGTGCTGGTCGGCGCGGTCAGCGCCCTGCTGGCATGGTATGTCCGGGACATCATCGGGCTGCTGTTCATGGCCTTTACCATCAACTCCGCCAGTCTCTTCCTGCCCACGCTGGGCGCGTATTTCTGGAGGAGGGGAACCGAGCGCGCCGCCTTCTGGAGCATCGCCCTCTCGCTGGCCACCGTGCTGGTCTGGTATGCAGGCAGGGAATGTCTGCCCGGAGCAGCCCTGTTTGACGTTGATCCGGTATGGCCGGGGCTGGCACTCTCCGCCGCGCTGTTTTTCTCCCTGAGTCTGCGCGGCGGGAAAGACGGCGGACGCCGGTGAGTCATCCGGAAGTTTCAAATACTACCCCAATCAACCGCGAATGGAGAGGTTGCCCACATGTTGAAACAGGAATTCAAGGACAGGATTGAGGCTCTCGTCGGCAAGGATCGCTGTTCCTTCGCCCCTGAGGATCTGATCATCTACTCCTATGACGCCAATGCGGAAAAGCGGGCCATGCCCGAGGGCGTGGTGTCGCCCGAAACCACGGAGGAAGTTGCGGCCATTCTGAAACTGGCCAACGAATATGAAGTTCCCGTAGTGCCCCGGGGCGGGGCCAGCGGCTATACGGGCGGGGTGGTGCCCGTGTGCGGCGGCATGATTCTGGCCATGGATCGCTTCAACAGGATTCTGGAAATCGACCGTGACAACTTCCTTGTGATTGTGGAGCCGGGCGTCATCACCAGGGAACTCCAGGAAACGGTGGACAAGCTCGGCCTGATGTACCCGCCCGATCCCGCGTCCACGGCGTTTTCCACCATCGGCGGGAATATTGCGGAAAATTCCGGCGGCCTGCGCGCCGTCAAGTACGGCGTGACCAAAAACTATGTCATGGGGCTGGAAGTGGTGCTGCCCACGGGCGAGGTTGTGCGCACAGGCTCCAAGTGCATCAAGGACGTGGTGGGGTATAATCTGACCGAACTGTTCGTCGGGTCCGAAGGCACGCTGGGCGTGATCACCAAGGCGGTGATCAGGGTGGTGCCCAAGCCCGAGGCCGTGCGCACCATGACCGCGACCTTCCGCACGCTGGAAGATGCCGCCGAGGCGGTGAAGGCGATTTTCGCCACCGGAGTGCGTCCTTCCACGCTGGAGTTTCTTGACCGCATTTCCGTGGAGGTGGTGGAACGGGCCATTCATTTCGGCGCGAAGCCGGAAGAGGGCGCGCTGCTGCTGATTGAGGTGGACGGGCCGGATATCGCACTGGACGGCGACGTGAAACATATTGAGGATGCCTGCGGAAAGTGCGGGGTGATCACCTTCCGCAAGGCACGCAGTGACGAAGAGCGCGAGGAGCTGTGGAAGGCCCGGCGGGCTTTGTCCTTTGCCGTGTGCGAAATTTCCGACCAGTGGGAGGATGACGACATTTCCGTGCCGATTTCCCGCATCCCGCAGATGATCCGCAAGCTGGACGAAATCGCGGAGCGGCACAAGATCATCATTTACAACTTCGGCCACTACGGGGATGGCAATATTCATGTTGGCATGACCACAGGAAAGGACGGGCGGCCCTTCCCCATGGAGGCGAAGGATGAGGTCGTGCAGGCCGCCGTGTCGCTGGAGGGCCGCATCGCCGCCGAACACGGCATCGGCTGCGTCAAGGTGCACAATCTGCACTGGAACATTGACGAGCCTACGCTGAGGATGATGCGCAGCTTCAAGAAGCTGCTCGACCCCAAGGGTATTCTGAACCCCGGCAAAGTCATGCCCAAGGAGTAGGCCATGACCGACGAGAAAAAAGCCGCCCTCGACAACCTGAAAAAGGTTGTGAAGGAAGAATTGTACAAGTGCATCCGCTGCGGAGAGTGCCGCACGGTCTGTCCCGTGTTCAGGGAAACTCCCGCCGAGCGCTATACCGCGCGGGGCAAGATGCAGATTGCCGAAGCCCTGGCCGAGGGCCGGCTGGAGTTCACCGAACATGTGCGCGAGGCTCTGGACAACTGCCTGCTGTGTACGGGCTGTGCGGCCCAGTGCGGCAGCGAGGCCCGCGCCGACCGGGTGATCATGGCGGCCCGGCAGGCTTTTGCCGAAGAGCTGGGGCTGCCCGCGATCAAGAAGGCCATCAGCTTCGCCCTGACGCAGGGCAATGCCGCGCTGGGCGCGGAAGCCCGCGTCGGCGCGCTGTTCCAGCCCCTGCTGTTCAGGGGCGTACCGGGAGACAGCGGGCTGTACCGGCGCTTCGCCATGCCTGCCGTGGATGAAAGGCAGTATATTCCCAGGCTTGCCGCCGTGCCTTTCCGCAAGCGGGTAAAGTTCGCGGGAAAGGCGGAATGGCCGGCCGTGACCTTTTTTACCGGGTGCATGACCAATTACGCCATGACGGAAATCGGCGACAGCGTGGTGAAGGTATTCAACGCGCTGGAAATTGCCGTGCGGGTTCCCTCGGAGCAGGGCTGCTGCGGCATGCCCATGCTGATCAGCGGGGATCGGGCAGCCGTGCGCAAGGCGGCGGAGCGCAATGTCAGGGCGCTGGCGGCCTCCGGGCCGGAGGAGCCGATCATCGTGGTATGCGCTTCCGGCGGGCATATGCTGCGCCACGGCTACCATGAGCTGTTCGGGGATGACCCCGAGCTGGGGCCGCTGCTGGAAGGCATTGCCGCGCGGACGATGGACGTGACGGAATACCTTGCCGCGCGCGTGGGCGTGGAGCGGATTGCCGCGCTTGTGGGGGAAGGCCCGGCCCTGGCTGTGACCTGGCATGATCCCTGCCACCTGCGCAAGGCCCAGAAGCTGACAAGGGAGCCGCGCGCCGTGCTGGCCGCCGCCGCGCGTTCCCCCGTGCGGGAGATGGCGCACCCCGAGGCATGCTGCGGACTGGGAGGAACCTACTGCCTTACGCACATGGATTTGTCCAAGCGGATTCAGACCCGCAAGATCGAGGATGCCGCGGCCAGCGGCGCGGACTGCATTGCCACTGCCTGCCCCGGCTGCATCATGCAACTGCGCGACGGCGTACGCCGGGGACCGCGTCCCGACATGCAGGTGAAGCACGTCATTCAGATATTGGCGGAAGCCCTGTAGCGCAGCTTCGGAGCATTTCGCTCATGAAGTGCTCCACGGGGCCGGGCAGGGCGAGATTCCTCTCCGCTCTCCCTGTCCGTAACGCGCTTCGCGCTGACGGCCAGGGGCGTCGCGCAACTCCCCTTCTCCGGTGTCGCCGCAGTTCACTTGCGGCTGCTCCGGTGGAAGCGTGAAACCTGCAAGCCGGAACACAGGATCTGGCCGGCAGATATGTTCAAACGCAAAACGCTCTGTGCCAGGGAGGGAAACGCGCCGGGGAAAACGGCGCGTTTCCGTTTTCCTGAGTGTTCCCGTGCCGGGAGCAGCCTTGTTTCGGAACGCCTCGCGCACATGGAGCCGTTTCGGTTCGCCCCGTGCTCCGGAAAGCCCGCGCAGACAGGCGCGGCCGGCGGGCGAACATCCGCCCGGGCGAGCAGAAAGCGGCCGGAAGGAGGGGCGCAGCGGCCGGGCAGGAAGGAAAGCTCCCTGTCATAATGCTGAAAGGAAAGCTCGACGCCGGGCCATGCGGCATATGCCGCATGGCCCGGACTTCGTTCATGCCGTCCGCCCCTGCCTGCGCGATATACCGATTCCGCCGTTCATGATGAAGCTCCCCGGCGGGGAACGGACGTTCCTTCCGCGGCGCCTCCCGCGTCCGGAATGTCTGACATGCCGTCTTCTCCGTCGTTCACCCCGGAGCCGTGGGCGGAGAAGGATGCTTTTTCCAGAATACGCACCCTGTTTCTCCCTTCCTCCTTTGCCCGGTAGAGAGCCTGATCCGCGCGTTCGAGAAATTCTTCCGTCTTTTCCCCGGGTGCATATTGCGTGATGCCGATGCTGCATGTCACGGAGGTCCCGTCGGGAAGGATGCCTGCCTTTTCCATGGTGTCACGGATGCGTTCCGCAAGTATGGCGGCCTCGGAAGCCGGCATGGGAAGGAGTATGGCAAATTCCTCTCCGCCAAGACGCGCGACGATATCTTCCTTTCGACAGCATTTCCGCATATTTTCGGCAAAACACCGCAGAACGTCATCGCCGCAGAGATGACCGAAGCGATCGTTCACGCGTTTGAAAAAATCGATGTCCAGTATAAGGATGGAAAGCGCCTGTGACCTGTACTGGGTCAGCATTTTTAATTCATCCAGTTTCTTTTCAAAGAATCTTCTGTTGCAGAGATGGGTCAGAGGATCTGTGCCGCTCGTCAGTATTTCATCTTGAAGCTTGTCCAGCATTAAATTTAATGTAAAACAGAGTTTTCCTATTTCATTGTTTACATTTGTTTTTATTCTTTGTGTGGTGTTACCGTTGACAATAGTGTTTGCAAACCGTGTTATTCTGTTTATTGGAGAGTAAATGTAGATATATGTGTATATGCGTAAAAGTAGAGTTATGACGGCAAACATGATAAATATGATAACAGACATTACAAGGTAGTTTGATATTTTTGTTTTGAATTTTTCTGTAATAATTTTTGATGTATCATTTATATCATCATAAAAAATATCAAGAAGATTCATTATTTCATGTGTTTTTGATATATAGTATGCACTGTATGCCAATTCTTTGGCTTTGATTATATCTGGCTCTGCATGTATGCTTCCTGTTACCATATTCATGGTGCTTGCTTCAAAGTGGATAAGATCGTCAGACAGCATATTTGCTTTTTTTATTGTAGGGATATGATCATGAAAGAAAATATTTTCCTGTAGAAGATCGTTCAATTTTACGGTTTCTCCCGGAGCTACCTTTTTATCATGTGAACGAGGTGTTATCCCGGAACGCTCTTCGACTATTTTCCAGTACTTTCTTTCATATTCAGGGTCTTCCGTCATAATATAGAGTCTGAAATTTTCCGTCAGAAGTCTTGAGGAATTCCGCAGCTCAGCAGCCAGTTCCAGTGAGGTGTATTTTTTGTTTTCCATTTCCATATAGTCATGAACAGCAGCGTACAACTGATGCATGATAAGGCAGAAGACGGCAATGAAGCAAAACATAAACATATTGGAGATATTCATGATTCTGGCTATCTTCATGGCGGTGTCCTGCTGAAGCTGTTCTCGAACGCCGTGGGGAACTGAGCCTGCCGCGCATCACGCCGGGCCGGTTCCGGAAGACGGAAAACAGGCCGGTTCTCCCCGAACGGCGGAACAGAGATTCGATCCTGAGCGTCTGCATGCGGCAAGGGCTGTCTTTTTTGTCATGATACAGTATTTTTTCCGTAAGACAAAGGCATTTGCCGAGCCTTCGGGAAAAGCTCATTCCACATGATGCCGGCAACGGGCAGCCTGTTCCGGAACTGGACGGCCCGGGGCGAATGCTGTATCCTCTCTTGAATTTTCAACATCGAGAGGCAGCGCCTCTTGCCCCGCGCCGCCTGTCATGCGCGCGAAGGCGGCGGGGGAAAACATCATTCAGGGCTTGTCATGGATCTTCTTGAACAACTGCAAAGTCTGGTTCCCGCTCTTGAGGAGCGGCTGGACAAGGTCACCTCGTCGCAGGAGCTGGAAAGCTGCCGCGTGGACTTTCTGGGCCGCAAGGGGAAGGTGGCGGAACTCATGTCCCGCCTTCCGGAGCTTCCGCCCGCCGAGCGCCCCGCCTTCGGGCAGACGGCCAACAAGGTCAAGCAGGCCCTGAGCGAACTGCTGGAACAGCGTCTTGCCCGGCAGGAAGCAGAGCGCGAGGCCGCGTTTCTTGCCCGGTTTGACGCCGGTCTGCCCGGCCGCATGCCGTGGCGCGGTTCGCTTCATCCCATTACCCTGGCCATGGAGGAAGTCTGTTCCGTTTTCCGGAGCATGGGCTATGAAATCGTGACCGGGCCGGAAGTGGATACGGACTTTCACTGCTTCGAGGCTCTGAACATGCCTCCCGAGCATCCCGCCCGCGACATGCAGGATACCTTGTATATCGAGGACAAGGTGGTGCTGCGCACGCATACTTCCACCATGCAGGTGCGCACCATGCTTTCGCGCAGGCCCCCGCTGGCAGTCATCGCGCCGGGCAAGGTGTACCGCCGCGATTCCGATGTGACACATACTCCCATGTTCCATCAGATTGAAGGGCTGCTGGTGGACAGAAAGGTGACCATGACCGATCTGCGCGGCACGCTCACCGCCTTTCTGCGCGCCGTGTTCGGAGAAAAGACGCGCGTGCGCTTCCGGCCCAGCTTTTTCCCCTTTACCGAACCCAGCGTGGAAGTGGACATGTCCTGCACCCAGTGCGGCGGAGAGGGGCATGCCGGCGGTCAGACCTGCCGGGTATGCAAGGGATCGGGCTGGCTGGAGATTCTGGGCAGCGGCATGGTGGACCCCGCCGTATTTGAGGCCGTGGGCTACAACCCGGATGAGGTTTCGGGTTTTGCCTTCGGCCTGGGCGTGGAACGCATCGCCATGCTCAAATACGGGATCAGCGATCTGCGCATGAATTTTGAGAATGATGTCCGCTTCCTCGGACAGTTCGCCATATAGGAGTTCTTGACATGCTGCTCAGCTTGAACTGGCTAAGGGAATTCGTGCCCTATGAGGGCACGGCGGAAGAACTCGGTGAACGCCTGACCATGCTGGGACTGGAGCTGGAGGAAATCCGGCGTCCCTGCGACGGCATCAGGGATGTGGTGGTGGGCCGTGTGCTCACCTGCGACATGCATCCCGATTCCGACCATCTGCACGTCTGCACGGTGGACGCGGGAGGAGAGGCGCCTCTGAGCATTGTGTGCGGCGCGCCCAATGTTGCGGCGGGGCAGCTTGTGCCTGTGGCTCCCGTGGGCGCGAAGCTGCCCGGCGGGCTGGAGATCAAAAAGGCCAAACTGCGCGGCGTGCCCTCCTTCGGCATGATCTGTTCCGAACGTGAACTCGGCCTCACCGACGATCACAGCGGCATCCTTGTCCTGCCCGGAACCAGCCGGGCAGGGAGGAAGCTGACACCCGGCGGCCGTCTGGTGGACGAACTCGACTTCGATCAGGAGGTGCTGGACATCAGCATCACTCCCAACCGGGCGGACTGCCTTTCCGTACTGGGCTTCGCCCGCGAGGTGTCCGCCGCGTTCGGCCTGCCCCTCACCCTGCCCGAGGTGAGGCTGAAAGAGGAAGGGGAGGATATTTCCTCTTCGCTGCCCATTGAAATCAGGGATTCCGACCATTGTCCGGCCTATACGGGCCGTGTGCTGGAAGGCGCGAGGGTCATGCCTTCCCCCGCGTGGATGCGCTGGAGACTGCACGGCGTGGGTGTGCGCCCCATCTCCAACCTTGTGGATGTGACCAACTATATCCTCATGGAGCTGGGTCAGCCTCTGCACGCCTTTGATCGCGACAGGCTGGCCGGCGGCCGCATCATCGTGCGCCGCGCGGAACAGGGGGAAAAACTCGTCACCCTGGATGGTCAGGAACGCGTTCTGGCGGCCGGCGACGGGCTGATCTGCGACGCCGAGCGTCCCGTGGCCCTGGCCGGGGTCATGGGGGGGCTGGCGACGGAAATTTCCGATGAAACACGGAGCGTGTTCGTTGAGTGCGCCCTGTTCAAGCCGCAGATTGTTCGCCGTACTTCCCGCCGTCTGGGGCTGTCCAGCGAATCGTCCTATCGTTACGAGCGCGGGGTGGATCAGACCGGCATGGCCTTTGCGCTGGATCGCGCGGCCGCCCTCATGGCGGAGCTTTCCGGCGGAAAGGTGCTGAAGGGGGTGTGCCGCAGCGAGCCCCGGCCCTATGTCGCTCCGGTCATCCGTTTCCGCCGCGCCAGGGCCGAGGCCCTGCTCGGCGTGGAACTGGATGACGCCTTCTGCGTCAATACGCTGAAGGCTCTGGGCTGCGGCGTGGAGCAGACGGGCGAGAGCGAATGGAAGGTTTCGGCGCCGGGCTGGCGTTATGACCTTTCCCGCGAGGCGGATCTCATAGAGGAAGCGGCCCGTTTCAGGGGGGTGGATTCCATGCCCGCTACCCTGCCCGCGGTGCGCCCCTGCCTGGAGCATTTCGGCAGGCCCGAGGGCAGACATGACTTCATGATGCGCGTCAAGCGCTGGGCCGCGGGGATGGGCCTGAATGAAGCCGTGAACTACAGCTTTGTGGGAAACCGGGATCTCGACCACCTGCATCTGCCGCAGGAGGGCAGGGTGACCATCATGAACCCCCTGACCGCCGAGCAGGATGTGCTGCGCACGGAACTGGCCCCCGGTCTGCTGCAGAACATACGCCACAATATTGCGCAGGGCGCGGCGGGGCTGCGTCTGTTTGAAGTGGCGGAAAGTTTCCGCAGGGATGCGGCAAGCGAAACCGGCGTGAGCGAGTGCCGCCGTCTGGGATTTGCGATGTACGGCAGCCGCTGGGATTCGGCCTGGCCGCATGGTGACGCGGACGTGGACTATACCGATCTCAAGGGCATTGTGGAGCATTTTGTCCGCGATTTTCTGCATCTGTCCGATCCTGCGTTCGACGTGACGCCTGATCATCCTTATCTTGCGCCAGCCGTGCGGGTGCTGGCCGACGGCAGGGAAGCCGGCATCATGGGCCGTCTCCGCCCGGACATGGCGGATGCCTGCCACGCCCGCAAGGATGTATGGCTGGCGGAGCTTAATCTGGATCTGCTGCAGGAGCTTGCCGCCGGCGCGCGCCGGGTGTTCCGCCCTCTTCCCGTATTTCCGCCGGTGCGCCGTGACGTGACCGTGCGGGCAAAGGCGGGGATCAGGGTGGAGGACGTGCTCACCTGCATCCGCGTAGCCGGACGGGGAAGCAGGAATCCCATTCTGGAAAGCGTGGAACTTATCGATCTGTACGAGCCCGGAAGCGGGAAGGGCGGCACGGACGGGGAACGCAATCTGACTTTCCGTCTGACCTTCCGCCATGCGGAACGTACCCTGCAGGATGCCGAAGCGGATCGGGAGCGGGAAAAGATCGTTTCCGCCCTTGTGCAGGCTCTGCCAGTGGAAATCTGAACAGGGGGCTGTCCGGAAGCGCCCCGGCGATTCCGGACGGCCTCCGGCTTTGCGAAAGTGCCGCCTGTCCGGAGTATCCGGCTTATGGCGGCGGGGAGACGGAATGGCAAAGGACAAGGGAAACAGGCGTCTTTACCGCATAGGAGAAGCCGCCGCAGCCCTGAAGCTGAAAACCTGTGTGCTGCGTTTCTGGGAAGGGGAATTTCCCCAGCTTGCCCCGCTGCGCACCCCAAAGGGACAGCGCCTGTACCGTGAGGAGGATATGCGTGTGCTGCGGCGCATACGTTCTCTGCTGCACGAGAAGGGCATGACCATTGACGGTGCGCGCCGGGTGCTTTCCGGAGAAATGTCCCTGCCCGCTCCGCGTCCCTGCCCGGCGGCCGCTCCCTCCAGTCCGGCTGCCTCCCCGTCTTCCGCCGTCCCTGCCCGCCTTTCCGTTCCCGCTCCGTCCTGCGGGCTGTCTGCCCTTTCTCCCTGTCTGGCGTCCCGGCTGTCCGTGCCCCCCGCGGGAAGGCCGGCGCTTCAGGCGAGCGAAAGTCAGCGGCTGCTTGAAGATGCCGTCCGCGAACTGCGGGAACTGCGCGGCATGCTGTCCCGTTTTTCTCCCCGCCAGAGTCCGGAGCATGCGTCATGATTCTTTCTCCCTCGCTTCTTTCCGCCGACTGCGGCGATTTTGCCGGCGCTCTGCGCGACCTTGAAGCCGCCGGACTGCGCTGGGTGCACTGGGATGTGATGGATGGGCGCTTTGTGCCCAACATCACCTTCGGCCAGCATGTCATCAGGGGGCTGCGCGGACGCAGTTCCCTGTTTTTCGACGTGCATCTCATGATTGAGGAGCCGGAACGCTATCTTGCCGATTTCCGTGAAGCCGGTGCGGACATGCTGGTGGTTCATGCGGAAGCCGTCCGCCACCTTCAGCGTGTGCTGGCGGAGATCCGCCGTCTGGGCATGAGGGCCGGCGTCGCGCTCAATCCGGCCACGGCGCCGGAAGTGCTGGAATATGTGCTGGATGACGTGGACATGGTGCTGATCATGAGTGTCAACCCGGGCTTCGGCGGGCAGAAGTTTCTGCCTTCAACCTTCGGAAAGGTACGCGCCGTGCGGGCCATGCTCGGCGGCCGCGCGTGCCATGTGCAGGTGGACGGCGGCGTGACGCCGGAAAATGCGGGAGAGCTGACACGCGCCGGGGCCGATGTGCTGGTGTCCGGTTCATCCTTTTTCGGCCATCCTCCTCTTGCCGAGCGCCTTGCCGTTTTCCGCGCGGCTGCGGAGTGACGGAATATTTGCGCGATACTTTTGTTTGCGGTAGGCTGCACAGGTCCGTCCCGTCGGGAAGCGGTTCCCGGATCGGTGCGGAAAACGCCCCGCGGGGCAAGCGCGGCCCGGCTTCACCGGCGCTGGAGGTTGTATGCCCACTCGTTCCGAACTTGCCAACGCCCTGCGCGCGCTGGCCATTGACGCCATTGAAAAATCCGGATCCGGCCATCCCGGCGCGCCCCTTGGCATGGCCAATATGGCGGAATCCTTGTGGCGCGGTTTTCTGAAGCATAATCCTGCCGATCCGGGGTGGGTCGACCGTGACCGTTTTGTGCTGTCCAACGGGCATGCCTCCATGCTCCTGTACGGGCTTCTGCATCTTGCGGGATATGCCCTGAGCATGGACGAAATCCGCCGTTTCCGGCAGATGGGTTCACTGACGCCGGGGCATCCCGAGTGTGACCGCACACCCGGCGTGGACATGTCCACAGGGCCGCTGGGACAGGGCATCGCCACCGCCGTGGGCATGGCTCTGGCCGAGCGCATGCTGGCCGCGGAATTCAATCGGGACGGCATGAACATTGTCGATCACCGCACCTGGGTCTTTCTCGGTGACGGCTGCCTGATGGAAGGCGTGTCGCAGGAGGCCTGTTCTCTGGCCGGTACGCTGGGACTGGGCAAACTTGTGGCCCTGTACGACGACAACAGCATTTCCATTGACGGCAGGGTGAACAACTGGTTCGCGGACGACACTCCGGCCCGTTTCGAGGCCTGCGGCTGGCGCGTGCTGCGCGATGTGGACGGGCTGAACGGCGCGGCGGTGGATGCCGCCATCCGCGAGGCTCTGGCTCATGAGGACAGGCCGACCCTGATCTGCTGCAAGACGGTGATCGGGTACGGTTCCCCGCACAAGGCCGGAACAGCGGGAGCGCACGGCGCGCCCCTCGGCCCTGAGGAGGCGGCGCAGACACGGGCCGCTCTGGGCTGGAAGCATGAACCCTTTGTCATTCCGCAGGAAGTGTACGACGCATGGGATGCCCGCCCAACGGGGAAAAAGGCCCAGGCTGCGTGGAACGAACTGTTCGCCCGCTATGCGGAAGCCTGGCCCGAGCTGGCTGCCGAATTTGCGCGCCGCATGAAAGGGGAACTGCCCGCCTCCTGGCCGGGAGCGGCGGAGGAAGCTGTACGCGTGCTGAACGCTCCGGCGGAAGGCGGCAAGAAAATTGCCACCCGTGCGGCGGGCAAGAGTGTGCTGGATATCATCGCGCCCTCTCTGCCCGAGCTGGTGGGAGGCTCCGCCGACCTGACAGGTTCGGTAGGCACAAAGTTCAATGGAGCCGTGGAGCTTGCGCCCGGAAAGTTTGCCGCCAACTATATTCATTATGGGGTACGCGAGTTCGCCATGAGCACGATCATGAACGGACTGGCCCTGCACGGCGGCTTCATCCCCTACGGAGGCACCTTCCTGGTGTTTTCCGACTACTGCAGGAACGCCATCCGGCTGGCCGCGCTGATGAAGAAGCGCGTGATCTGGGTACTGACCCACGACTCCATCGGCGTGGGCGAAGACGGCCCCACGCACCAGCCTGTGGAGCAGAGCGCCGGACTGCGTCTGACCCCGGGGGTGGATGTGTGGAGACCCTGTGACGGAGCGGAAAGCGCCGTGGCCTGGATCAGCGCCGTTGAGCGCGCGGACGGCCCGTCCTGTCTGGTCATGAGCCGGCAGGGCCTTGCGCGGCAGGAACGCAGTGCGGAACAGCTTGCTCTGATCCGGCGCGGCGGCTATGTCCTGCGCGACTGCGCGGGAATGCCGGAGATCGTGCTCATTTCCTGCGGTTCCGAGGTGGAACTGGCGGTCAGAGCGGCCGAAGCCCTGGAAGCAAAGGGGCGTCGCGCGCGCGTGGTGTCCATGCCCTGCTGTGAGGTCTTTGACCGGCAGGAAGCCGCCTACAGGGAAGATGTGCTGCCGTCCGCCGTACGTGCCCGTGTGGCGGTGGAAGCCCAGGCCGCTGACTGGTGGTGGAAGTATGTCGGCCTTGACGGCCGCGTCGTCGGCATGACCACATACGGAGAATCCGCCCCGGCGGGCGAGCTGTTCCCGCACTTCGGCTTCACGGTGGAAAACGTGGTCCGGCAGGCGGAAGAAATACTGTAATACGCGGCTGACAGCACAGCTCATGGCGCATTTCGTCATTGAAATGCTCCGCGAAGTCAATATGGGCGGGATTCTTCTCCGTCCGCCCTGTCCGCAGGGAGCTTTGTGCTGACGGCCGGGGGGAGGACTCCGGTGTCGCCGCAATTCACTTGCGGCGTATGGCTCCAGGGGAGGCGTGCAGCCTGCGGGCCGGAATACAGGAACCGGCCGGCAGATATTTTCAAACGCAAAACGCTCTGGGCGAAGTGAGCCTGACATTGACCAGAACTGCAATGTCATATGGTGACAGGGCGGATTCAAGGCGGCATTGTCCAGAACCGTGACATGAGGTTGTCAGGCGGAGTTGCCCGCAATTCCGGCGGGTGGTTCAGCCTTTTTGCTTCCGGTGAATATCGGGGAAGGAAAGGAGGAGGCAGTCCGTGACTCTGGAAGAGCAGCGGCAGATCATGCTGAGCGGAGCCATGTACAATGATCTGACGCCGGAATTGATCCGGGCGAGGGAGAATGCCGTCCGGCTTGCCGACGCATACAACCGGAGCTTCGGCGGACCGGCCGGGGAACGGGAAGCCATTCTGCGGCGTCTGCTGAAATCGATAGGGAAGGGGGTTCACTTCGAGCCTGATTTCCGCTGCGAGTTCGGATTCAATATTTCCATAGGGAATAATTTCTATGCCAATTTTGATTGCGTCATGCTGGACGGCGGCGGCATTGAAATCGGAGATAATGTGCTGCTGGGGCCGCGTGTGGGGATTTATACCTCCAATCATGCCATTGATCCCGGCGAGCGCGCTGCGGGCGGCTGCCGTGCGAAAGGCGTGCGCATTGCCCATAATGTATGGGTGGGCGGCGGCGTGCAGATCAATCAGGGCGTCAGTATCGGGCAGAACTCGATTATCGGCTCCGGAAGCGTGGTGACAGGAGACATCCCGGCCGGGGTCATCGCCGCAGGCGTACCCTGCAGAGTCATCAGGGAGATTACGGAACGGGATCGGACAGGGTATGGAAGAGAACCTGCACCGGGAGAAGGCGGCAGTGATTAAAACTTTTTTCTGCGGCTCTGTCATGGAACCGTGCTGACAGCGTTGCGGGGCGTATCGTTTTGCTCCGCCACAGGCGGCAGACTGCGCTTGTGCTGTGGCAGCGGATTGTCGACGGCGTTCCGTTGCTGAAGACTGATCCTCCGGGAGACCCTCGCGGGGATGCCGCATTTTATCCCCGGATAACCTGCGTGAGCGGTTGGGATTCAGGACACGGTGCGGCCGGGGACCCTCCCGAGGGCGCTCCGCGCTGTTTTGCCGTCCGCCCTTATGCCCACACGGCGGGCAGGGCGGCATAGAACGCCGCGCAGCGAACGAGATCCTCCTTCCATGTCCGTTCGTCCGGGCTGTGTGCCTGAGCTTCCCGCCCCGGGCCGAAGCCGATGACCGGTATGCCGAACATGCCCGCAATGGCCGTGGCATTGGTGGAAAAAGTCCATTTGTCCAGCCGGGGCGTTTCTCCGGGGAAGAGTTCCTTCCAGCATTCCAGGGATGCCCGGCACAGGGAATGTTCCGCCGGAATGCTCCACGCGGGAAAAAAGCAGTCCGCAGGATAATGCAGGCCCGTCCAGGAAGCCTTGTCGCAGCGGTACAGGCTTACCTCCGCCCTGTCGCCCAGAGATCTGACAGCGGGCAGGTTCCTGATCTGGTTCAGCGCGAGTTCCGCGTCTTCTCCGGCAGTGAGACGGCGGTCAATGGAGACAGCACAGCCGTCGGCCACGGCACAGCGTGAAGGGGATGAAAAAAAGATTTCCGAGACCGTGAGACTGCCTTTGCCGAGAAAGGGATCGTCGCCCAACTGCCCGGCAAGCTGTTCCAGTTCGGGCAGAACGCGGCCCATGGCGAAAATGGCGTTTTCTCCGCGTTCCGGGGCGGAACCGTGGCACGAGCGACCTCTGATTTCCACTCTGATTTCCATACGGCCCCGGTGTCCCCGGCAGATGCCGCCGTCCGTCGGCTCTGTGGAAACCGCCGCTTCCGGCCGCATGCCCCGCGCGGCCAGGAAGTCGCGGATGAGATACTGCCAGCACAGGCCGTCACAGTCTTCTTCCTGTACCGTGCCCGCCATGAGTATGGATACGCTTTCCGGCCGCAGGCCGAGGTCGGCCATGATTTTTCCGCCGTAGAGCATGGAGGCCATGCCGCCGCTCTGATCCGAGGCTCCCAGCCCTCCGATGCAGTGCTCGTCTTCAAAGCCGGCATAAGGATCGAAACTCCAGTTTGCGAGAGTCCCGGGGCCTACCGTGTCGATGTGCGCGTCGTAGGCGAAAAGGCGGGAACCGGAGCCGAGCCAGCCCAGCGCATTGCCCATGCCGTCGATTTCCGCCGTGTAACCGAGTTTTTCCATTTCCGCGATGATGCGGCGGACAACAGCTTCCTCATGGTAGCTTGGCGAGGGAATGCGAATGAGATCGCGCAGAAAGGCGCTCATGTCGGGAAGGTAAAGGCGGGCGCGAGCAAGAATGTCCCGAACGGGAAAGGCAATGGCATCGGGCATGGCGGTGAGGGGCTGAGGTGAAAACGGGGAACATCAGTTTTCTTTCGGAGCCTGCCGGAAGCGGGACAACAGGCGCACGGCCAGCAGGCTGAGCAGGGAGGCGGCGCCGATGGCGGCGAGTCCTGCGCGAAAACTCCAGATTTCGCCGCACCAGCCCAGAAACATGGGGGCCAGTCCGGCGGCGATCAGAGAGGCGAGCGGCATGGTCAGGGACATGACCAGAGCCTGCCTGTCCGCGGGAAAGGACAGCGCCATGGCCTTGAACAGGGAGGGAAAGAGCAGCGCGATGGAAAATGCCTGAAGCCCCATGCCGGTCAGCGCGGAGAAGTCCGAGGGCAGGCACATGAGCGCCAGAGCCAGGGCATGCAGGACAAGCCCCCCCGCCAGCACCACATAGGGATTTTTCCTGTCCGCCACCACGCCACCGATAACCACGGCGGCGGGGGTAAGAATACGGGCCGCCGCAATAGCGACATTGGCCCCTGCCGGACTGAAGTGGGCATCCTGCACAAGGTAGACCTGAAGGATGCTGTAGACGGAAAATTCTCCGATGCAGCTGATGGCGAGCAGTGCCATGAGCGCCCATGCTGCCGGATTCCATACGATATCGTGCACGCCCCGGAAGGAAGGCGGTGCGGCATGGCTTCTCCCGCCCCGTCCGAAGGCGGCGAAGGCCAGCCCGCCGCAGAGCAGGGAAAGCCCCACGCAGAAAAAGACGCCCTGCCAGGACAGAGAGAGCAGAAGCGCCTGCGCCACAAGAGGAATGCAGATGAACCCGACGTTGGGCGCGAATTCGTGTACGGCTACGGCCTTGCCCCAGTCCCCTGGATAGACGAGGCTGGACAGGGTGGACATGGCCGCCGGAAAATAGAAGCCCGCAAAGAATCCGAAGGCGAAGAATATGGGACGGGCCACGTTCAGGCTGTGGGCCAGCGGCATGAACAGAAAGGCCAGTCCGGAAAAGATCAGGGAAAAGGCCGTCATGCTGCGCGGAAGCACCCGGCTGAGGAGAAAACCGCACATGAACTGGGCGATGCAGAAGCCCAGGCTCTGCATGAACAGGAGAGAAGTGGCGGCCGCGTGACCGATCTCCAGATCCCGTTCGACGCTGACCAGAAGGGGACTCAGCGTGGCGCGTCCGGAATAGTTGAGCCAGAAGAGCATGGCGACGAAGGCAGTCCAGGGGAGGGCGCGGCGGAAATCATAGGGGGGCAGGGAAGGATGTCCTGGCGTTCTGCCAGGACGGTGCAGGATACTGCTCATATCGTTTTCAGAAGACTCCTTAATTGAAAATGCTCGTTACAAACAAAAGTCCTGGCCCTGTCAGCGCATTTCACCCATGAAATGCTCTGCGGAGTCGGGCGAAGCGAGACTCTCCTCTGCTCTCCTCATCCGTACCGCGTTCGCGCTGACGGCCAGGGGGGCCGCGACGCCCCCTTCTCCGGTGTCGCCGCGATCCGCTTGCGGCGTTAAGCTCCGGCTTCAGGCGTGAAACCTGCGGGCCGGAACACGGGAGCTGAGTGGCAGATATGTTCAAACGCAAAACACTCCAGTGCGGAGTCGGGTTGAAAGTATCCGGCCGCCGGAGGCACGTCGCTCACGCGGCATATGGAGCGGCGCCCCGCCGCATGGCAATGCGGCATTGGAGGGGAAGCTCCTTCGCCGCCTGCCGATCCTCCGTGTGTCCTTGCGCAGCACGTCCGCTGCCGCCCTGTCTGTGCAGACAGGGCCTCTTGAGCAGTTCATCAAGAATTCCTTTGTGGTTTGAGACCTCCCCCTTCAGGGGGAAAAGAGGAGTTGGCAAGACGGCGAAGCCGATGAAATCCTTTTTCGTAACCCCTCCCTGAAGGGAGGGGCAATCCGCACAACCCCTCTCCATCTGCTGCTTCAGTCAGTCGGCGGATGGGGCGACTGTGGATTGAAACATCAACCGAAGTTTTAAACAGCGCCAAAGTTTTAAAGGGAAAGGGGGGAAAGCATGAAACGGGGGGAGAGGCTCCTTTTGCAAAAGGTTCCTCCTCTCCATCCCGCCTGATTGTTTTTTACCGGATCGCGCTGCCTGCCGGGGCGTCGGCGGAGAGCAGGGCAAGACCGTCGGCCCATTCCGCCGTGAGAATCATCCCCTGGGACTCCAGCCCGCGCAGTTTGCGGGGCGGCAGGTTGGCAACCACGATCACCCTCTTGCCGAGCAGTTCCTCGGGTTTGAAGCTGGCGGCGATGCCCGAGCAGATCTGGCGCGGCTTTTCCTCGCCCAGATCCACATCGAAGCGCAGCAGCTTGTCCGCATTGGGGTGCTGTTCGGCGGCAAGAATGATGCCCACGCGCAGGTCCAGCTTTTCAAAATCCGGAAATTCGATAAAGGGCTTCGCTCCGCCGGGGGCTGCGGAGGCAGGTTCCCCTTGGGGCACACTGTCCGCTTTGGCTTTGGTATCAGCTTTCGGGGCGTCTTCCCTTGCGGGCATTTCCAGACGGGGGAACAGCGCGGATTTTACGGCGATGGATTCGCCTGTGCGCAGATGGGTACGGCTTTTCAGCAGATCGTCAAGACGAGCGGCGGAAAAACGGCTTTCCTCGCAGGGACGGCCCAACTGTTCCTGCATGGCTGCGGAGGAAGACGGCATGACCGGCCAGAGCAGGGCGGCCACGCGGTACATGGCTTCCAGCAGGGTGCGCAGCACCGCGCCGAGGCGTTCGTTTTTCCCTTCCCTGGCAAGAGTCCACGGCGCCTGGACATCCACATACTTGTTCATGGCGCGGACAGATTCCCACAGGCTGTCCAGCGCCTGGGAGCAGCGCATCTGGCGGAACATCTGCACATAGTTGACGCAGGCGTTGTCCGTCAGACGGTTCAGCTCGTCGTCGGCCTCGTCAGGTGCGCCGTGGGGCGGAACCCTGCCTCCGAAATACTTGGCGTTCATGGACAGTACGCGGCTGAACAGATTGCCGAGGTCGTTGGCAAGGTCAGCGTTGACGCGGGTGATGATGGCTTCTTCCGAGAAGGAGGCGTCGGAGCCGAAGTTCATTTCCCGCATCAGGAAGTAACGGAAGGCATCCAGTCCGAACACTTCGGCGGCTACCTGCGGATCCACCACATTGCCCAGCGACTTGGACATTTTGGTGTCCTTCACCAGCCAGTAGCCGTGCACGTTGAGATGCCTGTACAGGGGCAGGCCCGCCGCCTTGAGCATGGTGGGCCAGAAGATGCCGTGCGGCTTGAGAATGTCCTTGGCCACCAGATGTTCGCCCGGCCAGTATTTGCAGTAGTCGCCGTTTTCGTCGTGCTCATTCTCCGGCCAGCCGAGAGCGGAAATATAGTTGGCCAGGGCGTCGAACCAGACATAGCAGACGTAATCCCTGTCAAAAGGCAGCTCAATGCCCCATTCGAGACGGCTCTTCGGACGGGAGATGCACAGATCCTCCAGCACGCCGTTTTCCAGCATGGCGAGCACTTCATTGCGGTAGCGTTCGGGCCGGATAAAATCGGGGTTGTCCAGAATATGTTGCCTCAGCCAGCCCTGATACCTGGACATGCGGAAGAAATAGTTCTTTTCGCTGATGTATTCCGGCCTGGTAAGATGCTGCGGACAAAGACCGTTCTCCAGCTCTTTTTCGGTATAGAAACGCTCGCAGCCGGTGCAGTAATGCCCGCCGTATTCGCCGAAATAAATGTCGCCCCTGTCGTAAATGCGCTGGAGCAGGGCCTGCACCGACGCCTTGTGCGCGGGATCGGTGGTGCGGATGAAACTGTCGTGCCCGATGCCGAGCCTGGGCCACAGCGCCTGATATTCGGCGGAAACGCCGTCCACGAACTCCTGGGGAGTCTTGCCCGCCTTGGCGGCGGCCTTGACGATCTTGTCGCCGTGTTCATCCGTGCCCGTGAGCATGCGGGCGTCTTCTCCGCACATGCGATGAAAACGCTTGAGCGTATCCGCCACAAAGGTGGTGTAGGCATGCCCGAGGTGGGGGCGGGCATTGACGTAGTAGATGGGAGTAGTGATGTAGAAGCGTTGCACGGGCCTTACTCCTGACCGTCCGGGGTCTGGCGGGGACGCGGGCCGGGCCGGTCACCCTGTCCGTCGGGTCTGCGTTTGCGTTTTTTATTGAATTTGCCGGGAACCGCGCCCTGTCCGCCGGGGGTTCCCGCTCCGCGCCCGAAACCGGTGTCCGGAGACTCGTCAAGCTCCTGGCCCAGTTCGGCGAGATCGGCGTCCAGAGTATCCGGGGAGGCTCTGACCACCATGAATTCCGTACTCTGCCGGGTTTCCTTCGGCTGGGCCGGGCCGGGATGTTCCGCCCTGTGGGGGTGAATGGCCTGCCATTCGTCCAGCGTCATTTCCGTTTCCTGACCGCCGTCCGGAAGCACTACGACGCTGTTGCGGAACATGTTGCCGCGCAGTACCCGCATGGGGCCCTGATCCGTCTGGTAACGCTTGCCCAGCTTCGGACAGCTGCGGTGAAACGCGTCGTAATTGGCCTGTTCATAGCTCAGACAGCAGAGCAGACGGCCGCAGATGCCGGAAATCTTGGCGGGGTTGAGAAAGAGATTCTGCTCCTTGGCCATTTTGATGGTGACCGGGGCAAAGTGCCGCAGGTAGCGGCGGCAGCAGCACACCATGCCGCAGTTGCCCAGCGCGCCGAGCATCTGCGTTTCATGGCGCACGCCGATCTGACGCAGCTCGATGCGCGTATGATACTGGCGCACCAGATCCTTGACCAGCTCGCGGAAATCAATGCGCGTGGGCGCGGTGAAATAGAAGATGAGCTTGCTGCGATCGTACAGGCTTTCCACATCCACCAGCTTCATGTCCAGTCCGCGGTCCATGATGCATCGGCGGCAGAACTCCCGCGCGTCACGGCAGAGCTGTTCGTTCTCCGCCGCCTTGGAAAGTTCCTCCGGAGTGGCCGCGCGGGCTACCAGAAGCTGACGGCGGCGTACCGCATCGGCGTCAGCCTGCCGTTCTTCCTCGGCCTTTCGCGCTTTCTTGCGCCTGTCGTCGGCTTCAAGGCGGGCCTTGATGCCGTCACGGCTTTCCAGCGCCCTGGGGGCGGATGAAGATTCGGAAGTGCGGGAATCCGCGTGTTCAGCCGCATCTTCCGGAAGGGCGGCCTCCGTGCCGTCGGGTTCCGGGGGGGCAACATGCGCGCCTGGAGCGTCGGAAGCCAGAGCCTCCAACTGGGCGGCCGTCAGACGCACATAGGTACGCTGCCACACGATACGGCCGAAGGCCGGTCCCTGTTCGCTGCGCACCATGACTCCGCGTCCGGGAGGAAGCGACGCGCCTTCCGGAGCGTCGTAGAAACATGCCTGAACCTGGCCATGTTCACTGAATCGTATGCCGAGTACCTGTTTCATAGGAAATATGTGCTGAAGGCGGGAGCGTGCATGCCGCCGGAATCGGTCAAAGGGTGAGTTTCCTTTCTCGGCTATTCGGCTTGCTCTGTCAACAAAGGACGGCGTATAGTCTCCGGCGAGGACGCGAAGCCTCGCATGCCGGAACATGGGGTTGCGGCTTAAACAGATTTTCCGCTATGGGAGAGCACCATGATTGATCGTGAAGCTGCATTGGATCTTTTGCGCGAACCCGGCCCGGAGTCTCACCTTGTTCAGCATGCGCTGGCCAGTGAGGCCGTGATGCGGGCTCTGGCCCGTCATTTTGGCGAGAATGAGGAACTGTGGGGTCTGACCGGTCTGCTGCACGACTGGGATTACCCGCTTACCGCGGACGAACCGGCGCGGCACGGCCTGGAAAGCGCGGAAAAGCTGAAAGACTCGCTGCCTGAGGAAGCATTGCAGGCCATTCGCGCCCATAACGCGGAATGCAATGGCTGCACGGTGAACGGGCGTTTTGATGTGGCGCTGCGCTGCGGCGAAACCGTAACCGGCCTGATCAGCGCCGCCGCGCTGGTGCGCCCCACGGGCATTGACGGCATGCAGGTCTCCAGCCTGAAAAAGAAAATGAAGGACAAGGCGTTTGCAGCCAGTGTCAGCCGGGAGTGCATCCGGGAGTGTACACGCGCTGGCGTGGAACTGGACACGTTTCTGGAACTGGCCATCCGTTCCATGAAGGCAATAGACTCAGAACTGGGCCTGAAAAAATAAATTGAACACAAAATTCTGATGTCTTCCCACAGTATGAACGGAGAAAACATTTTCAGGCATACAGAGGAATTCAGCACTCCCCGCAGTCTGTCTGATGGCTTCAAGCTGTTCTGGGGTGAACAGAAGAATCCAGTACTCCCCCACAGCGGATGAAGGCTT